>Ga0123356_10003083_pt1 | contig 17601 bp, 13 predicted proteins | sample TergutEmb28metaG_2_FD_92546 | JGI IMG/M metagenome (GOLD analysis project Ga0123356, IMG submission 92546) | Embiratermes neotenicus P3 segment gut microbial communities from Petit-Saut dam, French Guiana - Emb289 P3 | ecosystem: Host-associated > Arthropoda: Insects > Digestive system > Gut ...
CCCAGAACCAAGAAAAGCCAACCGCCGTAGGCCTTTATGGCTGCCACGGCGCGTTGGCTTTTCGAAGTGTAATCGGCGATTTCTCCCGGCGAACGAAAAACCTTGCCGGAATTTTTTGTCCTTTAAACAACTTCGGTAATAGCGCGCAAAGATCCGTCGCGCGCGACTTGAACTACATGAATTTTTTTCTTCATCTCTTTGATGATCTCGCTGCGATTATAAGCGGGCTGAGTATGCAATATGCGGTCTGCAAACGCGTCATACGCCGCCTCGGAACTCTCCGCATGAATGGTGGTGTAGAAATGGTTGTGCCCCGTGCCCAAAATCTCCCACAACACGCTGGCGTTGCTGGTTGAAATCTCTCCGCCTATGATCACGTCCGGAGTCATTCGCACAACCAAATCCAACAGCTTGGCGTAATCGAATTCGTTGTTCTGATCGGTGCGCGACAACAGCAAGTGAACTCGGTTTTCCATTGGAACATGAACCTCTCGCGAATCCTCTACGGTTATAACTCGAAGATTTTTATCCAAAAGCGTAAGTATATGATTAAGTATTGTGGTCTTTCCCGAAGCGGTGGCCCCCGATATTATGATCGGCGCTCCGGACTGAATGATTGACATCAGCCTGTCATAAGGATCGTCGGGATGATCCTTGCTGCGTTTATTTATCTTTTTAAGCTTGGTGCCCTTTTTCAAATGATACCGCTCAAAGCTTGCGTCTTTTGCGGAAGGCCCTCGTATGTTCAACGCGACTCCGCCGGTAAGATCGCGTTCGTCATACATGACGTTTTGTCCCGCTATCGCGACGAATCGGTGATTTCCTGGCAGAGTGGCATAAACAACCGGCACTCCTCGCAAAGGATCGAACGGCTTGTCATATACGTTGGCAACCGTCCTGATCAAAGTTAATAAATACTCTTTGGTAATCTTGTCGGAATTATAAGGAACCCATGGGATCTTTGCTCCATGCAAGCGCAGCCACACCCTCCCTTCGTTATTGATTGCGATTTCTTCGACGAACTCCGGGGAATAGAATTCCTCCAAAGTCTTTAATAAAGTTTCCAAAACTACATTTACCAATCCTCTCTCCTTAACGATCAGTCCGTCCTACAGCTCCCCCAGCGGCGCTGATAACCTAGGGCGGATTTTTGCCTTCCTTTCCCTGCCCCCCCACCTGACGACACCACACTTTTACCTTTTTACCTGCACCTTTTGATTCTACCACAAATACCTTCTTGAATCCAACCCGCAATAATGCTAAACTAAGAATAAAATAAGTTCGGTCCGTCTTCTACTGCGGCGCATATACCGGCCCGCACCCGTGACACCGAACCAAGCCTGGTTCGGGCGGGCCGGGCGCCGCGGATAAACTAGGGACCGACAACTGTCAAAATAAAGCGAGGTACTGAATGAAAAAATTACTTATATTATTCGCAGCGTTGCTTATCGCCGCCTGTCATCAGAATCAAAACCAGGGTGGTTACCAAAGCCGCCATGATCAAAACCCGGGCGATCCGCAGTTCGTCGGAAACGTCGGCGGCGCGCAAGGTAACTTCGGCCCCAGCCAGCGGCAAATAGCGGAATCAAACCGTAAATGGAGCGCGGCCAACCTAGACACCCGGCACGAAGAGTTTCGCGGCCGCACAATAGTGGTGCAAACAATAAAAACTGACGGTGACTTCAAGGAAATGCGCTTGCGCCTGCTGCCAAGCGCGGATGGCGGCGACGCCGGCATGAAGTCGGCGGAAATCTTGGAAAAAGTTGCGGAATTTTCATCAAAACGCATCTGCGGTCGGAACGTCAAATGGGTTAACGTTATGTACGACCAGCCGTCGTTCCAAGCCATAAGGCCGAATCCGTTTTTTGACTACAAGCTGGACGATTCTGTGACTACCGCCCGCGAATACGGCTTCACCTGCGAATATTAATAATCTCTCACCCCCTCCCGCCCCTCCCTCTGTCATCCCGGGCGAAGACCCGGGATCTCCTACCACAAGCAGAGCCCCAAAATAAACCCAGCTGGGCCGCATCCTTCCGCACAACCTACCCTCTAGCGGATTTTTGCCTTCCTCTTTGTGACCCAAAAGCCATTAGGCTTTTGGCGGGCAAAGAATCCGCCCACCATAAACAATCCCGCCTTCTCGCAGCACACACCCATCAAGGCCGACCCGCATCCTTCCGCGGTCCGTGACATCGTGTCCAAAGGACACGAAAGCCGCGAATAAATAGGCCCGGTCGCAACCTTTTTCCTTTTACCTTTTACCTTTTTTATGATATAATCCCTGTTAAGGAAGAGAGAAGCCCAAAGAAAACAACACTAAGGACAACCCAAAATGAAAAAAATTTTAACATCGTTACTTTTCCCTTTTTCCTTTCTGCTTTTGCCTTCCATGGTCGAAGCCGCTGCGGTCAAGAACAACTATTCCGGGCCTCGTGCGGGATCGAATCCCTACGCCTGGGCCCAGCGCGCGCCTGAACGCGCTCCGATAAAGGACGAAACTACGGGCGTCTACCTGTCTTTCTTCGCTACTACGGGGTTCGAGTCTTTTACGCTTAAACACCTTGTGGACATATGCGGCGACGTTGGCGGCGTCTGCGCTGGCGGCCAAGCGGACATAGTGAAAGCCTCTGCCCAGGAAAAGATCAATTACAATCCTTTCGGCATCTCGGGCGCTGTGGGCGCATACAACAGGAACCTTCGCGGGGAACTTGAATTCAACTATGTGTTTCCATACAACCGCCGCCTGCGCGATACGATCAATAACGATTTCCAAGACTTCGAATTCAGCAACTATTCGTTTATGCTTAACGGCTACTTCGACTTCGGCACCCACAGGTGGAAGATCCGTCCCTACGTAGGCGTTGGCTTGGGTCTGAACATCGCCTCTATGGAATTTGCTCAAAAAATCACCTTGGACGACCCGGCTGACTTTATAATCGATATACCGAAAAAATCCGAATCTTCGGTTCGCCTGTCCGGTCAGGGTATGCTGGGCTTGTCCGGCCGCATCAGCGAAAAAGTGGCGGTGGACTTGGGATATAAACTGGTCCTCAGCGACAAGGCTACTATGACCCAGAACGTGTTCTTTCCGGAAGTCCCGGGCGTAGTGGCGAAACAACGGAATGAAATTATCTCAAGCCCGTCCCATTTCCTTCGCCTCGGCCTCCGCTTCGAAATATAGTCCAAAAGCACTGTCCGACTCTTCCATAGCGGCATATTCTTCAGGCGGATTTTTGCCAGCCGTTCTGTGACCCAAAAGCCATTAGGCTTTTGGCAGGCAAAGAATCCGCCCGCCGTAAATAATAACCTAGTCGGGCGCCGCATATAAAACAAGACTAACAAAACCCGAGAATCAAAATGAAAAAAATTTTAACATCATTACTTCTCCCCCTTACCTTTCTACTTTTACCTTCTTTATCTGACGCCGCAACGCTCAATCAACCCAACCGCACCCGCGCGGCGGTCCAAGCGCAAGCGCGCGCGGGCAACATCTCCACAGCCCGAACCGTTACTACTCCGGCGATACTTCAAAATGCGAATATGCCGGCGGTGGTCCAAGGCGCCCAACCCCGCGCGCCAACTCCTACCCCTGCGCCGACCGGCGCGGACACTACATCGGAAATTCCGAACTGGGTGACGACAAGCGTCAGCTTCAATCCGAATCACCGCACAGTGCCCACCACGCGCGCGGTCCAGGAATACGTCCAGGAAACCCTGGGCGACATCCAGCGCACCCTAACCCTAATCAACGGCACCACCAACTAACCCTTCCTACCCCTTTCCATCATCAAAGGCGGATTTTTGCCATCCTTTTCGTGACCCAAAAGCCATTAGGCTTTTGGTAGGCAAAGAATCCGCCCGACGTGAATAGACTCAGTCCCACCATCATCTCCTTTCTCTTGATTTTCAAAAAATTTGCTGTATTATCTCCGCAATCGGAGTGTAGCTCAGCCTGGTAGAGCGCTGCTTTCGGGTAGCAGAGGTCGCAGGTTCGATTCCTGTCACTCCGACCATATTATGCGGATTGACCGAAAATCGCGTGCAGGTCAAGGTAGCGTTGGCTTTCGCGAGTTCGCGAGTTGTCCACTATAGTGGACAAGTTTTTTGACTGCTTTCGAACCAATCCTTGGATTTCTAAGCATTTTTTGAGTTCGAATCCAATCTGGTCTTTTTTATTATATCTTAAATGGGGTTCTAGAAACTATTTATCCATCCGTCACCGCTTTGCGGTGCCGCGACTGCGCCTTCGGCTTGAACTTGCAAAACTGCCGCCCCGATTTCAGTTTGTATAGGTATATCAGGCAAGTCGTCCTTTCGTTGTTTCTGGCTTGCTTATGGACTGATCTGGAATATTTTTGTTTTACTTGTCAGACTTGCTTGTTATAATCAGCAGAAATAGGAAAAGCGAAAATGGAACATAACAAAATCATTTCAAGGTCGTATCAAAATTCTGATTATGAAAAGATAATCAAGTTTTTAAGAAGTGTCTTATTGACTGAATCAAAGAGAACTTGCTGGTTGCCTCAAAAATGGGAATATGCCGAGTATCTGGTTAATCCATTAAACCTTGATATAGGCAAGCAAGTCGAGTCTTGGCATAGCAAAATACAAATATGGGAACAAGGTGGTGAAATTGTTGCAATTTGTCATAACGAATCCGATACATCAGCATTTTTTGAAATTAAAAAAGGATATGAAAATTTATATCCCGAAATGCTTGATTGGACTGAGCAGAATATCGCAAAAGAATTAAATGTGTTTGCAATGGATAGTTTGCCCTATCAACAAGAAGAATTGCTTAGACGTGGTTATAAAATTGTGGAAGAACCGACTTATCAAAACGTTCAATGCACGAAAGATAATGATTATATGCCTGTATTGCTTGATGGGCTTGAATTTGTTGACGCAAACGATGTTTCTGATTTTTCGATAAGACAGATGGCGGTTCATCGTGGCTTTCACCCTGAGGATAAAGAAATTAATCCTCAGTATATAAATTCTTTCAAGGCAATGGAATCTGCACCGATGTTTAGAAAAGGATTTGAGGTAATGATTAAAGATTCTGAAATCTGTATTGCATTCACAGTCGCTTGGATAGATCAAGAATCAAATACGGCACTAATAGAACCGATGTCAGTCTGGCCTGAATATCAAGGGAAGGGATTAGGGAAGCAGTTAGTGTTGGAAGTTTTAAGGCGGCTGAAATCTGCTGGTATAAATACAGTATATGTCGAATCGTATAATGACAATCGAAAGGCTTTTTATAACAAATGTGGATTCTCGACTTATGATAAAGTTTTAATGTATAAAAAGTCATAACAAATTTGATTTGTATGTCTGTATTCTTTTTGCAAGTTCAATAAAGTCTTGAGTATGATTGGTTCGCAGGTTGCAAAGTATCCCCGACCATTATGGATTTTTGCCCGAAGGGGTATAAATCTATAATGATTGAATACGCAGGATATAATGGGCAAGCTATACGTTGATGCAAGCGCGAAAAAACAGCATATAGACAAGACAGTCAAGGACTGCCGGCGTCATCTTTAATCCTAATCCGCACCCCTGCACCTGCAACCAAACACTTTCTCGGGTAATCTATCTACCATAAGAATCGAATAATACCTATATCCTTCGCTGACAAAATCCGGCACGGCGATAAGCATGTCGGCCAAATGCAGCACCTCTTCGTTATCTGTTTCGCAAATTATTTCTCCGAACTTGGTAATATTGAAATACTCGACGTACCCGATTCCAAGATTGCTTCCGCGCAATTTTGTCGAAAACCCGCCCTCGCATCTTCCATACCCGCGGTCCATGTCCTGTATAAAGGTCATTCCTTCGATGCTCCTCAGCCATTCTATTGGCAGATGAAACCACTCGCAGTATTCTTTCTTCCAACTGGAATTTTCAGTTACCTTATCCATAAGACCTTTTACGTCGGGAACCATCAGCGAAGGCATTAACGCCTTGGCCTGCGCCTCGTATTTTTTATAAAGCCAAAATAACATCGCCCATGAAGTCGCGGTACTGCTCGGCTCCTGGCCATCCTCGAATAAATTCAAATATTCGTTTGCGACGCATTGCTCGTCCGGAACCCGTCCTACTGCGTTCTTTGCCTGCCTTGCGACGCTTGCCATCTGCTGCACAAACCACTTCTTGGACCACTCTATGTCCTTATTCGCGGACTCAAGCATTAAATCGCCGCAAATCATTGCCATCTGTCGTTCTTTGGTTATTGAATTATGCGCCATCTCAAGCTCCTTTTATTTCCAAGCAGTAACGCGCGCTCCCTGTTTATCCCTCCCATTCTACTCCTCAGCAACTCATTTTGTCAACTAAAATAGCAGCCTATCCTTCTTCGCAATATCTAGCGGATTTTTGCCATCCTTTTCGTGACCCAAAAGCCATTAGGCTTTTGGCGGGCAAAGAATCCGCCTCATGCGAAACAATCCCGACCACCTTAATTACTGACGGCACTTTCCCATTTACCTTTTCCCATTCCCCATCTATAATAGTTCCATGGATTTTCTAAACACCGACATTCAATACATCAAAGGCATAGGCCCGGTCCTTGCGGCGAAACTAAACGATCTGCTTGGCGGTCGCCGCATCCTGGACTTTTTGCTGCACCGGCCCAAGGACCTGAAATTCCGCCCCACGGTTAAATCGATCTCCCAAGGCACGGACGGCGAGATTATCACCATACCTCTTAAAATCACCGCAATGAAGCCCGCCTTCCGCCGCGCACCGTCGCGCTTCACGGCCGAAGACATAAACGGCGATAAATTAACTATCCAATTTTTCGGCACAGGCTTTACGGACTACTGGATTAAACAACTTCCGATCGGCGAAACAAGAATAATCAGCGGCAAACTTGAATTATCTTCATCAAAGGCAAAGAATCCGCCCGATAAAACATATACCATCTGTCACCCCGACTACATAACCCGTCCCGAAGACGCGCATAAAATCCCCGAATTCCAAGCGATCTATCCGTTGACCGAAGGCCTAACGCAAAAAATAATGCAAACTCTCCGCGACGCTATATTACCCAAGATTCCGGCAATCCCCGAATGGCACATTTTGACGGACCCTCTTCCTTATACGCTAGATATCCCAGGGCGGATTTTTGCCAGCCATTCTGTGACCCCAAAGCCATTAGGCTTTGGGAAGGCAAAGAATCCGCCCACCACAAATAATAGACTTGGACTGGCGCCGCATGAAAACTATGGTTCACCAATAATCTCCTTTACCGATTCTCTTCGACGCGCACACTTTCCTGAAGCTCTGGAAGACACCCAACCGGACAGTCCTCATATCCGTCGCCTAGCCTTTGACGAACTGTTTGCGCACCAACTCGCAATTGCGCTCACTCGCAAAGCCACTTCATCCGAACCTGGCATATCTATGCCAAGCCTTGAAATAATAGGCCCGGACAAAACAAACTTGCTCCTCTCGCTCCTCCCTTTTGAATTAACCCTTGCGCAAAAACGCGCGGTGGACGACATATTTTCAGATATGGCGAAACCTACGCGTACAAGCCGCCTGATCCAAGGCGACGTAGGCTCGGGAAAGACAATCGTGGCGCTCCTCGCAATGCTCCGCGCGACCGAAAACAACGCCCAAGCTGCGCTGCTGTCTCCGACGGACGCGCTTGCCCAGCAGCACTTTGCGAAAATAAAACCTTACTGCGATCAACTAGACGTGCATTGCGAAATCCTGACTGGCCGTGACACGGGCCGCAATCGTCACGAAAAATTGGTATCGCTAAAATCCGGCCGCACAAAAATTTTGATTGGCACTCACGCGCTGTTTCAAGAAAGCGTGGAATACAAAAACCTCGGCCTGGCGATAATAGACGAACAGCACCGGTTCGGAGTAAACCAACGCCTAGCCCTGGCGGACAAGGGCGCTGCTACGGACATACTCGCTCTAAGCGCCACTCCTATTCCGCGCACATTATCCATGACTATTTACGGAGACATGGACATCTCGATAATCGACTCCAAGCCGGCGAATCGCCTGCCTATAAAAACTTCGCAATTATCCTTCGACAAAATCCCGGCCCTCATAAGCCGCCTAAAAGAAAAAGACGCTAAAATTTTCTGGGTGGTGCCGTTGGTCGAAGAATCCAAAACATCCGACCTTGCCTCCGCCGAAACCCGCTATTCCAAGCTCGTGCATGAATTATCCAATCCGGCTCCCCGTGATGGCGTGACACAAAATCCGCAGGATTTTGCCATCTCGCGAGCCGGATTGGATTCACTGCAAACCCAATCGGTAGGCCTGATCCACGGCAAAATGAAAAAAGAAGACCGCGACGCGATTATGGAGCGGTTCGCCGATTCGAACGACCCTATGAAAATCCTGGTCGCGACTACGGTTATCGAAGTCGGCATAGACGTCCCTCAGGCGACGATAATGGTGATCGAGGACGCTTGGAGATTCGGCCTATCGCAGCTTCATCAAATTCGCGGCCGCGTTGGTCGCGGCTCGGATCAGTCTTACTGCATACTTCTCCAAGGCCGCGGCATGACCCCCGAAGGCATGAAACGCCTGGAAATTTTATGCGGCACCGACGACGGGTTTGAAATAGCGGAACACGACCTTGCGATGCGCGGCATAGGCGAAATGCTTGGCGTTAAACAAAGCGGTTTCATAGATTACAAATTCGTGGACTGGCGCGCGCACAAAGACCTTTTCCGCCTAGCGGCGGCTAACGCGCGCGATCTTGTTCGTGAAGACCCCGAATTAACTTCCCCTCGCGGCATGGCCGCGCGCCTCCTGCTTCAAATTTTCGGCCGCACCCAAGCGATGCAATTTGTAAAAGCCGGCTAAATTTGGCATAATCGCCCAAAGGACAATTACCGGGCATATTTTTGCATTCCTTTGCCGCCACCTATCTGGCGGGCCGCATCCTTTTGCGGAACGTGACATCGTGTCCAAAGGACACGAAACCCGCGAATCAATAGGCCCGGCCGATGTATCTCCATTGCACTTATCCTTTAAATTTGATATAATGAACAAACCCAAAAACCAATGACAGACAAATACCTATCCTTTAACGCCCGCACCAACGGCTACACGTTCGCTAACATAGGCTTTTTTTACGGCCTGGGCGGTGCGATCCTAAGCGCTGTCTACTCGCTGATCCTGTTTGATATTTTCCAAGACGCCTCGATCGTCGGGCTCTACTCGTCGGCCTTTGCGGTTATCGCGATGCTGTTCGCCATGTTCTCATCCGAGATTTTCAAACTGCTTCCAAAATCAAAGATCTTTCCTCTCGCCTTGGTAGTTGTGTCCGCAACGGTTCTAGGCATGATGTTCCAACCCAGCGCGGCAAGCTTCATAACCCTGGACGTAATCAGAGAGTGCGCCTGGTCTCTTCTCAATATGTGCCTTGTCCTGTTTATGGCGGAATTTGCTGGTAACGCGGGCATCGCAAGGGTGAACGGAAGATACTATACATTGAACAACCTGGGCAGCATCATAGCGCCTCTGATCGCGCTCCGCGTGGCTTCTATGATGGACGACATCCGGGCGCCGCTGCTGCTGGTAAGTCTTGTTATGCTGATAGCGTTGTTTTATTTCAAGAATTACAAGATCACTGCGGCGGATAAAAAAGCGCTTCCTCCGAAACCGAAACACGCGGTAAGGAAAGTATTCGAAAATCTAAGGGAATACCTATCCGACCCGAATCTGACCCGCGCTTATGTTATAAACTTCGGTTACTACGCGATAAGATCGATAAGGAATCTGTACGTTCCTCTCGCTGTGATCGAAGCGGGCTTTTCTAAGGATACTCTTGGAATCCTTCTGGCGTTGGGAACTATACCGTTTGCGCTTCTTGCTACTCCGATAAGCCGGCTTGCAAGAAAATACGGTGCGAAATGGCTTCTGATTTTCGGCTACGCGGGCTTTGCCGCGCTTGCCTTTACGGCGTCGTTTTCGACGGGGCTGTTATTACTCGGCCTCTTCATAGCGTGGCAAATCCCGAACGCGGTGTCGGAACCCATCCGCGAGCTTCCGTTCTACGCAGCGACTAACAAGGCGCAAAGATCTAAATTCGTTGGCATATTTTTAACGGCCAAATACTTGTCCGGGGTCCTTGGCCCTCTCCTGGCCGCTATGGTTATATTTACAAGCGGACGCCTGGGTGCCGTATGGATCTTAGCGGCTGTGATCGGGCTTCTTGCGGCCTATCTTTCTCGCACCCTGAAACACACACCTCAATAATTTATATAAAAAATAACCGAACCATATTCTCGCGGCGCATAACTCCGTGCGGATTTTTGCCATCCGTTCTGTGACCCAAAAGCCATTAGGCTTTTGGCGGGCAAAGAATCCGCCTCCAGGGAATAATAGGCCCGGCTATAAGTACGGCTTCGACTTGACTACCCTATGACTGTTTTGCTAACATTCCTACGACTAAACGAAAGGAATAAACTATGCCGAAAACCAAAGCCTCAACAACGAAATCCGATAATAAAAATTCCGTCTTGGACGCGGTCCTTGCGAAGATCAAGAATGAATTTGGCAACGATGCGATTATGACCATGGGCGACGGCACTACGCAGAATATCGACGCAATTTCGACCGGATCATTGGGCCTGGACATAGCGCTGGGCATAGGCGGCTACCCCAGGGGAAGGATAGTTGAAATTTATGGTCCGGAAAGTTCGGGCAAAACTACGCTTGCTCTGCACGCTGTGGCCGAAGCGCAAAAGCTTGGCGGCACCTGCGCCTACATCGATGCGGAAAACGCGCTCGACCCGAACTATGCGCACAAACTGGGAGTGAACGTGAAAAACCTGATCATTTCTCAGCCCGACAGCGGCGAGCAGGCATTGGAAATAGCGGACACGCTGATAAAATCCGGAGCGATCGACATCGTAGTAGTTGACTCGGTCGCTGCTCTGGTCCCTCGCGCCGAACTGGAAGGCAACATAGGCGACACCTTCGTAGGCACCACGGCCCGCCTTATGTCGCAAAGCTTGAAAAAGCTGGCCGGAAGCGTATCGCGCAGCAACACGCTTATGATATTTATCAACCAAATCAGAATGAAAATCGGAGTAATGTTCGGTTCCCCCGAAACGACAAGCGGCGGCAACGCGCTGAAATTCTATGCCTCGCAACGTCTGGACATACGCCGCATAGGACAAATCAAAGACAAGGAAACGGTAGTCGGAAACGAAACCCGCGTGAAAGTGGTCAAGAACAAACTCGCTCCTCCGTTCCGCGTTGTGGATTTTAAAATCATGTACGGCGAAGGAATCAGCCGCACGTCTGAAATCCTGGACATGGGCGTAAAAATGGGCCTGATTGATAAATCCGGTGCGTTTTACTCGTATAATTCCCAGCGCATAGGCCAGGGCGAAGCGAACGCAAGACAGTGGCTTAAAGACAACCCGGCAACACAGAACGAATTACTGGAAAGAATTATGTCGAAATCGAAAGGCATCGCGGACGATATGCTGGACGACAGCATAGTTGACGACACTCCTTCCTCTCCCGACGCAGAATAATCCCTGCTTTCTTTATCGTCATCCCGGGCGAAGACCCGGGACCTCCTACCATCTGCAGAGACCCCGCTACCCTCTTCCCGCACAACCTACCCTCTAGCGGATTTTTGCCTTCCTTTTCGTGACTCAAAAGCCATTAGGCTTTTGGCAGGCAAAGAATCCGCCCACCATAAACAATCCCGCCCTCTCGCAGCACACACCCCTCTGCCGACCCGCACCCTTCTGCGGTCCGTGACATCGTGTCCTTTGGACACGAAAGCCGCGAATAAATAGGCCCGGCCATAATAACCTCAAAACCTATTAGTCGCATCGCGTTTTCAATGAAAAAAAAATAATCCCAAAAAATCCCGACAAGGTCGCGTTTGCAAGGATAGATCGTCCAATACCAAGGAAAACGAACCCGCGCCTGGACTATTGTGCCTCCGCAAGGGTTCGTTTTCCTTGGTATTGGACGATATAGACCGCAAACGAAAAACCTTGCCGGGATTTTTTGTCATTATTTTTTGTCCTTACACGGCGTTTATATCGGCTTCCTTGGGAACGCCCAACATATCTTCAATCGTCTCTTCAGCTTCCCTAAGCTCAATCTTGTGCAGCACTGCGAACTCTTCTGCCATACGCTCCAAAGCCCTTATATAAAGTTTACGCCCCGAAAAAGTCATAGGATCATCGGCTGACCTTCGTTGCAAATCGCGTATTACGTCGGCAAGTTCGTTTGGATCGCCCGAGTTTATCTTTTCCTCATAAGCGATGGCGCGCCTCGCCCAAATCATGCGCTTTGAAGCTGGCGGCAGCTTTGCGGAAGCTATCGCTTCGTTCATTTCTTTTTGCGACACCAAAGGACGCAGCCCCAAAATTTCGGTACGATGCGTAGGCACCCTAAGTATGATCTTCTCGCGCGCCAATTCTATCACAAGCAGCTGCATTTCCTGTCCCGCGATATTGGTGTCTTCTATGTCTATTATGCGTCCGACTCCCTGCATTGGATAGACTACATACTGATCCTGTTTGAATATAGATTTTCCCGCCATCTAATCCTTCCTCTTGTCACCCCGTCGAAGGACGGGGGTCTATTGTATTGAATACGTCGGGCGACGCCCGACTCAACCTCCCGCGATTTTACCAAATCTTTTTGATTTTGCAACCTTTTTTACTGATTGCACGCGCGCATCCGCGAATATGCGTCATCAACGCTCATAAACTTGCCTTTTAAAACCTTTGACTTATAAAATCGGCACCTAAAGCACGGAGACTTTTCGAACACTTTACCCCCTCCCATAAGCATTTTCTTTGATCTCCTGTAAACTAGGCTCCACAAGCACTTCATAAGTCCGTCGTCAAAGGCATTTCCTCCAAATTCATAATACATGTTCATGCAACATCCGAAAATTCGTCCGTCCCAGTTTATCTGCGGAGCATTCCAAAGCTGGTAACACGCCTGATATACTTTATCCGTCAGTTCTTCGAAGTTTCTCTTAAATGTGATCCCTGTCTCGAATTCTATCTCCTCTCGATTGTCCGGAATATGCCCGTTCCAATCTACCGCGAATAACACATCCATGCCTAATTCCTTTGCCATGGCTTTTGCGCGCCTTATTTCATCTATATAAGAGTTATGCGGAAGAACGACATACCTCCAATTAAGCTTTGGAATATCGCTATTGTACTTTTCCTTTATCTCTATTATCTTTTTGATGTTTTCAAGCACTTTGTTAAAATCCCCGCCTCTCCGATATTTTGAATAAACCTCTTGGCAAGCGCCGTCCAGCGCTATATTAAGCTCCAACACTTTGTATTTTACGACGGCCTCCAAAATTTCATCTGACATAGAATTAAAATTAGTTCCCGATTGGCAGGTCAGCGCGACTCCCTTACTGTCCGCATACTCTATTATTTTCACAAAATCTGGATTAAGGAAGCATTCTCCCTGATTAGCTATTTCTATTATCCGCACGAATCTGTTTTTATCTAAGAATTTTTTAAAGTTGTCGAATGTTAAATATCCCGCGCCTCTCCCGCAATGGTTCTTAAGTCTCATATAGCAAGCTGGGCAGTCAAGATTGCACATCGAGCAGAAATCAAGCCTCACATACCTCGGCCGTCCGAATCTAACTGCCGTTTCGGACAAATGCCTTCGTAATTTTCTATGCCATATTTTAAAATAATTATTCGCGTTCAGCGTCCAAACGATACTATTCTTCGCGCTTCTAATTCCAAACCTCACCCAATATCCCCAAGGCACTCCGTGCGCTCTTTTAATTTTATTCAGCAGATTGGCGAATTCTCCATAACTATCTGATAATTTTGCCACCTTTATAATCTTCCTTTCCCAATCGCCTATCATCCTGTTCTTGTCCAAGTTTATTTTCAACGCGATTTTTTTGTATTCCTTGTATAGTCTTTCCCAATCGTTGTCATCCGGGACGTATGCGTTTCCTACTCCGCATCCCGATACTATGTGTTTTTGAATTATTTCTATCCATAATTCTTTGTCCGCAGAATCGCTTTCTTTGAAATTTTTCAAAGCCGTGACGGCCGCGAACAACTGGCACCTTATGTTAAAGAACTCTTTGTCCTTTCGCTGTCCCCATATAAGGCTGCCCTCTCGGCGGACATAAAAGTAAACTGCCCCCGATTCCGTGGCTACGACTCGGCTAAGGAACGAAGCCCTATACATGAATTCGACATCTTCGGCCACTCTCAGGAAAAGAAATTTTAAATTATTGTTTTTTATGAATTCATGTTGGAATAAAATACCCCATGCCGTATGACTTCGAAGTCTATCGTACGGTTCCGTATACGCCCTGTCTTCAAAGCCTTTGTCTATTCCTCCTCCCACGATTGTCCCGTCTTGCATTACTACGGCGGTCCTTCCGACTACCATATCGGCCCCGGTATCCTCCGCCCGGGAAAGCATCCGCCTCGCCCAATCGGGATTAATAAAATCGTCGGCATCTACAAAAGCTATATATTTTCCGGATGCGGCTTCTATTCCGGCGTTGCGGGATTTTCCCGGACCCAAGTTTTCAAAGTTTGAAATTATCTTTACTCGTTCGTCATCGCTTGCCCATCTGTCTGCAATCTGTCTCGAGCTATCTATGCACTTATCATCCACCAGTATTATTTCTATGTCTTTCAAAGTCTGTCCTGCTATGGACGCGATACAGTTGTCTAAATAGTCTTCCTCGTTATAAAAAGGCACTATAAACGATACTGACGTAGGCTGGGATGGGGGGGGGTAGAATCTTTAATATTTTCAATCATATCGGCTTAACCTTCTGTTGATTTTAATCATTATCGATAAATTTAAAAATTTCAACTATTAAATATCCTTCACCGCTCTTGCGAACGCCACGGCCGATACCTTTTTCGCGCCGCCCCGCAATAAAACCTTTGCCAACTCGTCTATTGTGGCTCCTGTTGTGACCACGTCGTCTACTATCAGAATATGCTTTTCCCGAATCGTTTCCTGGCGCCTTAACCGGAATACTCCGACTATGTTTTTCCTTCGTTCTCTGGGTGATTTATGCCCCTGATCCGGTCTCCATTCTCGGGCGATCAAATTGCCCTCATACCCCAGCTTTTGTCGCCGCGCAATAATCCGTCCGATCAAAGCCGCCTGATTATAACCTCGCAGAACCATTCGGCGCCAAGCCAAAGGCACGGGCACTACGATATCGACGTCTTTTATATCGCGCATAACCCCTATTATCGAGTTCGCCATAGTGCGATCGAATCGGAACTTTCCCGAATGCTTGAAAGGCAGCACGATCTGTTTCGACCCTTCGTCATACACGCAGGCGCATCGCAACTTGTCTACGCTTTTGCTCTTTCTGTCCGTTATGCATCTTGGGCATCTTTCGATTCGTCCCATATCCGCTGGGAATGGATAACCGCATTTATTGCATATCTGATCGCTGATCCAGTTTATCTTGTTGAAACAAGCGGCGCACACGCCGCCTATCCTTGATACGGGTTCCAAGCAGATCGGGCAATCCGCCGGAAACAAAAAATCAAATATTTCCCCAAACAATTTCATTTTTATTCTCTTATATCACCGCCTCGCGGCGCACACCCCTCTGGCGGATTTTTGCCTTCCTTTTCGTGACCCAAAAGCCATTAGGCTTTTGGCAGGCAAAGAATCCGCCCGCCTAATAAATATGCCGGGTTTGGGTGAACCGCGCACCACGGGTTCACAAGTGAAAAACTACCCTTAAAACTTTGCCCTCAAACTCACGGACCAAAAATTAAACGATTCGTCGCCTATCACGCGGCCAAAGCTGGCCCATAAATCGACTATCTCGTCAAGCTTGTTCTGCACGCTGGTTAAAACCGTTGTGTTCGCGCATCCGCCATAATCGCAGTCTCGCCAAACGGCGGTATCGGATCGCAAAACGTTAAGGCTTGCCCGCCAGCTAAGGAATTCATAAGCTCCTCCGGCTCCATACATAATTCCGTCGCTTGGGCGTCCTGCCGGGTTGTAATCGTAAATTGCTTTTCCTACCAATCCTATCGACCAGCTGTTATACTGTATATTGATTCCCAACGCTCCCTCTGACCTGGAATCAGCGGTAACGCGCGGGGCGTAAATTTCGGCCAGCAATCCGTCGGGATTTATTATGTGCGAAACCCCGAAACTCAACCCATATTTCACCGCCTCTCCTCCTCTCAAGCGTATTCCGGCATCCGCGCCGAAATCCATGTCTCCATAACCGGTTGCGGCGCCGAATCCGTACTGCAGGAAATCTGACGGCCTGGCGACATAAGCGACGCGTGGTTTGTTTGCGGAAGAATTGACGCTTGGGGTGGCGATTACGTTCGGATTGTCTATTAATCCATAAGCCATCATGGACTGGTTGATTCTAAGTCCTCCTGCGTCGGGCAATCCGACGCCAAGCTTCTGTCCGACGGAATTCGTGTGCCCGACTTCTATTCGGCCGCTTCCTACGTCGAAAAACAAGAACAAGTCCTGCAAATACCCGGACCTTCTTTCTGACACCTGGTTGAATGACAATACGGTGCCGAATCTGTCTTTGTAATACTGGGCTCTTCCCATCCAATCGAAAGCCAGTTCCGGTCGGACATTGTTTGTCTTGGAAATGTTTCCGGCGGTTCCGTACCCGCTAAACGACATGTTATCCACAACCGACATCCCCGGCGCCGAACTAATAATAGTCATGCTGACTAAAGTCAGCATCTTTATTGCTAAAAATTTCTTTATTTTCATCATAATCGGAACTATACTAACGCTTTATGAAACAATCAATAGCTTTATTATCATGCTGCGCTCCCTGCTCTTGCGCAATAATAAAAGACCTGCACGATAGCGGGACGAACTTCACCGTGCTGTTTTTTAATTCCAACATCTACCCCGAATCCGAATACCGCCACCGCCTGTCCGAACAAATAACCTTCTGTAAAAATCTGGGAATAGAATGCGTGTCGCTGAACTACGACCATGAAAGCTGGCTCCGATCGGTTCAAGGCCTCGAGTCGGAACCAGAACAAGGCAAACGCTGCACGGAATGCTTTAAGCACAGATTTAAACTTGGCGTAAACTGGGCGCGCTTGAACGGTTTCAAAGCGATCGCCTCTGCTTTCGGAGTATCGCGCCACAAATCCCAATCCCAAGTCGATAAGGCCTTTTACTCTGTCAGTCCGAACTATGGTCCGAACGACAAACAGTTAACTTATGTCCGTCTTCCCTCCAATGAAAACCTTATGCTAAATCTATCGAAAGATATGTACCGCCAAACTTACTGCGGCTGCCCCTTCTCCAAAAAATGACGCGCTGCATATTTTTGCCATCCCTCGTCTGCCGACCCGCATCCTTCCGCACAACCTACCCATCAGCGGATTTTTGCCATCCTTTTCGTGACCCAAAAGCCATTAGGCTTTTGGCGGGCAAACAATCCGCCTCCGGCGAATCAATAGGCCCGGCGAATAATAATCTCAAAAAATCCCATCTAAGTCGCAATTTCGATGAATAATTGTCGATGACGCCGAAATCCCGGTATGCGGTGTACGTCCAAGTACATAATTACCGGGATTTCGGATGTCATTCGGCGATTAGGCG
>Ga0123356_10003084_pt1 | contig 17599 bp, 11 predicted proteins | sample TergutEmb28metaG_2_FD_92546 | JGI IMG/M metagenome (GOLD analysis project Ga0123356, IMG submission 92546) | Embiratermes neotenicus P3 segment gut microbial communities from Petit-Saut dam, French Guiana - Emb289 P3 | ecosystem: Host-associated > Arthropoda: Insects > Digestive system > Gut ...
CACTTCCTGACGGGCGAGAGTAGTAAAAAAATCGTAGCCCAAGCCCCGCCCAAAGTCATGAAAAGAGCCTACGCTGGAATGCATACAATGGACATGCAACTTGCGATAGACGATTTGAAACAGTTGGCAAAAAATAAAAATTAACAGTTTTCCGCATTGGATAAAAAAAGCAAAACAAATATTCTACAATTCTATCGGTATAAAATTAAATCAGAATTATACCGAACAATATGTTGACAAACCGAATGAATTAGTATATAATCCAAGTAGCCCAAATAAGGCGAAAGGAGTTATGTGTGAAAGTTTTTAATTACGAAAAATACAAAAGCATTGCACTTGATGGCGAAGTGATTTCTTTGATTGCCAAGATTTACGAAAAGAAGGGCGAGCAAGGAACTTATATAGACCAAGAGCCAGGAATTCTTTCAACTCTTGTTGAAGTCTCAAAAATTCAAAGCACGGAAGCCAGTAATAGAATAGAGGGCATTGTTACAACGGCAGAGCGAATCAATGCTTTGTTAAAACGCAAAAGCAAACCACTAAACCGCAACGAAGAAGAAATTGCGGGATATCGTGATGCGCTTAACACAATTCACAATAACTACGAATACATTCCGTTTACCCCTAACTACATTTTACAACTGCACAGAGATTTATTGAAATTCACTTCACTCACTTACGCTGGCAAATATAAAAACACAGATAATGTGATTGCCGAAAAAGACGCCGATGGAAACATTGTGCGGACAATTTTTGAACCCCTAAAACCTTACGAAACACCAGATGCTATTGCAGACATTTGCGAGCAATATAAAAAAGCACTTGGCAACGAATATGTTGACCCGCTTATTTTAATCCCGATTGTTATTCACGATTTTCTATGCGTCCATCCATTCAACGATGGCAATGGAAGAATGAGCAGGCTTTTAACGCTACTGCTTTTATATCAAAGCGGTTTCGTGGTGGGCAAATATGTTTCCATAGAGCGAATTATTTTGGACACAAAAGACGGCAAAGATGGATACTACGACTCTTTAGAAAAAAGTGGTGAAGGTTGGTATGGAAGCAAAGACAATCCCCTTCACTTTGTGAAATATATGCTTAAGGTATTGCTTAGAGCCTACCGTGAGTTTGATGAGCGTGTTGTAAATGTTGTGAAAGACAAGGCGAGCAAACAAGACCAAGTTAAAAGGGTGATAGATGCCCGCATCGGTAAAATCACAAAAAAAGAAATCATAGCAGAACTTCCATTCGTAAGCGAACCAACAATTAAGCTTGCGCTAAACGCGCTTGTAAAAGAAGGATATATAAAAGTTGTCGGAAGCGGGAAGAACTCGGCTTATGTGCGCACTTTGTAAGTGCAGAGTGCAGAGTGCAAAGTGAAAAATTAAGGATAAAAATTTATGGAAAATAAAATTATAGACAAATCAATGGAGTTTGCTATTAGGATAGTGAACTTATACAAATATCTCTGCGATGAAAAGGGAGAGTTTGTTATGAGTAAGCAGTTACTTCGGGCGGGCACAAGCATAGGTGCTAATGTAAGGGAAGCACAGCATGGTCAAAGCAAAGCCGACTTTGGCACAAAAATGAATATCGCATTAAAAGAAGCGAGCGAATGCGATTATTGGATTGACTTGTTGCATAAAACGGAATTCCTAAATCAAGCACAATATGAGAGTATATCAAAAGACATTAAAGACATACACAATATGTTAATAGCAATAGTGAAAACGACATACAAAAAATAGTAAACAAAAATTTTGCATTTTGCACTTTGCACTTTGCATTACGAACGGAGTGAGTAAAATGGTTACAGGCGAAATCAAAAACAAGATAGACGGCATTTGGGAAACCTTTTGGACGGGTGGATTGACTAATCCGCTTTCTGTCATGGAGCAAATAACATACTTAATGTTTATAAAGTTGCTTGACGATAATCAAACCAAGCGCGAGGCATCCGCTTCCGCAATGGGCTTAACTGCTCAAAGTATAAAGGGCAGAGTGTTTGGTGACGGCGAATGTGTAATTGACAAAGAATCAAACCTTAAGATTGACTACAAAGATTTGCGTTGGCATAACTTCAAAAACGAAGAACCGAGCAAGATGTTTTTGCGTATGCGGGATTATATTTTTCCGTTTATCAAAAACCTTAGTGGTGGCAAAGACACGGCATTTGCCCGATACATGAAGGATTCAATATTCATGATTCCAACACCAAGAATACTAGCAAAAGTTATTGACGGACTTGACGCGCTTGATATGACGGATAAAGATTCCATGGGCGATGTGTACGAATATTTATTATTTAAAATCGCATCAAGTGGCGAGAATGGGCAGTTCCGCACACCACGCCACATCATTGACATGATGGTTAGGTTAATGAAGCCAACGCTGGCAGACGCGATATGCGACCCGGCAATGGGTTCTGCGGGGTTTATAGCGAGTAGTGCGAATTATATCACCGAGCAAGACAAAGAAAAAAGCGACCTTCTAAAGCGAGAAAATCAAGAGAAATTCCAAAGCAAAATGTTTACGGGCTTTGACACAGACCCGACTATGCTTAGAATAGGTGCAATGAATATGATGCTACACGGGGTAGAGAATCCGCACATTGAATACCGTGATTCACTAAGCGACGAAAATGAAGAGCGGAATAAATACAGCCTGATTCTTGCCAATCCGCCCTTTACAGGTAGCCTTGATTACGAGGCAGTAAGCAAAGACCTTTTGGCACTATGCAAAACCAAGAAGACAGAATTGTTGTTTTTAGCACTTTTTACAAAAATGCTTGAAGTAGGCGGCAGGTGTGCAAGCATTGTTCCTGACGGCGTATTGTTTGGGAGTTCCACGGCACACAAATCAATCAGAGAAGAACTTGTAGAAAAACAATGCTTAACCGCTGTTATTTTAATGCCAAGTGGAGTATTTAAACCCTACGCTGGCGTAAGCACCGCAATACTTATCTTTACCAAAACAAACGCAGGCGGAACAAACAAGGTTTGGTTTTATGATATGCGCGCCGATGGGTTCAGCCTTGACGATAAACGCACACCAATCAAACAAGACGACACCCCCGACATTATTGCACGGTTTAACAATCTTGATGGCGAAGCTGGGCGTGAGCGAACCGAGCAAAGTTTCTTTGTGGACAAGGCTGAGATTGTTGCTAATTGTTATGACCTATCAATCAACAAATATAAAAAGACGGAACATGTTGCCGAGGTTTTTGCAAGCCCGAAGGATATTCTCACTGAGATTAAAAAGTTACATGCTGAGATTGATACAAACTTGGATAATATATCTTGGGAAAGCACAAGAGGACAAGCGAATAGAGTAAAATTAAAAGATTTGGTTGAAGTAATCACAAAAGGCACAACACCAACAACATTGGGTTTTCCATTTGTCAAAGAAGGGATTAATTTTATTAAAATTGAAAACATAACTACTGACAACAAAATCATTCTTGATAAAGTTGACTGCATTTCAAACGAATGCAACGACAAACTAAAGCGTTCTCAATTGCAGATAGGAGATATTCTATTTTCGATTGCTGGTGCCATTGGTCGATGTGCAATAGTTGGTGAGAGTGCGCTACCAGCAAATACAAATCAAGCATTGGCAATTATAAGATTAAAAAAAGACACACAAGTAGATAAAAACTATTTAATAAAAGTTTTACAGTCTGATAAAATTATCGGGCAGTACACGAAAATGAAACAAGGCGTGGCACAACTCAATCTTTCGCTGGCTAACATAGGGGATTTTGAAATTGACTTACCTTCACCATCTGTTCAGCAATGCATCGCTGCCGAGCTTGATGCGGTATGCGAGGTTAAGTCGAGTTTAAAAATGGAAATTGAGAAAACCGAAACGCTATACAAGGCACTAATGCAAAAATACTTCGATCCGAAGATGATGATGGAGGTGTTGTAGATGGCATATCCAGTTATAAATCGAGACGAATTTTATTCGACATTTCACAGGTACTACACCGGGCTAGAGCAAGACTTTTTAAATACTCAACGGTATGTGGCAATCGACAGGATAAACTTCGGAACATATTCGGATGAGTATCTAAAGCTACTACTTTTGATTTGTAGCGAAATAGACACGGTGCTGAAGAACCTTTGTCATAGAGGAATAAACAATGACCAAATGACCATTGGCAAATTTTACAAAGAGATGACCGAAGCATACCCAGATTTTTGTGAAACCGAAGTGGTTGTGAAAGGCCATAAATTTACGCTAAAGCCGTGGAAAGAATGGAGAGAGAGCAACTCGCCGAAATGGTGGCAAGTCTACAACAAAATAAAACATAAGCGAACGATACTCGAATCCGAAGGCGGCGACCTTTATCTTAAGAAAGCTAATCTCGAACATACAATCAACGCACTTGCCGCACTCTATTCGTTAGTTAATTTGCTTTATAAAATGGCGAATGGAAACTCGATCGCTGGTTTCGGCAGATGGTCGATGTTTAATGGACTTCATTCGGAGTCGTTCTATATTAAGAATGAGGAAGTTATTTCGGATGAGCAGTAAAAAGAAAGGTCAACATACAAATCAACGAATTTTAGAACATGATGTTTTGGAAGCACCGGAGAACAGAATAGAGTTAGCACTGTTTTCAGATAGGGATGTCATAATCCCGCCCGGCGGAACATTTCCATTTAATGCTTGGGGTGGCGAAGGATATACAATTCAAAACACTGTGAGAATGGAAGGCGAGAACAAGAACCGAAAGGTCGCCTCGGCAACATCACAGTGGGCACATTATACCTCGGCATTGACATCAATAGAGTTTGAAGTCATTTATACAATTGATACGAACTCAGACACGATAAACGGAGTTAGGTCGCATATAGGTGTTTTGGTTAAATGGCTAACTAAAGTGGAAGATGGACAAAGAAAGTTTTCTTCACCCGAGATACTAACGAGGTGTCAAGTTTGCAAATGCGAACCACCTTGTATTAAGAAACCTGAAAATTTTATGTGGAGCTACCTTCTTACTTCACTAAAAGAAAAAGGAAGCCTAGACATTGATAAGAAGACGGCGGTTGTGGTGGACAGCGATGAAGAGAACCATACTTCCTACAACGACGGGTCGGACTTTACGAGTGAAGTGTCTGATGGCTTTATTAAAACACTGCCCAAAAACTTTACACTGGTTTATGCAAGTAGTGATAGGAGCGGAACAAGTTTCAATGAACTCTTCAAGATGTCGGAAAGCATAGCAAAATCACTTATGAAGGAACTCAAGAAGACCAAGGCAGACACGGAGCAAGGAATACTGGATGCGTATCAAGCGTGCGAGCCGTTATTGCCAAAAATTTACGAGAACTACAAAAGAAGTAAAAACAAAGTGCGTGCTTAAAAGAGGTAATTATGACCAATTTTGATTTCTTAAAATCCAATAAAAAATTTGAAGTCTTTGCCGACACCGTAGCCATGGCAGAGAGGCTTTTCAATATAGATTTTGCTTCATCTGCAATTAACTGCCGAAAAGCGGTGGAAAGCGCAATAAAATGGATGTACAGCACTGACGAAGCACTTACTTTGCCAGCAGACGGCACGCTAATATCCTTAATGCAAACGGCTGATTTTAAGGCACTTGTTGGTGTTGATGTTTTGCGCAGGCTTGATTTAATTAGAAAAGTTGGCAATAGTGCCGTACACGAATCTAAAGATATTTCGCGTGAGAGGGCGGAATTATGCTTAGAAAATCTTTTTGTGTTTTTTGATTTTGTTGCTAAGCGTTACGACGCTAATTATAAACCTCAACAAACCCCCGCACCCACACCGCTTGAGTTTAGCGAATACAAAACCCGTCAAGTTTATATTGATGTAATGCTTAAAGAGGCGGGTTGGGAAGTCTTAAAAACAGATAACTTAGTTCAACCGCTAAAAGCAAGCATTGAGATTGAGGTGCAGGGAATGCCGAATAATCAAGGCATTGGTTTTTGCGATTATGTTTTGTTTGGGGCAGACGGCAAACCTTTGGCGGTTGTGGAAGCCAAGAAAACAAGCGTAAAGGTGGAAGTTGGCAAGCATCAGGCGGAACTTTATGCCAATTGTTTAGAGAAAAAGTATGGCACGCGCCCTGTAATTTATTATACAAACGGTTATGATTTGTGGGTGATTGACGGGCTTTATCCACCACGCCAAATTTATGCTTACCATACAGCGGACGAATTGCGACTTTTAATAAATCGTCGTAAGCGTGGCAATATCACAAACCTTAGTATAGACGACAATATTACAAACCGTGGCTATCAAAAGCAGGCAATAAAATCCGTTTGCGAGCGGTTTAATCATAATCATCGCCGTGCTTTGCTTGTTATGGCGACTGGCACGGGCAAAACAAGGGTAGCTATTTCGTTAACCGATATTTTAACCAAAAACAATTGGGTCAAGAATGTTTTATTCTTGGCAGACAGAACGGCGCTTGTCAGGCAAGCAAAAAAGAACTTTGCAAAACTACTGCCAAACTTTACTGTGGAAGAATTGAGTGGCAACGCAAAACCGAATATGAATGCAAGGTTTATGTTCAGCACCTATCAAACAATGATAAATTATGTAGACGGTGAAGACAAAGAATTTAGCACAGGGCGATTTGACTTAATCATTATAGACGAAGCCCACCGTAGTATTTTTAATAAGTACGGCGCTATTTTTGATTATTTTGATAGTTTGCTTGTCGGGTTGACGGCTACACCGAGAGGCGAAATTGCAAAAAATACTTATGATATTTTTGACTGTGAGCATGAAGAGCCAACCGATGAATACACTCTGGAAGAAGCGATTAGTGACGGCTTTTTGGTGCCGTACAAAGTAAATTCGCGCTCAACAAATATTTTAACCGAAGGCATTGACAGGGATAAGCTAAGTAAGGGTGAACAAGAAGAATTTGACAATATTTTTGGTCGTGGCGGGAATGATGACGAAGTTGAAGAAGCGGAAACACCGATAGAAATTCAAACCAAGATAGCAGGAAGTGAAATCTTTAAACGGGTTTACAACAAGAATACTTGCAGGCGCGTTATTGAAGATTTGATGACAAACGGCACTCATGTAAACAGCGGGCAACTTATCGGCAAGACGATTATTTTTGCGTACAACCAAAAACACGCACAAATGATTGTTGAGCAGTTTTATAAAATGTACCCCAAATATTCAGAAACTTTTTGCCAATTAGTAACTTGTAATGTTAAGTACGCCGATGATTTGGTTGTTAAGTTTGACGAGCATTCGGATTTTAGAATTGCGGTTTCGGTTGATATGCTGGACACCGGTGTTGATATACCGGAGATTCTGAATCTTGTTTTCTTCAAACCCGTTAAGTCTAAAATTAAATTTGTTCAGATGATTGGTAGGGGTACAAGGCTGTGCAAAGATCTTTTTGGGAAAGGGATGGACAAGCAGTATTTTACTATTTTTGATTATCTTGGCAACTTTGAATATTTTAATGTGGAACAAAATAAAAACAAGGAACAGGAGCAAAAGAGTTTAAGCCGTCGCCTTTTTGAGTTGAGATGTAAAATCTTAGCCGAACTTCAAAATATTGAGCATCAAGAGAGGGAGTTTGAAAAAGCCTATTATAATGAATTAAAAGAGCAGTTATTTAAAGCAGTAGTCGGCATTAAAAAGCAAGGGTCAAGTATAAGCGTGCGAAAGCAGATGGCGTTTGTTGATAAATACAGCGACATAAAATCATGGGATTATATAAGCCCGCTTGCCTTGATTGAGTTAGATACGCATATTGCACCGCTTGTAGATAAGCAAGGCGAGCTTGACGATTCGGCGTTGATTTTTGATGTGAAAATACTTTTCGTAGAATTTGCGAATATCGTCAACGGTTCGGCACTTAAAACCACAAGATCCACAAAAGCGGTTAAAGAGATTTGCGAAATAGCAAATATACTTTTAAGCAAAACGACAATCCCGCAAATTGCAAGCAAAAAAGAAGAATTAAAGATTATAAAAACCGAACAATTTTGGGCAAACGCAACGACAGAGAGCCTTGAAAAAATGAGAAAGGCACTTAGAGACTTAATGCAGTTTGTTAAAGATAGCATAAGCGGGCAGAACTTTGACACCGATTTTACGGACGAAGTTATAGAGAAGGAAGGTGCGGGTGGCGGGTTTATTGACATCAGAACATACAAGCGTCGTGTACTTGACTATCTTTCACAAAATGAAAGTTTGCCCGTTATACAAAAAATCAGAGAACTTGAAAAAATCACCCCGACCGACATGAAAGAATTAGAACGGATTTTGTGGGAAGAGCTTGGCACAAAAAGCGATTACAACAAAACCACAACGCAAGAAAACTTGGCGATTTTTGTGCGTAGCTTAATAGGTTTATCGCAAGATGCAATTCAACAAAAGTTCGGCAAATTCCTAAGTGCCAACGAAGAACTAAATTCCCAGCAAATTGAGTTCATTCGTTCAATCATCAACTATGTTCAAAAGAACGGCGACATCACAGCCGAAGACATTATAAACACCCCGCCGTTTGATAACTACGACCTAGTAAAACACTTCGGCGACAAAATCAGCGTTTTAATGCACATAGTCAACACAATCCACGGCGCAGTGCGAGTGGCGTAAACGGAAAAGGGATAAAGATAACTAATGACCATAACAGATAGAGAAATTAAAAGTGCTAGCGATGTGATTGATGTGGCTTTAGCAAGAATTGATAAAACAAACAGAGGTGAGATAGCAACAAGCGTTCTTGCAGTGATTCGCAATCTAAACGATCATATTGCTTATAAACTGTGGTGTGAATTAGAGCCAAATCAAAATGCAAGCATAAAGAATGTTGCGAAAAACTTTATTAATAGACCGCCATTCAAGTATATTGGTGTGTTAAGGCTTGTTTTCTCAAATTTCAAAATTCATTTTGAAATTAACTTCTGATAGTTTATAATTTTGATATGAACATTAAAGAGATTTACTCAACAAATGTATTTAACGATAAAGTTATGCGCGAACGATTGCCTGCCAAGGTGTATGCTTCCTTGCAGAAAACCATTGAATCGGGTAGCCCGCTAAATTCCGATGTTGCGAACGCGGTTGCGCTTGCCATGAAAGATTGGGCGCTTGAAAAGGGCGCAACGCATTTTACCCATTGGTTTCAACCTATGACGGGTATCACCGCGGAAAAGCACGATAGCTTCATAACCCCCGATAGCGGTGGCGGTGTTATCCTTGAATTTAGCGGAAAATCCCTTGTGCAGGGCGAACCTGACGCCTCAAGTTTTCCTTCGGGCGGTTTGAGGGCTACCTTTGAAGCGCGCGGATACACCGCGTGGGATCCCACTTCTTACGCATTTATAAAAGACGGTTCACTTTGCATTCCCACCGCATTTTGTTCTTATGCGGGGGATGTTCTTGATAAAAAAACCCCGCTTTTGCGTTCCATGCAGGCGGTTGAAAGGGAAGCCAAGCGCATAATGCGCCTTTTCGGGCAGGACGCTTCCCGCGTGAATGTAACCTGTGGTGCAGAACAGGAATATTTTTTAATAGACAAATCCGTTTGGCTAAAACGCACAGATTTAATGACTTGCGGTAGGACGCTTTTTGGCGCGCGCCCCCCAAAAGGGCAGGAAATGAACGATCATTATTTTGGTGTTATCAAGCCCCGCGTTGCTTCGTTTATGAAAGAACTTGACGAAGAACTTTGGAAAGTGGGCGTGCCTGCCAAAACCAAGCATAACGAAACCGCACCCGCACAGCATGAACTTGCGCCTGTGTTCACAAGCGCGAATGTGGCAAGCGATCATAACCAAATTATAATGGAATTCATGAAAAGCATTGCTTCCAAGCATAATTTGGCGTGCCTTCTTCATGAAAAACCCTTCAAAGGTGTAAGCGGAAGCGGTAAACACATAAATTGGTCTTTATCCGCTAACGGCAAAAACCTGCTTGAACCGGGGGATACCCCTAGTGCAAACGCACAATTCTTGCTTTTCTTAACCGCCGTTTTGCGTGCGGTGGACAGGCACTCTGATTTACTAAGAGTATCCGTGGCAGGTGCAGGAAATGATTTAAGGCTTGGCGGTTTTGAAGCCCCGCCCCCCATAATTTCCGTTTACCTTGGTGAGGAATTAAGCGAAATTCTGGACACGGTAGACAAAGGCACAAGCTACCTCGGCAAAGAGAAAAAACGCCTTGAACCGGGGGTGGATGTTCTTCCGCGTTTCCCTAAAGATAATTCGGATCGTAACCGCACTTCACCCTTTGCGTTCACAGGAAATAAATTTGAATTCAGAATGCTTGGTTCTTCGTTTTCCGCGTCTGAACCCAATATTATGATTAACACAATAGTTGCAGATTCTCTCAAATCCTTTGCAGACGAACTTGAAAACAGCAAGAATTTTAAAGAGGATTTATCCGCATTAATCAGGAAAACGATCACAAATCACAAAAGAATTATCTTCAACGGAAACAATTATTCCGCTGATTGGGTAGCCGAGGCAACAAAAAGAGGGCTTTTAAACATAAATTCTTCCGTGGAAGCCTTTGAATCGTTTATCCTTGAAAAAAATGTGAATCTCTTTGAACTTCACGGTGTTTTCACCCGTAGCGAGGTATATTCGCGCTATGAAATTCTTCTTGAAAACTATTATAAAACCCTGCACATAGAAGCCCTAACAATGCAAGATATGGCACGCGGGCAAATTATGCCCTCGGTATTTTCTTACCTAAATGAACTCACAAAAATCGCAAAAAATAAGAAGGATTTAAGCCTTGATTCCAAAGTTGAAGTTAAACTTATCGGTAAACTTTCCGCACTTAACGAAAAACTTGATTTTGCCTTAGAACGCCTAACTAAACTTACCGAAACAGCCGAGTCAATTAAAGATAACAGCTTAAAATCCGCAAAATTTTACCACGCCGAAATCGTCCCCGCCATGAACGAACTTCGTTCGTATGCAGACGAACTTGAAATCCTTACCGCAAAAAAATATCTAAGTTTCCCCACTTATATTGATTTGCTTTTCAGCGTTAGGTAAACGAAGTTTAATTCAGAATTAAGAATTCAGAATGCAGAATTGTGGAAATATTGATTAAAATTCCACCACCAATCACCAATCACTAACCACCAACCACCAAATGTCTAACTCAACCGAAAAACTCAAAAACAAAGAAATCCTTAGCTTTGCCCTCACAAATTCAGGGCAGGGGCTTATTGGCGCGGTTGTTACCACATTTTATATGCTGTATCTAACAGATGTGCTTGAAATCGCGCCAATAATCACAGGCGCGCTTTTGGTTGCCATTTGCATTTTTGACGCGGTTACTGATCCCTTAATGGGCGTAATTCTTGATAAAAGTGCCACAAGATTCGGCAAATGTCGCCCATTTATGCTTTTTACACCGCCCATGATTGCGGTTTGCCTCATTTTAATGTTCGTTCCGCTTCCAATCGGTAGCAAATTCGCGGTGGTTTATTCGGTAATAATGTTCACCGTGTACACCCTGCATTACACAATGAACGATATTCCGTATTGGTCAATGTCCGCCACAATAACCAAAGATCCGCAAGAAAGGGTGAAACTTGTGTCTACCACAAGGCTAATCGGCGGTGGCGGAAGTGTGGTTGTCGCGTTGCTTTTCATGACGGTTATTAGCGTGATAAAACCCTACATTGGGCTTCAAAATGCTTACCTCGTTACCGCCACAATTTACGCGGTTTTGGGTGCAATCGTAATGATTCAAGGATATTTCAATTGCAAAGAACGCATTATCACGCCACCCCGCCAAAGTGCGCTAAAAGGTTTCAAAAGCGCGCTAAAATGCCGTCCACTTATGCTTGCTTTTATCTCTCAAGTCCTTGGCGCAATCACCTTTGTGGGAAGCGTTGCGCTTAACACTTACTTCGTAAAATGGAATTTATGGAAAGTGGCAACTGGCGGTTCAGATCCCTTTGTGCGCTTCATTACCAACCTTTTGAACCTGCAAGATCCCATTCAAGTTTCCGCCGTTTTCCTTCCGATAGTGGGCTTCTTGCCCGCCTTCGCCACAATCGTGGGGCTTCTGTTCACCCCGTATTTCTGCAAAAAATTCCCCAAGAAAAATGTGCTTATCGTAACCCTCATGACAGCAGGTGTCTTGAATATAGCCTGCTACTTTTTGGGCTATTGGAGTATCTTAATTTTCATGGCGGGCAGGTTTATCACAAGCATTCCCACAGGGCTTCAAAACGGAATTACCACCTCAATGTTCGGGGACGCAGTAGATGTTTTAGATCACCAAACAGGGGAAAGAAGCGAAGGAATCTGCTTTTCCCTTCTAACTTTTGCAAGCAAATTTTCCACAGGAATCGCCGCGCTTGTGGTGGGCGTGATTTTGGGGCTTTTCGCTTACGATGTAACAATCGGCAACCAGCTTGAAGCCCTTGTGCAAGCAGGCAACCACGAAATGGCAAGAGAACTGCACCAACCCCCCTCAGCCCTTAACGGAATCTTCCTTCTTGTAACCGTTATCACAGGAATAGGGCAAATCCTCATGGCAATCCCCTTCTTCTTTTACGATCTCACCATAGAAAAGCACAAAGAAATCCTTAAAGCACTTGAGGCACGCAAGCAATAGCCGTTGCCTCACTGCCAACCGCCAAAAAAATACCTAAAATTCGTTGTACTCTCAATTATAAAACTGCCACTCAAAACAAAGCATTCAAAATCCGTTGTACTCTTTATCATAAAGTTGTATAATTATTAAAACAAAAACCGCGCACGGGTCCGTAGTAAAACGGATATTACATGCCCCTCCTAAGGGCAAGTTCTGGGTTCGATTCCCGGCGGGCCTGCCATGAAGAGTCCCAAAAATCACAAATTTTTGGGACTCTTCAACTAAATTTTTCCTAATAGCAAAATATAGCCGTGGAGTGGTAATGATTTTTAAATCGTGGTTTAAATTTATTATCTTATTTATATTTGCCTGCCTTATTGCGCTTTCGGCGGTGGGGGGGTATTTTTTGATTTCCTTAGGCAGGATCAATTCGGACTTAACTGAGTATCTTGGCGGATATAAATCTGCTGAGGGGTTGGAGTTTTTAAGCGAAGTTTTTGGCATAAAGGGTGATTTAATGTTTGCGGTTGAGGGAAATGCGCAAAATGATTCCGAGTTAAAGGAAAAAATCAATAAAATTTCGCAAAAAAGCGGTGTTAAAACGCTTATTTGGTACGAAGCCGTGCTTGAACTTGAAGATAACATACCGCCGTGGTTTGATAGCTTGCCGTGGGCAGTTGAACCGATAGACACAACTTCGTTAAAGGATTTTCTTCTTTTTGAAAAGGGCGGTAAGGGGGTTTACCTTGTGCTTATTATGCTTGAATTTGCACCGTCCTCGCCTCTTGCGTTTGAATTTTTAAAGGAAACAAAGAATATTCTTGCCCCAAGAGAAGTTGAGTTCGCAGGCATGACGGCTACTGCTTACGAAGCGTACGATACCGCAATGAAAGAACTTCCGCTTTACATTCTTTTCGGCGGTATAGCCATTGTGCTTTTGCTTTTGATTTTCACAAAAAGCATTAAAAAAACCTTAGCAATTTTAATAACGCTTGCCACCGCGCTTATAATCAACATTGGTTCAAGCTATATATTAGATAACTTTTCTATAATAACATTTGCTTCTTCTCAAGTGATTCAGATTGCGTTTACTGTAGCATTTGGGCTGTTATTTGTAGCTATAGCTACAGAAAATGGCAAAAGAACCCTAATTAAAGGCGCGTTAATTTCTTCTGCAATGTTCGTACCGCTTATCTTTATAAGCATGAGTCTTGGGGCGGATTTGGCGCTTGGGCTTTTTAAAGCCTGCCTTATTTCCGTTGCCTCAATTTCCCTCTTATTGCCTGCGCTTCTTAGCGTTTTTTATGACAGCAAGATATTTAAAGGCAAGGAAAAACCGCCAAAATGCGAAGAAAGCATTGGTTTTAATAAAAATTTAACCACCAAATTAAGCTATAACAGTTCCAAAAGTTCTTTTGTTATTTCTTTATGCTTGGTTTTAATCCTTATTATATCGGCAGTAGCCGTGCCAAAGGTTGATTTAACTTATTTTGAATTCAGCGCGCAAAAGGGCAGTAAAACCGCAGTTCAAGAGGGGGCAGACAGGCTTTCTTCCATGGTAATAATGGCTGTTCCGCTTACCCCCCGCCACGGCAAAACCCACCACGGATTTATTGAAAAAGCGGAAGAATTAAGCGAAGTTGATTTGGCAATCGGTGCATTTACCGCAATTAAAGTGGAAAATATTTTAGTTTATTCCGCCATTACTTCGGGGATTATTGACTTGGGCGCGGTTTCTGATTTTTTTGCCACGGTAGGCAGAAAGCACTTCACACTTTACGCCGTTGCACTTAAAAATTCAGAGGGCAAAAGCGTAATTAAAGATTACGAAAAATTAACCGCTATTGCCAATGAACATTTTAGCGAAGTTCACGCGTTTGGCGTTGCTTCCGCGGTTTATGACATTTCGGAAAACTTACCGCGCGATTTTTATAAAATTGTTCTCTTCTCGCTGATAATCGCATTCTTGCTTACATTCCTTGCCTTTTTAAAACTCAACTTCAAAAACCCACGCAAACTGTTAAGAAATGCGCTTTTCGCCCTCAAAAACGCAACCGCCTGCACCCTTACCCTAATATTCAGTACCTTTTTAACCCTAACGCTAACCTATTTATGCGGTTTTTCCTTAAACTTTTTAGCACTTTACCTTTTGCCCACGGCAACGGGGTGCTTTGGTGTTCTGTTTTTGTTTTTTGCACAAAAACAAAAAGCAGAACCAATTCAGAATTCAGAATTCAGGATTCAGAATTGCGGATTATCTGTTATTAAATTTAAAATCCACCCCTATGCCCTATGCCCTATGCCCTATGCCCTAATAAAATCTTCATTGATTTTATTATCTTTCTGCCTCGCAGTATTCTTTGTTACCTCAAATCTTATTGTTAAAAACATATCTCTTTCGCTTGGAATATCAAGCATGATTTCGTCTTTGCTTTGTGCCGTGGGTTTCACCCGCGGTTATGCAAATCCCGCCCCCTTGGGGCTTCTAAGGATAAATATTAATAATATTTAGAATCCGCCACTTTTCACTTTTCCGTTAGGAAAAATTTCACCGCAAAGCGCATTTGCAAATTTTTGTAAAACTTTCTCAAAACTGCACGCTTTGCATATTTCCGCTTGACAAGAACGGCGGGGGGGGGGTATCATTTATTTAAGATATTTTTTTTGGAGGAAATTATGAAAAAGTTTTTAACTACTTTTATAGTTATAGCTTTGGCTTTGTCCTTAATTCTTGCGCTTGCTTCGTGCAACGGGGATAACGGGGACAACGGCGAAAATTGTGAAGTTTGCGAAAAAGCTAACTGCATTTGCGAAACAAACGGTGGCGAACCCTGCCCAGATTGTAACAAGGCAGTTTGTGAATGCGCACCAAGCGGTGGCAATGAACCATGTACGGATTGTAACAAGTTAGTTTGCGAATGCGCACCAAGCGGTGGCACTGAACCTTGTGCGGATTGCAATGAGGTGGTTTGTGAGTGCGGAAGCAGTGGCGGAAATGAACCCTGCGCGGATTGCGAAAAAGTGGCTTGTGAATGTTCTTCTTCAGATTTCGCCCCCGGAACTAAAAAGCACCTTGAACTGCTTATGGCGGAACTTATGGCGAATGCCCTAAATCCCGCCAAGCGTATGCAAGCTATTGAAACATTTAGCCAATTGACTTATGACGATAGCGAAGAATTGCGTTATGAAAACTTCAGCGAAATGATTTTTTACCTTGACGCTAACTTCTTTTTTGCCGAATGGTACTATGAATCCATAAATTACGAAGAAGATAGATCTGACTTTAGCGCGCAAGTGATTGTTCTTGATTTCCTTAAAAATCTTTGGCTTTCATTTAACCTTGATACCGAAGAAGATAGTTTAGTTTTTGACGAAATAAATTGCAAAAACGGAACTGCGTCAGAACTTAGAGAGGAATTTTTATTTGAAATTCTATGGGCTATGTTCTTTGGCGAATTTTACGAAATTGAAGAATTTAATGCAAATGCAAACGGCGGTGTTTACATAATTGAGGATACAGAGATTAAAATCGGCAAGCATACTCAAGAGGTTATCGGCTTAAAAATTTATTTTGAAAACGGCGTTATCACCAAGTTCACAATGTCCGTTGAAAACTACAATTCAAAAGAAGGCACAAAAACCGTGATTGAAATGGCAGTTGAAATCAGCTACCCAAGCGAAGCAATGCTTTTCCCCGAAGAACTTCTTGCCTTAGTTCCCGAAAATCTTTTAGACGGTGATCATAGTGATTGCGAAGAGGGCTTTTGCTGTTCGCTTCTTGAATGCGTGTTTGAATACACTTGCTGTTGCGGAACATATCAGCAAGATATCTGCACGCGTTGCCAAAGATGCGCAGATTGCCTAAAGCACCGTGATAACGATTTCACCTGCTGTTATTATGACGGCGCAGAATTTTGCGAGGGTTGTGATAGACCTGAGTATATGTGCTGGTGTAACGATTTACACGAGGACTGCGGTGAATACTATTGGGATTGCGAGTGTTGGTGCGAAGATTGCGAGGATTATTATTCAATATGCGATTGCCGATTTATTTGCGAATTCGGTTGCGGTGAATTGTATTGGGATTGCGAATGCGAGTGCGAAGGCGGTTGCGGTTACACGCCCCATAATTGCTATTGCGCAGAACTTTGCGACTACGGTTGCGGTGAACTTAATTGGAATTGTGATTGCAAGTATCTTTGCGAATTTGGTTGTGGCGAACTTTGGTGGGACTGCACCTGCATTTGTGAGGGCGTTTGCGGTTACACGCCCCTCAATTGCCAATGTGAACACTTCTGTGCCGATTGTGGCGAGTGGGAATATCTTTGCGTTTGCTTATGCGAGGGCGGTTGCGGTCAGCCTATCAATTACACCTGTTGGTGTGAATACATTTGCGAAGAATGTAGCTTGTTAGATTGGGATTGTGAATGCCTTTGCGATGGCGGTTGCGGTCAGCCCATTAGGTGGGAATGCTATTGCTAATATCTTTGCAAACTTAGTGCTTAAATAAAAAAGTAGCGGAAACGCTACTTTTTTTTAATTCAGAATTATGAATGCAGAATGCAGAATTATGGACTAATTAACTAATAATATTAGAATCCACCATTCGTAAATCGTAAGTCGTAAGTCGTCATTACTCTTAATGATATTTAGATTCCGCCACTGTGCGCTGTGCATTGTGCGCTGTGCGCTGTGCGTTGAAATTTTTTACTTTATAAAAAATTTCTCAAGTTTCTTTTCCCAAACCGCAATTTTTTCCTCATTAAACTTAAGCGGAATTGTTTTAGCGTGGCTTTCGGCTTTCCTTGCGTTTCCTGCAACCTTTGCCACGCCAAGCAGGGCGGGAAGTTTGAATAAGCCTGCGGAAAGCACCTTTTGAATTAGGGATTTTGCGGTTATTTTTAGCTTTTGTCCGCCTTGCATACTCTTTAATTCATTATCACTCATTATGCCTTTTTGGAATGCCCAAGTGATAAAATCGGGATCAACTTCCATTAGCCACCTTTTCATAATATCC
>Ga0123356_10003085_pt1 | contig 17599 bp, 18 predicted proteins | sample TergutEmb28metaG_2_FD_92546 | JGI IMG/M metagenome (GOLD analysis project Ga0123356, IMG submission 92546) | Embiratermes neotenicus P3 segment gut microbial communities from Petit-Saut dam, French Guiana - Emb289 P3 | ecosystem: Host-associated > Arthropoda: Insects > Digestive system > Gut ...
ACCCCACAACAAAAAAAAAGGAAAATTAATTTTTCCCCCCCCCCCCCCCCCCCAATTTTAATGCAAAAAAGTAATATTGCTTTTGTATTAATTTTTTTAATCTTTTTTTCCTGCGCTACAAATTCTAATAAAACAAATGATCTTATTGATCGAACCAATCCTTACTCTGGCATGGAAATACTTACGTTTCCCAATAGTCAGGCATATCTGTTTCCAAATGAAAAATCTGATAAATTAGTAATAGTTTTAGAAAGCAGCGGCTGGGATTCTGTTTTAGGTATTTGGCAGAATGATCTATGGCAGAGTGTTGGTTTAGCTGCGTTTCTTCTTAAAGAATTACGCAATACGCATAACATTCTTGTACCGGAAAAACTAAAAAGACAGCCGGGAATTAATTATTTAAATGATATGGAAGACAGAGCTAATCTTACAGCGCATAATTTAATTGCTTGTTATACAGAAAGCATTAATGGCTATCTCGAAGGAAAAAACTTTTCTTCTGTTGTAATATTCAGCGGCTGGGAAGCAGCTGCTCTGCTTCCGTTAATATATGAAAAAATAGATAACAAAGATAAAATTACAGCCTTAATATCTTTTGGATTTGGCGGCTGGTCTTACTATGAATCATTAGTTTTTATGAGTAATATCGAAAACATCCCTCTTTTTTTATATGAAATGATATCAAAAATAATAAATGATTTTAACCCGGAAAACAGCGAATCCCCTGATTCTTATGAAGATATTTATTTTGATGTAACTGAACGCTGGTTAAATAGTTTTATTCACATCAGGCCTTTTGATTATTACAAAAATATAAATTTACCTGTACTTTTTCTTCATGGCGTACATAATTACCTTACTCCTTCTAATTCAACTATTTATATACAAAATAACCTGCCTGATAAACCTTTTACTTTTAGATATTTTATGAATTGGGCTTTCCAGCCAATAGAACATGATGATGTTGACGAATTTGTAAAGTTAATCGCTAACTGGATATTATTGCAGTAAAAGGAACAAATTATGAAAAGAATTTTTATTGTTTTAATTTTATTTGTTTGTATACTTTGCGCTTCTTTTTCTGACGAAACAAAATATTTTACTATTAGTTTAGGTGTTTGGGGGATAGGTTTTAATACTGATTCTAATATTACAAGCGGATATGTATACGGCAATTTTTTTAATTTTAATTTAAATACGAGTTTTGGATTGGGAATATCTTTTTCACCTATCAATTTTTATATGTACCCAAACAACGAAAACAACTCATTATTAACTTTTGTAAATGGTGTTATTTTATATAATTTTTTTAATAGTATGTGGGGTTTTGTTTTGGGGCCATTTGCTTCTATTAATGCTGTTACTGTAAATAATCCGCAGCATATAGATTTCCGCGCCGGATTAAGATTTTCACATCATCATTATGATTTTGATATTTTCAGCTCTGATGATTTTATATTAGAAATAGGTTATAAATACAATAATTCCTCGCGGCATGGATTTTTTATACACTTTGGCATGGATATGCTGACTGTATTTAGTTTACTAAGTTATCTTTACAGGGATGAAGCGAAGGATCGGATTAAACAGGAACAATGGTAAATCAAACAAACACTATAAATTTTTACATCTTGTCATTTTTGTCAGCAGCCCGCATTCCTGCTCCATAGCTGCAGCCTTGCGTAGCCTACGGTTTTATATCATACGTATCTTTTAATTAGTTGACACTTCGGAGAACAATTTAAAAACGTATTTTCTATATGGTTCATTACTAGCGAATCTTTCTACCCTAAAAATTGAAGTTGTGTAATAAGTAGGAAACCAACTATTTTCATCTATACTATTATCAAAAAAAGCAAATTCAAGTTTACTTTGAGAAAATTCATCTTCATATACTATTTTTTTATTTTTTAGAAGGATTATCCAATATTTGTTATCATAATAAAATAAATCATAATCAAATATATCATCTTTAATTTTTTTATTGCTATATGGAATTCCTATGACTTCTGATATTTCATCTTTTGTCACTGTTCTATAAAAAATATACATTTCATCAAAATCAACATTTAATACTTCTTTTATATCAATATAACAAACATCAGATTTTTTGAAATTGCAATTAAGTTTTATATACCTATCAAGTTTGCTTTCTGTATTACTGCAACCCACAAAAAAACATATGCTTAATAATATGATAACATATTGAATCTTCATTTCTTCCTCTCTCTTAGAAATCTCTACTATTGTACTATACAATCCCTGTAATTCCAAGGACTTTTTCTAGTCGCCTTTTTTAAATAGTTGACACTACTTTTATATATACACGATCTTTAAGGTAAAGCGTAAGGTACGCAGTGGAATAAACCCAAATAACTCACACAGGTCCTTGCAGCGAAGCTTCCAGCAGGCACAAAGGCTTTCGGACAAGAACTCCGTGAAACTCCGTGGTTAAATTCTTATCTTAATTCTTCCCCTGCGATCCCTATCAATTCTTGCTTCTTGTCATTTTTGTCAGTAGTCTATCCAGGCTGTCTGCGAAAGTTTTGAGTTCTTTTTTACCGTAATTTGCTATTCTTTCCATGCCAAGTCCGCTGTCGGCGAGACCTACCGCAAAGTTTCGCAGTGATAAAAGTTCGTTAATATTATTAGAAGTAAAAATGCGTCCTCTGTCGTCCAAAACAGAGATTTCTTTTTCTACAAGTCTTTTTGCGAGGGGCACATCTCTTGTTATCGCAAGATCGCCTTTTTCTGCCAATTCTACAATACGATCATCCGCCGAACCTTCTGTCGCGGGGCACAATTCCATCTCTGCAATGTTAGAATCAGGAATCGGACGGTTTGCGGCAAAAATAATGCGGATTTTTAAACTGTCTGCCCTGCGCAGAACAAGATCCCTTGCAGGTCTCGGGCAGGAATCGGCATCTAAAAGAATTTTCATCTATACTACTGCCCTTTTATTGTTCTTTAAATTTTGTTTGGCAGAAAACATTGTAAAGTTACCGTTTAATTCGATAATTGCGTTTTTATTTTTGCATTGTATAAAAAACGATTCGTTTTTCTTAAAAATTAAATCATTTATTTTGAGTTCCCCTTCTGTTACAGCGCAGATCGACGGCTTTTCTGCACAGAATTTTATATTTTTACCTTTGCCGCGAACAATAGAAAGTGAAAAATCGGCAGGTACGTTAAAATTATGCAATACCTCAGAACCGGGTGTCATTATATCAGGATAAAACGGTTCTATATTTACAATTCTATTTAATTCATTTATATCAATATGTTTTGGCGTAAGACCGCCGCGCAAAACATTGTCGGAGTTATCCATTAGTTCTATCCCCAAGCCGCTTATATACGAATGAGGAATACCTGCCGGCAGATAAACCGCCTGCCCGGGTTTTAAACTTACTATGTTAAGATAAAGGGGTGCATATACTGCTCTGTCATTAGGATAAATATTTTTTAATTTTTGGATAAGAGCGTTTTGTTCATCTGATGCTCTGCTAAAAGAAGCCAGAATTTCTTCTGGTTTTCTAAAACCTGCCATTAAAGTAAAAGGAGTAAGAGCGCAGAGAATCTCGCATTTTGAATTTTTGTCTTTATAGTTCCTTTGAGGAGAGTCTAAATTTATTTTATTTTTATTTTCTATTTTAAAACCTTCTAACGCCTGTTTTTTACCGGGATGAACCTGAATAGACAGCGGCTTTTCTACAGCAAGGAGTTTTAATAAAAAAGGAAGTTCGCCCGATATTTTTTTTAATTCGGTTTTTTTTAACCCTGTTTTTATGTCATTTTCTTCGATAAAAGAAGGCGCGCCGGGATTAGTCCCCATCCACATCTCTGCAAATTCGGGAGAGCCCCAATCATATTTTTTAATTTGATTATTAAGCCTATATATTTTTATCATTGCCGAATAAGTTAAGCGCCTGCTCCAGCTTAGAAATTAGACGCAGAGTGCGGTCTTCTACTTCATCCGCTTCGTCGTCTGGGTTTTCCAGCTGCTGTTTTACTTTGTTAAATTCATCGCATAATAAAAAACCTGTTAAAACAGCGATATTTAACGGATCTTTTATACCGGATATTTTTTGCGTATTTTTTACGGCTTCGTTGTACTGAGTAAGTACTTTTTTTAAGTACGCCTCATCTGCATCTGCAGTAATCGTAAATGAAGTTCCAAGGATGTCAAGCCTAATTTCATTAGTCATTATATTCCTTAAAATACGCTAAAAAATATCCAGTTCGCCTGAGTTGTCTTCTGCTTCGTTAATTTCGAAAAATTCTTCGGAATTTAAATCTACTTCCGAAAGTTTTTCTTTTTTGGGAGCGTTCTTTTTAACACCCTCTTTTTGCTGGCTGGAACTCTGACCAGAGCCATGGCTCAGGCCGCTTTCGAAAGCGGCTTCGAACTGACTAAGGCGGTCAAGCGCCGCCATTATTCCGTCTTCTATCTTGCTTTGATCGTCTTTAAAGCGCATAACAAGCATTTCTAGCTCGTCTAAGCGCTTTTGATTTGCGTCGAGCTTTGACTGCAGGCTGGATTTTTCCTGCAAAAGCGATGCGTTCTCAGCATCTTTGCGCTGCAAATACTCTATCGCTTTTGCAACTCTCGATTCTAAAAGCTGAACTTGCTCAAGGCTTATCACGATTTTCCCAGCGCGGATTTTGCTTTTTCTGCAACAGCTTTAAACGCAGCTTTGTCTTCGCTGGCAAGGTATGCAAGCGATTTACGGTTTAAAACAATCCCGCATTTTTCGAGACCCGTTACAAGCCTGGAATACGAAATATCAAGCTCGCGGCATGCTGCGTTTATTCTTATGATCCATAAACGGCGGAACTCGCCTTTTCGATCTTTTCGATCGCGGTAAGCATAAGCCATTGATTTGGTGACTGCGTCTTTTGCGGTTTTATAATTACTGCCGCGTCTTCCCCAGTAACCCTTTGCCTGTTTTAATATTTTTTTACGATGGTTCTTTCTTTTGGAACCGTCTACTGCTCTTGCCATAATTTTCCTCTCTGTTTAACCGTAGGGTAAAAGCTGTTTTCTTATTACCGGTACATTATCATCTGACAGAATACCGGCTTTCCGCAAGCCACGCTTGCGCTTTGTAGATTTCTTTGTGAGTATATGGCGCAAATTTTGCTTTTTATACTTTACTTTGCCAGTACCAGTAAAGGAAAAACGCTTTGCCGCGCTCTTTTTGGTTTTCATTTTTGGCATATGTTACCTCTTAAAAATTATTTCTTGCCTTTTGGACCTAAAACCATGGACATAAACCTGCCTTCCATAGCCGGCGGTTTATCCATTACATATTCTCCCTCTATTCGGGAAAGTACGTCTTTCATCACATCAAAACCAAGTTCTGTATGCGCTAGTTCTCGGCCGCGGAAACGAATAGTTACTTTTACTTTGTTGCCGTCAATCAGGAATTCTTTAATGTGTTTAGACTTGAAATCAAGATCGTGATCATCAATTTTGGGCTGCATGCGGATTTCCTTAAGTTTAAGCAATTTTTGCTTTTTCTTGGAATCCCTAAGTCTCTTCTCGTTTTCGAATCTGAACTTGCCGTAATCCAAAATCTTGACAACGGGCGGCACCGCATTCGGCGCTACTTCCACAAGGTCAAGCTCTGCCTCTCTTGCAAGTTCTAAAGCCTGCGAAACAGACATAATCCCTTGGTCACCGTCATCCCGGATTAGACGAACTTCCCTGGATCGAATCTGCTCGTTTACACGTAAATCTTTCTCCGCCAACTGGCCTCCTTAGTATTTCACTACCTTTTTACAGTCTACCAAATTTCAATATTTCTTGTCTAGTGTAACTAGGGATTTATCATTGTTCCGATACCCTCGTCGGTAAAAAGTTCGATAAGTATCGCATGGGGGAGCCTGCCGTCTATGATATGCGCCTTTTTAACCCCGCCGTCAAGAGCGATAGCACAGCAGTCTGTTTTGGGTATCATCCCTTTGGTTATAATACCTTCTTTTTGAAGGCTGCCTAGCTGAGCTCTGGAAACCGATTTTATAAGAGTACTTTCGTCATTAATGTCGCGTAAAATCCCGCAGACATCCGTCATTAAAACCAGTTTTTCGGCTCCAAGGGCGGCGGCAATTTTAGCGGCAGCAATATCGGCATTAATATTGAGGGCTTTGCCTTCGTCTTCGCCAATTCCGTACGCAACAGACGAAATAACGGGGATAACTTCTGAGTTTAAAAGGGTGTTAAGCATTGTAACGTCTACTTCTTTTATTTCTCCTACAAGACCCAAATCATGTTCGCCTTTCATTCTGGCTGCTTTTAAAAGCCCCGAATCTATCCCGCAAAGCCCGACAGCCCTGCCGCCGTTTTTTTGAATAAGAGCCGTGATTTCTTTATTAACTTTGCCGCATAAAACCATTTGAACAATATCCATTGTTTCTTCGTCTGTGTATCTAAGACCATTAACAAAGCGGCTTTCTTTATTTGTTTTTTTCAGCATGGCTTCGATTTCGGGACCTCCGCCGTGAACAAGCACTGTGCGGACACCGACGCATGCCATTAATATTACGTCTTCTATTACGGCTTTTTTTAATTCGCTGTTTAACATTGCGTTTCCGCCGTATTTTACAACTATTGTCTTATTGCAGAAACTTTGAATATAAGGCAGCGCCTGAATAAGTGTTGCCGCCCTGTCTTTATTGGGTATGCTGTCTTTATTTTGAATGCTGTCTTCGTTTTTTATAATAGAATCGTTTTTCATGATCTGTAATCTCCGTTTATCTTTACATAATCATAGCTGAGATCGCACCCCCAGACAACAGCCGCGCCGTTTCCTTCTTTAAGATTTACGATAATTTCAATTTCTTCTTCTGAAAGAATTTTTTTTGCGGTTTCTTCGCTAAAAGAAACTGTTTTGCCTTTTTCGCAGACTAGGATTTCTCCTATTTTACTTTTAAAGCTTACATCCGTATTTTGGGGATCAAAATCAGCTCCGGCATATCCCATTGCGCATAACACACGCCCCCAGTTAGCGTCGGCGCCGAAACAGGCTGTCTTTACAAGCGAAGATGACGCTATTGATTTGGCAAGCGCTTGCGCCGCAATTTCACTTCCTGCGCCGTTAACGGAAACTGTAACAAGTTTTGTCGCTCCCTCTCCGTCGCGCGCCATCATTTTTGCAAGAGCGGCGCAGACTTTATCAAGCGCGGCGCAAAACACATCGTAGCCGGAGCTTTCTTGAGTCATCGGCGGATTACCTGCTTCGCCGTTTGCCATTATTACGATCATATCGTTTGTAGAAGTATCGCCGTCTACTGTAACCATATTAAACGAATATTTTACGGCGCGCTGCAAAGCTGTATTAAGAGCAGAAGGAATAATCGCGGCGTCTGTTGTAATAAATGCGAGCATTGTTGCATGACTTGGAACTTCCATATTAGGATGAATCATTCCCGAACCTTTTGCGATTGCTCCAATGCGTATTGGTTTTCCATTTATATCAATTTCTATTGCAAATTCTTTTTTACGCGTATCGGTTGTCATTATCGCTTCTAAAGCGTCATCATTCCCTTGCGCGTCATTTCTGAGGCTTGCTTTTAAAGCTTCAATATTTGCGTCAATTACTCCAATATTAAGAGGAACGCCGATAACTCCTGTTGACGCTACTGCTACTTCTGACGGACTTATTAAAAAAGCGTCGGCTGCAAGCTGCGCCATACGTTTTGCGTGAACAAGCCCCTCCTGCCCCGTACATGCATTTGCGTTGCCGGAGTTTGCTATAATTGCGCGCAGCTTTCCGTCTGCAGTATTTTCCTGACTGACAATAATACTTGCGGCTTTTACTTTATTTTTTGTAAACATTGCCGCAGCGGAACATAAACTATGCGAATAAATTAAAGCTAAATCTTTTTTTTGCGTTTTACCCGAAGCTTTAATGCCGCAGTGGATTCCGCCTGCAATAAACCCTTTTGGCGCGCATACGCCGCCGTTTAATTCTGTCACACAAAACTCCTAAAACAGCATCGGAATGGCTTCCAGTCCGTTTCTTTCATCATAGTCAAATAAAATATTCATATTCTGGATTGCCTGCCCAGACGCGCCTTTGATCATGTTATCGATCGCAGTAACTACTATTAATGTAGAGCCATGAATGTCCAGATTAACAGAAATATCACAAAAGTTTGAATGCCGCACTCTGTTAGCAGCGGAATAAACACCGCTGGGAAGCACGCGGACAAAAGGTTCGTCTTTATAAAAATCTTCGTAGAGCTTTTGAATCTCTTCTATTTTTTTGAATTTTTCTTTTAGCGGAATATAAATCGTACTTAAAATACCCCTGTTCATCGGCGCAAGATGAGGCGTAAAAATAACTTTTGGAGCGGGAATGCTTCCGCCTTCTGCTATCTGTGAAATCGCCGCTAAATTACGCGAAATCTCCGGAGCATGCCTATGAGAAGCAATCTTGTAAGGCGCAACAGAATCGGCGCATTCGCTGTAATGAAACGAGCGCGAAGGTTCTCTGCCGCCGCCTGAAGTGCCGGAAACAGCGTTAACGATAATTGGAGTTTCGCCTGTTAAACCTTTTACAATCGCGGGAAAAATACCCAAGGTAGCACCTGTGGGATAACAGCCCGGATTTGCGATTACTAATGGTTTTGATTTTGAGTCCTTTATTAAATTGCGGTTAAGTTCCGGCAGTCCGTAAATCGAAGTTTTATGCAAATCCGGAAACTGGTAATTTTTGCCGTACCATTCGCTGTAAACCGCTTCGTCATCTCCAAAACGAAAGTCCCCGGAAAGATCGATAAAGTGGATTTTTTTTTCTATGCAGGCGGCGGCAAACGGCTCTCCAACAGCATGAGGCAATGCGGAAAAAACAACATCAGAAGCGGCGATAACTTCTTCTGCTTTTAAAAGTTTACCGGAAATTCTGCCCAAAAAGGCGGGATATACGTTTTCTATCCTGTCGCCTTCGAAACTAACAGAGGAAAGAGCCAATTTTTTGATTTTTGAATGACCCGAAAGAAGCCTTGCCAATTCGGCTCCGGCATAACCTGTCGCGCCAATAATACCTACAACCATAGACACAATTATGCACTTTTAAAGAAAGATGGTCAATGTTACGCTTTACTAAATAAGTTGTTATAGTTATACTATGGGCATGAACAAATTCATTTTTGCATTCGTTATTGTTATTTTATTCTCCTCCTGTCTTACCGCAAAAATCACAGATGATATGTCAGCGGCAGAGATAATGCAGCGCGCGCAGGAAGCAATGGACAGAAACAGTTACAATGTAGCGGCGCAGTACTATCGGGTATTGCATGAACGCAATCAAACCAATATAGACCTTGTTATTACGGCAGAATACCATCTGGCGTTTATTCACTATAAACAGGGAAGATACGAACAAGCGCGGGAAGAATTAAATAAAGTTTTAGGTTACTATAATTCGCGCGATCAAGAACTGCTTCCTCAGCACTTTAAGCGGCTTGCGCAGGTTGTCCTCGAAAGCATAACCGAAAAAGAAAAAAGATGGTCGCTCTTTAGAAAGTAAAAGACAGAAAACTATGGATTATTTTGAAGCTGTAGAAAAACGATATTCTCACAAAGAAAAATTCCTGCCGGATACTGTTCCGTATGAAGTTCTGGAAAAAATCGCAAAGGCGGGTCTTGCCGCTCCCACAGGAAACAACAGCCAGTATGTACGCCTTGTAATTCTGCCGGATAGAGAATCATTACAGCCTATCAGCGAGATAGCCCCGACTGACGGACTTCTTACCGCTCCTGCGGCGATTGCAGTTCTTACAGATCCTTCGGCACAGGCGATTCAATGGAACTTTGAAATGGAAGATTATTCCGCTGCCGCGGCTCAAATGCTCCTTGCGGCAACAGCTTTGGGTTATGTTTCGCTTTGGCTTGACAGTCCTTTCTTTGACGAAAACAATGAAAAACGCGCTTTAGAAATACTTGGCGCTCCGAAAGGTTACCGCCTTCGCGTTATCCTTCCAATAGGGCTCCCTGACGGCGAAGGAACGCGCAGAACCAAGATGACTTTTGACGAAAGAGTATCCTTGCGGAAATTTGGGCAAAAGAAGTAAACGGTAAATCAAACGGTAGAAAAATTAAATTAAGGGTACTTTTTTTTAAATCCTGTCACACGCGCAGAAGCACAAACATCTATCGAAGAACATTCTCCCCTTTTTAGGTAATGATAACCTATACCTGCTACCATAGCGGCATTATCGCCGCACAGTTCTAAAGGAGGAAATATGCATTCCAGATGGGCGTACCCCTTAAGCCTCGCGCGAAGATAACTGTTGGCTGCAACTCCCCCGCCTGCGACAATTGTTGTAATACCTGTATCTTCTGCGGCGTTTAAAAGAGCGCGTAATAAAATCTCTATCGCCGTCTTCTGAAAAGACGCTGCGATATCTTCTTTTGTATAGTTTTCTTTTACTTTAAATATATCAAGCTGATTGATCACGGCGTTTTTTAAACCGGAATACGAAACATCATAACGATGGTCGCCTTTATGCAAAGACGGCATAGAAAAATTAAAAGCCGCGCTGTCTCCGTTTTGCGCTAATTTATCGATTATGACGCCGCCGGGATAGCCAAAATTGTAGAACTTTGCAGTTTTGTCAAAAGCTTCGCCTGCGGCATCATCGATTGTGGTACCCAAAACTTGGATCTTATCAAAATCATCGGCACGGCAAATAATTGTATGCCCGCCGGAAACAAGCAGACCCAAAAACGGGTATTCCGGCTTTTTTGTTTGATAATCATCCTTACCTATTTCTCCCTTATAAAGGCGCGGGGCGTATAAATGCGCAAGCATATGATCTACTGCGATAAACGGAATATTGCGCGCCCACGAAAACGCTTTTGCAAATGAAAGTCCTACCAGTAAAGAGCCAAAAAGCCCCGGACGGTTTGTAACAGCAACAGCTTCTATATCACTAACGCCGAGATTTGCTTTTTCCAGCGATTCTTTTACTACTGCATAAATCCATTCTGCATGTTTTCTGCTGGCAACTTCCGGCACTACGCCGTTATAAAGCGCATGAAAAGGTATTTGTGTCGCTATTACATTAGAGAGAATCTTTTCGCCGTCTTTTACTACTGCTGCCGAACATTCATCACAGGATGTTTCTATTCCTAAAACAATCATCTGGATTTGATTATATCAAAAGCTGTCCTAATGGTATAACCCTGCGCCGCAAGAATCGGATATTGTTCTGCAAGAAGCGGCGCTAAATCCGGCGACCAAGTATGCCCGATCATTATAACAGAGCCGTCGTTTCTTGCCCTTGTAAGACCAGAAGAAATATAACGAAGCATAGCGTTTTTATTTTGTTCGTTGTCAATAAAAACATTTCTTTCGGCAACTTTAAAATTCATTTGACGTGCGACAGAAGACACGACAGATTCGGAAGTAGTCCTCGAATCCAAAAAATAAATATTATTTTCCATGCAAAAGTTTAAAATAACCTGCATTATCTCTCTGTCCATTGTTATTTTTGACCCCTGATGGTTATTCATTCCGGTGACAGGTCCTACCTCTGCAAGGTTACGCGCTAAGATACGCCTTATTTCGTCTGCGCTCATACCGGAATAAATCGCGCCGGGACCGGGGTCTTGTCCTCCAACCGCTTCCATCGGCTGATGCAGAATTACTTCTTTTCCTGCGGCTCTTATCCGCCTTGCCGCTTCTGCCGAATTAGGAAGACCCGGCAGAACTGCAATTGTTATTGGACCCGGAAGCCTCAGGAACGGTTCGAGTTCTCTAAGATTGTTTCCGGCATCATCTATTACAAAAACAACAGAACCAAGATTGGGCGGAGGTCTTACATTAACAGGCGGAATCACAGCGCTTGTAACTGTTCCTGACGGCGCCACAGGCGGCTGTACAGGCGGTTTTGGCTGTGTCTCCTGAGGAGGAGGCTGTGGATTAGGCTGAGGCAGAGGTTCTCGCTCCGGCTGGGGTTGGGGAGGCGGATCGGGCTGTCTTGTAATTTGAATATTTGCAGGTTCTTCGATATCTTCGGTATTTTCGGTATTATTACTATTATTAATAGCAGCATGAACCATTATTACAGCAAAGGAAATAACTGCTGAAAGACCAACTAAAATACAAACTAAAATAAATGCTCTAAATGCATCGGAAAAACCGGTTTTTTTGCGTCTTTTTGGCGTTCTTCTTGTGTTTTTCCCTGTATTTTTTGTTTTTTTCATACTAATCCTTTCTAATATCGGCAAAACGCTTGAGCAAAAATCTATATTTACAAAAAATTGCAATAAAAAGGTAAAAGATACACTTGCGCCGTTTAAAAACCAAAGAAGTTAGACGAAAAGCACTGCTTTTCTCTGAGAATTTTACGGTAAACTTCTTAATATTCTATGATATATTTTATGTTTCCTTGAAAAATAACGCTAAAAATTACCATATTAATCAAAAATAAATCATTTTTCTCCTCTTTGATATTGACTTATTTTTATAAAATGTTAGAATTTAACGATATGATCTGATTTTTGTGCTTTTTCAATAGAAAAGGGGGATTTTTTATGAGTCTTAAATTTAGACTAACAGCCATTATCTTTGCGATTATTTCTGCAATAATCTTAATTTTAATGATTATCGTTATAACCACAGCATCCAGTATGCAGACAGAAACTGCATATAAATTTGCCGACGCGCTGGCAGGCGAGAACGCGTTAGAAATAAGCAAAAGGATAGAAGCATTTACCTATTACGGGAACATTATATCAGAGATATTCAGCGGGTATGAAACAACGCCGGAGAACATGAGACGCGAAACTTATGATGACATCATTGAAACTGTAATTAATGCCAATCAGAGAATTATCAGTATCTGGACTGCATGGCATTTGGATACTATCGACAGTGCAAATACGCAATTCCAATCATCTTATTCCCGCAGGTTAACAGGCAATGTCGAAAGATTGGATCAGGGTTATGAAGGCTGGCAAAATATATTATCCGGCATGACAGATAAACCGGTAATTAGATCTCCTGTTTGGATGAATGTTTCCGGTTACGGCAATGCTGCTGTTGTCAGTATATTGTACCCGGTAAAAAACAGCAGAAACAGAGTTGTCGGCGTTGTCGGCGTTGATTATGTCAGTGCAATGCAGGGGATAGTAGACAATATTGTTAAGAGTGTTTATGATGGCAGCGGAATTGCAGCAGTATATGCAAATGACGGTACTATTGTCGCACACTATGTTACAGATCGCGTAGGCTCAAATTTTGGCACTAACGAAGGCGAAAGAACGCTGTTGGGAAATCAGCATGCCGAAGTTATGCAGTCAATAAGAAACGGCGGCGATAGCGAAGGAAATGCGGTTGCCGTTGATACTTATTCGAACGTTTTAAGAACAAATATTCATCTTCTTTACTTTCCTATCGTAATTACCGGAATGGATACTCCATGGAGCCTAATGCTTGGTATTCCAAATAGTGAGATTGATGCACCTATCCGCAGAATGACATGGATTACAGTTTTCTTTGCACTTGGCATACTTGTCGCTGCAGCGGTTGTAACATTCCTTGTTGCGTCGGGTATTGTAAAACCGATTATTAACGTAACCCAAACTCTTAAGGATATATCAGAAGGCGAAGGCGATCTTACAAAGAGGATTGTAAATACTTCCAATGATGAGATTGGACAATTGTCGCTTTACTTTAATAACACTTTGGAAAAAATCAAAAATCTTGTTATCAGTATCAAGAGTGAAGCTGCAAAGCTGTCTGATATCGGCGCAGACCTTGCAAGTAATATGAACGAAACTGCCGCCGCGATTAATCAGATTACGGCTAACGTTCAGAGTATTAAAGGACGCGTTATCAACCAGAGCGCCAGTGTCAGCGAAACAAACGCGACAATGGAACAGGTTACATTTAACATCAATAAGCTTAATGACCACGTCGAAGACCAGAACACCAATGTCGCTCAGGCATCTGCGGCAATAGAAGAAATGGTTGCAAATATTGCTTCTGTTACAGATACGCTGGTTAAAAACGCTGCAAACGTAAAACTCTTAAAAGAATCATCAGAAGTCGGCCGCGGCGGACTCCAGGAAGTCGCGTCTGATATTCAGGAAATTGCCCGCGAATCAGAAGGTCTTTTAGAGATCAATTCCGTTATGGAAAATATCGCAAGCCAGACTAACCTTCTCTCTATGAACGCGGCGATCGAAGCTGCGCACGCAGGCGAAGCAGGCAAAGGCTTTGCTGTAGTAGCTGACGAAATCCGCAAGCTCGCAGAAAGCTCCGGCGAACAATCCAAGACAATCGGCACTGTTCTTAGAAAAATCAAAGAAAGTATCGATAAGATCACTCAGTCTACAGATAATGTTCTTAACAAGTTTGAAGCAATCGATAGCGGCGTTAAGACTGTATCGGAACAAGAAGAAATTATCCGCAACGCGATGGAAGAACAGGGCGAAGGTTCCAGACAGGTTCTTGACGGCGTAAGCCACCTTAATGACATCACAAGACAGGTAAAGAGCGGTTCTAATGAAATGCTTAGCGGCGCAAAAGAAGTTATTCAGGAAAGCACAAATCTCGAAAAAGTTACGCAGGAAATTACATCAGGTATGAACGAAATGGCATCTGGCGCTGATCAGATTAATGTCGCTGTACATCACGTTAACGAAATAAGCGTTAAAAACCGCGAAGGTATTGATACATTAATGAAAGAAGTTTCGAGGTTTAAAGTAGATTAATAACAAAATCACTGCGTGATTTTGTTTAGGAGTTTTGCGTTTTAATGCAAAACTCCATGCTTTTATACGAAGCACAGAGAAATATGGAGGAGATAGGTTTTTAAACCAAGACCTCTGTAACCTCTGTGTTTTTTTATGCTAACATATAACACATGAACGAATTTACAAGCGAAAAAAATGAACTTGCGGCGTTTTACGGGGTAGATCCGGCTGTTGGTTTAACTGACTCACAAGTAAAAGAAAATACTGCCAAATACGGCTCTAATATTATCGCGCGCCCAAAACCAGAATCCTTATTTAAGCGCATTATAACCTGCGCAAGCGATCCTATGATTTTGCTTTTAATTTTTGCGGCAATAATTGCGCTTTTTATTAATATCGCTAATGCCGCCGCAGGCGGAGAAGCTGACATATTAAAAGTAATTGGTATTTTTGCCGCGATTTTTATATCAGTTGCAATTACTATAGTAATGGAAGGCAAAAGCGCTAAGGCTTTTGAAGCGCTGAATAAAATAAACGAGGATATAATCGTTAAGGCTCTTCGCGGCGGAAGCGCTGTTATGCTTAATCAACGCAATATTGTTACCGGTGACTGCATTATAATTTCTGCGGGTGATAAAATCCCCGCCGACGGAAGACTCTTAGAAAGCACAGAATTAAACGCCGATGAATCAGCGCTTACAGGCGAGAGTATTCCCGCTAAAAAAAACGCGTTGTTAAAAATTACTGATAAAAACACGCCTCTTGCAGAACGGCATAATATGCTGTATTCGGGTACATTTATTACAAACGGTTTCGGCAGATTATTGGTAACCGCAGTAGGAAGCAAAACAGAGTTCGGCAAAATCGCAGCTGAGCTGTCCGGCGCTGCAAAGACCACTACTCCGCTTCAGGAAAAACTCGGACGGATGGGCAAACTTATCGCCTTTGCCGGTATAATTGCTTCGGCGCTTTTTTTTGTTTCGCAGATTATTTTTTTTACAAGACAGGGCGAATTAAATTTTCAAAATATCGTTGATGTATTTTTATTAAGTATTGTTCTTATTGTAGCGGCAGTGCCGGAAGGATTACCTGCCATTGTAGCTCTTTCGCTTTCGTTAAATATAATAAAACTTTCCAAACAAAATGCTCTTGTAAAAAAAATAATAGCTTCAGAAACTATCGGTTGTATTAATATTATCTGTTCCGATAAAACAGGCACTTTAACCGAAAACAGAATGACTGTAAAAACAGAAATTGAAAACAGCGATGTCCTCGCAAATATCTGCGTTAACAGCACCGCTCAAATAGGAAAAGGCGGTATTTTTCTCGGCAATCCTACAGAGTGCGCACTACTCTCCTCCGCGGGAAAATCTGGATGGGATTATAACGAAAAACGAAAAAATACGAGCATAGCGCATGTATTTCCTTTTTCTTCCGAAAAAAAGAACATGACTACTGTGATACAAAATAACGGCAGTTTTATTTCTTACAGTAAAGGAAGCCCGGAAAAAATATTTAGTATGTGCGTAATTGACGCCGGCAAACGCGCAGAAATTGAGAACGAGATTACAAGCCTTCAGGAAAAAGCATTTAGGATTATTGCGTTTTCTCATAAACAGCTAAAAGACAATGAAAAATATGATGACGAAAACTCTGCAGAAAGCGGCATGACTTTTGACGGATTTGCGGCAATTTCTGATCCGCTTCGCGCGGATGTTTTTGACGCTGTAAGCCAGTGCCGTCAGTCCGGAATCGGAATAAAAATGCTTACAGGCGACAATATTGTTACGGCAACAGCGATTGCAAACGAACTCGGCTTGCTGGAAAACGGAAAAACCGCAGTTGAAGCGCGCGAAATTGAGACTCTCAGTGATGACGAGTTGTCAAAAAAACTTGAGACTATAACCGTTATCGCGCGCAGTACTCCTGTAATTAAAATGCGTGTTGTCAATTTATTAAAAGCGCAGGGAAATGTTGTCGCAGTTACAGGCGACGGAATTAATGACGCTCCCGCTCTTAAAAACGCCGATGTGGGAATCGCAATGGGTATTTCGGGGACAGAAGTTTCTAAAGAAGCAAGCGATATTGTTCTTTTGGATGATTCGTTTTCTACAATTGTAAACGCAATCCGCTGGGGAAGAGGTATTTATGAAAACTTTAAAAGGTTTATTTGTTTTCAGTTAACGGTAAATATTGGAGCTGTACTGACGGTTTTAATTACTACTGCTGTTCTTGGATTAAAAACGCCGCTTTCTGCCCTGCACTTATTATGGATTAATATAATAATGGACGGTCCGCCCGCTCTTGCGCTCGGTCTTGAACCTGTACATAAAAAAAGTAATTTAATGAAACGCAAACCAATCAAAAGAAGCGAAAACATTTTGTCACGTCCGCTTTTGATCCGTATCATTTTATCTGGTCTTTATATCAGCATAATTTCTATATTACAGCATAAGTTTGATATTTTAAACGCAACGGAACAATATGCGTCAACTGCTATTTTTGCGCTGTTTTCGCTCTTTGCGCTTTTTAACGCTTTTAACTGCAGAGAACTTTTTACAGATTCAATCTTTATAAATTTCTTTAATAATAAATTAATGCTTGTCGTTACTTTCGGCACTATTGCGCTTCAGGTATTAATTGTTCAGTACGCGGGAGCTGTTTTCGGCACTGTGCCGCTTCCGCTGGAACTCTGGGGAAAAATCTTCGCCCTCTCAGCAAGTATTATAGTGATTTCTGAAATTGTAAAACTGATCCTAAAAATTCTACCACGGAGTTTCTATGATTTAAGTTATCTGGAAAAGTGGTACTCTGGTCTGACGGGATCAGGGAGCCGGCGGAAGGTTTGATTCGTGAAGTGAGGAAATCAAAAAACTGAGGAACCTCGGC
>Ga0123356_10003086_pt1 | contig 17594 bp, 18 predicted proteins | sample TergutEmb28metaG_2_FD_92546 | JGI IMG/M metagenome (GOLD analysis project Ga0123356, IMG submission 92546) | Embiratermes neotenicus P3 segment gut microbial communities from Petit-Saut dam, French Guiana - Emb289 P3 | ecosystem: Host-associated > Arthropoda: Insects > Digestive system > Gut ...
CATCCGGAACATACACCGACATATGCTCTTATTCGTATCTGGCCGGCACGGGCCAGAGAGTGGAGTTCACGATCTCCGCTTTCGATCCCACGCATGACAACACGGTGAAGTCACCGATATCATACATGGCGAAGCTGGTGGACATGGACGGGAATACCGTAGGTACGGTCTCACCGGCCGGCGGACCGACGACCTACGTCGATGCCAACGGAAGGACCCTTACGGTCACCGCTCCGAACACTCCGGGCATGTATCTCCTGACGGTGGAGTTCTCCTTCGCGGACAGGGAAGAAACGATCACCAAGACCGCACCGCTGAAAGTGGTCACACCGATCAAACTATCGGCAACGGTATACAACCCCGGAGGCACGATAGTCGGTATGGATGTATGGTTCCAGGTGAACGGAGTGGATGTCGAAGGCAGCGAACAGACGATAAACATCGATGCCGGAGGCTCCAGAACGGTGACTTTCGACTATGTCACCGAAGGTCTGCCGAACGGGACGCACACAGTGACGCTGATGGGAGAGGTCGGACCGCTCAACGAGGATGTCAAAGGGCTGAACACTCCCATGACGTTCTACGTCGGGCAGAACAGCTACACGCTGATAGAGGCGCTGTTGGTGATACTGTTCATAGTGTTACTGATCGTGCTGATAATCGTCTACCGCAAACCGGTGAAGAACCTCGGTAAGCCCAAGGCAAGGCGCTGAATGCATACGAAACGGGGCTTCGCCCCATTTTCAATTATTTCATTTTCATTATCATAGCGTTCGCGATGTCGGTACGTGTCCTTTCCATTACCGATCTGGCGATGTCCTGCTTCCTCCTTATCGGAAGTATGGCATCGGGAACATCGAACGAGAGCACCTGATCGCATACGGATTCCATACGGTCGAATATGCTCTTTGCAAGATCTAGATCATTGCACATCAGGCGTGCCAGCAGCATCCTCCTCATCTCGCCCAAGCAATCCGCCAGACCCATCGCCCAGGACTGAGGCGTGATCCCCAGGGGATCGTACGACGGGACCTCCTTTCCGAGGACGATGGATGAGAGTATGCACGCTTCCGCCAGTTCCATCATCGCATCGGAGACGGGGCCGGAGAACAGTATCTCCGGTTCTGTGCGTATCTCAGTGAGGAGGGAACGGTATTCTGATACGGCGTCATTCAGTAGCCTCTCGTGTTCGTCGCCGGTATGTATGGAATGTATCGCCCTCTTCGTCAACCTTATTATCGAACGCGATGCGGCTATGGAGCCTTCCCGTTTCCTTTCCAGTTCATCCATCCTTTCGCTCACGGACGCAACGATGCTTCGGATATCATCCATGGTACGTCAACGGACGCACAGCAGATAAAACTAATCAGAGGGAATTGAAGAACGCCTTCCTGAGGGACCATCTGAACGTCTCCTCCCTTATGCGATCATCGAACATATCGTCCGCAGGCGTCACGAACTCGATATCCTTGTAAATGATGTCGGTAAGGGTCAGCGCGTCCGGTCTTGCTATACCGAAGGAGACGACCTCACCGTCCAGCGCCCTCCGGACATCCTCCAAGGATGCGTCACCGCGTCCGGCGGACGATATCGCGGCGGTGATCCTCCTTATCAGGTTCCACAGGAAGTGTTCCGATCTGAACTCGATGAGGATGACGTCGTCGTTCTTTGTCAATCTCACCGAACGCATATCCATCACGGTATCCCGGTCATCGGGTCTGCAGAACCGTATGAAATCATGTTCCCCTTCGAACAATGCGGCGCACCGCTTCGCCGATTTGATATCCACACCGGCCGCCGGAAGGACATATCTGTAAACACGTTCATGGGCATACCTGGGGTTGAAGTCATCGCCGACCTCCGCTGCGGATCGGTAGAACACCCCTTTGGACACGGCGTTCAGTGCTTTCAGGAGAACAAGGATGTCATCAAATCGCGTGCTGAATACGATGACATTCCCGAGAGCGTTCACACCTTTATCGGTGCGTGACGCACATTTAAGGTTGACCTCATCGCCGCATCCCAATGTCCTCAGGTTGGACAGGACCTCCCCTTCGACGGTCCTCAGCCCGGGCTGGACCTGGGAGCCGGCGAACTCGTCGCCGAGATACGCTATCTTTACGGCGATCCGTCTCATCTCAAACCGCGGATCTCCTTCATATGGTCGACGCGCCGCTGCACTAATTCCCTCTTGCCTATGTCATGGCGCACAAAGATCGCATCGCCTTTCACGAACTCAAGAGCACGCTCGCAGTTGGATTCGGCCTCTTCGATGCTGTCCGCCATTCCCACCACCCCGACCGATCTGGAGGTCCCGGTGACAAGCTTACCGTTAACGATATCCACGTTCGCATAGTAGGCAACGGCACCGCAGTTCAGTATCTCCGTCTCGTTCACAGATATCGGAAGACCGGCCTTGGATCTCACGCCGTATCCCTCCGGTACCACGTATTTGCACACGGTCGCCTTCCTTTCGAATTTTACGTCATCCTTCAACGTGCCCGTTGCCATCGCCATGCACACGTCCGTGAAACTCGACCTCAGTATCGGAAGGACGTTCATCGCCTCGGGATCGCCGAACCTCGCATTTATCTCGATGATCTTCGGACCGTCCAGAGTGAGCATGAACTGCCCGTACATCGGACCGCGGTATGCGCAGCCGTCCTTCCTCAAAGCGTCAACAATGTCCTGTATGATGGACAGCGCCTCCTTCCGTTCCGCATCGGTGACGAACGGCATAAGGTGGTCCGCATCGGTGTACGATCCCATGCCGCCGGTGTTCGGTCCGACATCGCCCTCGTACGCCCTCTTATGATCCTGCACCAACGGCATCGGTGATATGGTGTTTCCGTCGCAGAACACCATCTGCGTGAACTCCTCGCCGACCGCCTTCTCTTCGATGATGACGCCGGCCCCGCCGATGTTGTTCTCGAAGATCTCGTTCACGTACTGCATTATGTCGTCCAGCGAATGAAGGTGCTCCCCTTGGACCTTAACTCCTTTACCGCCGGTCAGGCCGACCGGTTTCACGACTATATCATATTTCACGCCTTTTACATGCTCTTCCGTATCCTTCGCATTATCGAATGATGCGAAGCCGAGATTACCTTTTATCCTGTGTCTCTGCAGAAGCTCGCGCATGAATGTCTTGGATGTCTCGATCCTCGCAGCCGCCTTGGTGGGGGATGCGCACCTGATACCGATGTTCTCCAGCGCATCCACGATGCCTACCTCCAACGGCGCTTCCGGACCTACGAACGCAAGCTCGATGCCGCACTCCTTGGCGTACTCGCATACCGCATTCACATCCTTCTCGTCCATGAGCCTGTATGACCTGGATATCTTCGTTATCCCCGGGTTCGCGTTCCTCATCACCGCATGGATCTCCGCGCCGGAGCGATGGAACGCCTCCGCCGCCGCATGCTCCCTTCCGCCTCCGCCTACGACCAATACTTTCATGATATCACCAAAGCCCCATCGCGTCCATCAATTCGTCCACGCCCTTGTCCTTCTTCACACTGCATTCCATCATCTTGAGCACACCGCCGGTAAGCTTGGAATAATCCCTTTTCACAACATCCACATCCACATCCACATACTCGGCGATGTCCACCTTGTTTATCACTGCGATATCGGAATGCAGGAATATGTCGGGATGTTTCCTTACCATGTCGTCGCCTTCGGTCGTCGATATGACGACCACCCTCAGGTCCGTCCCGAGCGGGAAATCCGCCGGACACACGAGATTGCCGACATTCTCGATGAACAGCACATCGATGGAACCGAGGTCCATCCTTTTGAGGACCTTCCTTACCATATTGGCATCCAGATGGCATTCGTGACCGGTGTTGCAGTTCATCACGGAGATGCCGGCATCCTTCATCCTTTTGAAATCATCATCTCCGGTGACATCCCCGGCGATGGCTCCGACACGTATACCTTTCGCGGAAAGCTTCTCCGCCATCTTGATGATCAGCGAGGTCTTTCCGGAACCTATCGAACCCATGAGGTCCGCCGATCTGATACCATGCTCGCTGAGCAGGCGGAGGTTGTCATGTGCGATCTTAGTGTTCTCCTTGAGAACATCGTATTCCATTCCGATCTCTGTTATGTTGTGCACGCCACTGAGAATATGTTAAGAGTAATAATTGTTGTCATATCGCAACGGAGCATCCAAGGCATGTGATATCCGAGGTCACGCACAGCATCCGCGGAAAAAGAAAGATAAATGATTAACTGTTACGGAAATGCGACATGAGATGCTCCGAGGAATTATCGAAAAGGCTTGATGCGGCCGGCGCCAAGGAAGGATGTATGATATCCCTGACAGCGGAAGGCAGGGAGTACAAGGGCATCCTTATGCCGCGCAAGGAATTCTCCGACCCGGACATCGTCACGATAAAGCTGAAGAACGGGTATTATGTGGGACTGAAGGCGGACAAGGACACGGTCATAAATGTTCTGGAACAGCCGGTTGCGAAAGGTCACGAGATAAAGGAGCGTGTGCCGAAGAAGGGGCTGCCGAACCTCGTGCTCATAGGCACCGGCGGGACGATAGGTTCGCGGGCCGACGTAAGGACCGGAGCATCCACCCCCGGGCTGGCGTCGGCGATGCTTCTGGACATGGTCCCGGAGGTGTTCGAGATGGCCAACATAAGGGCAAGGGACATAGCTTCAGTGTTCTCGGAGAACATAGGCCCGGAGCATTGGCAGGCCATTGCCAAAGCGGCGGAGGAGGAGCTGAACAACGGTGCCGACGGGGTGATGATATCGCACGGGACGGATACCATGGGATTCACCGCGGCGGCGTTGTCATTCATGCTGACCGAGCTCAGCGGACCGGTCGTTCTCGTAGGGTCGCAGAGGTCCCCGGACAGGCCGTCATCCGACGCTCCGGGTAATCTGATAGCATCGGTGAGATTCTGCATATCCAGGACCCCCGGGGTCTACGTGGTGATGCAGGACACCATGAGCGACGATTCGTTCGCTGTCCACAGGGGAACCAGGGTGAGGAAGATGCACACCTCCCGGAGGGACGCGTTCCGCAGCGTGAACGCCGTACCGGTGGCGCACATCGGCATCTCAGGAAATATAACGATCAATGATGAGGTTCCGAAAGCATCGAAGAGAACGACAGCGCAGACGGATATGTGCACGGATGTGATCCTTCTGCAATCCTATCCGGGAATGGATCCGGCGCTGTTCAGGGACGCGATAATGAGATCCAAGGGAGTCGTCATCGCCGGTTCCGGTCTCGGCCATGTAAGCGAGGCCATGGGGGAACTGCTGAATGAGGCATGCGACAAAGGGGTGACCGTGGTCATGACATCGCAGTGCATCAACGGACCCACCGGGATGAACGTCTACGACACGGGAAGGAGACTTCAGGTCAACGGTGTGATACCGGTGAACGATATGCTCCCGGAGACGGCATACGTGAAGCTGATATGGGCCCTTGCGAATTCGAAGGACCCGAAGGGGACGATGAGGAAAGCAATATCATATGAGATGGGCGACAGGAGGACGGTCGATGTCATCTGGTGACAGGATGATCTGCGGTATCGAGATCCATCAGCAGCTGAACACGAAGAAGCTGTTCTGCCAGTGTGAGAGCGAACTGTCCGAGGAGGGCAGGGACATCTGCCGCAGAAAGCTGAGGCCCATTGCAGGAGAGTCAGGCGTACAGGACAGGGCGGCCGTCGCGGAATCCAAGAAACAGCTGGTCTACGGGTATCAGGCATCGCCCGGATCCAGCTGCCTGATAGATCTGGACGAAGAACCTCCGGCCGAGGTGAATGCGGAAGCGCTTGACATAGCATTGACATTCTCGACGATGGTGAACGCCAAGATAGTCGACGAGATACACTACATGAGGAAGATAGTCGTCGACGGTTCCGGGCCCGGAGGATACCAGAGGACGGCCATGGTGGGAATGGATGGTCATATAGAGGTGAACGGTAAAAGGATAGTCATAGAATCGATCTGTCTGGAAGAGGACTCCGCCAGGAAGGTGGACGAATCGGACGACGGTATAACGTACCGTCTGGACAGACTGTCCATACCGCTGATAGAGATAGCCACCGGACCGGACATCAGAACACCGGAGGAGGCGATGGAGGTGGCGTTGCGCATAGGTACGATGCTCAGGGCCACGAAGAGGGTCAAAAGAGGGATAGGAACCATACGCGAGGACATAAACATCTCGGTACCCGGAAGCAAGAGGACGGAGATCAAAGGCGTGCAGGAATTGAGATTAATCCCCGCGTACGTCGAGAACGAGGTGCAGAGGCACCTCATGCTCATCCGCATCAAGGAGGTACTTTCGAAAAGGGATATCTCTGTGGACGACGGGATCACAGACATCACGGACATATTCAAGGACTGCCCGTCAAAGGTGATCAAGGGCGCATTGGCTGACAAAGGGAAGGTATTGGCGGTGAGACTCCGTGGTTTCTCGGGTGTGCTGAACGGGGACAACGGAACTTTAAGATTCGGAGCGGAACTGGCACAGAGGGCACGTACCAAAGGGGTGAAAGGTATATTCCATTCGGACGAACTGCCGGCGTACGGGATAGAACAGGACTACGTGGACAAGGCGGGTTCGCGTCTGGGAATGAAAGAGGGATACGACGCTTTCGTGCTGTGCGCGGAAAAGGAGAAGAGGGCGACGGCAGCGCTGGAAGCGGTGATCGAAAGGGCGAAGGAGGTCATGAACGGGGTGGTGGAGGAGACCCGGGACCCGCTCCCCGACGGGACATCGAGATTCTCAAGACCGTTGCCCGGAGCGGCGAGGATGTATCCCGAGACGGATATCCCTCCCATACGGATAACGCAGGAAAGGCTGGACCGCATACGCAAGGGTCTGCCGGAACTTCCGGAGGAGATCGAGAAGAGGCTGATATCCGAGTACAAGCTGAACGAGCAGCAGGTACACCAACTGGTCCGCGAAGGTTACGATGACATATTCGAGAGGACGGCAAAGGACAAGGAAATGGCCTCCGTTGCCGCGACCACGTTCCTAAGCACGTTCACCGAGATACAGAGGGAAGGGCTGAACGTTGAAAGCATCTCGGAAAAAGAGATACTGGATGTCTTTGATTCCCTGAAGAAGGGCAGGTTCGCGAAAGAGGCGCTGCCGTTGCTGTTCAGGGAGATGGCCAACGGGACGTCGCTCGATGACGCCGTATCGAAGCTCGGCCTGGGGTCCATGGGCGAGGATGAGGCCGTAAAGATCATTGCGGCGATAGTCAAGGAAAGGGAAGCTTTCGTCAAAGAGAAGGGAATGGCGTCCATAGGTCCGCTCATGGGACCGGTGATGGAAGCGCTCAGAGGAAAACTTGACGGTAAGAGGATGAACGACCTTCTGACGAAAGAGATAAGGAAGGTCCTTTAGAACCGTATCTCGAGCACCCTGAGCATCTCGAAGTCCAACTTCTTCTCTCCGAGCACCCTCACGTCATAGCCGTGCAGCACCTCTTCGAGACGCTTCTGGTCCATCAGGGAGGACACGACGATCACGAACCTCCCCCTCGGAAGGAGACGTCCCCTGACCTCGTTCAGAAGCTTCGGCAGAGGCCCTATCCCGTCATCCCCGCCGGACCACGCCTTTTCCAACATCCCTTCGTCGTTCACCGGCAGATAGGGGAGATTGAAGACTATGGTATCGTAATATGAATCGATGTCCTCATACAGGTCGGACAGCCGTATGTCCATGTATGCGCCGTTGGCCGCGGCGTTCTTCCTGGTGAGCTCCACGGCGGACGGATTTATGTCCACGGCTGTGACATCCGCCCCGTTCTTCGCACAGTGTATCGCCACCACACCGGAACCGCATCCGATCTCAAGCACACGTTCACCATCATCGATGTCGAGGGACTCGATCAGAAGTATGCTGTCCTCGGCCGGGGAGTAGACGTCCTCGCGATCATCTATGCGGATTCCCGGATCATACAACATGCCACCTCATCCAATCCAAGGCTTAAATATTTACAGGTAATCGGACCGGCATGGAGACGGTGTCATGGCTTGTGCTTGCGATGATAGCATCGACATTCGTCATGCTGGCATTGCGCAGGAACAACATGACGGCGATCCTCGCGTTCTCCAACATCGCGGTGTCCGCGGCGGCGCTGATAGGATATCACGGTTCGTTCAATATCACGCTGTTCGAACTCGGTCTCAAGACGGCGTACCTGTTCGAACTGAAGGAACCGTGGACGCTTGTGACGTCCATGTTCCTGCACGCGGACATCTTCCACCTGCTGTTCAACATACTGTTCCTGATGGCGATAGGCATACCGCTGGAATCGCGCATAGGTAAGTGGAGGTTCCTGACTATATATCTCGTCGGAGGGATCGCCGGCAGCATGATGTTCGCGTTGATCGAATGGAACACATCCGTGAATATCATCCTTGTAGGAGCATCCGGCGCCATATCCGCATTGATGGGGGCGATGCTGATACTCTATCCGAGGGAGAGGATAATGTTCTTCCTCGGGCCGCTGCTGACGGACAGGTTCAGCGTGTACGTGCCGATAATGGTCTGGTTCGGTCTTCAGATATTGTTGTTCTCGTTCGACGATTCGCCGGTGGCATATGCGGCACACCTAGGAGGTTTCGTAGCGGGAGCGGGGATAGCGTGGGCGGTCAGACCGAGGACGGACGCAGCACAGCAAAGGATGAGGATGTGCGACATCTCTCCGCTCAGGGCGTTGTGCACCACATCCTCGCTCAGGGAGATGTACGATTACGCGGAGAATGCAAGGGATGATGAGACAAGGGAGATATGGACGGAACGCATGCTGGAGGATGTGAGGTGTCCCGTATGCGGCGCGGAGATAAAGAGAAGGAGGAACGGATTCGAATGCACGAACGGGCACACGCTGTGAGTTTGGACATCCTTGCCGTAGGGAGTCTGGTGAGGGGAAGCACGATATTGGATGCACATTCGACATCCACGCTCATACGCACCGACGGGATGAACATAGTCGTTGACACAAGCACAAGGTACCTTCTGCCGGCGATGAGGACCTCATTGAAACAGATAGGCGTACTGCCGAAGGATGTGGATGCGGTCGTGATGACGCACGCGCACCATGACCATTGCGAGAACAATGACCTGTTCAGGAAGGCAAAGGTGTACGTACGTGCCGAGGAACATTTCGAAGGGGATGCGGTATCGGTGTGCAAGGACATGGACATCGCACCCGGCGTGAGGCTCGTGCACACCCCGGGGCACACGCACGGGTCGATGAGCGTGTTCGTACAGGGGGACAGGAGATACGCGATCACAGGGGATGCAATTCCACTGGAGGACAACTACAGAAGGATGATACCGCCCGGAATAAACTACGATCCGGAGACGGCCATGAAAAGTATTAAATGTATTATCGAATACGCTGGTGTGATCATTCCAGGACACGGTTTCCCGTTCATGATATGAGGAGTATGAGATGAAAGAAGTTCCCGATGAGATATACTTCGAATGCCCGGATTGTGACGATGTCACGATACATGATGTGCTGAAGGGCAAGATGGGAAAGAGTTCGATGGACTCGACGATAAAATGTCAGGACTGCGGCCTGATCAGAACGACCACCGTTCAATTCCCGAAGCAGCTGGAAGTGAAAGTTATCATCAGCAACGGTTCGGAATCGTATGCATCCACCGTGACGCTGGAGGATGACGACCTTCTGAAGGTCGGCGATGAGTTCCATATGGATGCCGGCAATCTTGTCAGGATATCCGCGCTGGAACTGTCACAGGGCAGGCGCGTAAGATCGTCAAGGGCGACGGAGATCGTGACGATATGGGCCATTGAGTTCGACATGATAGATGTGAAGGTATCCATAAACGACGACCGTAAGACATATTCCAAAGTGGTGCCGTCGTCACCGGATGACGAGTTCACGGTAGGTAACATACTAAGCTTCGACGATATGGACTGCTTGATCCATTCGATAAAGGTCCCGGGGCGCATGGTAAGGCGCGGGTCCGCGGAGGCCAGGAACATCACGAGGATATACGGAAAGTACAGGAGAAGGTCATACGCTGTCCTCGACCTCGAGAATGATGTCTAGGACATCGGCTATGTTACCGCTCCGGATGACCGTGTGCGCAACCCTTACGACCTCATCGTCAATGGGATTGAAGGCGATGGCAAGCCCGGCGGCCTGAAGCATCTTCACATCCGTGTATGAGTTCCCGATGGCGGCGGTCTCTTCCTTCGTGACCCCGTACCTCATCATGAATTCCTTCGTGACCTTTCCTTTATCCGACAGGTCCACGTTAACTTTTCCTTCACCGGTGAGCGTTCCGTCCTCGTTGGACAGTATGCTGTTGGCAGCATATCCGTCGAACAGGAACTCCTCGGCGATCATCCTCGCCGCCAGGTCTATCCCGCCGCTGACGATCACGCTCCTTATTCCGTGATGTGACAACGCGGCTATGGTCTCCTGTATCCCTCCGATGAGGGGGACGTCCTGTAATGCGTTCACTATGTCCGAGATCCTGATGTCCTTGTCCTTCCCCGTCCACAACCCGATGTCGCGGCGTATGAACTCTATCTCCGATATCTTGCCTTCCTTGAACAATTCGAACGCCTCGTCGTTGTTCACTTCCATCTTATCGTGAACCCAGGTCCACGAGCTCAAATGGTCGATGAGGACGCCGTCCATGTCGAACACGACCAGTTTATACCTGCATCTCACGAGCCCGTCCAGCGCAATACTTAATAAAAAGCTGTTGCCTATGACGCACGATGATCACCATATTGGGCACGGGCCATGTTTTCAGGATAGCCGAACCGGTGGCGTTCATCGTGAAGCACATGTGGCCGGATGCGGTGCTTGTGGAATTGGATATGCCGCGATACAACGCAATGTCGTTACCGGCGGAACAGATATCGTACGAGGGACAGCCTTGGGCGTACAGGAGGATGGCCAAGTACCAGAGGAGCATCGCCGAGGAGTACGGATCGCAGGTGGGGGCGGAATTCGTTGCGGCGATCGAAACAGGAAGGTCGATAGGCGCGGCCATAGAGTTCATAGACACGGACGCGTCCAGGACGATGGATGAGATATGGAAGGAGATGCCGTTCCTTGAAAGGACCAGGTTCACGTTCTCCATGATAGGCGACCGCTTCGGATCGAGAAGGAAGGCGGACAGGACGGTCATGGAGATGGCGGAGAATGAAAAGGAATACTTCGCGGTGATGAGACGAAAGTATCCGACGCTCGTAAGGAAACTGATAGACGAAAGGGATGCCCTCATGGCAGCGAGGATCAATGAGGCGTCGAAGAGATACGGGAACATGATCGTGGTCGTCGGGGACGGCCATGTGGAAGGGATATCAAGACTGCTTGAGACGGGGAGCATAAGAAAGATAAGGCTGAAGACGTTAATGTCCCCCGAAGAGATGAACGCTCTCAGATCGGAACTGTGGTCAGGGAAGGGATCAGAGGGAACGATAACGGAGGAAAAGGAATGATAGTGAAGTTATTGGCGCACACGAGGGATGCGGACATGATATGCGCATCCGCCGGTAACTCATGCTATTCCGAGAGGCCGTCACATAAGCTGATGGATGAGATAGAAGATCCGGAACACATACTTTCGAAGATAGTAGGCATGGGGCACCACTCGGTCGTGGAACACGCTGTATTCACATTCTCCGCGGAAGGGATCTCCAGAGCGCTGACACATCAATTGGTCAGACACAGGATAGCCTCATTCTCCCAACAGAGTCAGCGTTACGTCCCATTGAACGATCCGACGTACGTCATCCCGGAGACGATAAAGGCGGATGCCGATTCCTTGAAAGCGTACACGGAGATGATGGACCGCATATGGGAAACATATAGGGAACTAAGTGAGCGCATACCTCCGGAGGATGCCCGCTATGTGCTCCCGAACGGTTGCACAACGAACATCACAATAACGATGAATGCACGTGAACTCCTGCACTTCTTCTCGCTCCGGTGCTGCGAGCGCGCCCAATGGGAGATACGCGACATGGCCGAACGGATGCTGAGGATATGTCAGGACATATCCCCTGCAATTTTTAAGAACGCGGGACCGCCGTGCATGAGAGGAAAATGCACAGAAGGAAAACTCAGCTGCGGTAATCCGCGTTCCGGATCACGCTGATGTGGACCATATGACGGACGGGTACAGAAAGATAAAGGAAGTGCTCAGGGAGAACGGCCTCATGCAGAACGATCTGTTCGCGACCGGACGGTTGCAGACGCCTTTGGCGTTCACTCAGATCCTTAAAGGACTTCCGATGGCCGTTGCTGTAGGGGCGGCAACACTGGCGGCCGGAGCAGTGATAGCTGCGGTCCCCGGCGCCCTGGGGGTCATAGATCTCATACTGAACATCGGGAACGCGGTCCCCTTTACGGATATGGGTGAGGACGAAGTCATAGATCCGAACGACGATCCCAACAGGGAATCATTTCCGATAACCCTCGCGGACGGGGATCTCATCCTTACCACATTCAAAGGCAGCACTTTGCTTGCCGTCATCAGAGTGGGCAGGAAGGATGTAAAGAGAGTATCCGCCAAGGAATCGAAGAACGGCTACAATATGGAACTCACGTTCCGATACAACGACGGTAAGGAAGTAAGGTACAGCGCGGTCGAACCTCACAAAGCAATGAGAAGTATGATCACCAGGTTCTATAATCCTTGATATCTCTCTAAGACAGATCGATCTCGAAGTATGCAAGCCATTTCCGGAACTCGTCCTGTGCCGCCAGACACGTATCGCGAAGGAATCCTCTTTCCATTTCCCATTCTTTCAGCCCGCGGTAATAGTACCAGCGGTACTCCTCACCGACGATGAAGGGAACGATGCCGTTGGAAAGACATTCTTTGAACATGATCAATCTTCCAACCCTTCCGTTACCGTCCTGGAACGGATGGATCCTCTCGAACCTGTGATGGAAGTCGATGATGTCATCGACAGTCTTGGAGCTGATGGAGTTGTACTCATTGAGCAACTCCTTCATCTTCCGCCCGACATCGGCCGGATGGCATGTCTCCTCCCCGCCGACCTCATTCGGTCTCAGTTTGTAATCTCCTACTTTGAACCATGATCTCCCGCTGTCGCTTGTCCCGGTCTTGAGCATGAGATGGAGCGTCTTTATCATCTCTTCGGTAAGTTCCTTCTCAGCATTGTCTATGATATGATCTATGCATCTGAAATGGTTCACCGTCTCGACGATATCGTCGATATCCACGTCACCGTCCTCCGTTCCGATGGTGTTCGTCTCGAATATCCGGCGCGTCTGATCCTCGGTAAGCTTGCTGCCCTCGATATGATTCGAGTTGTATGTGAGGCCGATCTGCACTTTGTGATATATCCCGCCTTTCAGCTTGGCGTTCCTCTCTTCCTTCAGGATGCTGAGAAGATCAATGCCGGATATCTTCACATCCTCTCTCTCAGAGCGTACAATACGGAAGCAGAGACCATCCGATATCTCGGAAGCGGTCGGCAGGACCCTGCCGGGCGGGGACGCATCCAAAGGGATGTTCCAGGTCTTCCCGGTCATGAACGCACCCGGTACCCTTCCCTCGGAACAGTATCTCCTGACCATCCTGTCGGTCAGGCCCCATTTCTTCGCTGTTTCTGCAACGGAGATGTATCTCACGATCTCAGGTATCTCAAATAAGTATAATTATGTTCCGATATCGGAATAAATATCAATAAAAATCATCGATTAAGTTCCGATATCGGAATGGATAAGGCGTTGCCCGTTCCGTGTTGCTGAAAGAGCACGGCGGAAAAGGACCCTCTTAGGATCCGGTGTATCCGGATGCCGGACCGTATGCGGCACGGGCATTCCCGAATGCATCACCCGGCCCCTTTGTAATGGGCAAGAAGCAGGCCTATTAAAAAAGATTATATAGGGTATCTACTTAATCCGCCTTACTCGGTGAACGATATGGGAAGGATCAGACCCACATACATCAAGAGAGTTTCGATAGAACTCGTCAACAAATATCCGGAGATATTTACAGAGGACTTCGAGAACAACAAGGAACTCGTATCTTCTTTAACGGATGTTTCCTCTGTTGTCATGAGGAACCGCATTGCCGGATACATAACGCGCTACCGTTCCCAGGTAGAGCTGTAAACCCATTAAAGAATTCTATGCCCGCGTGGGGTAGTCTGGATATCCTGTGAGATTGCGGATCTCTTGACCCGAGTTCGAATCTCGGCGCGGGCACCATACCCGAACGATCAGGTCATTCGTCCGTTATCCTCTAATCATCCGTGTTGTCTGCGTCCATGATATCTTTTTGCTAGCAAAGATTATGTATAACATATGATATAACATATATTGTGATAAAATGCCGCAAATGTCCCTGTATATAGACAAACCTCTCTACATGGAGTTGAGATCCAGAGCAAAGGAACAAGGTGTGCCTCAGTCAAAGCTGGTCAATGATGCGCTGAGAGCAATGTTCAATGACAGTTGGCCGGAAGGATATTTCGATCTTTTCGGCTCGGTAGATGACGATTCCTTCGAAAGACCCGAACAAGAACCATGGTCTTCTAATTCAAAGAGGGAGACATTATGAGATATCATTTGGACACAAATTCCATAATATTTTCACTCAAAGGACAGAAGCCGGAGATAAAAAGGAGAATAGGGCAGATCCCTCCAAGCAGGATCAAAGTATCATCGATGGTCGTGGCCGAGCTCATCGCCGGAGCTTACAATAGTAGGAATATCGAAGAAACAATGGCATCTGTAAATGGTTTCATCGCCCCGTACGAGATAATCTCATTCGATGCGTATGCTTCCGAGGTCTATGGCAAGATATGGGCAGAATTGGAAAAAAACGGGAAGAGAATTGGTTCCAACGATCTGATAATCGCAGCGACCGCAATGTCGCGCGGCGATATATTGATAACCAATAATACGAAGGATTTCAAGCGCATAGAGGGCCTACGGATCGAAGACTGGAGTGTATGAACGGATCATATGGAGGGAGAAGATGCCGCAAGTATCGGTTTACATGAAGAATGATATTTATGACAAATGTATCAATTGGATAAGGGAACAAGGCGCATCCGTATCAAGATTTGTCAGAAAAGAGAGGTTATCACAAAGACTGTCGCTGTATCTTGACAAAGATGTTTATGAGAAGGTAAGATATAGGGCAAAGATACAAGGAGTGTCCATGTCCTGCTTCATAAGAGAATTCCTTGTGGAGAAGGCCGACAATTATTTGGCCTCTTTGAAAGATTCACAAGAGTGATAAGGGGATTATTCCAAGGCTCTGAACGAGGTCAGCTCATTCTTCAGACCACACTTTACTCACGATGTCGAGATCCCCGGGAGGGACGATCCTTGATATCTCTTCCTCGGGAACGTTGAACAGCTTCGCCAATTCGGCGTTCCTCTTCTGTTTCGCCTTGGTCGGGACGATGATGACGTATCGCTGCGACATCTTCGATACGGCGTCGACAGGACCGCACATGACCTTCCTGGTCTTCTCATGCGTTATCTCACCGACAGCCAGCTGCATCTGCAGATGATACTCGTAATTCCTCTTCCCGCGGATGACGAACGCACCTTTCGGAAGGAATTCTCCGGCCTGCGGCGTCTTGCTCACTTGATCGGGATACGCCCAGAAAGCACTGCCCTCCGGCATGCTCGACATCCATGCCTTTGACTGCGTCACGGCGAACACACACGCTTCCCTGAGATCCTGTTCCGTTGCGGACGAACCATTCTTTATCACGACCGAAGGCGCACCGTGGACATCCGCGTGGACGTACACATCCTTCTCCTTCATGTGCTTCTTGACCACTTGGTCATTTGTGTGCGCATCCCTTCCGGCAAGTACCAGAAGGCCGTTGGAGGTGACGAACCATTTGTACCTCTCGAACCAGAACTGTTTCGTGGGCTGCGCCCTTGTCAATGCTAGCGCCTTCGCCTTAGCGAAACCCTTCATCTTGCGCTCAAGCTGTTCCTCACTCTCTTTCAGCGCAACGGACGCCCTCGAGGCCTTCTCGTTGACATCCTTGCTCTTCTGGTAGATGTCGGATGCGTTGGCGTCTATCCCTTTCGTGTAGTCAAGTGTGACCTTCAGACCGTCCAGTTCGGCGGTCACCTTGTTCTTCGACGGATCGATGTCCTTTACGAACGGGATCCTCATCGCCCCTTCTTTCAGCTTATCCCATCCGAGCTTCTTCGACTGTGCGGAAAGCACATCAAGCAATTCGTTCACCTTCGGATAGTTCGAATATATCGAATCGGCGCGTGTTCGGAGGTCCGAGGATTCCATCCTGTATTCCTCTATCGTCTCCTTCTGACGGTCCACCCTTCTCTGTAATTTCTCCACTTCCGGGTCAACGAACTCCTCTTCCTCCGCCTCCTTCGCGGAGGCGATCATCTCCGCTATCGCCGCTGACACAGAATCGAATCCGCTCTTCTCATACTGATCATATATCTGAAGATCCACCGGTGCTATATCCACTATGTCCTCGCCGTCCTTGTACATCACGGCGCCGGACGAGGACAATGCGGCCGAGACGATGTCGTTCATCGCCGAATATATCGAACGCATCCCTTCCTCGTCCAACTCAGCTGGTTTCGTATTCTTCTGGATCCCGGTGCGTCTGCAGATCTCCTCCGCGTACTGTCCGCCGAGGTTCGCGTCCATGGCAAGCGTTCTGACAAGATCCGTGTTCGAATTGATCAGAAGCGATCGGAAGTGTTCGAAGACGGATTCCGTAGGATCGAAACGGCAGCTGGGCATGATGTAGTCTTCCCCGGGCCTCACGGTGCGGTCCCTTCTCACCTTGTGTATCAGACAGTTCTGTATCTTCCCGTCGAGGACGAGAAGCACGTTACCGCCGCCGAACATCTCGAATATCAGTTTGTATTCGGCGTCGGATTTCAGCAGCTCCATTATCACGACCCTATCAAAACCGGCCTGTGTCACCTTACCGATCCTGGCATTGTCAACATATTTCCTGAGGAACGATGCGAATGATGTCGGAGCCGCAGGGGTGTCCGGTTTGGACGCAGGCAGGTACAGCCACCTCTTGTCCTTGAAGAACAGTTCCTTCTTCCCCTGCCCCTGTACGTTCAGCCTGAACAGTACATTACCGGCGCCCCAATGGAATATCTTGTCCATATGCGCACCTTCGAGTGCTTCCATCTCCCTGACCACGGAACGCACGTCGAACGCGCTCATCTCCTTCTTCATCCCGTAAGGTTAGGGTGGAGCTGAAAATAAAGCTTCTCACAAATTCTGCAAAATAGGAAATCAGAAACTATATCAATGAGAGTTTTATTAGACGGGATACACGCCGCTGTGGCTAAGGGGTATAGCGACGCCTTGGTAAGGCGTAGGTCGCGGGTTCAATTCCCGTCAGCGGCTCCATTTCTCATCCTGCTTCACACCTGTCCGAACATACTCGCTGTTAATGATAAATAACAGGACACCGTTCCAAAAACGGAGGGATATCATGGAAACGACGTTCATAGGTTATTGCGGATTCTATTGCGAGAGCTGTGCGTTCAAAGCGAAGGTGATCCCGGCCGCCTTGACGCTGTATGATGAGATGAGGA
>Ga0123356_10003087_pt1 | contig 17593 bp, 18 predicted proteins | sample TergutEmb28metaG_2_FD_92546 | JGI IMG/M metagenome (GOLD analysis project Ga0123356, IMG submission 92546) | Embiratermes neotenicus P3 segment gut microbial communities from Petit-Saut dam, French Guiana - Emb289 P3 | ecosystem: Host-associated > Arthropoda: Insects > Digestive system > Gut ...
AAAAGCATCAAAGCAAAATCTTCAGGCATCACAAACTTATCCATATTATTAACTATAGTAATCATACATATAAATATATATCTAAAACATATAAACCTATGCACTATCTCAAGTTCATGAGCGCAACATTATTAGAATATTCAACATTGATTCCATCTTCTGCATTTCCTTCAACAACATTATCTGTTATAGAACCTTTAGAAACACCATCAAACTTAATTCCCTTAGCTTTATTATTTTTAACAATATTGCTTTTTATATTAACATTAGAAGAGCTATTATGAGCATCAACTTTTATGCCATCGCCACCATTATCTTCAACAACATTATCAAAAACATTAACATTATTCGACTCAGAAATAACAATGCCATCATTCAAATTAGATTTAACATTATTCCTCATAACATTAACATTATCTGAAGAATCAACAGAAATAGAATTACCCGAATTATCACTAAGTTTATTACCAGTTATATTAACATTTTTAGAATATTCTACATCAATAGCTGAATACTCATTATCATTTACAGTATTATTAGATATAATAATATTATTTCCTGATTCTACACTAATAGCCCGACTATTACCAGAAATATTACTGTTATAAATTCCAACATTGTTAGCACCCAAAGTAGATATAGCTTGATTATAACCAGTCATAGTAAGCCCTGTTATATTGACACCACTAGCAAATATCTCAAAACCACCACCATAACACTCATTATCATAAAAACCACTAAGCACCACACCAAGATCAGAAGTAATATTAATAGACTTACTAATAGTCAACATAATATTCTCATACAAACCATCAACAGTCTTAGAAAAATGCAAACCAGTAATCCCCACAGTATTATCCAACAAACCCTGAATCATAAAACTATCCCAAGACTCATCCACAGTCCCAATCGTCGCACTAACACCAGACAACGAAGACAAAACTACCATAACAAACATTATAGCTACAAACTTTCTTCTCAAAATCATAACCCATCACCAACATATCCTCATAGCAAGTCATTATTTAACTTGTATACTATTTTTAACTAGATTAAATGAATCATTTTCATCTTCTATATTTTCACTAGTGAGTGAAAAAATGTAATATTTATCATTAACAATAAAAATGAGGAATCTTGCTTGAAATCCTCCATCCCTATTAATATAAAAACCTATATCATAAGCTTTAACTCCATTAACAGTAGTACTATTCTTAAATAATAATTTTGAACCAGGTTCATTAGATGGAGAAATTAGATCATCAGTTATAGCATCAAGAGAATGGCCATGAGCTTTTGAAAAATTCATATATAAATTGGCATTATCTCCTTCAAGAATCAAATAATAACCAGCATCATCCCCACGAACCCAATTACTAGGATATTCAAAAGAAATATTACTATCATTAAAAATCGCAGGATTAGCAACATCATCACTAACAAACATTCCCACAGCCAATAAACCAATAAAAGCAAGAATAACAATACTACTTAAACCAATAGCTATTTTAACACCAGTATTGCTAGCAGATTTAGGTTTATCTTCAGAAAAAGAAATCCTCTCTTCATAATTCTTACCTTTTTCAATAATATCATCATAAGCACTACTAAATGAATCATCCTTTAAACTATCAGTTCCATTTTCAACAACATAATTATTAGTTTCAGATATGTCCATTTCATTATCATTACTCGTACCATTATCCCTATTAATGAATTTACCATAAACCCAAAAAGCTAATGCAAAGCCTATAGACAAAAAGATAAGATTAACAATACGGCCAGCATCCTTATAATCTGGCCAAAAAGTCATTAATCCAACAACAACTAAAGATATAAATACAATGAAAACTAAAAAAGCAACAAAAGCACCAAATAATTTTCTCAACATAAAAACAACACCACACAAATACCATTAATCCAAAATAGGAACTAAAGGCCTAACATCATTAAACATCAACTTAAAAGTCGTCAAATAAGCAACAACAACATCTTCACAAGTAATAACATTCTGATTATTCTTCAAAGCATTACAACCCATTAAATATAATGAACAAAATCCCATAGATCTCATAAAATTGCCAGAAATTCTTCCTTTTTCTAAGCCCCAATTTTCAGTAGAAATATTTTCCACATAATCTTGATATATTAATTTTTCAAGATTTTTTGCTCTTTTATCAGACCATTTAAAACTACTAAGCTTTTTAAAAAAATCAATCGATGGTTCAGGCAATTCACCTTCTTTATCATAGTTTTCAATAAAATGAGTCACTTTAAAACCAATATTTCCTAAAATAATGCTTTTATACTCGTCATCATATAATTTATGACCTGAATGATAAATATAGCTAAGTTGAATTATTGAATACATTGCAATAAAACTAGTATAATCAATTACTTTTGTTAAAGGAGGCAAATAAATTGGAGAATTAAATCCAAATCCTTTTTTAGCAGCATTAATAAACGGAATTTTACTTTCATCAAAGCGCCAATTACTACCCTCTTGATTCAAATCTTCTTTTGCTAAATTATAAAAATCGATGAAATGTTGATTTTTCCTAAGACCCTTTAAAAGATTAACCAACTCATCAATACGATCAACATCGTTATAATCATTAAACTTTTTTAAACTTTTCTCAAACATATCATCAATATTGCCTAATAAACTCATATTATTTTTCCCCAATTAACGTTTTCTAGATATAAAATTCCAAGTATTTTTAATAGCACCAGTAGTATAACCAATAGGATTTTTAACAAATTTTTTTGCTTCATTAACTACTTTTTTAGTAGTGCTAGTTGTAAAATTTTTTGCTTTATTCCCAAATGAAGAAATTGTTTTTTTGCCATTATTATAAGTAGTAGTAGCCCAGTTTTTAACATTATTATACGCGTTTACATAATTCGTAGGATTGGTTATTGTTAATATAGTATTATATGCCTTTTTAATATTATTTGATTTTACAATATATTTACCTATAGGGTCATTTTTTAATATAGGAATGACAATATCCTTAAGTGGGGTTTTTCCAATCATTTTGAATATCGACACAGGATCCGATAAAATTTTAAGAGTTTTAGATATATATGAAGGAATTTTCTTAATATTTTTCCAATTAGCAACAATAGCCTTACCTAACGTACTGTCAACAATCTTGCCAGCCAATTTTCCCAGATTTGGTAAATATTTTGCTAGCTTGCTCCCTACTCTCACAGCTCGCCCAACTACAGCCCCTCCAGGAATTAAACTTAACCCTATGAATATTCCACTCATTATACTAAAATTACCATTATCAGTACAGAATACAAAATCAATTAGCTCTTTAAGATAGTTACCTCCAGGAATTTTATTTAATTGGTCGTAGTAAGGTATCTTAAACAATGGTTTGTTTAAAAAGTCCCAAGCTTGTTCTAATGAATTTTTTCCAGAAGAAGTCCCTCCTTTACCATAACTACTTTTACCATTAAGACCCGAAAGATAACCACTAACATCAACAGAAGTTTTAGAGTTTTTACTAATTTGACTATCCATATAAGAAACAACAGAACGCATTATTTTTTTAAATCCATCTTTACTATCTAGTGCATATGCTTTTGATCCATAAATAAGCATATAATTTTTTATTAATGTTTGACTATCAACTTTGCTAACTAACGCATAAACCCCATCTTTGTTAATTCCAAATTTGCTTGAAGCTTTATTTGAACTTATATTAAGAGATTTATGTTTTATATACCCATTATCAAATGATAATTTGTGCTTTAATGAATGAATAGATAATTTTAATTTCTTATTTTTATCATCAACATGTGCAACAGAGAAACTATAATTAACTTTCTTCTTTATCGTATCAGGAGCTATAAACTTACCAATAACATGTCTATTAACTTTAGCATTATTAACTTTAGCTACTTTGTTTTCTCCCCACCAATTATATTCAGCATTAACAGACCCTTTTTTAAGATAAAGATTATGTTTCTTATTGACTATATTATTATGATTATACTTATTAGATTTACCATTAACATGATAAATCCCAATATTATTAGATCTTATAACATTTTGTATTAAGTTATTTTTTGAACCATTATTATAAACACCATGCTTAAGATTAGACCTTACAAAATTACTATTCAACTGATTAGAAGTTCCTTTAATTACAATACCATTCTTATTTTTATCTAAAATATTTTTAGATATAATATTATTTGAACCATGTATTTGTAAACCATTGTTTTTTCCATTGTATCCTCTATTTTCAGATATAGTGTTTTTATTTCCCCTGACAATAATATTTGTAGCATTGTTTTTATTAAAATAATTTTTAGATATGACATTCCCACTGCCAATTATATGCAATCCATGAAAACCATTATTAACTATATTATTGTTTCTAAATGTATTCTTATTCCCTCAAAATAAAAAGCACGGAAATTATTGTTACGAGAATTGTCGGTTATTTTATTAGAATTGAAAATATTGCTTTTTCCAGCACCTACCACAGCACTTCGAAAATTTTTATTTATTGTATTAGAACTTAGTTCTGAATTATCTCCTTTTAAATAAACTCCTCTTCTCTTATTAGCAGTGATATCATTATTTTTAATTTGTATCCTTTTTCCAACAGCATAAACACCATCTAAGCCATTACTATTAAGGGTATTCGAATTAATTTCACCATTATTTCCTGATAAATAAATTCCATGACCTGTTCCACCAATTATAGAATTGCTTTTTATTAGTGCATTATTTCCATTTATCCACAATTGAGTGTCAATGTTATTTCTGAAAATATTGTTTGATATAGTTGCATCTTTACCTGTTATTTCAAGTCCCCGATACCAATTAGATGAAATATTATTATTCAATACCTTTGCATTACCCCCACTAATTTGTATTGTAGAATATCCTTTAAAAGAATTTCCTGTGATATTATTTCTTTCAATTACAACAGAAGACCCTCTAACATAAATTGCATTGCGTTTATTATTTCTAATACTATTAAACCCAACATAATTATCATTGCCTATTAAATATACTCCTTGAGCTAGATTAGCATTAAAATTATTATTCGAAATATTATTTCTATTACCCTCAAGACTCACACCAATTCTATTATTAAGAAAACTATTTCTAAGAATCCTATTACTATTGCCTTTCACATAAATAGCAGTACCACGATTAGCTGAAAACACATTATCCCGAATAATTCCATTAGATAAGGATAAACCATTAATACCAAAATTATTACCCCAAAAATTACAGTTAGTAATAGTAGGATTAATTCCATTGAAAACTAGACCATGACCACCATTAGAGGTAATGTTATTAGAAACAAAAATTAAGTTATTTCCAGTTAATCGAAGACCATCACTTCTACTACTGCTAACATGGTTATTTGTAAAATTAAGACCATTACCATTTACAACAACTCCAATATTATTGCCTGTAAAAGTGTTATTATAAATTCTATTTCCATTACCATTTATGATTATCCCTGTGCCACCACTGTTTCTAATAGTGTTGTTGTTTATTATAGCATTTTGAAGATTAGAACTCATAATAGCATGTCCACTATTGCTTGTGAAAATATTATTGCGAACAATAACATTATTACCAGTTATTCTAATAGCTATTCCCACATTATTTGTGAAAATACACCCCAGGATTAATCTAGTATTAGTTGAATAAACACCACCCGTATTACCACTACCTGCACGATTAGAAGTAAAATTAGAATTTATTATGCTTAGTAAACTTTCAGAGTAAATTGCCCCACCATTTTCAGCTCGATTATCATTGAATCTTGAATTTGTGATATTTAAATACTGTGAAGGAGAATTTGCAATATCATATATAGCACCACCATTGGAAACCGCACGATTATTAGTAAAATTACAACCCTCAACAATTATATCAGAATATAGTAAATATACTGCCCCACCACTTTCATAAGCATAATTATCTACAAAATTACAACCCTCAACAATCACATCAGAATTTCTTATGTATAATGCTCCACCACTTTCATTAGCATAATTATCTGTAAAATTACAATTTCTAACAGTTACATCTGAATATCTTATATATAATGCCCCACCACTTGTTTCATTAGCATAATTATTAGTAAAAGTACAACCTTCAATAATTGCATCACTATTACTTACTCTAATAGCACCACCCAGTGGAGAATAATTATCTATAAAAATAGAATTAATTAATTTATGACCTGTAGTAGTTGTTGCGAAATTAATCGCACCACCTGTAGTTAAAGCACTATTTCTCTCAAAATAGCAATTAATTATAGTAGTGTGGTTAGAATGCGTGTCAACGGCCCCACCTTCGACATGTTCATCGTCGCCTTCGTATCTACCTTGATTATTAATGAACATTGAATTATTTATAATAGAATTAACAGCACCCGATGCTAGAAAGATCCCTGCTCCGCTTTCACCATAGTTTGATCGAAATGTACAATTTTCAACAATAATTGTATTACTAGCACGAATAGCTGCACCAGAACCAGTACTAGAATTACCATTTATAAAATCAATGAAACGAAAAGTAACAGTAGAATTCTCATCAACAATAAAAATACGACTTATATGATTCGCATTCAATACTGCACGCTGAGAATCAGACTCTCCAGTGATAAGAAGCCCTGTTTTATTAATAACACGAATCGAATTACCATTACTAGTATATATTTTATTACCCAATAAAATACGATCAGTATCATCAGCATCTCTAATTGTGCTATTAATATCATCAAAAGTAGTTCCCTGAACAATATGATCATTAGAAGCACTAACCAAAGACAAAGAACCTAAAACAAGCAAAAAAAGAAATAAAACAAAAAACACAACCCTACTTACACCCATCACCAATCGTTTTTCATCCCCACATTGCATAAACATCACCATTAACTAATTGTCACACCAAATGTTTCCCTATTGTTTATAGAAAAAAACCACCATATATCAAACTGAGCTCCAAAACGAATGTTCACTTGTTTAACTTTTTATACAATATCTTCCAAATAAAACAATAGACTGAAAATAATAAAACTCCTTTTTCTATAAAATATTAATATTATATTCTAATTCATTTAATGTGAATTAAACTATTTGAATGTTTTATAACTATACTATATAAAGACATCTACTTGAATCAAGACAAAAAATATATAAATGGAACCTCAAAAGATTAAATTTTTTAAAAGATTAAATAATATTTACTGAGAAATAATTATTTATTATTTAGAGAGCATATATACTAAAATAAATAATGTTCAAAAATATTCAATAAATAAAATTTTACAAACATATTAAGCAAATTTTCAACATTGTTCTGCTCTGTAGAAATCATATTTGAATTTTTATAGTGGATGTTTTTGTGTAGCGATATATGTCATAGCATAGATTTTTTAGCTTAGTTTCTTTGTTTCGTAGTTTGTCACTTCTGCTTTGATTTTTATCTCCAAAAACTCTTTTTATAACAGATATTACTGTTTCTACTATGCTTCTTTGATGATATTTTGATTTAGTGAAGATAGTTTTTGATCCTATTCTATATTTGCCTTTTTTAGCTCTTTTTTTAAGAGGTATTAGGCTGGATGCTTTTAACTCTTCATGTATAACTTTGTGTATTTCTTCACTATCGTATGCTCTATCTAAACTAAATCCTATCGGATTATATTTTTTTGTTTTTCTTATTAGTGCTATTGCATCTTTAGAATCGTGTCTTGGTCCTTTGGCAACACGGTGTGCTAATATTACTTGATTTGTTGTGTCTATTGCTATTTGATTTTTGGTGAAGCTTTTTCTCCACTTTTTGTTTTGTTTTTTGATTTTGTCAGTAAAATATGTGCTGCCTTGATCACAAGAGTGCCCAGTTCCATCTAAAGCTACCCAAGGATTTTCAATATCAAATAATTCTACAGCTTGATTCATTATTTCATCTATTATTTGTGACTTAGTTCGTTTAAAGAATTTTTGCAATGTTGTGTAATGTGGAATACTTTTTAAACTCAATACTAACTCTATTTCTGACATTAATTGGATTATTGAAGTAAAAAGACGATAATCAACTCTTAAACGCTTCATTAAACATGTCAATGCCATAAGTTGGGGTTGAGTATATGTATATTTCGATTTTTCACAAGAATATTCTGATAAAGACAATTTAGCAACCTCAAATGACACAAAGGTAAATTTTATTAACTCGTTTTCACATAAATTATACACGGAATCACACTCTTATTTTGGTTAATACTAGTATGTGATTCCATCATACTTAATATGATTTCTACAGAGCCCATTGTTCAATAAACTGAGAATTATTTCCCACCAAAAATAATTCTTATCATCTTAAAATAATAATAAGTCAATAAGGAGAGCCTTTTTTTTTAATATTATCCTTAAATTGTCCATGTTCTTTTGGATAAAATCTCTTTTTTTGAGAATCTTCACGGATTTTTTCAATGATTTCATTAGTTTTAATAGCTACAGGGCAATTGACTGTGCAAAGACCACATAAAGTACATTTATAAAGACCAGAATCAAAACTAGTTTTTGCATCTTGAATAAACATACTCATAGCTACTCCCCTACCCCCTAAATAGTTATCAAATCCAAATTCATTACCTATAGCATTGTAAACAGGACATGTTACAATACAACTACCACAACCAATACAAAGTAAACAATTATCAATAGATTTAATAGCTTGTGATCTTCCATTATCAAGAATAATCACAAACACTTTTTCTGCACCATACATATTCTTAATAATTTTTTTTTCAATATCAGCTGTTTTAGAAGGACCAGAAACAATATTAATATAAGAAGTAACCTTACTACCTGTTGCATAAATGGTTTCTAACTTAGCTATTGATATTGCATCCTCAATTGATCTAACAAATTTATCAATTCCAACTACCACAATATGTGTTTTCATTAAGGATATCAATGAGATATTTCCTTCATTATGAACAAAAACAAGAGATCCTTCTTCACAAGCTACTGCATTAGCACCACTTAATCCAATATCAGTTTTAGCTATTTTGTCTAAAACATCCCTCCTAACAACTTCCATTATAGCTTTTGGTTCAGCTGGAATATCCTCATCCATAGAATCATTAATAATTTTTGCAATTTGTTCAACATTTAAGTGAGCTGCTGGACCAGTTGGATGAGTTGGTTTGTTATCTTTTCTTTTTAACTGTAAAATTCTATCTCCTAAATCAGTTTCAACAATCTCTATTCCTTTTGATTTTAGAAATTTAGAAACATCTATTTCTCCAAGAGTATTAGATTTAGATTTAGCTATTATCATTGAATTATCTTGATCATTATTTTCTCTAATTGTATTTTCTCTAATTGTATTTTCTCTAATTGTATTTTCTTTAATTATATCTTCATTAGTTATATTATTTTTAACTATATTATAAATAATGTCCCTAGCTTCAATATCATTTTTTGCAAAGGTATAGCCTATATCATTTTTATCAAAAGACTCTTTAGCTATTTCAAGAAGTTCATTATTATTTTCAATAGCAACATTTCTAATATTTATTACTCTTTCTTGAAGTTTTTTTGTTTGAGGATCATCTAAAATATCTTTTCTATTATTGAAGACTGTTTTAAATGAATTTCTCATAGATTCTAACTCTTTTTCATTCATCTAAATCATCCTCCTCACTTTTGTTTCTGTTTGAAATTTCTATTTTCCTTTCAAATTGTTTTAAAAGAAATTCAGATAAATCTAAAACTTCTAATGAGGTGTTTTCATTAAAATTAAGTTTACACAAAGGACAAGAAGTCACTAAAACATTGCACCCTGTGTTTTCAGCTTCTTTCCCTCTTTCTATAGCTATGGATTTAGCTATATCTGGAAATGCTGATTTTACTCCTCCTCCAGATCCACAACATTTTGAATTTTCCCCAATGTTTTCCATCTCTTTTAACTTAGAAAAATTCCTTATAACTTCTCGTGGAGCATCAAATTCATCCATATGACGACCTAAATGACAAGGATCATGGTAAGTAACAGCCCCATATTTGTTAGAAGTTAAAATAGAATGAGATTCATTAAAATTTAACCTATTAGAGTTTAATTTAGTATAGTCTAATTTATTATCTTCAATCCAAGAATGGATTAATTGTGAAATGTGAATAACATCTAATTCAACACCTAACAAATCATTATAATCTTTTTTTAATGCTTTGTAACACCCTGCACATGTGACTACAATTTTTTCATCTTTTAATTTAGCTATATTTTTTTTCATCTGATCGGTAGCTTCATCTTTAAAACCAGTCCTAAGAAGAACAGAACCACAACATTCTTCATTATCTAAAGTTTTAAAATCGATTTTAACTAATTTTAAAAGTTTTTCTGTGGAATCAGAAATTGAATTTACTCTTTCACGAGCTGTACATCCTCTAAAATATAACATTATCATTTCACTTCATTTAGTCTTTATTATCTTTTTCAAGTTCTAATTCATAGTTTAACTCTTTATCCATTGATATTTTTCTTACTAATTCTGTAATATTTTGATCTATTTTTTCAAGTTTTAAATATACTCTAAATATCAAATAATAAGAGCCAATAATTCCAAAAATTAATACTAAATCTAAACCTCTCCCAATACCAATAATATCAGCTAAAATATTACTTGACTCAGGAATTATTGCAAAAATAGCTAATAATGTCCATAATACAGCCCATAATATGAAAGTTTGCAGCGAGGTTTTTTTTCTATGAAATCTATCAAATACTAATAAAATAGCTAGTATAGCTATAATAACAACTAATACCTGATATACCATTATATTTTCAAAAATAATAACACCTTCTAATTTTACATTCTAACTATCGCATAAATATCTACAAATTATAATATAATCAATACATAGTAATCAATAAATAAATATAATGACAATAACATAATTATTAATACAAACTAAGACATATATTAAAGCTCCAAAATCCCATATAAATTATTTTCATTGATTAAACTATCTAAATATATCAATTATCATTTTAAATAAAATTTTAAGACCAACTATTGCATTTGTACCTTTAGCTTGGGTTTCAGGTGTGTAAATAGTAGTAATAGTAACTTCTTCAAGTCTAAGATGATTTCTTCTAATTTCTCTTATAAACTCAGATGAAACACCATATCCTCTAGATAAAATATTTAATTTAGGAATAACTTCAGCTGTAAATGCACGAAGGCCAGATTGTGAGTCTTTAACCTTAATTCTATAAAATACATGAGTCAATAAATTCATAATAGTATTTGCAAAGTTTTTAGAAGTAGGCATATCTTCAAAAGGCCTTGAACCAATAACAACATCAGTTTTGCCATTTTTTAGAGGTTTACATACTTTAGCTATATCTTGCACTGCATGTTGTCCATCTGCATCAAAGGTAACTATATATTTGGCACCATGGTTAAGTGCACCAACCATTCCTGTTTTTAAAGCTGCCCCCAACCCTCGATTAATAAGGTGTTCATAAACAAAAATGTTATGAGGATATTTAACTGTGGATTTTTTAGCTATCTCACAAGTATTATCCTTTGATCCATCGTCAACAAGGATAACATGATACCCTAATGAAGCTATTATTTCTATGATAGGTCCAACAGTTTTTTCTTCATTATAAGCTGGAACAACAATAAATACTCCATCAGCATCTATATCATAATTATAGTTATTTGTTCTATTTTGAACTTCATTTATCATATTATCATAGCAATCATAGCCTAAATTATATTTAATATATTATAAATTTTATATAAATATAATTATAAAAAACATTGTATTTAAATTATATCTTTAAAGAAGTTTTTCACAAGTCCCAACTTATTAACAATACATTTAAATTATATCAAAAGAATTCAATACAAATATATTTCAACTTAATTATAAATACCTTAAAAATCAAAATTTGTATATAAAAATTTGTATATATTATAATTAAAAAATATATTTAATCATTTTATATACACTCTTTTGAATATTAAAATATAGGTAGGATAAAAATGGAAAAAAATCGAATAGAATCATTCAGTGATGGAGTACTAGCAATCATTATTACAATTATGGTACTACAATTAGGAATTCCAACAAGTGCTGAACTTTCAGCATTATATCCAGTCATACCAATATTTTTAGGTTATATGCTTAGTTTTATTTATGTAGGAATCTACTGGAACAACCATCACCATCTTCTTAAGACATTACATACAGTTTCAGGAAAAATTTTGTTGGTAAATCTAGTGTTGCTATTTTGGGTATCTTTAATGCCATTTACAACTGCTTGGATGGCAGAAAACTATTTCGAAGCATGGCCTACAGTATTTTATGGAATAGTACTTCTAATGGCATCTATTTCATATTATTTTCTACAGCGAGAAATTATTAAAATTGAAGGAAAAGATTCTGATATCAAAAAAGCTATAGGTCATAAAGATAAAGAAAAAATATCATGTATTTTTTACATTATTGCAATATCTATTGCACTATTTGAGCCACATATCTCTCAAATATTATATCTAGCAGTAGCTCTAATCTGGATAATTCCAGATCGTAGAATTGAGGAAATATTAGAATAAAAACTTAAAAGAGTATATATTCTCTTTTAATTATTATAAAAAATTCAAAGATTATAATAAAAAATTAAACTATATAACAAAAGAAGATTAAAAATTACAATTGACCTGCGTCTTTTTTGCCTTCACGCATCCCCATTCCTGCTTCTTTTTCCATTTGTTTTGGAATAAACATCATTTTAATTAAATTTTGAGCATGTTCCCTTGCTCTATTTTCAGCTAATTCCTTTAAAAGATCATCTTTTTCTTCTTCATCTTCATGAACAAAAACTTCCAAAATATGAGAATTAGTCATTAATTGAGCCCTAATAAGACCAGTTGAAGCTTCATGAGCACACATCTTATCTTTTTCCATAGGTCCCGGCATTCCAAGAGCCATGACAATCTCACAATCTTCTTCCTCAATAAGTTTTTTTGAAGCAACTGGAAGGTCTTTAATTCCAGGAACAGTTCGGCGAATAATTTTTAAATCTGTAGCATTAGCTTTTAACTCATCAATAGCTACTCCACCCATATCAAAACGAGCAAAAGTTGTATCACAAATTCCAATTCTCATATTTTCACCATAAGTTGTAATATTTTATATATTATATAATTAAGCTTATAAAAACATTATATCTTATAAAATATCTTTATTATAAATATTTTATATCATTATATTAATAAGCTTATAAAAACATCATATCTTGTAAATATTTTAAAATATTTTATATAATTATAATAATTTTATATAATTATAATGTTTTATATAAATAAAATTTCATGATATTAAAAAAATATACCATTATTTATCAAAATAATCCAATAAATCTTTACGTGCTTCTCCAATTGTTAAAGGATAAGAGTCAGCAATTTTAATACTGTCTTCTTTTTCAAGAACTTCAGCTAAATGAGCTAATCTAGGCAATCTAAGATCAGCTTCACGAATCAACTTAACATCATCAAATACTTCATGAGGAGTCCCTACCTTAATAATCTTCCCATCTCTAATTATATTTACTTTATTAGAATATAATGGAACCAAATCAACATCATGAGTAGATATGATAATAGTCATACCTTCATTGTTAAGCTCATAAAGAAGTTTAAGGATTTTAGAAGCCCCTTTAGGATCAAGACCAGAAGTTGGTTCATCTAAAACCATAATTTCAGGACCCATAGCTAATATTCCAGCTATAGCTACTCTTTTCTTTTGCCCCCCACTAAGGTGATGAGGTGGTTTCTTTTCGAATCCTTCCATTCCAACTCTAGCTAAGGCATCAGTAACTCTTTTCTTTGTTTCTTCTTGAGATAACCCAATATTAAGTGGACCAAAAGCTACATCTTCTTCAACTGTTGGAGCAAATAGTTGATCATCTGGGTTTTGGAAAACTATCCCTACCTTTTGCCTAACTTTAAGCAAGCTCTTTTTATCATACTTTAATTTTTCACTATCAACAAATATCTCTCCAGATTCTGGTTCAAATATTCCATTAAAGTGAAGAAACAAAGTAGACTTTCCTGCTCCATTTTTACCAAGTAATGAAACCATCTGTCCTTTCTCAACAGAAAAATTTATATTATCCAGTGCTTTTGTACCATCTGGATATAAATAACTTATGTTTTTAGCTTCTATAATATTCATCAGTCCACCTATTTAACATTATATAATATAATTTTATATATTTATATAATTATTTAAAAAATATTTATATAATTAAAAATCTATATAATTTGAAATATTTAAATATAGATATAATAATTTAAAATATAAATTATTATAAAATTTTTTTTCTATTCAAAAACTTTTTTTATATTAGTGATTATGCTTATGATGCAAATCAGGAAAATGTTTATGTTCATGTTCTTTTTCTTCATGATTATGTTTATGAATGTGTTTTTTATTTTTATCACCATCACTTTCTTCAATACCCTCAAAAGAATTATGATTATGTTCATGATGGCCATCAACATGAGAATGAACATGAACATGTTCCATCTGCACATGTTTATGCCTATGCTTATGAACTAGGTTATTCGTGATAATTATTCCAACTATTAGGAATAATGTAGCTATAGCTAAATTTAAGGTTAATGGTTCCCCAATCAATAATATAGAAAAACCAATCCCCCAGAAAGGAGCCGTAGAAAACAAAATTTGACTTCTAGTAGCTCCAAGATTTTGAGCAGAGTTAACAAAGAGGACTATACTTATTCCATAAGAGAATATTCCAAGAATAAATCCATATAACAATAAATCCCAGGGAATAAATTGTCCAGCAATTACCATCCCAACAGCAAAGTTTACTCCTCCACCAAATATTCCTTTAATAAATGTAATAGTTTCTGGAGAATGTCCATCAATGATAGAAGTTAGCTGATTATCAACACCCCATGAAAAACAAGCTAGAACTATAAAAATAATTGAGAATATATCTCCAAAACCATTTCCCCATGAAACAATCAATCCCGCTGCAAAAGTAAATAAAAGACCAATAGAAGCATATCTATCTAAATGATCTTTAAATATAACAACACCTAATATGGCTGTAGCTACAAGCTCCATATTTAACCAAATAGCTGTTGAACTTGCACTTGTGTGACTTAGTCCTATCATTAAAAACAAAGGCCCTAATATACCTCCAAAAATAACAATTAGAACTATTTTTAATAGATTTTTATCAAAATTTATAGAAACCTTGCTTGCATCAAGGTCATTATGATTAATAACATTATTTTTATCAAAATCATTGTTATTAATAATAGTATTAAATTTATTAGAATTATTAATGATTTTTTTAATAATGCTAGGAATAATGACAATTCCAGAACCTAAATAAAGTAATCCTGATAATTGAAAAGAGTTCAAATTAAATAAAAGGATTTTACTAAATGGAGTTGCAATTCCAAATAATAAGCCTGATAAAAGTCCCAAAAATATCCAATAATTCTTAATTTTCATCAAAATTTCCTTCTTTATATTTCATTCAATTTATAGTATTACTTTTTTTACTTTTGCTTATATACTATGTATTACTCATATTGTATGTAGAATTATATTTTATTGAAAATAAAATATAATAAAATATAATAAAATAATGAATTTTAGTAGTTTTAAATATGATTAAATAAAGAAAAGCTTCACTTTTCTAACTTGAAAAACTAAAGTTTTTCAAATAATGAAAATAAAATTAAAAAAAAATTAAGGATTGTATTTTGGTAACTCTCCACTATAAGCTCTTGAATCTAAAGAATATTGCAATCGTTCACTTTTATCAAGAGACCTTAAAAAGAGATTTGCAGCTAAAAGACCTAAGGACCTATAAGAATTTTTTACACCATTATATCCCATTCTTGTTTCTTGGGCATTAGTCATTATCTTCACTTGATCTAAAAAGACAAAAATTACAGTGTACATTAAAAGTGCTATTTCGATGAATATTTTAGGAACTTTAATCTTGCCTAAGTCATTTAATATCTCAGTTATTGGAGTTGTCATAGCTAAAAATCCAAGAACAGAAAAACAAGCAAGTGTTCTTGAAAATGTGAGTATGGCAAGAGCCAAAGCATCTTCCCTGACTACAATGCCTAAAACCCCTGTTTCAAAAATGATCATTCCTGATCCAAAGAAAAATGCCATAATAACACAAGTTAATAATGTAAAAGTAAAAGGAACTGAAATAAATTTAATATAAAATTTAATAGGAACTTTAGCTACTAAAATCAATATAATAGCAATTAAAAAGGCAATTAAAAAGGAAAAAATTGGCATATTGACTACAAAAGCTAAAATCATTAATAAAATAGCAGCAATAAACTTTATACTACTATTAATATTTTTTAATTCATTTGTATGGGCAATGTAATCAATTTCCATTTTAATCAACTAGTTAATTTCCAGTTATTCCTCATCATCTTCTTCTCTTTTATTCTTACAATTTGCTTGTCCCTTCCAAAAGCCAAGGAAATAACCTAAAATTATTCCACCAATAGCTGCTTGAACTGCAAAAAGAAGACTTTCAATTTCAGCACTTGGAGGTTCCCAAAGTGTAATTGGATTAGGTTCATAACCTGACTGCTCAACAATTTCAGAAGCAACATCATCAGTACCAGTAAAGAAACCTTCTTCATCTCCAAGGCCAGAATACATTACCATTGGAGCTACAGCTATAATAACTACAAGAATTAACAAGATTATGTTTCTATGTTTTTTAATATTCATAATATCACCAATTGATTAATAATAGTCTAGCTATTAATCAGCTATCTCCTCTTTTCCATTGTTAGAACCTAATTTCACTTTTAAAACACCGAGTTTTTCAAGTAATTTTGGTTTATATTTCATCAATTGATCCCAGACAACAACAATTAAGAATCCTTCAGCAATAGCTAATGGAATTTGAGTTAAAGCAAAAATTCCTAAAAATGTGCTGAAAGCTGCTTGAAATGTAGGTTCTGGAAAAGCCAAAGCTAATTGGAATGAAGTAGTGATATATGTAAAAAGGTTTCCAAATACTGCTGCAAAGAATATAGCTATTGAAGAAGATGCATTATAATTATTTAACAATTTCCAAATTCCCCAAGCTGCAAAAGGACCGACTATTCCCATAGAGAATATATTGGCTCCAAGAGTAGTAATTCCTCCATGAGCAAGAAGAAAAGCCTGAAATATCAAAGTGATTGTAGCAAGAACAGAAACTACAGCCGGACCAAACGTAACTGCCCCAAGGCCATTACCAGTAGGGTGAGAACAACTTCCTGTGACTGATGGTACTTTTAACGAGGATAGTATAAACATAAAAGCTCCACTAACTGCCAAAAGAGCTTTTGACTCTGGAACTTCCTCTGCAAATTTTTTAATTTTTATTATTCCATAAATTACAACTGGTATTGACAGTGCATACCAAACTATAGGCCAAAAACCAGGTAAAAATCCTTCCATAATATGCATTTAAAATTTCTCCAAATAATTTTTCATTATATAAAAA
>Ga0123356_10003088_pt1 | contig 17589 bp, 16 predicted proteins | sample TergutEmb28metaG_2_FD_92546 | JGI IMG/M metagenome (GOLD analysis project Ga0123356, IMG submission 92546) | Embiratermes neotenicus P3 segment gut microbial communities from Petit-Saut dam, French Guiana - Emb289 P3 | ecosystem: Host-associated > Arthropoda: Insects > Digestive system > Gut ...
AGTACGTTGTTACATGTTTTCACATTTGCCCGGTTGTTTTGGTATAAATAAGCTAGGTGTGCCATGGCTTCCCCCATGGTGAAATACTTTTGCATGCGGTTCCACTGATGGTCTTTAATATGCCAGCGCATGTTCTCCGCTACTTGTGCCACGGTTAAAAACTTACCTGAAAGTATTTCCTCAACCTCAGATAATCGTTTGTGATGATGCCCGATTATTTCTAATATGCGCTGTCCGCAATCAGTAATAGTCGCGTAATGGCCGCTGTAGGCTTTTATATTGGGATAGGTGGCTATTTTCTCTAAGCTTTGTATATACATTTGTAGATCATCGTCATCTAAGCAGTAGCTGGATATGGCAGGAGTGATATGATCCAAAATTAAGTCCCCACAAAATAGCCATTTTTTGTGAGGCTCATATAAACAACCGTGATCGAACATGTGCCCCGGTGTTTTGATATAGTAAAAATCGTGTCCGCCATAGCTAATTTTATCGTTATCATGCAAATATCTGGTATTTTCTGGTATGGACGTAAAGCCAACATCAAGTTCTTGGGGCATTTGTAAGGAATAGTCCGCCGTTTGTACGCCCCATGATTCAAATGACCAGCCGGGGGTTCTAAAGCTTTTATTACTTATTTTATTATTGCATTCGTTTACAATGCTTTCTATCTCATAATTGCAATAAAAACGGGATAATGGCGTTAGGAGACGGTTTGCTAATCCAACGTGGTCACTATGGAAATGGGTTACAAATATATCCAGCCGCTTTTGATCAACTTGTAAAATATCAAAGCTCTCAAGCATCTCGGCTTCACAGATATCATTATTAAACCCCGTATCTATGAGTAAATCCCGCTCTCCACGGATAAGATAGGTGTTGATGAATTTTAGGGGATTGTTAGGCAAAGTTATGGGTATCAAAAAAAGGTTTTTATCCAGTTGCCTGATCATAAAAACATTAGCCTCCTAATGCGGTATTCAACACACAACCGCAGGATTCAGAATTGATAATTATTATGTCATCCTGAACGAAGTGAAGGATTTCACATCGTTCAGAAATGACATAATGTTTGTATACACACCTTATTTTATTCCTTTATTTTATGCTGTAGTCATACCAACCTTTTCCGGTCTTGCGGCCAAACTCACCTTTTTTATATTTTTCCTCTATAAAAGCCGGGGGTTTATCTTCAGGGCGACCGGTCTGCTCATAGATTCTTTGCCGGTTCAAGTAGCAGATGTCGATACCGGCTAAGTCCAATAACCGGAAAGGCCCTAGTGGGAAGTTTAAGCCTTTTTCCGCGCCAATGTCTATATCCTCAATGGAAGCGATACCGTTTTCAAAGAGAAAGAAGGCTTCATTTTGCAGGGCTTTGATCAGCCGATTTACCACAAAACCATCTACTTCTTTGTTTACTACAATGGATTCCTTTTCTATAGCCTTAACAAAGGCTACCAGTGCCTGCACGGTTTCAGCGGCGGTGTGCTCACCTTTTACAATTTCAACCAGCTTCATAAGCATGGCTGGATTGAAGTAATGTAGGTTACATAACCTACTGGGGGAACCAATATCCTTGGCGAAGCTGGATGAGGGGATAAAGCTGGAATTTGTGGTAACTATGGTATCTTCTGGCAAAGCGGCGCTGATTGATTTAAATAGTTCATGCTTGATTGCTTCATCCTCAATTATCGATTCGATCAATAGATCGCAGTTCGCTACCGCTTCACTGGGGTTTTCGCTATAGTGCATACGATTAAGCGCGTTATCAGCATCTTCTTGGGTGCTTTTGCCTTTAGCCACACTCTTGGCCAGATATTCCTCCGCCCATTTGGCTGCTTTTTCGCATGCTTCTGGAAAGGTGTCCGCCAAATGAACGATAAAACCATGCACCGCTGCATTAAGCGCGATTTGCCTTCCCATAACGCCCGCCCCAATAACCGTGACATTCTTAATTGTTTTCATACCATCTTCCTTTCTTAGTTGTTTTCCCGTTTAACGACCATGGCAATGCCTTGCCCGCCGCCTATGCACATTGAGATTAAGCCGTAGGTAAGGCCACGGTCGCGCATATCATAGAGAATTTTAGTGGTGAGGATGGCGCCGGTGGCGCCCAATGGATGACCTAAGGCAATGGCGCCGCCATTAGGATTGACTATTTCTGAGTTCAGTCCAAGTGCCCGTACACAAGGGATAGCTTGGGCGGCAAAAGCTTCGTTTAACTCAACCACATCTACATCACCAATTGTGATACCTGCTCTTTTTAGGGCTTTTGGCGCGGCATAAATTGGGCCAAGACCCATAACCAAGGGGTCTAACCCGCACACAGCAAAGGAACAGACAATACCCAAAGGCTTGATACCCATCGCTTTAGCTTTGCTTTCACTCATCAGTACCACAGCGCTGGCGCCATCCGACCACGGACAGGCGTTGCCGGCTGTGACCAATCCGGTTGGCTTGAAAGCCGGGCGCAGCTTAGTAAGTTGTTCAATGGTAAGATCCGGCCTTACCGATTCATCTTTATCTACCACATATGTGGCGCCCTTTTTCCCTTTTAACTCAATTGGCAGTATTTGCTCTTTGAAAGCACCGCGCACAATAGCCGCGGCAGCTTTTTGATGGGAATTTAAGGAGAATTCATCAAGCTCCTCGCGGCTTAAGCCATAATCGGCTGCGACGCGTTCGGCGGTCATACCCATCTTATCCATACCCGTTTCATCAATAGTTACTTTGGAGGGTATACAAGAGGGGCCAGCTTGCTGATATGCTGTAGCTGTCTTTGCCATTTGCCAGGGTTCCCTGGTCATATGCTCCAAACCGCAAGCTACAAATACGTCGCCATTACCGAGCATGATGTTCATCGCGGTCTCATAAACAGCGTGAAGTGAAGAACCGCATTGACGGTCAATTGTGGTTGCCCCAGCTGTAATCGGTATGCCCGCCGCAAGTGCTGCAACCCGTGCGATATTGCCGTGTTGTCCATAAAGGTTGCCCATAATGACATCTTCGATATCATTTGGGTCTATGCCGGCTCGGCTGACAGCTTCTTTAATCACCCAAGCCGCTAACTGGTAAGGTTCAACCGGACTCCAAATACCGCCATAATTTCCTGTAGCCACACGCACAGCAGACACGATAACTGCTCTTTCCAATTTCATCATTCCTTTCGATTTTATTTGTTTTAGTTATAATCCGTAGATTAGTGGTAGCGTAACTAGGGCAATAATCATACAAGCAATACTAAGGATCCCGCCTATAACGAGGTAATCCGAAAAACGATAACCGCCTATCAACGTCATTGTCAGGGGCGGTGTGCTTACCGGTGTTGCTAATGACAAACTGCAGGCTATTACAATGCCAATCGAAAAGGTGGTGGGATTGCTGCCCATCTCCAAGGCTACTTTTATGGCAATAGGGATCATGATAGCCGCTGTGGCGGTACTAGAAAGAAAATTGCCAATCAGCGAGGTCAGGATAAGAAACAAAGCAAATAACCTAAACGGTGTGGCAAAAGCGCCAACCAAATTAATTAAATTGTCCGCCAGCATTTGTAAGGCGCCGCTTTGAGCCAATCCTTTTGAAAAGCCCAAGGAGCCGCCCAGAACCATAATAGAAGTCCAATCCATGGTGGCAGCGGCTCGGTCAACGGTAATACAACCTGTAATAATACAGGCGCAAGCCGCTACTATTGCTATTGTACCAAGTGTGGCAATTTCCGTGGCAAAGGCAATGACGCAAAAGAGGAAGATCAATCCCGCAATAGCGGCTTTTTTGTTGTCAATTAGGCAAATGGCAGCGTTTTCGTATTTATCGGCTGTTTCATCAAAGTGGAAGGTCTTTTTCTGCAAAATATAACCCATGGTAAAGAAATATACGAGCATGGTAATCATCAGCGGCAAAGCGGCCTTAGACAAAAGAAAGAAAGTCATCGGTTCGCAGCCATCGGTTTGGGTTAGGATTCCCTGGGCAACAATTTGCGGTGTTGAGCCCGCTAAAGTTAGGTTACCGCCGATTATGGAAGCCATCCCCACTGCCATAAAGGTGTTTTTTTTGGTGATAGTACCGGCGGAAGTTTTTGCGATACTGGCAATCAACGGAAGAAAAATGGCCACAGTTGCCGTATTGCTCATAAAGCCGGAAAGCATAGCTACTACCGTGATAACGACAATGAGGAATAATTTTTCACTTTTACTGATTCCCGGGATTTTGATAAGTGCTTTGCCGATAATATCAGTACAACCGGTTTCGGTTAGCGCGTTTCCTACAACGATCATTCCTAGGATAAGCATAACGGTATCACTGCCAAATGATGAAAACGCCTCGTTGAATGTGATAATACCGGTTGTGGCCATAGCAACAGACGCCAGTACCGCCGTAATGCCCAAAGGAATCAGCCGCGTGACAAAGAAAAATACCGAAACAATCAATATCAGTAAGGAGAGAATACTATGAGACATTGACTAGTACTGTTATCGCGTGGGAAGGGCAATCATTCCTACAATTACCGCAGCCTGTGCAGATTGTTTTATCAATTACATAAGGGCCATATTGGCTTATGGCGCCGACAGGGCACACATCAGCGCACAGCCCGCACACTGAACATCTTTCTTCATTTATGGTGTAAACGGTCTTTTCGTTCATCGAAATATCCTCATTTCCATAAGCTAGCGACTCATTTCTAATAGTTTTTTCCGATCAACTTTTCCCGCTGCGGTTTGAGGCATGCTTGCCATGAATTCTACAACAGTAGGGACTTTATAATGCATAAGGCTCTGTTTACAGCAATCCATGATTTGTGTGGCAGTTAGTTCCTCGCCCTTTTTTAGTACAATACAAGCCTTTACTGTCTCGCCCCGTTTAGGATCTGGTATCCCCAATACACAGGCATCCAGGACTTGAGGTATGGCATATAAAGCTTCCTCTACTTCACGGGGATACACTTTCAAACCACTGCAATTGATTACATCTTTTTTTCTGCCAGTAATAAAAAGATAACCGTCTTCGTCCAATTTGCCAATATCACCGGTAAACAGCCAGCCATTATGAATGGCGTTTTTAGTTTCTGCCGGGTTTTGCCAGTATTCATTGATTATAGTGGAACCGCGAACGATGATTTCGCCTAACTGATTTGTTTCCATCACTTCTTGCCCGTTAAGCGAATCCACTATCAACAAATCAGTGTCGGGACGGGCAATACCTACGCTGCCAACCTTGCGGGTAGAGCATAAGGGGTTGACCGTTATGGTACAGGTAGCTTCTGACATGCCATAACCTTCGGCGATGACTCCGCCGGTTAATCTCTCAAAACGTTCGATGATGTTTAATGGCAGTGGGGCAGAACCGCAAAATATCCCTCTTAGAGAAGACAGATCCGCTTTTTCTATATCTGGGTTATCCAGCAGATTGACCAATAGTTTTGGCACAACCGCAAACAATGTCGGGCGTTCCTTTTGTATCCAGTACAAGATATCTTGTGGTTTTGCGGAGTTGGATAATATGATAGTACCGCCAGTAAAAAGACAGATGTTGATATTGGCGTTGAATCCATAGATATGGGAAAGCGGGATGGCGCAAAGGGTGCGTATCAAATCTTGATCTACTACTGTATACCCGGATGTATACCACATGGCGGTAAGGATAGCCTGCACCAGTATCATATGATTGGTTAGAACACAACCTTTATAAACACCGGTTGTTCCACCTGTGTATTGTAAACGAACTACGTCTTGGGGGGTCACAATGATTTCCGGTTCAGCGGACGCGGAGCCGGCAATCAGTTTTTCATAGCTGTATATGTGACGCGAATCGTCCAAGAGAGGATTATCAGTGCTGGCATCGACGCAAATAATACGCTTCAGGGGGTAATTTGGCGCATCAAGTAAAGGCAGGAGTTTGGGTAAAACACAGGCATGAGCGATCGCGGTTTCAGCTTGGCTGTCGGCAAAGCGCTGACATAGGTCAGCAGATGTTGAGCGATCATTGAAAGGCACTTCAATACCGCCAATTTTCAGTAGGGCCTGAAATGATAAAACACTCTCCGGTATCGCAGCCATTATGGTAGCAACCCTTTCCCCTTTATGCACGCCTAGGGAAAGCAAAGCGTTTGCCAGACGACAGGCTATGTCATTAGCTCCGCTGTATGAAATAGTTCCTTTTGCTGATATTAGATATGGTTTTTGTGGATGCTTGTTAGCCCAGTGTATAAAAAAATGTTTGAGCGGCAGAGCCGGATAATCATAATGCAGTGGGACAGTAGGGTCAGTATGCCGGTTCCATTTCTGCCGGTTAGCGGCTAGCATCTGTTCAAAACGATTCATAGTCTACTCCTAAAAAAAATTATCTATATTTAGGTGATCGTTTATTCAAAAATGCCTGCATGCCTTCTTGTTGTTCTTCAGTGCCAAATAGCATGGACCAAGACGACGATTCTAAATTCAATCCTGTTTGCATATCACATCCACTCGCGGCATTCAGACACATTTTTGCCATTTTCAAAGCCATAGGTGGTTTTAATATCAATTTATTAGCCATTTCCATGGCAACCTGCATCAATTCGGCTTTGGCAACCACCCGGTTTAATATACCCCATTCTAAGGCGGTTTGGGCGTTAATCGGATCCCCAAAAAAAATCATTTCCTTTGCCCTGCATAAGGAGATATTGCGGGGAAGGCGCTGTGTACCGCCGCCACCGGGAAAAATCCCTACATTTATTTCCGGAAGCGCGAAGCGGGCTTTTTCTTCCGCGATGCGTAAATCGCAAAGTAAAACTTGTTCCAAGCCACCGCCATACGCAAGTCCTGCTACAGCGGCGATAGTAGGCTTTGGCATATCCGCCAGCAGCCGCTGGTTATGAACAACCCTATCGGAAAATTGTTTGGCATCATCAGAATTGAATTGCGAAAGGGCTACAATATCTCCACCCGCCGAAAAGACTTTATCCCCACCAGTGATGATAAGCACCCTAACCTCTGGATCAGCAGTGATCCCTTCCAGGATTTCAGTCCTCTCGATACTCATTTCCTCATTAGAAGCATTCAATGCCTCAGGACGGTTTAAAACAATGGTAGCAACCCCTTCGTCTACCCTCACTATCATGGTGTTATAGGTTTTATCTCGATAATTCATGTATCTCATTCTCCTTCAATAACATACTACGATGAGCTTCGCGCATAATGATTCAGTATTCAGGATTTTCTTTTTGAATCCTGAATACTGAATCCTGAATCCTGCGGCCGAAGGCCGCATTAGGGCATGATACCCATCAGTTTCCACAAGGGTATGCTGGCTACTAACCCAACTGTACACAGGATCATATACATTATTGAGCCAGGAATAGTTTGTGCAAAAGTACACATTTTATCTTGTGTAGCGGCGTGGGCGATAACAAACTGTACATTCTGGTATTTGACGTTCCAAGTGTTATTGCAGGCAATTGCCATGAAAATCAACACCCAGGGGCTTACACCTGCTTCTATAGCAAAAGGTTGTAGTAAGAGTACAAACATTACCAGCATGGTGGTTTGCGAAACCATTACTAGGCGGATAAGGTAGAACGCGATGGAAGCGACGATTACGAAGAGGAACATGTTGGAGAAAAGCGGTTGGAACAAAGGTGCGAGGATGTGTTCCAGCCATTTGTCTATCTCAAATTTAGGAAATATCGTGGAAAGGCTAACGATGCCGCCCATGTAAATAATAACCTCCCAAGGCAGCTTACGAATATCAGTCGCGTCAATAACCTTTGTAAAACCAAGGATAATAAAGGCAATGACAGCGACAACGCCCGCAGCAATCCCATGTAGCTGCTGGGTCATCCACAATGCCAATACAAACAGCGTGGTGCAAATAGTGATTTTCTCCGGTGTTTTCATTTTACCCAGTGCAGCTAGCTGCTCACCTACATAATCACCAGAAATTTTCTCTTCCTGTTTGGGGCCATAGTAACTTTTGATCATAAAGAAGGCGCCGACCAAGAAGATAAGAGCAAACACCGATGTTGCCCCCAGCCAGTATATCCAATTGAATTTAGTGGCTATCCCAGGGTCGCTCATCAGCCCTAAGCCGGTGTAATTGAGGAATGTGGAACTTAAAAATACAGGCCCGGTACCACAAAAACCCATGTACATGGCGATAAATATTCCGGCGGCTGCCTTGGTGTTAGGTTTATAGCCAAGCTCTTCGCTGATACCGGCCGCAAAGGGGGCTGCCATGGCCGCCTTTGCTGACATGGTTGGTATCATCGGGGCTACAACAGTTCCCGCCAAGAGCATTGCTGTTGACTGGCCAACAAAGCTAGCGGGCAAAACCTTCATGATCTTAAGGGTAATCCGCTTAAGCATGCCGGTTTTGCCGATAGCGCCACCCAAAATCATGGCGGATAACATCAGCCAAATGGTATCGGAACTAAAAGCCCCATAAGCAACGTTAAATGGTACGAGCCCAAAAATCACATATAGCGTGATCATAATAAGCCCGGTGATGAAGTCGGGTATCACATTGCCAACCCAAAAGCATACCGCCCAGACAAATAGCCCGAGCACCATTAGGGCTTCGCGAGACAGCATTTCTGTAGGGGTCAGCTTAGCTATGATGAACCCGGCGACTATGCCAAGAACAGCAAACAGCAATTTTTTAACAGGAAAAACTTTTGCGGGCACAGCGTCTTGCGTCATTTTGAAACCCTCCTTATATTTAACTTAGATCCACTGTCATCGACATATATGCCTCGCGCATAAATTTGAAATAGTCGTCAAAGCTATCAAAGATTGAACCGGTCCGACCGATGACCAGATTTTGTGGATCATAGGCGTGCATTACTTCTATCTGCTTCTTTGTCGGAGGTTCAATTTCTTCCAAAGTGGCGGCGACTTTAATCTCCCAGTCGATCAATGATGTTACGTCTTCAATTTTAACATTGGGAAATAGTGCTGAGATATACATCTCTTTGGTGTTTTCATCAAATTTGAAAACAGCTTTGTCAGTCAACACTACTTGAGGCCCTTTTCCAAGATAACCTAGTTTTTCACGTTCTCCCGGGCCAGACAAATATCCCGGGCTGGTATTAAATTTAACTTTCTCTACAAATTTGCCTTTACTGAGCTTCATCATGATCACAGTGCGACCCGCGAAAATCGCCAGATCGGTTGCGCCACCAGGGCCAGGTAACCTTAACTTGGGGTATTGATAATCACTGAAATCATCTCCGCCCGGGATCATGGAACTGTTGAGATTACCGAATCTGTCTATTTCCGCTCCGCCCAAAACCGCCAAAGTAAAGCGCCCCCGTTGCAGGTCGCACAGGGTAGTACCCATTGAGAAGGCCGCCAAGGCGTTGTCGGTGGTGGGGCCGTCGGATACAGTCCAGGGGATTCTGCGGTTCCTTGGGCCGACACCGCCGCATTCATACACGAATGTGGCATGAGGGGCGGTGGTGTTTTGAGCAACAGCACCGGCGATAATGGGAACACCCATGCCAACCACTACTACGTCATCGTTAGTGATCATCCGTGCCACTGTTGCCACCATCAGTTCGGAATTAGTGTACTTTTCAGCATACTCCATCCTAGTCCCCCCCCTTTTTGACAATCTCCGGAATCTGGTAATTATCGTGTTCCAGTTCCCTTAAGCGGTCGAGCCTTTCTTTCCCTAGTTTCTCAAGGAACGCGTCATGGTCTTTGATATTTAACACCCATTCATCAAGCCATTGCAGAAAGCCTTCGCGAGTTTTACCCATGGAAGCCATTGCTTTGCGGAAAGGCTGATCTGTCCAATAATAACCAGTTACCGAGGTGGGATGCGAACCATACGGAACATGGACTACCGCGTCAACACAATAGGATGGAATTGAGGTCATATTGGGGATTTTGCGGATTTCGATGGTGGGAATAATCTCCTCACAGGTAATGATGACTTTATTGGCTGCCCTGGCTTCATATTCATCACTCATCGCCACGCCCCAAATCTGTACATTGCCATACATGTCTGAGCGCTGGGCGTGAATAATTGCTACGTCCGGCTGAACAGAAGGCACCAGTACCACTTGGTCGTCGCCGTTCGCGAAAGGATTGTTTATTACCTTAATATCAGGGTTGGCTTTCATAATGTCACTGCCAATTAACGATTTGGTAGGAATGAACGGTACTCCCATAGATCCGCCAATAAAGCGTAATGCCATAGCTAGGTTTGAGTATTCGCGTGTTTCGACATGCATGGGTATGCCTTTTTCCACTGCCCGGCGGTAATTATGTCCGGAACCGCCTAAAGACATCCACAAATATGGGGATTCGACTTTTGCTATACACCCCGCACCAATAAGAATTTCACCAATGTCTGAAGACGATTGGCTAATGAGATGCAGATTTTTTTTCCCTTGGCGTATGATTTCACAAGCTGCCGCAAAGGGGGAACGGGTGTCAATTCCGCCATGACAAAGAGTGCAACCGTCACTAACAAAGGTGGAAATTGCTTCCTTAAGGCTCATTCGCTTATCTTTCAATCGGACATCCTCCTTTCAAAAGCGGGCGAAGCCCGCTTTAAGTTTATTCGTAAATAAACTCGGCTTCATCAAAAGCTCCATGGCAATCCAACAAGGTATTTCGTTTGGTGGTGCCGTTTTTCAATTCGGCTTTACGCTCACGGTACCATTCAGATTGGATTATTAGCTGCATAACCTCGTTGCTGCCAACCCATATCATAGCCAGCCGTAGGTCGCGGCAAATGCGCTCAATTGGATAAACTTCAGTATACCCAATACCGCCCATAACTTGCATGCAAATATTGGCTACATCAAACATATTTTCGCTGGTGAATTTTTTGACCTCAGTGCAAAGACGGCGAACATAACCTGAATTTACGCCGTTAGCGGCTAAATCCTTATCAATGATTTGCGCTACTGTTCTTTGGAAACCGCGACAAGCGTCCAACTTTATGGCGGCATCGGCGATTTTAAAGCTGACGCCCTGGTAACGGCTGATAACACTGCCGAATGCTTTACGCTTGGTGGTATAATCCGTGGCAATATCGAGCGCCGGTTTCGTGGCGCCTATTGTCATAGCGGAAGTGCCCATGCGTTCGGGGATCATCATTTGATAGAATATAGGATAAGCGCCGTTTACTTCGCCGATAACATTCTCTTTAGGCACACGGCAGTTTTCGAACACTACCCTGGCAGTGCCGCCACCACGCGCGCCCATCAAGCCGTAGAGATAATCGGTTTTAACGCCCATTTCTCGCTCGACGATAAAGCAGGTCATGGAATTTCTGGAATCACCCTCCGGATTGGTTTTGGCATAGGTGAGGAAGATATCCGCGCCCTCGCCGCCGACAATAAAGCGTTTTTGACCATTGATTATCCAATCGTCGCCATCTTGTTTGGCAAAGCAGGTTGAGCCGAAGAAATCGGAACCGCCGCGCGGTTCGGTAAGGCATTCAGCCGCGAAGATTTCGCCCGCGCAGATACGCGCCAGGTATTTTTCCTTTTGTTCATGCGAGCCGAAACTGCCAATTGCTTCCGGAACAACATTTCCGGTTACACCGGAGGCACATCCAAAAATCAGCCCCGGAACGCCGCATTCTTCCGAAACTATAATCTGCTCTTCCCAACTAAGGCCTCTGCCGCCATACTTCTTGGGCACACGTATCCCCAAAAGATTCTTTTTACCCAAGGCTTTCATAAACTCAATAGGATACTTAACCTTTTCGTCCGCAACATCCAGAATATACTGTCTGGGAATCGCGTTTACTACCTCACGCACCTCTTCTCGCAACGCCAATTGTTCCGCTGTTAGAATCTGATCCATTTGTTGCTCCTCCTTGTTTTTTGTTTTGAATTACTAGACTACTCAATTTTGGGCTGATTTATCCTCAAAGATATATATGTAGAGAATAAATTCAGCGGTTATTACATTATTCGGAATTTTCCAGGTTCAAGTTAATACAATAAGGGTTAATTTAATTATTTTAATACTAAAGCGTTAAAAAAAATTATAAACAGGCAAACAAATATATGATATAATTAAGGTAAAGGCGGATTCTGACCCCGTTCAAGTTGAAACGATTGCCCACGACCCAACAACGCCTTGGCAGATCGTATTTCTAGGGGAAGGTTCCAAAGGCCCGATAATATCCAGGGAAAAATGCTTGCGTGTTTATGAAAGCCGAAATGGGTTACCGGGTCGCGAAATATGGCTTTGCATCAGGGAGTTGAGCGATGGAAGCTTAAAATACTCCATAAGCAATGTACCTGCGGATATCCCGCGTGAAGAATTGAGAAAACAGTCACTAAGGCGCTGGCCGATTGAACAAAGTTTTGAAGAATGTAAAAGATATCTTGGGATGGATCATTTTGAAGGACGGTCATGGGTTGGCTGGCACAGGCACATTTTGTTGGTTTTCATCGGTTCCAGTTAACCACAGAGAGATAATCGTGTAATCTTGCACCACCCCGCAGGCATTTTTTGAAATCGTGTATTTTTGTGCGAAATCGTGTAAATCGTGTACAATGTGAGATAATCGTGTGCTTTTGTGGTGCAATGGGGCTAGATTGGATCAAAGGTGACGTCTATACACACGAAAAAGCCCACTATCTTTATAGATAGCTGGGCTTATTTCTTGGTGCGCATGGAGGGACTCGAACCCCCGACCTACTGGTTCGTAGCCAGTCACTCTATCCGGCTGAGCTACATGCGCAAAATAGGTATAAAATCCTCAACGAACTCTATAAGTATAGCACAACAGGGTATTTTCAGTCAATGAAATTTTTTTTATAAAGACTGGTTTTGCTATATAATATTTGCTATAATAAAACAAACATGATGATGAATCAGGAGAAATATATGATAGCGATAGGCAGCGACCATGCCGGGTTTAAGGCCAAGGAATACCTGAAAACATTATTGGAGGGCGCGGGGCTGGAATATCATGATTTCGGCTGCTATAGCGAAGAAAGCGTACATTACCCTGTTTATGGCGGCGCGGTGGCCCAAGCCGTGGCCGGCGGCGCATGCGAACGCGGCGTCCTTGTTTGCGGTACCGGCATCGGCATGAGTATTGCCGCCAATAAATACCCCGGTATCCGCGCTGCTTTATGCCACGACGCTTTCACCGCCACGGCCTGCCGCGAGCATAACGACGCCAATATACTGGTGATGGGCGCGCGCGTGCTGAGCGAAGGACAAATGCGGGAAATACTGATGCTGTGGCTGAAAACGCCCTTTGCCGGCGGCCGCCACGCCGAACGCCTGGCAATGCTTGAGGAATGTAAAATTTAGAATTTAATTTTTAAAATGGGGGATATGAATGTAAAATGCGGGGTGTTAAACTAAATAACGCTGGGTTTTAATTTTACATTTTAAATTCTACATTTTAAATTTATAAAAAATGGGGAGGATAAAACATGTTTGATTTTCACTATCTGCAACAAGCTGACCCGGAAGTAGCTAAAGCCGTGGAGCAGGAATTTTCGCGGCAAAGACAAAAACTTGAGCTGATCGCCTCCGAAAACTTCACCAGCCGCGCCGTTATGGCCGCTCAAGGCTCCGTACTGACCAATAAATACGCGGAAGGTTATCCCGGGCGGCGCTATTATGGCGGCTGCGAATGCGTGGACATAGCTGAAGATTTAGCCCGTGATCGCGCCAAAAAACTGTTTTCCGCCGAGCACGCCAATGTGCAACCGCATAGCGGCGCGCAAGCCAATATGGCTGCTTATTATGCGTTGGTCGAACATGGGGATACTGTTCTGGGCATGAATCTGGCTCATGGCGGGCATTTGACCCATGGCAGCCCGGTGAGCTTTTCCGGCCGCCACTATCATATTGAGGCTTATGGCGTGGAGCCGGATACGGAGCAGATAGATTATGATAAGCTGATGGAAAAAGCCAAGGCTGTTAAGCCGAAAATGATCATCGCCGGCGCTTCTGCCTATCCGCGCGCGCTGGATTTCGTCGCTTTTTCGGATATCGCCAAGGCGGTGGGCGCGTATCTGGTCGCGGATATGGCCCATATCGCGGGCTTGGTGGCGGCCGGCGAGCATATGAATCCCGTGCCCTATTGCGATATGGTCACCAGCACTACCCATAAAACCCTGCGCGGCCCGCGCGGCGGCTTAGTGCTGTGCCGCGAGGAATATGCCAAACAGATTGATAAAGCCGTATTCCCCGGCCTGCAGGGCGGCCCGCTGATGCATGTGATAGCCGCCAAAGCCGTGGCCTTCGGCGAAGCCTTGCAGCCCGCCTTCGTCACCTATCAGAAACAGGTGCGCGCCAATGCGCAGGCGCTGGCCAAAACCTTGGTGGCAGAGGGCTTCCGCTTGGTATCCGGCGGCACGGATAATCATCTGCTGCTGGTGGATCTCCGGCCTAAGGGATATACGGGCAAAGACGCGGAAATCCGCCTGGACGACGCCGGCATCACCTGTAATAAGAACGCCATCCCCTTCGATCCGGAAAAACCCGCCATCACCAGCGGCATCCGTTTGGGTACCGCCGCCATCACCACGCGCGGCTTGAAGGAAGCCGAAACGGAGCAATTAGGCCGGGCCATCGCCCTGAGCCTGACCCATGACGACGCGGACCTGGACAAAGCCCGCGCCATCGTCAAAGAACTGACCGACGCCTTACCGTTATACTAGGAGATTTCTATGCGCCAAACTTGGGATGAATATTTTATGACCATCGCCCATCAGGTGGCCACGCGGTCTACCTGCTTGCGCCGCCAGGTGGGCGCGGTGGCGGTATCGGCCAGCCGTCGTATTTTAGGTACGGGATATAACGGGGCTTTGCCGGGCGTGCGCCATTGCGAGGAAACCGGCTGCCTGCGCGAGCAAATGGGCATACCCTCCGGACAACGTCAGGAAATGTGCCGCGCCCAGCACGCGGAGGCCAATGTATGCAATTTCGCGGCGCGCCACGGCATGGCTTTGGAAGGCGCCACCATGTACGTTACAGCCCAGCCCTGCACCATGTGCGTCAAAGCCATGGTCACCAGCGGCATCCGCCGCGTGGTATTCGACAGCGATTACCCGGACGCGCTAGCCTGCGACCTGGCGCGGGAGGCGGGGATGGAATTGATACGGTATACAGATATAATGCATAATGCATAATGCATAATGCATAATGCATAATGCATAATGCATAATGCATAATGCATAATTCATAATTAAAACCGTGTACTTTTATCGCTTACCCGGCGTATCTTGGCGCATTTGTGGTGCACTTGTAGTACAAAAACTAAAATACTATCCTTGCGCGTTAATCGGTTTTAGTGATATAATGAAATTAAGCCTTTCGCAGCTTCATGTGTGGGTTGAACTGGCATGAATTTCTATTTTACAGGAGGGGCGCTTATGAAAACGGAAAATATCCAAGTGAAAATTGTAGACGGCAAATGGGGTGTTGTTTTACAAGGCTTACAAGAAGGCAAAACAAAGCGTGCGGAGATTTCTGTTAAAATGCGCTCCAAGGAAGACGCGATCAGATATGCGCGTACCTGTGAGCAGCGTACAGGCGGAAAAATTGTGTTGCCAATATAGTATCAATTGGGGGTGTTGATTTTGGAGACAAGTGACACTACCATTGCTATTATGTATGACTTCGACAAAACATTAACTACCAAAGACCAGCAAGAATTTACTTTTATTCCAGACATTGATATGGAATCAGCAGAATTTTGGAGAAAATCAAATGAGATGGCCAAAACCTGCAAAATGGACAGGATATTGGCATATATGCACTGTATGCTCAATGAAGCAAAATATAAAAACAAAGAAATAACTCGGGGGGCTTTTGTTGGGCATGGAAAAGGGTTGGAATACTATCCGGGGGTAGATGCATGGTTTGACCGGATCAATATGTATTGTGCAGGAATGGGCGTACAAGTGGAACACTACATAATATCCTCGGGTTTGCGTGAAATCATAGAAGGATCATCACTTTTTCCTAAGTTCCGTGAAGTGTTTGCTTGTGAGTTCCTATATGACGCAAACAAGGTTGCGATTTGGCCCAAGAACGTGGTCAATTACACAACAAAAACACAATTTGTTTTCCGAATTAACAAGGGCGTTCTTGACATATCAGATGACGATACCCTGAATAAATATACCCCGGATAGCGAGCGTCCAATCCCGTTCCGGAATATGATTTATATTGGCGATGGGCTGACCGATGTGCCATGTATGAAACTTGTGAAAGCAAATGGCGGTTATTCAATTGCTGTATATACCGATAAAACAAAAGTGCAGGATTTAATTGCTCACGGCAGAGTGAACTTTATTACTCCTGCCGATTATTCTGAGGGCGGAGTGCTTGACGACCTTGTTAAAGATATCCTTATTAAAATATCGACAGAAGACAAACTTGCAGCCCTTACTAAAGCGCAGCGTGACGAAATGAAAGCGGTATTATGAAAATATTATCTGTTTTTGGTACACGGCCCGAGGCGATAAAGATGGCGCCTTTGTTGCGTTTGTTGGCGCGGACGCCTGGCTTGCAAAGTTATATATGCGTCACCGCGCAGCATCGTGAGATGCTGGATGCGGTGTTGGAGTTGTTTGCGCTTCGGCCGGATTATGATTTGGATTTGATGCGCCATGGGCAAAGCCTTACCGATATTTCCGCCGCGGCTTTGCGGGGGTTGGATGAGGTGCTGGCTGGGCTGCAGCCGGATTTGCTGTTGGTGCATGGCGATACCACCACCACCTTTATCGGCGCCTTGGCCGCTTATTATCAGCGCATACCGCTGGGCCATGTGGAGGCCGGTTTACGCACAGCTGATAAATTCGCGCCCTATCCGGAGGAGATGAACCGCCGCCTTACCGGCAGCTTGGCGGATTGGCATTTCGCGCCCACAGCGGGCGCGGCGCAAAATTTGCTGCGCGAAGGGGTGGCGGCGGAGCGTATCTTCGTTACCGGCAATACGGTGATAGACGCGCTGCTGCAAACGATCAAGCAGCCATGTAATCTTACGGGCTTGGGGCTGGACGCAGTGGATTGGCGCCGCCGCGTATTGCTGCTTACCTGTCACCGCCGCGAGAACTGGGGCGCGCCGATGGCGGAAATTTTTTCCGCCGCGGCTGCGATACTGCGTGATTTCGACGATGTTGAGATCATATACCCCGTACATAGAAATCCGCTGATACGTGGAGCAGTACAGGAGCATTTAGCCGTGTCGCCGCGGCTGCATATTACGGAGCCGCTATCTTATCTACCCTTTTGCCATATTATGCAACGTTGCCACCTGGTGCTGACCGATAGCGGCGGCTTGCAGGAAGAAGCACCGGCTTTAGGTAAGCCGGTGCTGGTATTGCGTGAAATCACGGAACGCCCCGAGGCCATAGAAGCCGGCACGGCGCGCTTGGCCGGCATACAACGAGACTCAGTCTATACCGCCATAGCCGCCCTGCTGCAAAACCAAGAGGAATACGCAGCCATGGCCCAGGCCATAAACCCCTATGGCGACGGCTACGCGGCGGAACGCATAGTGAAGATAATTATGCGGCCTTTGGCCGCAAGTGTGTAGTGTGTAGAGTGGAGTTATAAGGGAAGCGGAACGTCGAGGACGCCGTCCCATATGCACTAACTTAATAATTTTCAT
>Ga0123356_10003089_pt1 | contig 17584 bp, 11 predicted proteins | sample TergutEmb28metaG_2_FD_92546 | JGI IMG/M metagenome (GOLD analysis project Ga0123356, IMG submission 92546) | Embiratermes neotenicus P3 segment gut microbial communities from Petit-Saut dam, French Guiana - Emb289 P3 | ecosystem: Host-associated > Arthropoda: Insects > Digestive system > Gut ...
ATGTTCCTGTTCGCTTTCGGTGCGGTTGGACAGAAAGAGGCCGGAGCCTGAGTAGCTCGTTTGCTTGCGCACGACCGTCGTTTGTCCGAGCAGATCGGAGACGCGCCGGGAGGTCTTGTCGTCGTTGGAGGCGTACGTGACGCGCACATGGCAGTTGTCGAGAATGGAGTTGTGCTGTCCGTACGCCTCCTCGAGCTGATTCAGGCTCTGCGCGATCATCATCGACTTGAGGCCGTAGCCTGCCGAAAAGGCGAGGGCGCTCTGGAAGAAGTCGAGCCGGCCCAGCGACGGAAACTCGTCAAGAAGCAGGAGGAGGCGGTGGCGGTAAGCCTTCTTGTCGCCAAACTCCATCGATTCGGTGAGCCGCCGCGCGATCTGGTTCAGCATGAGGCGAATGATGGGCCGCGTCCTCGTTAAATCCCCCGGAGGCACTACGAGATAGAGGCTGACGGGCACGTCGGCGTTCATGAGGTCCGCGATTCGAAAATCGCTCGCGGAAGTCGCTCGGCCGACGATGGGATCGCGATAGAGCCCGAGGCAGGCAAGCGCCGTCGACATGACCCCCGACAGCTCGTTTTCGCTCTTGTTTAACATCTCGCGCGCGGCCTGCGCGATGCCGGAATGCGGTTGGTTCGGCCCGAGGTGGGGGGTCTCGAGCATCCGCCTCAAGGTCTCGAACTGCCGGCGAGAGGGGTCGGAGAGGAACGCGGCGACCCCGGCGAGCGTCTTGTCCTGTTCGGCGTAGAGCACGTGCAGGATCGCGCCCGTCAAAAGGGTATGGGCGGTCGTTTGCCAGTGATCGCGAGACTGTTTTTCTCCGTTCGGGTCGACGAGGATATCGGCGATGTTCTGCGTGTCCTTGAACTCCAGAAGCCCCTTGCGGATCTCGAGCAACGGGTTGAAGCGCAGCGAGTCAGGAGACGTCGGCTCGAAGCGCCAGACCCGCGAAAACTGCCGGCGCCAGCCCGCGCTGAGCGACCAGTTCTCCTTTTTGATGTCGTAGACCAGGACGCTGTGAGGCCAGCTGAGGAGTGTGGGCAGCACGAGGCCCACGCCCTTGCCGGAGCGCGTGGGTGCGAAGCACATGACGTGCTCGGGTCCGTCGTGACGCAGTAGGGGGGCGCCGCGGTCCATGGTGATACGGCGGGAGTTGCCGACGAGGCGCGTCCTGTAACGGGCGTCGTCGGCTTGACCGAGGACGACGCCGGCGGGCTGCAGCAGGCCAGCCGACTTCATCTCGGCCGTCGTGGCCCAGCGCGAGCTGCCGTGAGACGTGCTTGCCTTGGGACGTCGGCGGCGGAGCGCGATCGCGGCGACGACGAGGACCCCAAGAAATGGTCCAAGGGTGGCCATACCGCTGGCGGTGCGAAAGGCTTCGGGGGCGACCCGCTCGAACCGCATCCACTCGAGCCAAGCCCATGGCGCGTAGACGGGGGTGCCTCCCAACGTGCCCCACGCCGGTCCGAGCGCCGGCGCGTAGTGCAGAGCCTCGGCGACGGTGTGAGTGCCGAGGGCGAAGCCCAGGAGGGAGAGGAGGGCGAGGAGCACGAGGGACACGAACTTGGCCATGCCGGGTTATCGGCCTGAGGCCCGCCCTTGTTGCTCGCGCGCGAGTCCCGGATCCTTTTTCCCTACCGCCCTCGTGCCTGTTGCACGCGAAGTTTGCCTGCGGCATCGCGCTCGACGTCGACGGTGCGGCCGACGTGGGCGCGCAGCTCGCCGGTCATCGGAACGACGACGAGCTCGCGCTGACCAACGACGACGGCATAGTTGGGAATGTCGGCCGCGGCGACGCGCCCCTGAAAGCGCGAAGGCGTCCAGGGTGAGAAGGGGAGGCGCTCGCGTGCGGCGGCACGCTCGCCGACGGAGCAGCGTTCGAGTTCGCGGAGCTTGGCGAGTTTGCGCGGGTCGGCTGGATCGACGCCGAAGGCACGCAGCGCCTCGGCGCGCGCGGCGAGCGGCGCGGCGAGCTCGGTGCCGAGTCCATACGGCGCGAGGCACTCCGGATCGATGTGGTCGAGCCAGACCGGGCCGCGGGTTCGGATTTGCTCGGCGAGGGAGCGGCCGTCGGGGCGGACGAAGAGCCGATAGTTGGGCCGCTCGTGGTCGAGGCGCGCGAGCGCGCTCGGGAGGTCGGTCACGAGCCGGAAGCCGCCCGAGGGATCGCGACGCGCAAGGCCTATGGCCTCGAGCTGCCGCAGGCGTCGTTCGAGGTCTGCCCGGGCGGGGTCGTCCGGGCGAAGTGCGCAGACGCCGCCCGCCGCGCGCGCCATCGCCTCGAGCACGACGTCCTCACTCCGTGCCCGCGTCCGCGGGGAGGTCGAGAGCGTGACGAAGTCGCCGATCCGACAGTTCGCCGCCGTGCGCGGATCGACCGGAACGCGGTAGGCGGTTCCGTCGGCGCTCTCGACGATCGCGCAGAAGGTGCCCCGCATCTCGTCGTCGAGTGCTTTGGCGCGAATGCGGCCAAACACCGATTCGTTCGCGCGCCCCGTCGGCAGGCCGGGCCCGAGCGCCTCGCCAGGACGGACGTTGCGGTAGCGAGAGGGGTCGCCGCGGACGGCGGCGTGCATCTGCTTCTGGATGTCGTTGCGCTCGCCGAGGTCCCGGAGCCGCTCTTTCCACCCCGGGGAAAGGGTCCATGTGCCCGGCGAGATCTGCTCGGCAAGGCGCAGTTTCTCGAGGTGCCGGAGCCGGGCGAGAAGCGGCAGGGGAGCGCTCGCCGCCCGCGGCGTCCCCTCAAGCGCGGCGCGCGTGATGCGGCCGTCCGTTGCGCGTCGCTCGATCTGCTGGTCGAGCGACGTCCAGCGCTCTTGGATCACTTCGCGTTGCCGCCCGCGCGCGATTTCTTCGGGCGAGCGCTCGCCGAGTTCGCGCGTGGCGATCTCCTGCGCGCGTTCTCGGAAGGTGCGCCCGATGTACTCCCTGGCGAACCGCACCTCGCGACCGCGCCGATCGACGCCGCGCACGACGACGTGGGCGTGGGGATGCTCCGTGTTCCAGTGGTTGACCGCAGCCCACTCGAGAGGCTGCCCGATGTCCTTCTCCACCTTGCGCATCAGGCGCTGCACGTAGTCGGTGAGATCGAGTTCGGCGGCGTCCTCCGGCGACACGATGAAGCGGAACTGGTGCTTCTCGCCGGGCCGCGGTTGCTCGAAGCGCTCCGCAGGTACGGGCCCTTCGGGGCCGTAGAGCACCCCTGGGCTTCCGTCGCGCTCGACGCCGTCACGCTGGATGTACCGGAGGTGGAGCGCCGCCGCGGCGGCTCCGTGCTCTGTCATCTTGATGTACCGCGCTTTGACGACGACCCGCCGCGAGCGAGCGGTCGACGGCCGCGCATCGACGTGTCCGCGACCCGCCTTCCGCAGGCCTCCGCGCCGGACGCGAGCCGACAGGCGCGAGAGGAGTGCGACTCGCAGGCCCCGATCGTCGGCGCGAACGCGCCGGCCGAAGCGAGGCCGAAAAATAGGCAATTCGTCGTCGTTCATGACGGCTAGAGTCGCGATTCCGGTTGAAAAATCCGTGTGTTAGACCAGGCGTGACTCTATCGTGGTACACCGCGGAGCTACGATTCGTTACGTGATTCTCGGCACTTAGACACCATGTAGAGTTACCCCCTTTATCTTGCCCTTCGGGTTTCTGCCCAATCGCTTTTGCATGGAACCCTCTCGGGTACCGTCTTCGGCATACCGGGACCACCGCCATCGATCCGCCACTACGGCATGGTCCCTTGTCTCGGATGGTGCAGCGGCGGAACCCGATTCGCAACACTGTGCCTGCCTATTTCGGCCGCGTATGTTGGAGATGGTCGACATCTCACTCAGAACTCGGAGAACGCGTGGGACAGTAGGGCTGCGAAGCGGCGTCGGACACGGCCAAGGGACTACCGCACGCATGTAGATGGGAGGGTCCAGGCGTACCTCTCAGGAGCCACGGACGAGACGGCATGTGAACAGTACTCGGAGAGCCCGTCGGTGGTCCCATCCCGATCTCGTGACAATCCGCACGGTTACACGCTGCCACCGGGCGGGGAACGCGACGCGAGAGCAGAAATCGTCGTCGTGCGAGCAACAAACGCCGGTCTCCGGCCGACATCAAGACGGAGCCCTTAACGGGCCCGCAAGGAGCCGCGGAGAGAAGCATGTTGGTCGAGTTCGACGTCGCGCGTGTGGAGGAGATTCGGAAACGGTTGGTCGACGCCCCGGAGATCCAGGCGACGACCGTGAGCCGCGCGCAAGCGCTGCGGATGCTGGCTCCGGAAATCGCACAAATGCAGTCGCGCGGATACTCGCTGGCGAAGATCGCCGGGTTCCTATCCGGTGAGGGGCTGGCTGTTTCGGTCACCGTGCTGAAGACCAGCCTTCAGAAGGTGCGATCTGCGGCGAGAGAAGAGCGTGGGCGCCTCGAGCCGCGCCCACGGAGAGCGCGGCCGAAAGTGGCCGACGCGCCAGACGTCGTGCTGTCGATGGACCAGACGCGGGGCGGTAGGAAGAAGAAAGCGGGAGCGAGGGCAGGCGACGGGGAAGCCGCACGGAGCGGAGGCGAATCCGAACAGGGTGCGTCGGCAGAGCGTGCCGCGAATTCGTTGCTGGAGGCGCCCTCGGTTTCGTCGGAGGTCGGCGTGATGAAGGTGGCTGCAGAGCATGGGAGAGACGTCTCGGTGAGTCGTCGTGAGAGTGGGGGGATCCGGGTCGTGAGCGGAGCGGCGGGCGTGGCCGGAAACGCGCAAGGCGCGGGGAGTGGCTCCAAGGGTGCGCCGGCGGAACCGCCGAAAGTGTCGGCGCTCGACGCGTCGAAGGCGCACGAGAAGAGCGTACCAAGCTGGAGCTTTCCTGTTCGCGAGGACTCGAAGGACTTGTAGGCGGGGCGTGAAGAGAAGGTGCGCGGGAGTGAAAACGTGGCGCGGCATGCAACAGCAATCGGAGGAGACATGGAAGCAGCGCGGGAGCTGACGACGGTGTGCGAAGCCGGCGAGTGCCGGAAGCGAATTTACTGGGTGGGCGGAAGCAAGGGCGGTGTCGGCAAAACCATGGTGGCGATGGCGACGATCGATATGCTGCGCGAGCGCGGCGAGGAGGTGGTGGTCGTCGAGTGCGACACCTCGAACCCGGATGTCTTCAAAGCGTACGGGGAACTCGTCGAGTGCGAGCTGACGGATCTGGAGAAGGGTGACGGGTGGGTGCGCCTAATCAACGTGTGCGACGCGGATCGGCAGCGCACGGTGGTTGTCAATACGGCGGCTCGTAATAGTCGCGCGGTAAACCAGTTTGGAAGCACGCTGGACGCATCGCTGGACGAGCTGGGGCGCGAGCTCGTGTGCCTTTGGGTGATCAATCGGCAACGTGACAGCTTGGAGCTTCTGAACGAGTTCATGGCGGCGATGCCCCGTGCGCAAGTGCACGTGGTGCGTAACGCGTATTTCGGCGAGGAGCGTCAGTTCGAGTTGTACGGAAACTCGAAGGTCAAGACGGTGGTGGAGAGCCGGGGAGGGCGTTCGGTGACGTTCCCGGGGCTCGCCGACCGGGTGGCGGATGATCTGTACACGCAGCGGATGGCCATCGCGGTCGCCGCGAAGAGTCTTCCTCTAGGCAACCGGGCGGAGCTCGGACGCTGGCGTGGTGAAGTGCGTCGGGTACTCGGCGGAGTGCTCGCGTAGGTAACGCGAAGGGAGCCTGTGGGTGAAGCTCGAAGAAACCTTTGCGGAGGTGGTTGGCCGACCGATGTCGGACACCGAGCGGCAGAGGCTTGAGCGGATACGCGATGCGCTCAAGGTGCAGGATAACGATGCCCTGTGGGCGATTGTGATAGCTCTCGAGTTTTACGACTCGCTGTATCGCCGGTACCCGGAAGAACTGGCGGCGGAGACCTCGAAGGCCATCGCGGGGGCGCGGCAAGCGTTTGCCTCGGCGGCGACGGCGGAAGCCGCGAGAGTCAGCGCGGTGTTGTCGAAGGAAGTCGCTCGAACAAGTGTGGATCTGGCGAGGAAGATGGCCGAGAGAGGCGTAGCGATGCCATGGGTGGCGGCTGCAGGAGCGGCCCTGGTGCTGTTCGGGGCTTTGTGCGTAAGCGCGGGCGCGGTGCTCGCGGGTAGCGCACGCCCGTATTGGGCGTCGCGAGCGGGTGGCATGATGGGACTGGTCCTGGGAGCGCCCGCCGGGTGGATGGCGTTTGCGGGGCTACTGCCAGCTGCGGGTTATGCCGGGTGGAGCGGCTGGCAGCGCGCGAGGGGGGAGGGCGACGATCGGTGGGTCGGTTGGATGGTATTCGGGGCGGCGGTGCTCAGCGCTCTCGGATGCGTTGTGGTGCTGGCCGAGGTGGTGTGATGGGTCGAGTGAGGGGCGGGGGACGCCTTGGCGCCCCCCAGGATGTCTTAGTTGGCTGCGTCCAGGAGCAGCTTGGTCGCGAGCTCGGGGCCGATGCTTCGCCATGTCCAAGGCAACTCATACCGGCTGGCGACCCAGCGGTCGTAGTCGAGCTGAGGGTCAGCCCGGTTGTCGATCGAGATGCCGCGTTCGTTGATGGTCACGCGGCAGTCGAGAATGAAGCAGATCTCTTGGGGTATCTGGTTGCGGATGACGTAAGCGAAGGCGTGCGCGTAGTGGCGGCAGCGGAGGAAGTGAAGGATTTCGTCGCGGGTCGTGAGGTTCATCGGGAGGCTCCTTGGTTCGGCTTCGGGCTGCTGGGTTGGGCGGCTCGTTCGACCGCAGGGCCGGCCCGCGCGTCGCTCCCCCGCAGGACGCGCTGTCTTTTTTGGGGGGTACCCGCTTGCGGGGGGAGCCAAAAAAGACAGCGCGGCCCCCGGAGGGCCGAAGGTGCGGGGGCGCGACGCTCTCGGCGGGCCGGAAGAACGAGCCGCCCAACGCGGGGCCATGAAGTCGTTCAAGGAGAGACGATTGCGCGAACCTGGCGGGCGCATGGCGGGACCGATCCCACGCGTTCGCGACGCTGGGGGATTTCAGCGTCTTCGCCGTTTGCGCACGACGTTGAGCTCCTCGGCAAGCGAGAGCGCCGTCGCCTCGACCAGCGCCGCCGCGCCATCGCGGGATGGCGGGCTCATGGGACGTGGACCGACCGACGGTTGACAGCGTCGTCCATCTCGGGCCACGTTGTGTCTGTGGCAGATAGATACGGACTTCGGCGCGGGCGGGACGTGTTGTGGCTTTTGAGGGCGCGTTTGGTCTTTGTGCCGGTTCGGGACGACGCGCTGATCTCGGCGAGGGTGTTCGGCGTTCTGCGCGAATCCTGGGAGCATGTCTGCGCGGAGTTGGGGTGCACGTTGATCGAGGCCGACTTCGAGCCCGATCACGTGCATCTCGTCGTCGAGTACCCGCCGACGCAGGCGCTTTCGTGGGTTGTCGGATCGCTCAAGGGCGTCAGCGCTCGACGCCTGGGTCAGGCGGTGCCGGAGCTTCGGAGTCGTCGCCGCGGCCGACACTTTTGGTCTCCGTCCTACTGCGCCGTGTCTTCGGACGGGGCCTCGGCCGCGTCGGTCCGTGCGTTCGTTGCAAGGCAGAAGGCGAAGGCGCGAGCAGACCGAGCGTCGAGCAGGAGGGGGGTGGAGCAATGAATCACGCGCTCGACAGCCGATTTCGGATCGGGGAGGTGGTGCCGGGGACGGAATGGGTCGTCCGGGGCGTGCTTGGTCGCGGGGGGTTTGGCATCGTGCTCGATGTCGAGAAGCCCCCGGGGATTCGGGCGGCGTTCAAGGTGGTGCTCGCTGAGCACGCGAAAGACCCGAATTTTCACACAATGTTCGGGCGCGAGGTGAAGGTGCTCGCGGCGCTCGATCATCCGAACATCGTTCGGGTGGACGATCACGGGCTGCTGGCCGATGGGTCGCCTTACATCCGGATGGAACGGCTCGAAGGGCGGTCTCTACGCATGGCGGCTCTTGAGGAGTTCGAGCGCGGGCGGGGGCTGCCGAGGAACGAGATCCACGATATGGCCGTGCACGTGTGTGAAGGACTTGAGCGGGCACATACGAACAAGCCTGTCGTCGTGCATCGGGACATCAAACTGGAGAACATCTATATTCACGACCCTGGATTCCGGCGATCCTGTTACAAGCTGATCGATTTTGGGATTGCCGATCTCGCTGGTGGGACGATGTTGCCGAAGCACGCCGCGGGCACGCCGCGCTACATGGCGCCCGAAATGCTTGCGGGGGGGATCGTGGGCCCCAAAGCCGATATTTACTCGTTGGCGGTCGTCGTGTACGAGCTATTAACGTTTCGGTTCCCATGGGACGTGGACGTGAAAGACGCCTACGCTCTGCAGGAAGTCAAGGAGCGGCAGTCGCCATGGCCGCCGTCGCGGTTTGCGGCCTGGGTGCCCCGGAGCGTGGACGAGGCGTTGCTTCGGGCTCTGCGGGTGAACCCGGACGAGCGGCAGCGGAGCGCGTACGTGTTCGCGCAGGAGCTGGCCGAATTGCAGGACCCGGACGGTCTGTCGTTTTTGGTCGACGGTGCGCACACAACGGTGCCGACGCGCGAGACACTGGCCGTCGGTCGTGGCGGGCGCCCGTCGAGTGGGGACGACTCGGCCGCAAATCTGAGCACGGATAGCAAGAGAGCGACGGTTCGGGTGCTGCGCGAGGGCGTTCCGGCAGAAACGAAGCGCGAGGGCGTGGCGGTCGCTTCTGAAGCGAAGGCGGAGCCGAGCCTGGAGACCGAGAGTCCGAGCGAGTGCAGGGTGCTCGACTCAGGCGATTTGGGGGAGCTGCTTGACTCCGGGGACGTGAGCGAATGGGTAAGCGAGGCGAAGCGGGAAGAGCATATTTCCGGTAAGGTTGTCGCGGGTGTCTCGCCCGTAGGGCAGCGGGTGGAGTCGCTCGGAGCGACACCGGCGGTCCGAGATCGGCCGCAACCGCCCCGGCCTCGGCGGGGGGCAGACGACATGCGGGGAGGCGAAGTAGCCGCCCGCCCGATTGGATCCGGGTGGCGGTCGCCGACGGCGTCGGAGCGAAGACAGGATATCTCCGCGCCGACGGTTGGCGCGCGCGCCGCCGGCGAGCGGACGGGGGCCCCTCCAAGCGAAGTGGGCGCGATCGCCCAGGACGGGTTGGAATCGGTGGCGGTCCTCTCGGTCACCGCGGAGCGCCCGGGGCCCGCGGGGCCGCGGTCACCTTTGGGCCGCGACCGGCAGACGCCGCAGGGGCGTGGAGTGGTGTCGGATCGGGTTGCGGGAGCCGTGTTGCAGGCCGGGGGGGCGTCCGTGGCTGGACCGGGAGGGACCATACCGCGTGCGCATGCATCCGTCGCTCGCGAGCTCCCGGCGTCCGGGCGGCGGTTTTGGTGGGTGGGCACGGCCGTGGCCTTTGTGCTCGTAGCTACGACGGCCTTTGGGTTCGGGCTGATGCCTCGAGCCCGCGGAAGCCTTCAAAAGTCGGCATTGGCTGCTGCCGAGGGCGAGAAACCTCCGTCGCTTCCTGTCTCCTTCGACGCGCCGCCGTCGTTGGGCTCTCGGAACGTGGGCTCGGAGTTGGGGTCGCCGAGCGTGCCGGTCGCTCCGCAGTCCCCGATCGGCGGGGCGGGGGCGAAGCGCGATGCCGCCGGCGTCAAGGTGGCCTCTTCGAGGCTGCCGGGCGCAGACCTTGATGGATCTCGGCCGAATCTGGGGGTTGCTCCGCTGCCGTCGCAGCGGGCGGTGGCGGAGGCTGTGGGGGAGTTGGGGCCCCCGGCAGTGATTGCATCTGCAGCGAGCGCGCCAACGCGCAAGGTCGCGCCCAAGAAGGTCCCTATTCGAACGCGCGACGACGGCTACGAACTAATGGACACTGTGAGCGAGCCGGGGGGGGCGGCTACGATTGCATCTGCAGCGTCGAGCGCGCCGACGCGTGATCCCGCGGCGAAGAAACCGCCCGTTCGAACACGCGACGACGGGTACGACCTCTCTCGGGATGCACTCGGAGACGAGTTCAAACACTCGTTTTAGGGGGCTGGCATCGTGACAGATCGTGTCAATAAAGGAGATGTGCGGACGTCGCGGGAGACGAGTGCGGGTGCTACCGCGCCCGATCGCGGCGCTGCAAGCGCGGCGCCGCGTGGAGTGGACGACGAGGTCCCGACCATCCGCATCGGCAGGACGCCCGCGCAAGACAAGGGCGCTGTGAAGTCGCCCGTCCGCCGGCCATCGCCATGGGACCTGGAGCCGGGGGAGGAGGAATTTGTCGACCCACTCGCGCGGCCGACGAAGGAACTTCTGGCCTCAAGGCAGCGTGACCGCGCGGCGCAACGCGCGGCCGCTCCACCGACCGTATCGCGCAGCTCCGCGGATCTGGCTCGGTCCGTGGGCAAGCCGGTCGACAACGTGGCGTACGCCGGTGTGGCCAAGCCCATCGAAGGACGCTTCGAGCCGACGCCGACGAGCAAAATCAAGATCGCGCCGGAACCGGAGGACAAGGACGCAAAGGCGAAAACAAAGCCGAGCGCAATGGCGGATGCGCTGCTCGAGGCGCCGACAGTGATGGACGTCCGGCGCGAGCTCGCGCGCGAGCAGCGCCGGGTCTGGATCAGCGTTGGCGGTGCGGCTTTGGCTGGGCTCGTCGTCGTTGGGGTGATGGTCTGGTTGTGGAACAAGGCAGCGGTGTCCAACCCGGCGGCGTCGACCAGTGTTGGAGCGGCTGTTGCGACGCGACCTGCGCAATCGGTGTCACCGGAGACGGCATCGTCGAGTGCATCACTGACCCCGACGCGGGCTGTCGAAGGAGTCGACCGGACGTCCGTTGGGGAGCCGGCCGCTTCGCCGCCGGCGGTGTCGCCTGGGACGTCGAGCGCATCGGAGATCGTCTCGCGGGTCGGCAGCATCGAACACGTCAACAGGAACGTGATTGGACAGGGTGCTGCTGGCGGCGATGCATCGGTGAGCGGGGTCGATAAGAGGGAAGGGGCGGGAACGGCCACAGCGACGACGAAGCTGCCGGCCATGGGCCATGCAGGGAAGGTCCCGATCCCTGTAGTTGAAAGGACCGCGCGTCCGGCGGGGAGTAGCGAAGTCGAGGATGCTCACGGTCGCTCGGATGGGTTTGTGAGATGGTAGGGAGATGGCGATGCGAAGCGTGGCAATAGGTCTACTAATTGTTGGATTTGGCCTGCAACCGGCGCCAGCTCGTGCGGGGGACCCGAATCGCGCGCCCGAATCCGACAACGCGGAAGCGCAGCGCCTATTTCTCGAGGGCATGCGTGCGGTGGACGAGGGAAACATGGAGCTTGCGAAGCGCCGATTCACTGCGTCGTACAACCTGCTGCATCGGGGATCGACCCTGGCAAACCTCGGCCATGTGGAGGTGAAGCTTGGGCATGTGGTCGAAGGTTTGCAGAACTTGAAACAGGCGCTCGGACTTACGGATACAGCGGACTCGCAACGGCCGACGATTCAGAGCGACTTCGATGCGGCCTACGCGAAGACCGGTCATCTTGCGATACGAACGGCCGCTGGTGCGCGGGTCGAGGTGGATGGAACGTTCGTGCCAGGAGCGGCACCGTTCGTCGAAGCGATCGATGTGATGCCAGGCCATCACGTGGTCGAGGCATGGCTTCCTTCGCGACCGGTTGTGCGACAGGAGGTCGATGCGCCAGCGGGCTCGGTTGTCGAGATCGAACTGGCAACCCAGGAGGAGCGTGCGGTGCAGCCGCACGCCGAGCCACCGGCCGCGATCGCTCCATTGACGATGGACACTGCGACGGAACGTCCCAGCGCGGCGCCATCGTGGTGGACTCCGCCCCGCATCGCGGGGGTCGCGCTGGGAGCGGCTGCGGTCGTGAGTCTCGGGACGGGGAGTTACTTTCAGGGGGCTGGGGTGAAACAAGCGAACGACGTTCGCGGTCTTCGGGGGAGTTGCGGGGGCCTGGTGCCGTCTTCGGCGTGCGGGCAACTGCGCTCCAAGGTCGAGGATGTGCACCAGGATCGCAGATCTGCCGTCGTGAGTTGGGCAGTTGCCGGAGGCGCGCTCGCCGGTGCGATCGTTGCATTCGTTGTGGGCACCCAGGAGCCTAATCGCATGTCGACGGGACTCACGGTGCGACCAAGCATCGCGCCTGGCTCGATCGGACTTGAAGGCGCATTTTGAGAAGAGGGGACTGCCATCATGCGAACATCGTTGTTGCTTGTCGGTTTGGGAGCCGGGGGTGTCCTATCGGCATGCGTCCCCGATATCCCGGACTATTGCGCGCCAGGGACACCTGAATCGACCGGTGTATTGTGCCATCCGCTCGACGGAGGGTGGTGGGATGCGGCCGCGATTGTCGATGCCGGCGACGCCGGATCGGCCGACGACGGTGCGAGCGGCGAGGACGTCGTCCTCGAGGACGCGAATCCCGAGGCCTCGGTCGCCGCAACCGACGCCTCGGACGCAAGCGACGGCTCGGACGGCTTCACGTGCGACCCGAGGAAGACCCCGAGCGAAGACGGGTGCGTGGTGACCGAGGCGCTCGGCGTCTTCGTCTCGGCGGCGGCGGGCAACGACGCCTCGGGCGCCGGCACGCGCGCATCGCCACTCGCTTCGATCGGCAAGGGCTTCGACGTGGCGAAGGCCTCTGGCAAGAGGCTCTACGTGTGCGCCGGCACGTACGACGAGCACGTCGTCGTCGACGCTTCGCGCGACGGCGTAACCGTGTACGGGGGCCTCGATTGCACGTCGTGGGCGTACGCAACCGCGAACCGCGTCGTCGTCGCGCCGTCGACGACGGGCTACGCGCTTAAGGTGGAGTCGCTCACCGCGGGCGTCACGATCGAAGACGTGGAATTCTACGGACGGGATGCGAGCCCCGCGCACGCGGGCGAGTCCAGCATCGCGGCCTTCGTGCACGTCTCGGAAAACGTGTCGCTCGTGCGCGTGATGCTCGTCGCTGGCACGGGCACCGCCGGCGCGCCCGGCGCCTCGGCGGGCCCGCCGGGAGCCACCAACTGGAACACGGCCGACGGAGGCTTGGACGGCTTGCCCGCCACGAGCTCCGTGCCCGGAGGCGCCAGGAGTTGCGCGTGCGCCTCGAGCGGCCCGGCGGTAAGCGCCGGAGGGCGCGGCGGCAGCGCGTCGCAGACGCCGCTCGCGGGAACGCCGGCGTATTCCGCGACGAGCGACGCGGGCGCCGGCGGTGCCGCGGGCGACAACAAGTCGTCGTGCAACATGCTCGGGGGCGGCTCCGACGGCATCTCCGCGCCCGCCGCCGCGGCGGCGGCCGCGGCGGGCGATGCGGGCGCGGATGCCGATGCGGGAGCGGCCGCGAGCCCCTCGCTCGGCCAGTTCGGCGACGCGGGTTGGACCCCCGCGATTGGCACCGATGGCTTGACGGGCCTGCCCGGCCAGGGTGGCGGCGGCGGCGGCGACGGCAGCGAAGGCACGGGCTTCGGCGGCGGCGGCGCATGCGGCGGTTGCGGCGGCGCTGGAGGCTCCGCCGGCTCGGGCGGCGGCGGATCGATCGCGCTGCTCGTCGCGCAGTCGACCGTCGCGCTCACGAGCTCCACGCTCACCGCCGCCGCCGGCGGCGGCGGCGGCAACGGCGGCGCCGGCGAGTCGGGGCAGCAGGGGGGCGTCGGTGGCGTACAAGCCGCGGGCTGCCCCGGCGGCGGCGGGGGCGCGGGCTCGGGCGGCAACGGCGGCCAGGGCGGCCCTGGCGGTATCTCAGTCGGCATCGTGTTCACGGGCCCGGCGCCCACGGTGGACGGCGTCGCCATCTCGGCCCAAACAACGACGCTCGCCGGCGTCACGGTCGCCGTCAAGGCACCTGGTGGTGCCGCGGGCATGGGAGGCGCCGCGGCTATGGCCACGGGTGCCGCCGCGGGGGCCAACGGCGAGCCCGGGCTGCCGGGCGCCTCGCAACCCGTGCTCGGGCTGTAGGGGAGAGAAGATGGCCCGTCGCCGAGACGTCATTCGAGCATCGAGGCCCTGTCCGTTCCCCTACGGCCCCTGGGGACTCGGTCTGCTCGCGATGGCGAGCTGCTCGAGCGCGAACTCGTCGACGCCCGCGGCTGACGCGAGCGCGGACGAGGTGATCGTGGTCGGCGGCGATGGCAACGACGGCGACGCCGGATCGGCGGAGGACGGCGTCGCGCCGGACGTCGCCGAGGCGTCGAGTGCCCAGGGCGACGCCGACGCGGGCGACGCAAGCGACGGCTTCGTGTGCGATCCGGAAAAGACCCCGAGCGAAGACGGGTGCGTCGTCACCGAGGCGCTCGGCGTCTTCGTCTCGGCGGCGGCGGGCAACGACGCCTCGGGTGCCGGCACGCGCGCGTCGCCACTCGCTTCGATCGGCAAGGGCTTCGACGTGGCGAAGGCCTCCGGCAAGAGGCTCTACGTGTGCGCCGGTACGTACGACGAGCATCTGGTCGTCGGCGCTTCGCGCGACGGCGTGGCCGTCTACGGGGGCCTCGACTGCACGTCGTGGGCGTACGCGCTCGCGAACCGTGTCGTCGTCGCGCCATCGACGACGGGCTACGCGCTCGAGGTGGAGTCGCTCACGTCTGGCGTGACGTTCGAAGACGTGGAGTTCTACGCACGGGACGCGAGCCCCGCGCACGCGGGCGAGTCAAGCATCGCGGCCTTCGTTCACGGCTCGCAAAACGTGTCGCTCGTGCGCGTGACGCTCGTCGCTGGTGTGGGCACCGACGGCGCGCCCGGCGCCTCGGCGGGCTCGCCGGGGGCGACGAACTGGAACACGGCCGATGGGGGCTTGGATGGCCTGCCCGCCACGAGTTCGGCGCCTGGAGGCGGCAAGAGCTGCGCGTGCGGATTGAGCGGCGCGGCGGGAAGCGCTGGAGGTCGCGGCGGCAGCGCCTCGCAAACGCCGCTCGCCGGAACGCCGACGTATCCCGCGAAGAACGACGCGGGCGCCGGGGGCGCCGCGGGCGACAACAAGTCCTCATGCGGCGCCGGTGGAACCGGGATGGATGGTCTTTCCGCGCCCGCCGCCGCGGCCGCGGCGGCGGCGGCAGCCGATGCGGGTACGGATGCCGATGCGGGAGCAACCACGAATCTCGCGTTCGGGCAGATCGGCGACGCGGGCTGGGCGCCCGCGATTGGCGCCGATGGCCTGACGGGCCTGCCCGGCCAGGGCGGCGGCGGCGGCGGCGACGGAAGCCAAGGCACGGACTTCGGTGGCGGCGGCGCGTGCGGCGGATGCGGCGGCGCCGGCGGCGCCGCGGGCTCGGGCGGTGGCGGATCGATCGCGTTGCTCGTCGCGCAGTCGACCGTCGCACTCTCGAGCTGCACGCTTACTACCGCTGCCGGCGGCGCCGGCGGCAACGCCGGCAACGGCGAGCCGGGGCAGCAAGGGGGCGCCTTCGGAAACGGAGAAGCTCCCGGTTGCCCCGGTGGCGCCGGTGGGGCGGGTTCCGGCGGCAACGGCGGCCAGGGCGGCCCCGGGGGCATCTCGGTCGGCATCGTGTTCACGGGCCCGGCGCCCACGGTGGACGGCGTCGCCATCTCGGCCCAAACAACGACGCTCGCCGGCGTCACGGTCGCCGCCAAGGCACCTGGTGGTGCCGCGGGCATGGGCGGCGCCTCGGCCATGGCCACGGGCGCCGTGGCGGGAGCGAGCGGCGAGCCGGGAGCGCCCGGAATCGCCCAAGCGACCCTTGGGCTATAGGGCAAGTAGTTCGGAAGGAGGGGCTACCATGGTCATGTGGCTGCTGTCGTTCTTGTTGGTGTTGGTGTTGGTGGTTCTGTATTGGGTCCCGACGATCGTGGCCGTTGCCGCGAAGCATCACAACGTCGTGGGCATTGCGGCGCTGAACGGCTTGGCTGGGTGGTCGGGCGTCGGTTGGATCGTGGCGATGGTGTGGGCGTGCACACGTCCGGCGAGCGCCCGGCCGGTTGTTGTAAACGTCCAAAACGCTCCGCAGCCGTTGCGAGATGACGGTGCGCATCGGGAGTTTCCGTGAATGTGGGGTCGCTGAGGACGGGTGCCGCGACGGGGGCCAACGGCGCGCCCGGGTTGCCGGGCGCCTCGCAAGCGGCTTTTGGGCTGTAGGGAAGGGAACGATGGCGCTTCGTCGACGCGCATTGAGGCCCCATCCTTTGCCCTACGGCCCGTGGGGACTCGGCCTGCTTGCGGTCGCGAGCTGCTCGAGCGCGAGTTCGTCGACGCCGCCCGCGGCCGACGCGAGCGCGGACGTCGCCCATGCGATCGTCGTTGGCGGTGACGGCAACGCTGGCGACGCCGGATCGGCGGACGACGGCGTGGCTGCCGACGTTGCTGAGGAGGACGCGACTGCCGAGGCGTCCGGCGCCCAGGACGACGCCGACGCGGGCGATGCAAGCGACGGCTCGGACGGGTTCACGTGCGACCCGACGAAGACACCGAGCGAGGACGGATGCGTGGTGACCGAGGCCTTCGGCGTGTTCGTGTCGGAGCCCTTGGGGAATGACGTCGCGGGCGCGGGCACGCGCAGTGCGCCCTTCGCTTCGATCGGCAAGGGACTCGATGCGGCGAAGGTCGCGGGTAAGCGCGTCTACGTCTGCGCCGGCACGTACGACGAGCACCTTACGGTCGACACGTCGCGCGACGGCGTCGCCGTGTACGGCGGCCTCGATTGCACATCGTGGGCGTACGCGCTCGCCAACCGCGTCGTCGTCGCGCCGTCGACCACGGGCTACGCGCTCGAGGTGGAGTCGCTCGCCGCGGGCGTGACGATCGCCGACGTCGAGTTCGACGCGGGTTCGGCGAACCCCGCGCACGCGGGCGAGTCGAGCGTGGCGGCGTTCGTGCACGGCTCCGAGGGCGTGGTGCTCACGCGCGTGGCGCTGGTCGCCGGCACGGGCGCGGTCGGCGCAGCTGGTGCCGCGGCGGGCCCGCCGGGCGTCACGAACTGGAACACCGCGGATGGCGGCCTCGATGGCCTACCCGCCACGAGCTCGTCGCCGGGCGGGGCCAAGAGCTGCGCGTGCGGCTTGAGCGGCGCGCCCGCAAGCGCTGGAGGCCGCGGGGGCAGCGCGTCGCAGACGCCGCTCGCCGGTTCCCCGAGCTACGGCGACGAAGACGCAGGTGCAGGAGCACCGGGGACAAACGGTAAGTCCTGCGGCGCGGGCGGTACTGGCATGGACGGCCTCTCCGCGCCCGCGGCGTCATCGGACGCGGGTGCGGGAGTCCTGGCGAACCGCGCCTTCGGCACCCTCACCGACGCCGGTTGGACACCCGCCACCGGCGCGGACGGTCTGACGGGCCTGCCCGGCCAGGGTGGCGGCGGAGGCGGCGACGGAAGCGAAGGTACGGCCTTCGGCGGCGGCGGCGCGTGCGGCGGCTGTGGAGGTGCCGGAGGCGCCGGCGGTTCGGGCGGCGGCGCGTCGATCGCGCTTCTGGTCGACGGTAGCTCCGTCGCGCTCTCAAGCTGCACGCTCAGGGCCGCTGCCGGCGGTACCGGCGGAAACGCTGGCGCTGGGGAGCCAGGGCAGCATAGCGGAGCCCCGGGCGCCAGGAGTGGCGGTGGCTGCAACGGCGGCTCCGGCGGCGGGGGCGCGGGAGGGGCCGGCGGTCAAGGCGGTCCGGGTGGCATCTCGGTCGGCATCGTCTTCACCGGCACGCCGCCCACGGTCGACGGAGTCGCCGTCTCGGCGCAGACGACGACGCTCGCGGGTATCATCGTCGCCGCG
>Ga0123356_10003090_pt1 | contig 17583 bp, 13 predicted proteins | sample TergutEmb28metaG_2_FD_92546 | JGI IMG/M metagenome (GOLD analysis project Ga0123356, IMG submission 92546) | Embiratermes neotenicus P3 segment gut microbial communities from Petit-Saut dam, French Guiana - Emb289 P3 | ecosystem: Host-associated > Arthropoda: Insects > Digestive system > Gut ...
CAAAAACTGGAAGCAAGCAAAATCCTTCCTACAACCTCATCTATAGCACCACAGACCTTTACCAATGCATTTAAAAAGTGTCTGGAAGAAGGTGATGAGATCGTAGGGATTTTTATTTCCGGTGATATAAGCGGTACTTACCATGCCGCCTGTATGGCAAAGGAATCACTCAACTCAGATAAGATCCATCTGGTAGATTCCAGAAACACAACACTGGCAATGGCGCTGCTCGTTCTCGAAGCTGTAAAGAATAGAGACGAAGGTATGGCGGCAGCAGATATCGCTGAACATATCAAATCGCTGACGCCAAAGGTTCGCCTTCTTGCGATGGTCAGCACATTGAAATACCTGCATAAGGGTGGCCGCTTATCGTTGACCTCTGCAGTCATCGGCGAGGTCCTGGGTATAAAACCTATCGCTTCAGTGGTTGATGGTAAAGTTGCATCTGTCGGTAAAGCAAGAGGTGTTCCCTCAACATTTAAAGCTATCTTGCAAAAAGCACTGGATGAGCTGCCCGACATGAGATACGGTTTTGTATTCGGACACATTTGCGCACCCGAACTGCTGGAAAAATTTATCGATTATCTAAAGGAACCGCTTCAAATCTCTGAATGGTTTACTTGCAATATCGGCTGTATAGTAGGAACGCATACAGGTAAAGGTGCGGTCGGATTTGCTTATATAGCAGTTTAAAGCTCGTTTACAGCCGTTTAAAGCTCGTTGACCGTTTCCTGATCACGCAGGATTCTCAATCCCCCGAGTCCAAGCGCTTCCATTTCAAACTCACCCGGCATTACTACAACTTTTCCCATCCAGTCGATGTATTTTCTTACATCTTCCACAAGAAAAGTATTGTATGCAAGCCCTCCGGTAACGATTATAGCATCGCAGTCGCCTCTTAAAGCAGGCGACATCAAAGCGATGCCTTTTGCTATTTGATATGCTTGTGCTTCCATTACCAGAGCAGCATTTTTGTCTCCCCCTTCGATCATACGCTGGATCTCTCTGCCGTCGGAAGTGCCGAGCAATGAACGCAGACCGCCTTTACCGCGCACTTTTCCCATCATTTCCTTCCTTGTGTACAAGCCGCTGTAACACATTTCGATTATATTCAACAATGGTACACTACCCGCTCTTTCAGGTGCAAACGGGCCGTTATCATCGGCAAGTGAGTCGATGATTTTCCCTTTGCAATGTGCTCCGGCTGTGATCCCTCCGCCCAGATGTGTTATAAGAAGGTTTATGTCTTCGTACTTTTTACCAATTGATTCGGCATACTTGATCGCAACAGCACGACAGTTTAATACATGATAAAAACTTCTGCGCTCGATCTCCTTCATTCCGGTGATCCTTGCTACCGGCGGAAACTCACAAGCTGAAACTGCGTCATAAATATATGCCTTGACACCGGCGATCTGTGCTATATCATTTGCCAGAACTGCACCAAGATTTGATGCATGCTGCGGGATTTTTTCTTCATATATGAGCTCGAGCATTTTGTCATTGACGATATATCCGCCGACCTTGACAGGCGGCAGCATCCCTCCGCGCCCCATAACGATCGACAGATCTTCAGGATCGTATCCATGCTTGTTCAGTGCATCAAGCACTGCTTTCAAACGAAGCGGAGCTTGCTGGTTTATGCTCTCAAATGCCTCGATCTCCTCATGGGGATGAGTTATGTTTTCTTTGAATAACTCCTCTTCGTTTTTGTAAAGTGCGATCTTTGTTGATGTCGAACCGGGGTTGATCGTCAGAATCAAATAATCCATGTGATAACTCCTTTCATTAAATCAAACTTATCATTATTGACAGAAGTTTCTCCTCAGCGGAAGCTCCTCTTGATGCCAGCACAATAGGGACCTTTGCGCCCAGTATGGTTCCCGCCATTTTTGCTCCTGCCCAATAGATCAATCCTTTTACCAATACATTCCCGACAGTTATATTGGGTACATGAAGAATATCTGTTTCACCGCTTATTTCACTATGAAATCCTTTTATACTCGCTGATTCTTTGCTAACGGCGAGGTCGAATGATATCGGACCTTCCAATATGCAGTCACCAAGCTCACCTCTGCTGCACATTTCCTGCAGCGCTGCCGCTTCAACTGTTTCCTGTATTTTAGGGCTGACCGTTTCTGATGCACACAAAGCAGCAACCTTTGGCTTTTCATACCCTAAGTTTTTAAAGTAAACGACTGCATTTTTGACGATATCGATTTTCTGTTCCAGTGTCGGACCCGGGATCATCCCCCCATCTGTGATACCTACCAATTTGTGATATCCCGGTGATTCAAGCAATGCCATGTGTGATAATGTACCCGATCCTCTTACCCCGGCTTCTTTTTTGAGCACTGCTTTCAACAATGTCCCTGTTTCAAGGATCCCTTTCATCAACGCATCTCCGCGCCCCGCTCCTATCAGGTCCACCGCAATACGCGCACAATCAGCATCATCACCGCCATCGATGATCGTTTCGGGATCCGGTGAAACACCGAGCTCGTCTGAGATCGTGATTATCTTTTCTCTGTTCCCGACAAGTAAATAATGTGTTTTTAACTCCACAGCCGCCGCAAACACTGCTTCCAATGTGTGCATATCATGTGCCGCTGCTACAACCAGAGTACTGCGGATATCTTTTTTAATGCTTTTTAACTCTTCAAAATTCCTGTACATAACGAACTTCTCCCTTCTGTTTTCTCCCTTATATTATCACACACATCTTGTAAGCGGAACAGTTTTGTTATATAATCATGTGCACGGCAAAATTTCGGCATTTTAGGAGCACTTACAGGACTATGAAAAAAGCAATATTTGCATTACTGATGCTGATAGTCATAATCATCGCCTTGATTGCTTCACGAATATGGATCTATCAACCGGATGACAGCATTGCAGGAGCAGCCAAAAATCCGGCACCCGGGCAAACATCAACTCCCGGGACCGGTAATAATGATGACCGTCTATCAGATGCTCCGCTTGATGATGATCAGCTTGAAGCAGACCGGCTTGAAGATGAACGTCTGGCTTTACAACTCGCAGAAGAGCTGCTAGCGCGAAGAATGCAGGTTATCGAAGACAGCAGGTTACTGTTCAGAGGATATTTTTATGACGAAGCAATAGCATTGCTCAATTCTACCGATGAAATAGTAAATGAAGAAACACGGGCACTTGAGATGGAGATCCTTGCGGAAATGAACAGTCTCGTCCGTTATGAGGGGGATATTAAGCATATCTTTTTCCACAGCCTTATAATATATCCGGAATCTGCCGGGCTCAGACCAAACGTTCCGACCAACAGCGGATATAACGAAGGTTTCATTTTTCAGTCCGAGTACAACAGAGTTCTTCCGCAGTTACTTGAACGCGGCTATGTCCTGTACAATATCACAGACTTGTTTAGCAAAGACGAAAGTGGAGTAATGCGGCAAAATGATATATACTTACCACCCGGGAAAATGCCGCTCATCCTCTCTATCGATGACCCGACATTACACTACGGGCAGCAATGGGTCAGAAGCACCGGGGGCAGAAGAGGTCATTTTAACAGAAATTTATCCCCCAAAGCAGGCTTCGCACACAGGATCATAAGGGATGAATACGGTGAGCTTGCATCGGAGGTCATGACCCCGCAGGGAGAAATGATCATTACTTATGACGGCGACGTCCAACTGATACTTGATACCTTCGTTAAGGAGCATCCCGAGTTTTCCTATCGCGGCCATAAAGGAGTCATTGCAGCGACCGGGTTCATGGGGATCTTTGGATATGATCTGATCGATCTGCAGAATGAAGAGATCAGAGAAGAAGTTATAGCGATAGTTGAAAAGCACAAGGAAAACGGCTGGCTTTTTGCAAGCCATAGTTACTCACATAATAGAGACGGTTTCTGGGGATCCGGGAGCAGTGCCGGAAATATACGTTTCGATATGAACAGGTGGGTAGAATGGATGGAACCGATCGTAGGAAAAACCAACATCTTCATCGCCCCGTACGGCTTTTTACTCAGGGGTGACGCAATGCAGGTAATAGTTGATTTCGGGTTTGATATTTACTGCACAGTGGATCTGAAGCAGCCGATCACAGTACACTCTACACATGCTATACAGGGACGCATAGAAATCGGAGGCTTCGCATTATCAAGATGGGCAGATACCTTAAACCGCGATTTCTTTGATGTTTCATATGTTAAAGCGTCATATAGACCTCCCCTCGCAGGATAGACCTCCCCTCGCAGGATAGACCGCAGAGGTTAACTGTTTATGATACGTTTTTTTTCCGATCCGAAGGATGTTTATGCAAAATCGATAAAACTTAGTGATGAAGACTCCGGGCATATCCTGTCTCTAAGGCTTCGTCCCGATGAGAAGTTTATCGTTTGTGACGGTAACGGTACTGATTATATATGCACATTGGGTGAACGCAGTGGAAGCACATTCGCTGATATAAAAAGCAAACAAGTGTCGCTTGGAGAACCAACAGTAAAATGCAGGCTCTGCATCGCTTTTTCAAAAGGCGACAGGATGGACTATGCGGTACAGAAAGCTGTCGAAATAGGTGCGCATGAAATAATCCTTTTTGAATCTGAACGTTGTGTCGCCGTTCCGAAGGATATCCCAAAAAAAACAGCACGACTTCAGCGAATCGCACTTGAAACCGCAAAACAATCCGGAAGAGGAATAATACCTTCAGTGACCTGCGGCGGGAGTCTGAAGGATTTGATAGAAACGGTTATTCACGATTCTGCACTAAGCATTCTTTTCTACGAATGCGAGGATCACACGCATATCAAAGATGTTTTAACGCAGCATTTCTCCCCGTCACACAGTAAAAGAACACCCGGTAAAAGAGTATCCGGTATTGTAACGATAATAACAGGACCCGAGGGCGGCTTCGACCCGCAAGAGGTTGAATTTGCAAAATCAAAAGGTATACAGATCGTATCACTCGGAACACGTGTTTTACGCTCGGAAACTGCGCCGGTAGCTGCTTTGGCAGTAATAATGTATCAAACAGATAATCTCTGATAACATAATATCTTACGAGAAGGTTTATTGATGAAAACTGTACTGATCGTTGATGATTCAAACTTTATGAGAAGATTGATCAAAAAAATCTTGATCAAGAGTGATTGCGAAGTTGTAGGCGAAGCAAATAACGGGAAGCTTGGCGTTGAGATGTATAAAGAGCTTAAACCTGATTTTGTGACTATGGATCTTGTAATGGATGAAATGAACGGGCTTGATGCATTAAAGCTCATTCTTGAGATCGATCCGAATGCAAGTGTTATAATGGTAAGCTCTATGGGACAGGATGTTGTTGTCCGCGACGCTATAGTTCTCGGCGCAAAGAATTTCCTGATAAAACCGCTTGACGAAAAGCAGGTTGTTGATGCGATCAAGAAATTATGAGTCGCGCCTTATCTGAGCACGCTTGATTTTTCCGCTTATCGTTTTCGGCAGTTCCTCGACAAATTCCACTATTCGCGGGTATTTGTAAGGAGCTGTTGTTTTTTTTACGTAATCCTGCAGTTCTTTGATCAGCTCATCTGACGGGTCATACCCTTTATTAAGAACCACCGTCGCTTTTACCACCTGACCCCGTTTAGGGTCGGGTGCGCCCGTGATCGCACATTCCAGGACTGCATCGTGTTCTGACAATACACTTTCAACTTCAAACGGCCCTATACGATATCCCGAGCACTTTATCATATCATCGTTTCTGCCGACAAACCAATAGTACCCGTCCGGATCGCGCCATGCGGTGTCCCCTGTATCGTACATAAAACCCGCGCCTGGATCTTCTCCCGTCACCGCGGTGGGTACTGTCGCCTCAAATGCCTTTTTTGTCAGTTCTTCATCCAGGTAGTACCCTTTAAACAAACCGACAGCAGTGGTGTTTCGTATGATGATACGTCCTTCCTCACCGTCCTCACAGGTGTTTCCTTCCGCATCCACAATGTCTATATCATACAATGGCGCCGGTTTGCCCATTGAGCCCGGTTTTGGTTTAAACCACGGGAAGTTTGCGATCAAAACAGTGGATTCTGACTGCCCGAAGCCTTCATGCATATCAAGCCCCCAGACTTCCTTGATTTTGTTGAATATTTCGGGATTAAGCGGTTCTCCTGCGTTACCGCAATGTTCGATCGCGCTGAAATCGTAAGACTCCATACCTTCAGCCAGCATGAATCTGAACATTGTCGGTGGTGCACAAAATGTAGCTATCCTGTATTTTTCCAGCCGGCTCATGACCTTCATCGGAACAAATTTATCCATATCGTAAGCAAATACAGGTGCTCCGCATATAAACTGACCATAGATCTTTCCCCATCCGAATTTCGCCCACCCGGAATCCGACATCGAATTATGCAGTTTGCCTTCCCGTACCTGCTGCCAGTATTTTGCTGTTACGATGTGTCCGAGCGGGTGCGATAAGTCGTGCAGCACCATTTTTGGCATACCTGTCGTGCCTGATGTAAAATATATAAGCATCGGGTCTGTGACTTTGATCCCGTCCGCTCCGGCCGGGCGCGGGAAGCTGTCGGGGTGACCGGATTCCGGTGACATCCCTCCCTCGGGGTGTGTCCCCTCAACACACAGATCTACAAACGGCAGCCATCCGTCACGCTTTCCCGGCGTCAGGATCACGGCTTTTACTGTAGGGCATTCCGGTAAAGCCTGTTCGACCTGTGATGCAATAAAGCTGTCCATATCGTTAAAACAGATCAGTGCTTTGATTTTTGCCGCATTTGCCCTGTAAATGATATCCTTTGCTGTCAGCTGCATCGTTGCCGGTATCACTACAGCTCCCAGCTTACATAACGCAATAGCGGTTATCCAGTACTCAAAGCGCTGGCGCAAAACACACATGACAACATCGCCTTTACCGATACCAATACTCCTGAAATGATTCGCCGCTCTGTTGGAAAGCCTGCTTAAATCTCCAAATGTGAAGCTGCGTTCTCCCCCATGATCATCGCACCACAATAAAGCGAGCTTGTCCGGCTCCAACCTCGCCCATTCATCAACTATATCAAATCCAAAGTTAAAATCTTCAGGAACATTGATTTTAAAATTAGCTGAAAAATCTTCATAGGATATAAAATCTGTTCGCGGAAGGTATTTCTCCAGCATATGAACCTCCAAATATTTACTCCGTGATCACAGTCAGAAACCTTGCTTTATCTTCTCCGGCCGCTCTTTGACCATGCGGGTGGGTCGGGTCAAAATAAACTGCATCGCCTGCTTTTAATGTATACTCTTTATCATCATATGTGATGACTATTTCACCCTCAAGAACAAGGTTAAACTCCTGCCCCTCGTGTGTAACAAGCGGAGCAGCCGGCTGACCGGGTAAAAGCGTTACAAGCAGAGGTTCTATGATTTTCCCTTTAAAACGCGGCGCAAGGCTCTCAAACATATACCCGGGATATCTGTTTATAGTTTGACCTTTACCCCTGCGGCATACCTGCATCGTTGAAATACGCGCAGGCTCACCTGTGAGTATTTCTGACAGATCGACGCCAAATTTCTGTGATATATGATAAAGAACACTGATCGGAATGTTCTTCCCGCTCGTCTCATATTCCTTATAAGCCGAAACATCAACACCGGTTTCTTTTGCCATGTCTTCTTCGGTCATGTCAAAAATCTCACGCAGCTCACGGATCCGTTCAGATATCATTTTATATTGTTCGTCCATGCAATTTTTCTCCCTTATCATCAGTGAATAGCATTTAATCGCATTTTAAGTATTTATGTCAATAAAAAAAGTGTAAATAATCGTTTGTTTGTGATAAAATGCAGTCGCATAGTTCACTTTTGCGATAGGAGTAGGATCGTGGCAACAAAAACAATATCAACCAGACTAAATAAAGTATTACCCAGAGTCGAAGCACCTCTTGATTTTGGTCTTTCCGGGCAGCAGGCACGCGAGAGGCTTGATAACGGATATGCAAATATCAAACCCGAGTCAGCTGAAAAAACAATGGCACAGGTTCTTAAAGGACATATTTTTACATATTTTAATCTTGTCTTTGTTATACTTGGTTTATGTACATTGTTCTGGGGTTCGATCGGCAACATTTTCTTCCTCAATGTCGTTGTTATCAACACGATCATCGGAATTGTACAAGAGCTTCGTTCGAGGCGCGCCCTCGCCAAACTTTCTTTCATCACCGCCCCGAACGCCACTGTCATTCGAGACGGCAATCAGCTTACGATCCCAACCGACAAAGCAGTGCTTGACGATATAGCGATTTTCTCGGCAGATCAGCAAATATACGCCGATGCGATAGTGCTGTACGGCGAATGCAATGTAAACGAAGCCATGGTCACCGGTGAGTCTGATGAAATAGTAAAAAAACCCGGTGATACACTGCTGTCCGGGAGCTTTATCGTTTCCGGTGAATGTGCCGCGCGTCTTAATAAAGTAGGACGCGACTCATTCGTTGCGCAATTGACAGTTGCAGCAAAGAAAACACGTAACAAACTATCTGTCGGAGGCATGGTTTCATCGATCAAGCGGCTTGTTCAGGTGATCGGTATCGTCATAGTACCATTAGGTATTGCCATGTTCATACGCCAGTTTCAATTCCTTAATACTCCCGATCAACTGTTGATCCTCTCTCAGGAAGGTCTTGAGGCGGGAACTGTGGCTGTTGACCGCACCGTCGGAGCACTGGTCGGTATGATACCGGACGGGCTGTACCTGCTCGTTTCGATCACTCTTACAGTCAGTGTTCTCAGGCTCGCTAATAAAAGAACCCTTGTTCAGGAAATGGGCTGTGTGGAAACTTTGTCCCGTGTTGATGTTTTATGTGTTGATAAGACCGGAACAATAACCGAGAGCAACATGGAAGTCAAAGGCACTGTCCTCATGAGCGAGGATCGTTTCAGTGCCGATGATGTCGACAGGATCATAGCTGATTACGTCGGTAATATGACTGCCGAAAATGAAACAATGGTTGCGATCCAGAATTATATAAGCACACCTGCGGCAAGGCAGGCTATAAAAACTATGCCGTTTTCTTCTGCGTTAAAATACGGCGGCGTCTCATTTTACGATGACGAATCGTACCTTCTCGGAGCACCGGAGAGGATCCTCCAATCAGATTTTGTTAAATACAAAAGCAAGATCGACTCATACTCGGCACAAGGCTACCGTGTTTTGCTGCTCGCACTGTACGATAAAGATATCAGCGGCAAACTTGAGACAAACAGGATCATACCCCTTACACTGATACTTTTATCAAACCGTATACGTCCGCAGGCTCCGGGTACTTTTAAGTTTTTCGCCGAACAAGGTGTAAAAATAATCGTGATCTCAGGAGATAATCCGATAACCGTATCTCAAATAGCCTGTGAGGCAGGTATTGAAGGAGCAGAGAGGTTCATCGATGCCGCAGAACTGACTACAGACAGACAAATCAAACGCGCAGTGGGAGAGTATGTCGTTTTTGGACGAGTGACTCCGGATCAGAAAAGAAAACTGGTCAGAGCGTTAAAAGCCGCAGGAAAGACTGTTGCAATGACAGGCGACGGCGTCAACGATGTCCTTGCGTTAAAAGATGCCAACTGCAGTATAGCAATGGCATCCGGAAGCGAGGTTGCAAGTCAGGTCGCCGATATAGTCCTGCTCGACTCTGACTTTTCAGCTATGAAAAGTATCGTTATGGAAGGCCGCCGCGTCATCAACAACCTCCAGCGCTCCGCTTCGTTGTTTATAATGAAAAACATCTTTTCATTCCTTTTCGCAGCTGTCATGACGATACCGCTCCAAACTCTGTTCCCTCTGGAAGGTTTGCAGTTTACGCTTTATAACATGATGATAATAGGTATCCCGTCATTTATCCTGGCAATGGAACCCAACAAAAACATTGTCCGCGGTAAATTCCTGATAAACGTGCTTAAAAACGCCTTACCGGCCGGACTCACCAGCTTCGGTGCTATGACAGCTGTCTTCATACTATACAGGACTTATGACATCCCGATCGTTGAGATGTCGACAATGTCCGTGATAGCAATAACATTCGTCGGATTCATGATGCTCTTGCGCCTGTGCAATCCGCTAAACACAATACGCATTGCTCTCTTCATAACAATGGTAATAGGTTTTGGACTCGGATTATTACTATTCAGCGGAGTGATCCCCATCCTCCCCGAAACCTTCGTCCGCCTCACCACCCTCCAGGGCTCAAACATATGGTGGACTATAGCCGTCTGCGCCGCAAGCGTCCCCCTGTTTTTACTGCTTACTGTAATAATGAAGAAGGGCGATCCGCGCACTTAATATATGATTTGTTTAATATATGATTTTATGTTCAGGCATATGCACTGGGGGTAGTATAAATAAATTTCTTATCGAGTTTGGGTGCGGAACTTTTTTCAGTAATTAAGTCTTCCCATGTGTAAGCACCCTTGTTTGAGAGAAGGAATTTATTTATGCTATCCCCAGTAATATGCCTATAAAATCATACCGGAACAACAAACAACCCCGCATCCGTCCATCGCGAATGCGGGGCTACTCGTGGTACTCAACGAACAATAGAGTCTTACCACCTTTCTTTACGAACCTATTCTGTTTATAACCTCTCGTCTCCGATGCAGCCAATGCACACCATACAACCCCCGATGGGTACCGGCGGACTCTCTCCGCGGTTGTGCCTTATGGTCTTAATGACCCTGTCTGCCATGGACCAGCCGTTCAATAAACATGAACCAGATCCGATTAATATGCAATATAGCATAACAAAACGTATATGTCAACACTTTCTTTGTGGAAAATAACAAATTTGTCACAATTATTTCAATATGTGACATGTTCTCGTGCACATGTCACACCATGTCGAAAAAACTGTTCTTTGACAAATCGTGGACACCTTTTTCGGTTATAATTGCTGTTATCAAATTACTGCTTGTCACATCAAAAGACGGGTTATAACACTTAACATTTCCGGGAGCCATCGGTTTTTCGTAAAACATCTCTTTTATCTCTTCCGGTTTACGATGCTCGATCTCAATATCCTTGCCTGTTGCACAATCCATGTCGATCGTTGTTGACGGACCTAAAACGTAAAACGGGATACCGTAGTATTTAGCAAGAATGGCAAGACTGCTTGTGCCGATCTTATTTGCCACATCCCCGTTTCTTGCGATTCTATCGCATCCGGAAAACACAGCGTTTATCTTACCCTCACTCATAACTATACTCGCCATGTTGTCGCAGATCAATGTGCAGTCGACTCCTGCCTTGTCAAGCTCAAAAGCGGTCAATCGTGCACCCTGCAGAAGAGGGCGTGTTTCACAGATATATGCTTTTAACCGCATACCTCTGCTGTGCCCCAGGATGATCGGTCCAAGCCCAGTGCCGTATTTTGAGGTTGCGATCGGACCTGCATTACACTGCGTCATAATACCATACCCGTCCCGTAATAATGTCAAACCATGCTCAGAGATAGCCCGGCACATTTCAACATCTTCCATGTAAATATCATCTGCTTCTTTTTTCATGGTATCAAGTATTTGCTGTATTTCGTACCCGGAACAGCTTCTGACAAGCTTCTCCATCCTTCTTAACTGCGCACCGAGGTTTACTGCCGTCGGGCGCGACGAATCGAGATACCCGCTGTATTTCATGACTTCTGCTGCGAATACCTCATAACTGTCAGTTTTTATTTGACGTGCAAGGACATAGAGAGCATAGGCTGCAAAGATACCTATTGCGGGGGCACCTCTGACGCGAAGCATATAAATAGCTTCAAACAGCGCTTCCGCGCTGTTTAGTTCAATGTATTTCTCTTCATTCGGCAGTAATGTTTGGTCCAGTATAACAACTGCTGATCCATCACTATTAAGTCTGACATTTATTATATCTTTATCATTCATTTATTATATCACCGATCTTTTGATTACACTGACCATGTGCTGTATACTATTGCGATCAGCCGGAGCTGCCCGTTGTACTCTTCAAAGACCAGACGCAGACTGCTCCAATAAAGCATCTCGGCAGATTCTCCTTCAGGCACATGGAACTCAACGAACTTCGCGTTTGGAAAAACGTCGATCATATTTTCAAGTGCGTTCCCGCTTCTGACAATGCGGTTTATACCGACGACCGGTGCATTCAAGTAGCTTGCGGCGGGTACAAACCGCTCAAAATAATCTGCAGGTGTCAGTGTTATCGGCTCTCCGCTCCCGTTATAAACCCCCCATACATATACGTGTGTGTTTCTATCTAATGCTGCTACTTCATCAACGCTGAACTGCCTGTTTGTTGTAAGGTTTATTGTCGCATAAGGTGATAAAACAAGACCGTATCCGGGATGCACAACATGAGACAATGATGTATAATCATTATCTGCAATGTACCCGAGAACTCTGTAAGCCAACATTGTGATCTCTGCGTTTTCAGTGTCTTCAACAGAAACGGTTTGTCTTTGCGCACCGCCAAAAAAAGTGAACCCGGTCAGTGTGTATAACACACTCGCTATGAGAATCCCTGCAACCATACCGCATAGAATCATTACTATAGGAACAAACGTTTTTTTAATGACTGGAGTACCTCGATCCCGCAAGAGTGCGATCATTTCTGTATATGCTGCATTAGTCTTTACAGTTTAGTTTCCATATGAATAATAATCAACAACAATACAATTACAAATTATTACAGCGGATTCGTTGTAAGTACTGGGAATTCTGTAATATTTTTTCGTTTTTCACCTCAAAAAAGACAGAATAAAAATGCAATATTTCCTTGAAATTGTCACATAATTTGTGAACAAATTAAAAACAAATCATAATGTTGTAAAAACATATAAGTAAGTACTTGACAATTGGTTACAACAGTGTTACATTATAATTAGCACTCGACGACCGAGAGTGCTAATGCAAAAAAAAGAGGTTAACGTGACAAATCACGCGATGAGTCTCAGTGAACGTAAGAAAGAGATTTTACGTACCGTTGTAGAGTTATATGTCAAAGGAGCAGAACCTGTGGGTTCCAAGGCTGTAGCTGAGGCTTTGGAGTCATCAGTCTCGTCTGCAACGATCCGCAGTGAAATGGCGGAACTGGAGTCTCTCGGACTTTTAGAGCAGCCGCATACATCAGCCGGCAGGATCCCGTCATCAAACGGCTACCGCATTTATGTAAACGATCTGATGAAAGACCAAAACATCTCAAGCAACGACGCGGAAATGATCGACAATACACTTGACAGACACATCGCCGAAAAATCAAACCTGCTCGACAAGGTCGGAAATCTAACATCCAGACTAACAACATATCCCGCATATGCAATGTCATCTGTGACAGGAATCGTAAGCATTGTAAGGTTTGACCTTATACATGTAGATTCTTCCACGTTCATAATCGTAGCACTCCTGAGTAACGACGCAGTCAAAAACAAACTTGTACATCTTACAACAAACGTTGAACTGCCGACACTCACAAAGCTATCGGCAGTACTGAACGCGAGCTTCACAGGGATCCCCGAGGAGCGTATAACCCCGGCACTCATATCATCAACAGAACGTGCGATCGGTGATACTACAGGAATAGTAGCGGTCGTAGCAGGATTTACGATAGAGCTGCTGGTCGAAGCAAAAATGGTCGGAACAAGGGTTTCCGGAACAATAAACCTCTTAAGCCACCCCGAGTACAGGGATGTAGATAAAGCACAGCGCATCATCCGCTATCTGTCAGACGAAAAAGAACTCGCACGGCTGCCGTCACCGGACACAGCCGGAGAGATCAAAATAACGATAGGTCCTGAAAATCTGGCAGAAGAACTCAGAGATTCGAGCGTTATGGCAATCAGATATGACGCAGGCAGTGATATACAAGGTCTGATCGGAGTGGTCGGACCCACAAGAATGGATTATTCAAAAGTAGCCGCACACCTTTCATATATGGCAAAAGGCTTAAGCTGGCTTCTTGGAGGCTTAAACAACGATATACTGCAACTTAACACTTCCACAATAGTAAATAAGATAGGAGATGAGAATTTTGGCGAAGAGTAAAAATACGCCTGAAGTAAATAAAGAGAAAGACATTAAAACAGAGAAATCAGAAAATGAAGTCACTGAAAACGTATCTGAAGCAATAAACGAATCCGAATCGATCAAGCTTGTACTTGATGAACTCGCAGAGCAACTCGCAGCAGAAAAACTTGCAGCAGAAAGAGACAGATATCTCAGACTGGCAGCAGAATACGACAACTTCCGCAAAAGAAGCGCTAAAGAACGCGAAATGATATACACAGACGCACGCATAGACGCAATAACAAAGCTGTTACCGGTCTACGACAATCTTGAACGCGCTCTCAAAATGGAATGTTCAGACGAATCATATCATAAAGGTGTCGAAATGATAATGACACAACTGACTGTTGTACTCAACGGTATGGGTGTTCAAGAGATTCCCGCGGTCGGGGAGCCGTTTGACCCCAATCGGCACAACGCAGTCATGAAAATCGAAGATCCCGGATTAGGCGAAAATATAATCGCCGAGGAATACCAAAAAGGTTTTGCAATAGGCGACCGCGTCATACGCTTTTCAACTGTCGTCGTAGCAAACTAAATAAAAATAAAAGAAACTAATAAAATATCTGAAAGGAATTAAATACAATGGGAAAAATCATAGGAATCGACTTAGGAACAACAAACTCGTGCGTAGCTGTTATTGAAGGCGGCGAGCCAGTTATAATAGCAAACGCAGAAGGAAGCCGCACAACACCGTCAGTTGTTGCATTCACAGCAGAAGGTGAGCGGATGATAGGCCATGTCGCAAAGCGTCAGGCTATCACAAACCCCGACCGTACGGTCACATCAATAAAGCGCGAAATGGGAAGCGCATACAAAGTCACCATCGACGGCAAACAATACACACCGCAGGAGATCTCAGCGATGATCCTGCAAAAACTCAAAGGCGATGCAGAAGCATATCTCGGAACAAAAGTAACGGAAGCAGTCATAACAGTACCCGCATACTTCACCGATTCACAGCGTCAGGCAACAAAAGACGCCGGCAGGATAGCAGGCCTTGATGTAAAACGTATCATCAACGAGCCGACAGCTGCTGCACTTGCTTACGGACTCGACAAGGAACAAGACCAGAAGATCATGGTCTACGACCTCGGCGGCGGCACATTCGACGTTTCGATCCTCGAGATCGGCGACGGCGTCATCGAAGTGCTCGCAACAGCAGGCAATAACCGTCTCGGCGGCGATGATTTCGACGAGTGCGTAATGAAATATCTGCTTGCAGAGTTTAAAAAAGACACAGGAGTAGATCTATCAACAGACAAAATCGCGATCCAACGCCTTCGCGAGGCAGCGGAGAAAGCAAAAACCGACCTGTCAGGCATGACAACAGCAAATATCAACCTTCCATACATAACCGCAGACGCAACAGGTCCGAAACACATGGACTACACTCTGACAAGAGCAAAGTTCAATGAGCTCACAGCAGACCTTGTTGAAAAAACACTGCAGCCGGTAAAACAGGCAATTGAAGATTCAGGATTGTCAGCAAGCCAGCTTTCAAAAATCCTGCTTGTCGGCGGCTCAACACGCATCCCCGCAGTACAAGACGCAGTTAAAAGCATAACAGGCAAAGACCCGTTCCGCGGAATAAACCCGGACGAGTGCGTTGCAGCAGGCGCAGCGATCCAGGGCGGCGTTCTTGGCGGCGACGTTGAAGGTATCTTGCTGCTCGACGTCACTCCCCTTTCACTCGGTATCGAAACAATGGGCGGAGTATGCACAAGACTCATCGAGCGCAACACAACCATCCCGACTAAAAAAAGCCAGGTATTCTCTACAGCCGCAGACAACCAGACTTCCGTCGAAGTCCACGTCCTGCAAGGCGAACGCGAAATGGCTCAATACAACAAATCACTCGGCAGATTCCATCTGGACGGCATAGCTCCTGCACGCAGAGGCATTCCACAGATAGAAGTCACATTCGACATCGACGCTAACGGAATAGTCAACGTTTCCGCAAAAGACCTCGGAACAGGCAGAGAACAAAACATTACAATAACCGCTTCTGCCAATCTTTCAAAAGATGACATTGAAAAAGCAATAAAAGAAGCCGAAAAATATGCAGAGGAAGACGCAAGACGTAAAGAAGAAGTCGACACACGCAACCAGGCGGACCAAATGGTCTATCAAAGTGAAAAAACACTTGATGAAATGGGCGATAAAATCGACGCAGCCGACAAACAAACGATCGAGGCAGCGATCGAAAAAGTAAAGACAGCCCTCAGCGGCACCGAAACCCCGGTGATCAAAGAAGCAGTCGACGAGCTCGAAAAAGCATTTTATGCAGTAAGCGAAAAACTCTACAGCCAGGCAGCACCGCAAGATGGAGCTCCCGGTCCTGATTTCACCGGTGCCGGTTTTGGCGGTGGCACAGACGGTTTTGGCGGCAGCACCCCCGGCGGACATAGTGACGATGGAGTATACGACGCTGACTATGAAGTCGTAGACGAGTAAAATGGCAGATAAAAAGGATTATTATGAGTCTCTTGGACTCAAAAAGGACGCTTCTGAAACTGAAATAAAAAAAGCTTTCAGGCAGCAGGCGAAGAAGTTTCACCCGGATGTAAATCCGGGTAACTCCCGGGCCGAAGCACGCTTCAAAGAGATAAACGAAGCTTACGAAGTCCTGTCCGATTCTGAAAAGAAAGCACGGTATGATCAATTCGGTCACGCCGGTGTTGACCCGAACTTCGGCGGCGGTGCCGGCGGTCCGTTCGGCGGCGGCTTCGGCGGGTTCGGAGGGATGGACTTCGATCTTGGCGACATATTCGGTTCTATCTTCGGCGGCGGAGCCGGTACATCAAGCCGTAACCGCAACGCACCCAGAAAAGGCGAACGTGTGCGCGCAGGTCTTACGATATCCTTTGAAGAAGCCGCTTTCGGCTGCGAAAAAGACATAAACATACAGCGTGTGGAAAAATGCGATGACTGTAACGGAACAGGCTGTAAAAAAGGAACAACCGCCGAGAAATGCAACGACTGCAACGGCAGAGGCGTAGTCACGACCCAGCAGCGCACCCCGTTTGGTGTCATGCAGAGCACAGCAGACTGCCCGAAGTGCAGCGGACGCGGCAAGATAATCCATCAACCCTGCGAAAAATGTAAAGGTCTCGGCATGGTCAGACGCAACCGGACGATAAAAGTAAAAATCCCCGGCGGCATAGACAACGGTCAGACAATATCGATTCACGGTCAAGGCAGCGCAGGCGTAAACGGCGGTGAAGCCGGCGATCTCTTCGTGACAGTCACGATAAGAAGACACGATATCTTTGAACGCGACGGTACATCAGTACTTCTAAACTTACAAATCTCATTCGTTCAAGCAGCTCTCGGCGCCGAACTCGAGGTCCAAACTCTCGACGGCAAAGTAAAATACACAGTACCCGCAGGAACACAAACAGGCACCGTCTTCCGCCTTAAAAACAAAGGTATCCAAAACCTGAGAGGCTCCGGACGCGGCGACCAATACATAACAGTAAACGTAGTCGTCCCCTCTTCACTAAACAACGAACAAAAAGAACTGCTAAGACAATTCGCC
>Ga0123356_10003091_pt1 | contig 17577 bp, 10 predicted proteins | sample TergutEmb28metaG_2_FD_92546 | JGI IMG/M metagenome (GOLD analysis project Ga0123356, IMG submission 92546) | Embiratermes neotenicus P3 segment gut microbial communities from Petit-Saut dam, French Guiana - Emb289 P3 | ecosystem: Host-associated > Arthropoda: Insects > Digestive system > Gut ...
AAGCGAAGGCAGAAAGTGATTAAGGCTCGGGATTTGTTGGTTCCGTTTGAGGAGGCTTTGGGTTTGCTGGTTAGGGCCGGTTATGTGGCGGCTAAGTAGTTAATTGGGATGCTTTCATGGAAGAAAAAAAATATATTCGCCATAACACTTGTGGTTGCACTATTGGTATCTGTATTTATGCAGATCCCAACAGCCCTTTCCACCGATACTGTTGTAGCTATAAATGGCCAAACCCTCCCTGCAACCAAAGTAAACGATACATCTGACTGGATCGAAATCGCAAAATCAGGGGAATATTCCCTAATCTTGCGTAAAGACAACCTCCCATGCAGCCAAATACCCTTTGCAAACAATTATGTTTCATACCCAAGTTCAGCTGCCCGCACATTTGTAAACAACTGGTTCAAAAACACCCTATCCAGCAACTCTATACTACGAGACTTCACAGTAAAAAATGACGCACTAAACAACCTCGGCTACTTTGGAGCAACTGGATCAGGAATAAGCAAACCAATCCCAACCTCAGCTAGAACCGGTGATGACGTAGCATTCTTGCTGAGCTTTGCTGAAGCAGCCCTATACTGCAGCAAACAATACGCAACCAGCACAACAAACTGGATCAACAGCCCAAGCGTTGCACAAAGCAACTATGGTAAATTGAATATTCCTTCAGGTCAACAAAATGATTTTTGGTGGCTCCGCTCACCTGGCGCAACCAGCACCAGTACCAGCTCTGTTGGCTCCCACAGCCCCGCCATGGCCAATCTCGTCTATCAAAGCTCAACCATAGGCGGCTACCCATACATCCGTCCAGCACTATGGGTACACTCAAGCATCTTCTCAAACACCGATATTGGATATGTAGTACACTACTATCTTGCTGGCACAACAACAAAAGTTGCCCCCGATAAGATAGTTTCCGGCAAAACCCTTGGTGCCTCTATAACTGAATATGCAATATCTGTATCTGATTATAGTGCTATTGCGCCGACGAGTTTAACAAAAAATTTGAGCACTTCGGGTAACGAGTTTGTGTTCTACTATACACCGACTTGTGCTAATGTTGATTATGTGGTTCATTACTATTTGGCTGGCACAACGCAGAAAGTAGCAACTGACAAGATAGTTTCTGGTAAAGCATTGGGGTCTTATGTGACTGAATATGCCATTGGTATATCTGGTTATAGCGCTGTTGCACCAACAAGTGTTTCAAAAACTTTAGTTGCTTCAGGTAACGAGTTCATTTTCTACTATACTGTGGACTGTGTTCCCGCTGTGTATATGGTGCATTATTATTTGGCGGGGACAACAACTAAGGTAGCTGTCGACAAGTTTGCAGTTGGATTTGTGGGATATTTGGTGACCGAGTCCGCTGTAAATGTGCCTGGTTATACTGCATTAGCGCCGACAAGTCTCACAAAGACGGTTACTCCATCTGGTACTGAGTTTATATTCTACTACACGGCAAACTGCAATTTTGGATCTATACCAAAGACTGTTAATGGCCTTGCTTTTAATGTGTGGGCTACGGGATATGGGGGTAACATTGCGGAGCTTGTCTCTGGTATGTGCTTTAAGGTCTACAAGGTAAACGATGATGGCACGATTAACTATAACATAGCTATTGCAAATGGTGTACTCAATCCAAGTACCGGTAGAATAGTTTTTGACAGACAACTACCCTCCGGAAATTGGTATGCGGTCGTTGAAACGCTTACAGGCAAAGCAACACAAATTTTTGCGAATGTCGCACCAGTCTACATGTTTATCCTTGATGACGGTACTATTGTTAGCGCTATCAGCCGCTCGGCTCCATTACCAGGTGAACCAGTATTTAACAACCAGCTCCGAAATACCTGTTAAGCGGTATCAAAATAATACCAGGCCTTAACACCCACTTTTTCTTTTTTGAATTTTTTGCTGTTTAATATCTGCTCAATGTCTTGGACCCATATCTTTGTGTGGTGTCTTAGCCGTATCCGCAATAACCCATAAACATATTAGCGAAAACCAAATTTACGGGTTATAAGGTGGGTGTATATGTTAGAGAGGAAAATCAGTCCTGGTGTAAAGGTCTTAGTTGCAGGATCTATTCTGCAATTGCTTCTTGGCGTGATTTACGTTTGGAGTGTATTTGTGCAACCTGTTCAAAGTACGTTTGGCTGGAGCGATGCAGATGTTAAATTTACTGTCAACATTATGCTGTGCTGTTTTGTGTTAGGTATTCTGGCGGCTGGAAAATTGCAGGTAAAGATAAAGGCGTCATATATCGTTCTGACAGGCGGCATGATGATGGCGGCAGGTATGTTTATCACTTCACTTCTTTCTGCGGCCGCTCCGTTTTGGAGTATCTGGATCACCTATGGTATCATCGGCGGTTTTGGCGTTGGATTGGCCTATAACACGATCATTTCTAGCGCTCAGAAGTGGTTTCCGAAAAAACGCGGATTGGCCACTGGTATTAGCGTTTTCACATTTGGATTTTCCGCAGTCATATTTGCACCTCTGGTCGAACAGCTGATAAAAGCTAATACCATCGGGTTAGTATCTACATTCCAAATTCTGTCCATTGCTTTTTTGATTGCCACCACATCGCTCTTTGCTTTTATAAAATTGCCTGAGAACGTTGTTGGAACCGCGAGTTTTGACGCTCAGAAACAATACACTATTGGGCAGATGGTTAAAAAAGTCGATTTCTATCTGATTTTCTTCTCGATGATGTTTTTGACCGCAGCCTTTTTCATTATCAATCCCTCCATACGATTACTGGCACCCATGCATGGCTTAGAAGTCTCGTTTGGTGTGACTTTAGTGATGATCGTTGGACTTGCTAACTCTGCGGGGCGTCTCGCAATACCTCTTTTGGGTGATAAAATAGGACGTCGAGGTGCGGTACTCGCTATTCTTTTGATTACTGCAGTCGGGACAGCTTCCTTGAGTATAATAAACAGTTCGTTGTTTGTAATCGTAATAGCCCTCATAGCCTTCTGTTATGGAGGTTCCTCTGGTATCTTCCCTCTTGTCACCGCTGATCATTTTGGTCTCAAGAATGTCGGAGCAAATTATGGTGCAGTCATGGTGGGATTCATGTCATCAGTGTTGCTGTTCCCCTATATCATCGGACAGCTTAATACTGGAGCCGGTGCAGTCTCTGCAGATAATGCGGTAAAATTTATCGCATTAGGCACCATAGCTGCCGTCGGAGCACTTTTAACGCTGATACTTATGCTAAGAACAAGGAGAGGAGACAAATAAATGCCGATCACAGAAATATTAGCTAAAAATGCAGAGATATATGGAAACAAAATATGCTTAACGGAAATCAACCCCGCACTGGAAGAAACCCAAGAGCTATCATGGAAGGAGCAATCGTTGGTGGAAACTGCACACAACGTTCGCTACCGCAAGGAACTGACATGGCGTATCTTTGACGAACGTGCCAACCAGTTTGCGCATCTATTGATTAATCGTGGAGTAGAGCGCGGCGACAAAGTCGGTATCCTGCTGATGAACTGCATCGAATGGTTACCTCTCTATTTCGGGGTATTAAAATCGGGCGCAACCGTTGTCCCGCTCAATTTCCGTTATACCTCCGATGAAATAAAATACGCGCTGGATCTTGCTGATGTATCTGTGCTGGTTTTCGGCCCTGAGTTTACCGAACGTATGCAAGCGATAAAAAACGACTTGCCAAAGATGCGTGAGCTGTTTTATGTTGGCAACGACTGTCCAGACTTTGCAAAAGGATACGAAGAGCTTGCAAGAACCCAGCCTAAATGCGCGCCAGATGTGATACTTTCTGACAAAGAAGACGCTGCAATCTATTTTTCATCAGGAACTACAGGGTTTCCAAAAGCTATTGTGCATTCGCACCTAACTCTTGTTACGGCCTGTGAGGTAGAACAGCATCATCACGGCCAAACGTACGATGATATATTTTTGTGTATTCCGCCACTCTACCATACCGGCGCCAAAATGCATTGGTTTGGTAGCTTTCTTGTAGGCGGTAGCGCTGTACTTTTACGCGGCATAAAACCCAAATGGATCATTGAAACAGCCGCAAATGAGCACGCAAGTATCGTGTGGTTGTTGGTACCTTGGGCACAAGACATACTTGACGCAATCGAAAACCAAGAAATAAACCTGAAGGAGTATGATTTAAGCGCATGGAGACTCATGCACATAGGCGCTCAACCAGTTCCGCCAAGTCTAATCCGACGCTGGAAAAAAGTATTTCCCCACCATGAATATGACACCACCTATGGGCTCTCAGAATCAAGCGGACCAGGTGCAGTTCATCTCGGAATAGAGAACATACACAAGGTTGGCGCTATCGGCAAAGCTGGCTACGGTTGGCAGACCAAAATCGTCAATGAAAACGGCACAGAGGTCAAGCCCGGCACAATTGGAGAACTGATACTTTCTGGGGTCAGCGTTATGAAATGCTACTATAAAGACCCAGAAGCCACGGCCGCAACCCTAAAAAACGGCTGGCTCTACACAGGCGACATGGCCCGCGAGGATGAAGACGGCTTCATATTTCTTGTTGATAGAAAAAAAGACGTCATCATCACAGGAGGAGAAAACATCTACCCTGTACAAATCGAAGATTTCCTGCACAGCTATGAGAAAATCAAAGATGTTACCGTAATCGGTATGGCAGATCACAGGTTGGGCGAAATATCTGCAGCTATCATTGAAATAAAACCGGGAATGAAATGTAACGAAGAGGAAATCCGACAGTTCTGTACAAAACTTCCACGCTACAAACGACCATACCGGATCATTTTCGATAAAGTACCACGTAACGCCACAGGAAAAATTGAAAAGCCCCGACTCCGTGCAAAGTATTGCGGAGAAAGCGTTGTTAAACAACAGTTTGAACTTGATATACCCTAGCAACAGACTATAAAGACACATTTACACATACTATAGCACGCTATACTGATCAATTATGTAGTGTAGCTCTATCAACAATTTATGGAAAGGGATACTCAAAAAAAGAGAAGGGGTTCTAATGAACTGCTGATTGCATCCGTTTAGCTAAAGCGTAGACAATTGGAACCAAAATTATTGCTAATGCGATTGCAAAGCCCCATGCGATTGTAGCGATTATATTGGTTACGCCGCTAAACGTGGAAAAGATTGCGCCCGTACCGATAAGCAGAAAGACGGTGTAGAGAATGAATTTTGCATAGCCGGCAATAGGGAGAAATTCTGCATGTTCATCAGTTATCGATTTAATCAATCCGTCGGTCAGGATTATACCTACACCTATGATAACAAAACCGATGATAAGCGAATACACTAAGCCTCCAGCGGTAAATAGCAACAGATCAAAAGCAATGTTTAAGATTATGGCAACAAGTCCAATGAACAAGAGATTTTTGAGCATATCAGCGATTTCAGCTTTACTGGGCCCAAACATGGGGCGGATTATACGACCCACAAGCTGAGCTAAGAAATCCACAAGCACAATACCCAAGACTATAACAAGAATGCCGCCTATGAGCCGAGGAAGATACGCCGCAATTTGAGATATAAATACACCAGCAGTACCGGGGATATCTAGTAAACCAACGGCGATAGTTATAGCTAAGACAATGATAAAAACGTAGAGAAGACCACCTACAAAGTTGGATAAATCAAACCCGGAACCTCTCAGAGTCCGTCCTATTTCGCTTCTATCAAAGTTACGCTCTACAGTCCGATTGATTATTCTGTTAACTACTTTACCCACGAACCAGCCTGCAACGATTCCGATGATAACTACAATTATGGCACCGATTATGCCAGGCAACGCTGTTGCAATTGTATTGAGGAAATTGTTGAATATCTCCTGTAACGTCAACATTACCACTATTAAAGAGAACATCAAGATACCGATTCATAATTTCTAAAAGGGTCCATAAAAACTTTTCCAAGTGCCTAGTGCTGAAACGCAATCTCAGGTTGATCGATTATGCTGTGCTAAAGTTGGGAAGAAGACGATGGATGGGGTGTTTTTTAGGCTTGAGAAGTGGTGATTTGGGTTAGGTGTTGGGTGGGGGTCAGCTGGTGATTATGTCAGGTTAAAGTCGATACCAGTATCAAAAAGGAGAAAAGAAGCAGATCGGCACTTTTGGTTTCAGATCCGGCGTAAAATTGCCTTGGTTACTTCTGAGCATATCTGACTGTCCAACCGTGCACCACCTTTTCAACCGCTTCCAAATTATCTTTTATCAGATTATTTGCTGATGTAACAGAAGACAGCCGGGCATCAAGTTTCTTTAGCGCATCGTCAACATTTAAGGCCCATTTCATATCTCTAAGCGGTGGTCTTAGTTGGAGGTCGATCTTTTTAAGGTCCCTCACTTGGGTTGAAATGTCAGCACAAATATTTTGTGCATCTGCCAGGAAATTTATAAGTAATTCTGTGTTTATATTCAGGTTATCATTGTAAATATTTTCTATGTTAGATAGTTCTTTCCGTATATTATTCAGCGTCGTCCATAAATTGTCGAATGTTTTTTCCAGATCAATCTTGTCAGCCTCATCCACAAATTTTTTTATAGCCAAAACTTCCAGTGTCTCTTCTGATACCGTCTTTAAGGACTCATAAATCCACCCATATAAAGCACCAGGACTACCCGAACGTGCCCGTCCCTCACTCTCCGCTTCAAACAACTCATGTATTATAACGGAAACTTGTCCCAATTCAAACGCAAAAACACATTTTTCGTTTTGCTCGTTTATAACAAAGTTCTTCTGAAATATGTCAAGTTTCACCACAAGTTCATCAATTTGCTGTTCAATTACACATACATAATGATCGACATCAATTGACTTCAAATCTTCTTGAGAACCTTCCTTAGTTTCCAACATACATTCAGGACATTTTGTCATAAATAATTCATTTATTTCATTAACTTTCGAGAGCTTGAATTTAATGATTTTAGCAAGCCGACATATTTTTCTTATACGCGCAGATAACTCACCCAACTTATTTGCATGTCGCTCCAGCGTTAAATCCGCAGATAACTCGCGTTTTGGAAAATACAATACATCAGATACTTCTGACGTCATATCAGCAACAATCCCATAAGAGGGGTCAAAAGACGAAATAACATCAGACAAGTTACCGGCCAAAATTTCCATTTCACTCGTATGAACAAACAGAGAACGCTCATTATTCATATCACGAAAAAGATCCACCCGATACGCACAATATTTCCTAACCCTGCCAATCATATACTCAATTTTATACGTCAAATTTCGCAATTGCGTATCCAAATCCACATCATCCACACTCATTGTACACACCTTTTTATTGAAACAACATGACATATCAAATGGCAGATACAGATTTTTAATGCTTCCTCCACTGCTCGCGGCATTTAAATCTCCCTTGCATTATTAAAAATCCTACAAAATAAACATTTAACTTTGCTAGCCAAAATCCAAAGCAATTCCATCAGCCCAAAAACATTTCACTATGTACACTCACAGAATTGCATACTGAGTCAGCAAGCGGCCTCAATTGAATGATGTTTATAGCACATACACAAAAGCAGTAAATAATGCCCACGAAGTACGGACGGTTCTTAGGAACTGTGTGAAAATAACTTGCAATGTTTTTGACGGATAATACGTTCAATTACGCGGTTTAATCATAAGGGTGATTGCACGTTAATTATGCACAGTTCCTTAGTGATTGTTAGTTTAAGAAAAACAGTTATATCGCTGTGGCAGTAAAATCAATCATAAACAGGTTTACTAAACCTGCATTCGACCGTTTTTGTTGCGAATTTTATTTGCCAGCTCTTTTCTCAAATGCCGTTGAGCTTTGATGAGCGGTATGTTGTCGAAATATCGGCCTACTTCACGTATTAACGTGGGCAAGAAGGTCAACGCAATCACAATCAGCCAGTGGACACCGCCGATGACAGAAAGACCGAAAATCTGACCGACCGGAAGCAGAACCAATAACGCGAAAACTACAACCATAGCTACAGCACTTCCAACCAGCGGCATATTGTTTTTGACAGGGGTTTTAAAAACTGAGTTTGAACTGCGAACATGGAAAACATGCACTATCGAAGTCAACCCTGTAATCAGAAAAGCCATAGTCTGCCCTAACACCGGCGACGGCGCAACCGCACCAGGCAATGTAACAAAGGCACCTATGTAATAACCTATCAACACCGTAACTGAACAAGCAATAGTCTGACGAAGAATCAAATGTAACAACTCATCGCTAAAAAAACTCTCATTACGCTTAATGGGCTGATTATCCATCAATTTAGGATCAAAACCCTCACGAGAAAGATTAATACCCGGAATACCATCCCCCACCAAATTAATCAACAACAACATAACAGGCGTTAACAAAATACCCCAACCAGCCATCTGAGCAAACACCATAATAATAATCTCACTCAAATTACAAACCAACAAAAAATTAATCGTCTTCCGAATATTAGCATACACATTCCGACCCTCACCCACAGCCTCAACAATAGTCGCAAAATTATCATCAGTCAAAACCATATCCGAAGCACTCTTAGCAACCTCAGTACCAGACTTACCCATCGCAATCCCAATATCAGCCGCCTTCAACGCCGGAGCATCATTCACCCCATCACCAGTCATAGCAACAACCTCACCACCAGCCTGCCAAGCCCGCACAATACGAATCTTATCCTCAGGAGTCACACGAGCATAAACCGAAAAACTCCTAACCGTATCATTCAATTCCACATCAGACATCCCCGCAAGCTGAGCACCAGTCAAAACATGCCGACCCTCCTCCAAAATACCCAAACTCCTAGCAATCGCACCCGCAGTCACAGCATGATCACCCGTAATCATCACAGTACGAATACCCGCAACCCTAGCCCTAGCAATAGCAACCGCCACCTCAGGACGCGGCGGATCAATCAAACCAATAAGACCAACCAAACCAGAATCCCTCTCCACATCCTCTAGATGCCCGTTATCGGGTAACGTATCAATTATTTTAGAAGCCAACCCTATAACACGCAACGCACCCTCAGCAAACCCATCATGCACAACCCGAGCAAGTTTTAAATCATTAGAAACAGACTTAGAAGAAAGCGGCAAATAATCAAGAGCCCCCTTAGTCAACACAAGATAACCACCAGACTTAACCTCAAAAACAACAGACATACGCTTACGATCCGAAGAAAAAGGAATCTCCGCCACCCTACGATACAACTCCCCATCCACACCAAAACCCTTCTCATCCAAAAGCCGAAGAATGCCAACATCCGTAGCATTACCCAGATACGCCTTGTTGCCGTTCTCGTCGGTCTCAAAGGTGGCGTTACTTGCCATCGCCAGATACATAAGAAAACGGCTTTGCTCTTCAGAAAATTCTACATCATCTGAGAAAGGATCTCCCCCACAAACCCAAAGCTGTTTTACAGCCATACGATTCTGAGTAAGCGTCCCAGTCTTATCCGAACAAATAACCGAAGTATTACCCAAAGTCTCCACAGCCGGAAGCTTCCGAATCAAAGCATGCTTCCGCACCATCTTCTGCACCCCATTAGTCAAAGTCAAAGTAACAATCAAAGCAAGCATCTCAGGAACCGCCGCCACCGCCAAAGAAATAGCAACCAACAACATAGAACCCAAATCAGCCCCACCACGCAAACCCACCGCCATCAAAAAAAACGCAGAAATAATAGCAATCCAACAAATAGTCCGACCCAACTGATCAAGACGAATCTGCAAAGGAGTCTTCAGCTGCTTACTCCCACTCAAAAACCCAGCAATCTGCCCCATCTGAGACCGCATACCCGTAGCAGTAACCACCGCAACACCCCGCCCCGCAGTAACAACACAACCAGTAAAAACCATATTATGCTGATCACCCAACGACACACCCCCACCCGAAGAAACAAACAAAGCATCCTTCTCCGCCGGCTCACTCTCACCCGTCAAAGCAGACTCATCAGAAAAAAAGCCAACAGACTCAACCAACCTAGCATCCGCAGGAACAACATTACCAGTTTCCAAAATAACAATATCACCCGACACCAACTCAGCAGCATCAATACTCTTCTTAACCCCATCACGCATAACAACACAATAAGGCGCACTTAGCTTCTCTAGAGCCTCAAGCGCTTTCTCAGCTTTACCCTCATGAGTAATGGCCAAAATAATATTCAAAACCACCACAGACAAAATAACAATAGGCTCAACAAACCCAGAATCATGAAGAAAAGCCAACAGAAATGAAAGTACAACAGCAATCAACAAAACAATGATGGAAACATCCTTTAGCTGGTGAATAATTCTTTGGAACAAACTTGTCTTTTTTGGCGGTTGTAGTACATTTTTGCCGTCGCTTTCTTGGCGCTTGTGAACTTGTTCTTCAGATAAACCACTGTCAGGCGTCACATCCAACCTTTCCAGTACTGACTGAGCGGTCAATTCGTACCAGTTGGTGTGATCCTGTTGTTGGTTCTCTATTTTTATCTCAACCTTTTGCAACTACGCAAATATTCAAAGTAACTTAAACGGAAACTACTTTTTATAAACCGCTCTATATATCGGCTTTCCAACGTTTGTACTATTATTTCCATATGGTTTCTTCAATGTAGGTAGAGACGCACAGATCAGGATGTCACACAGTGATATTTTTCCATTAGTCCACATATGCAGATCAGTGGGTTCATCAGTCTTCACCGTATTTTCAATACGGTGTTTTTCATGATTTCAAATGTTGTTATGGCAGGTTGCAGATTATGATCATTTGACTATGATGAATTTCGGAATTTCATGAAGATATCTTTAGCTCTTCTTCCAATATTTGTAAAATTGGAAGGTATGTTCGTTTCTTTTATGTTCTGCATATGCTCAACAAGGGTACGGGCGGCGTTGGTACGGGCCTGATCTGTAAATATTTTCTGTGAATTAATAGTTTGGTCTATCGGTGAATGGCGTAATACATATCTACCGTCTGAAAAATGCTCTCGCGCTTTCGTATTATCCAAAAGCATCGTTTCTAGCATTTCGAAAATTCGTTGTTTAATGTCCTCGTCCAGAACAGGGCAGGTGATTTCGATGCGACGTTCAGTATTTCTTGTCATCAAATCAGCGGATGAGATGTATATTTTTTTGTTATTCCCCGTTCCAAAACAATAAATTCGGGAATGTTCCAAAAATTCGCCTATAATACTGATTATCGTGATATTTTCGGTAAGTTGCGGAACGCCGGGTATCAGGCAACAAATGCCACGCACAATCATGGAAATCTTTACACCACTTTGAGCGGCTTCAATTAGTTTTATTATGACCTCTTTGTCCGTGAGTGAGTTGCATTTAATGATGATTCGGCCACTTTCTCCGTTTTCAGCCTTTTTCTGTTCATTTTCTATACATTGTAAAATATTTTGTTTGTAATAATTAGGTGCTACCCATAAATAGGTATATTTCCCCTCAAGATTACCCAATAAAAGGTTGTTAAAAAATATGGCGGTATCTTTACCGATTTCTTGATTGGCCGTTATCAGCGAGAGATCGGTATATTGTTTTGCTGTTTTTTCATTATAGTTGCCCGTGCCTATTTGCGTGATATATTGTATTTTCCCATTTTCTTTTTTGGTAATCAGGCATATTTTGGAATGTACCTTGTAACTTGTCGGTCCATAAATCACGCGACAACCGGCTTCGTCTAGACGTTTTGACCATTCAATATTATTTGCTTCATCAAATCGGGCACGTAACTCCATAAGCACAATGACCTCTTTCCCATTTTCAGCGGCTCGAATTAATGATTCGGCAAGTTTAGATTGTGAATCAAGTCTGTAAAGAGTTATTTTTATAGACAAGACCGTTGGATCTTCTGCGGCTTGTTTAATCATTTCAAGAAAGGGTAAAATGCTCTCATAGGGGTGGGACAAAAGGAGGTCCGTTTTTTGAACATGCTTTATCAGGCTTATTTTTTTGTCTGTCGGGTAAATGTCGCATGGGATATGTACTGGTTTTACGAGTTTTCTTCTGTTTTCTATCTCTATTTTTTCCTCAAGGTTACAGTGATAGGTAAGGTCAAGTGGTGTGGACGATAAGAAAACCTGGGCATCTTTTAGTTTCAGTTTTTCGCAGAAAAATTCGATAAAAGTTTTTTTTACGGCGTATTGAAGCTCCAACCGGACAGGTGTAAGGCGTTGACGTTTTTTAAGGAGTTTTTGCATAAACTGGCGGTAGTCGATATCCTCGTCTAGTACGCCTTCGTCTGTTTTAATATCTGCGTTTCTGGTTACAGATAGGATCGTTTTATTTTGTACTTTATAAGGTTTGAAAGCGATATGTGAAAAATAATAAATCACATCCTCCAATAAGACGAAACGGGAGGTTTCCAGAAAGATGATTCGTTCTAATGTTCTGGGCACGGCTATTAGCCCAAATAAAGAGTTGCGTTTATGTTCCAGTGTCACGGCTATATGTAGTTGTTTATTATCAAGGTGGGGAAACGGGTGACGATTGTCAATAATTTGTGGAGACAATAATGGCATTATATCTCGTACAAATTGTTTTTCCACTTTTTTGCATTCACTCTGATTTAAATCGCTCATTTTCAAATGGTTAATGCCAGACTTGGAGAGATCTTCTAGAACAGCGAAAAAATAATGATCTCTAAGAGCATACAGGGAGGTTGTTTGTTTGAATATGGCATCAAGTTGTTGCTCTGCCGTCATGCCTGTTTTATTATCAAAATATTCAGGAACAAATAGCATACAGTCCGTTAAACTACCCACCCGAATCATATAGAACTCGTCAAGATTACTGCTAAAAATAGAGATGAATTTCAGGCGTTCTAGTGGAGGGTTAGCAGTGAAGCTGGCTTCCTCTAAAACCCGTTCGTTGAACTTTAGCCACGAGAGTTCTCGATTTTGCATGCAACGATCAATATTGACTTTATCTTGCTCTATAGTTGATGTTATGTTTGTCATTTCTCTTTAACACCCACTCCAAATAACCTTAGCGTATTCGTATTTGCCGCCATATGGCCCCGCTTCCAAACTTGCATATAACCTACTGTAAAATAATTGAGTCGCAGTAAAAGTAAAAACTCGTTCAGAAGTTGTTTTATATACGGCTTGACAGATATTGCTTTCATTATTTTTAGGAGCTTTATCATTTTTTACACATCTGGCGTCCATTTTATTCTGTTCAAAGGGCAGATAAAAAACAACAGGGGATAGTTTTAGTACGGCATGAACTACGCCGCCTATTCCAACCATCAAGAACCACTCCTACGGGAAAACCATAAATGGCGATAACATTGTTTCCATTGCTATGCCACATAAAACCAGTTGTAAGGGTACACTCTTTTAGAATATCCGCGATAAGCGCGAGCATTTTATTTCGTTGTCAGAATCGCACACATCGGCATAAGCTTTGTGTTTATAGACTATATAAAATATAATCTAAGAACCACATAACACTCAATAATTATTACGTTACTTTGCTACCCAGGCTTTGATTATAATCTTTGAATACCTATGTTTCTTCGGTTGTATTTAAACGGGCACATAAATACGCATAACCGGTCTCTCAACAAGCCAATGAGGCAAATACGACAACAATAGGTAGTAGAAAATAACATTTACACCTCATGATGCTTGATTAGCTACTATGAGGCGCTCGAGGTTTTGGCTCTGCCAGTTGCTTTGTGCTCAACGGATTATTCGGATTTGATGAGAGCGTTTTCAAGCCGCGCTCTTTTTGGGTAAGCTTTATTTTTATCTGAGCCTAATGTAGCATATGCCTATAGCGCCGGATGTGAAACGGAAAATCATCGGCGTCACGGTACTGTTTATCATTTTTGCTATCCTTGGATCATTATTGGTCCTCGAACGGCCCCAAAACTCTGACTTAACCGCCTATGAGGTGCAGGCACAAAAAATTTTTGAGGAGGCCAAAAGCCAATTCGAAGGTATTCGAAATGTTACCCTTCCGCCCAACATCAAACTTTCTGTTTACACAAAACAGCAAGCGGTAGATCGGTGGGGCAAAGATCCCTCAGGCGTGGATACCGTCAGTGTATTGAGACAAGAAAACATCTACAAAAGCTTATTTTTGATTGCGGAAAACGATAGTCTAGGTGGTGTTACAGCGGAGTGGACCACAGGCTGGATGGCTGCATCAGTCGGCAACGAAATATATGTGATTTACGAGAACTTTTGGCCTTGGGATATGCCTGATGCTATCGCTACTCTGATACACGAACTTACCCATGTCTGGCAGTCTGGACTTCCAGCTTCAACTAGTCATGACACCGACCGAGCCCATAGTGCGCTTGTAGAAGGTGACGCCGCATATATGGCTGACTACTATAGAGCCCAGTACAATAACCGCATCAATTCTGAAGACTCTGAGTACAACAACAGGTTACCTGTCTTCATAGATAGCCTCAGACTAAACTCTGTCCAACCAAGCGTTCCTGACGCGGTTACTGAACTGAACTGGTTTTCCTATATCAAAGGCAAAACATTTGTAGCGGCTCTCATTGATGATGGCGGGTGGGATAGGTTAAACCACTGCTACATACCAGCCCATACACCCAGTACAACCACACAGATTATCCATCCTGACAAATACTTCGCCGGCAAAACAGCAAAACCCACCCTTACACCAACACCTGTCGATGACAATTGGACAAGAATACCTAGCCGCTATGGTTTTGCTTCTGATAGTTATGGCGAATATTTTATCTATGTTATGCTAAGCCGCTGGCTCAACGACAGTCAAGCCCAACAAGTTGCATCCGGATGGAGTGGAGATAGTTTTACCTATTATGAGAAAGGCTCTGATTTCATGTTCACCTGGAATATCACCTGGAACAGTGTTCAAAACGCGTCGGAATTCAATCAAACTTTCCGTGATATGTTAAACCTTGCCCAAGCCAACCTCCAAGGTATCGATACCTGGTTTACAAACGGCAAGTACCTCACCTTAACTTGGGATCCAAACGCTGAGTCAACGCTGATTGTCTGCTCAACCAACCAAGCCGCTACCGAGGCATCTTTTTTTAACTATCAATCTCAAAGTTGAGACTATACTCCAGGGAGTTGCGCGCCTTTATCTGCGTTGCCTGCGCTTGGTTTGTTGTTGTCTAACCAGTTTCTGGAGCGGCATACTGTTTTTCCAGCAAACTTGAATTTCAAAGCGTCTTCATAGGGGCACATCTCCACGCAACGCAGACAACCGATGCATTGCGAAGTCATGACGTCACCTTCTGTTTGTTCGTATATTTCTTTGACTTGGGTAGGACAGACTCGTTTGCAGATGCCGCATTTAGTGCATTTTTCTTTACTTTTCTCTAAGCGCACTGCTGAAATCCATTTGAAGGGGGGGAATCTGTTGAACAATGCAATTAAGCCACCTAACGGGCAGATTCTGCACCACGAACGCCTGATGAAGAAGGCCGCCACCGTGACTATGGCCAGTATAATCAAGTTTACTGAGGTAAGATACATGCCCAGTTGGTAGAATTCTCCGGCTCCATTGAATATCCATTGTGACTGAAGTATTCCTGCTTGGTTTTGCATCAGCAGACAGACCGGCTTCATGGGACACACTGTGCAGAATGGGGCGGAATAATAAGTATAGATAAATCCACCCTGTTCAGTTCCAGGGATAAGTTGCGTGCCTGTGATGGCGTATGAAGCAAACAGCACGCATAGGATGAGTATAGCAGCTAATATGACGTAACTGAGTTGATGGAAACGATCGTTAAACTTGTTTGAAAAATCATATCGCTTTATTTTCAGTCGTTTTCTGAGATAAGTTAGGGCATCAAGATATAAACCAAAGGGGCATACCCATCCGCACCAGACCCTGCCCAGTATAAGGGAAGCCAGAATTATTGTACCTATAACTATTGCTAAACGTACTACGCCAGAAGTGTTGTAGTCTACGCCCCAGCCGTGACTGGCATCTAGAAACGGGTAAATATACACCTGTAGTTCCCAAAGTGCACAACTCACCGTTCGCCCGCATGGATAGTAGCAGGCAAAGAAGGGTACTGGGAAACCCTCAGGTAGGGCAACACCAAAAACATCTGTTCCCACAAGGAAGTCATGTACGGCAATTTGTCTGACGGGGCGCGGCAAGTTTTGATGATCAACAAACATACCTGTGAAGAGCAGAAATACCAGAAGAATTTGAATGAAAACTCTCAGTGAGCTGATTTTGCGAGTTTTCTTCTTTAAGCCTGTTAGTGCCACTATGCCGCCAATGCATGCTAACGCTATGGACGTTACTACAAGCGGAATACTTGTTCTCCATGGATTTATAAAATCCGTTGGTTCTTCTGAGACGCCTGTGGGATCAGTTACTTCTGCATGAAATCTGTCGGTTATGTGCCCATGAATGGGGAATATGTTCCAATATCCAATCATGTCTAGTTCTTGTGTGGTGTTGAATTTGCCTGTTTGAGGATCAGTGAGTATATACTGGTCTATCCAGCTGAAGTCCGGTCTGACATAGCACACCCTAACGGTTGCGTTTGGTTCTGGTGGGGAAATTTGCCCGGTTATCGTAAGGGTCTGGTTGATGTATAATGCAGTTTTGTCTATGGTTGCAGTTATGTGGGGACCATGGCAGGGCAAAGGTGTTTGGGATACTGAAACCTGGGGGTTTGGAGTGGGCGCGACCTGTATCATCACGATTTCTGTTGAGTTGTTAAATAATGTCTGCTGGAGCCAGGCTTCATTGAGTACGTTTGGATTTGCATTTGGAAGATCTGCTGTGGATGTTGAAAATAAACTGAAAACTGTAATGGTAATGATAATGATTGCAACAGATGTGAACGCATACTTGGATAGCTTACGTATCATGCAACTCTCCCAAGTTCACGGTTACCTGTTGCGTTGATGTCATGTCTCAATTATCTGTATGTTGCCTTAAATATTTTTGCACAGCAATGCTTTGGACAAAACTATTGGCGCCGCGATTAAGAAGACCATATCACAAACCGGTAAGATGCCCTCCACACCATTTATAAATAAAGTAGCGATATAAATACAAACATTATATCGCATTATTGGTTCGAAAAGGAAATCCATCAAAACAAGGATTGAAACAAACGTTGAGGTCTTGAGGGTTATGATGGAATGGTTAAAGGAGCTTTGCAATTTTATGGATAGACTCTTCACTAAATCCCTGATGAAAAGTTAGCAGATACAGAAGAAAATCAAAGATGTGGAGATGCTCAGGCAAGAGGAGGAAGATTACTGGGAAGAACAAGCCATGATGGATGAATTAGAACACGATGCCGAAGAAGGAGAGTTCTGGTAAGGAATACAAAAACTAAGTGCGAGTACATAAATCCAAGTTCCAGGTTGCAATCTCTTCGGGCGATGTGTACAGGTGTCTAGCAATTCGGAGTAAGTCAGTCTGTTTAACGATCGATTTTACCAAGATTAGTTCGGACTAACCACCTGACTTTTTAGCTCTTTTTATACACTACAGTTCTTATGTTTTCTTGGATTTTTTTCAGTTCAACTGTTGCTTCCCACTCAAAACCGCTAACTTGATCCTTTAGCTCTACTCGATAGCCAG
>Ga0123356_10003092_pt1 | contig 17569 bp, 14 predicted proteins | sample TergutEmb28metaG_2_FD_92546 | JGI IMG/M metagenome (GOLD analysis project Ga0123356, IMG submission 92546) | Embiratermes neotenicus P3 segment gut microbial communities from Petit-Saut dam, French Guiana - Emb289 P3 | ecosystem: Host-associated > Arthropoda: Insects > Digestive system > Gut ...
GCTCATTAAAGCACGGCAAAGCCGTGTGGATGAAGAAAGTAAAAACAGCGTGGCGCTCAATAACAGTAAACAGGATGTAGAAAGCGCGACAGCTTTAGCTGGAGCAGTGCGCCCGTGGTCCGCGGATATTAACTGTTATATAGAAGGTTTTGACAAAGCTATCGAGGATGACCTTAATACCCCCCGGGCTTTGGCTGAATTATGGGGGCTTTTAAGAGAAGGTCCTGCAACAAAACAGGCTTTAGAGGCTGTTTTTGACATGGATAGGGTTCTTGGGCTTGGGCTGGAGGATGCCGTCAGGGACAGCGGAGGCGATCAAAATGAGGCGCTTTCGCAGGAAATTGGGGAACTTATCGCAAAACGCGCAGAGGCAAAAAAGGCAAAAGATTTTACTGCAGCGGATAATATAAGACAAAACCTGAAAGATCGCGGTATAATACTGGAAGACGGTCCTTCGGGGACTAGCTGGCGCTCAATATAGCACGGCTAGCCGTGTGGATGAATAGATCAGCACAGCGTGGCGCACTATAATAGTCAATGAGATGGTTGATGCGCGAAGGCTTTAGCCTGAGCAGCGCGCCCGGGGCTCAATATAGCATTGTAACAATCAAGGGGAAAACTTGTTTAAAATTATAGAAGGGGAACAATTGGAAGCCGCCGCAGGCAAAACTGAAGCACCAGGGGGGTGGACTTCTTCGATTGATTTTAAGCGCCTCTACGATTCGACTTTTCAGATTTTGTTCAGAGTAGCTTTTAGGGTAACCAACAGCGCCGAAGCTGCAGAAGACCTTTGTCAGGAAAGTTTCTTCCGTTTATACGAAAGAAACATGGTCTTCCCGAATCCCGAAGAAGCAAAGTACTGGCTGATTCGCGTTGTAAAAAACGCCGCGTTAAATTACGCAAAACGCAAGGACCGTGAACGAAAGGCGTATCAGCGCGCATTTAAGGAAGACTACAGGCAGGAGGAAACCGGCGAAGGATTGCTTGTAAGAAAAGAAACAAGCGAGGAAGTGCGCGAAGCGCTGGAAAAACTTCCGGAAAATTTGCGAATGGTTTTGATATTAAAAGAGTATTCAGAGATGAACTACAAGGAAATTGGCAAAGTACTTGGCATTAGCGAAGGAAATGTTAAAGTGCGGGTATTCAGAGCCAGGGAACGGCTGGCAAGTCTGTTGGCAGCAAGTCAGCTTAAAAATAAGCCGCTTGCAGACGAATCGAATACAAGCAACATACAAGGTGGTAAAAATGTGTCCTGAACCGCAGCTTCTTTCAATTTATGTTGACGGGGAATTACCCTCGCCGTGGAACGATAAAATGGAAAGCCATTTATCAGACTGCGCTGCTTGCAGGGAAAAATTCGAAAACTTTAAACGAATTCATGATTTATTAAAAAAAGATGCAATACAGGACAAACAGGAAGAAATAAAAGACAGAATTTGGCGTAACATGGAAACCAGACAGCGCTTTAGACCGCATCCGGCAATGATGCGGCGCAGGCTCTCTATTCCTCTGCCAGCGGCAGCCGCAGCGGCAGTTATACTGGTTTTACTTACCATGCTTTTTGTACGCGGAGGTCAGGTTAACAAAAATGAATCTCCGGAAAGACTGGATTTTATTCTTGCGGCAGAAGACGAAATACCCGGAATCATGCCGGTATCTGCAGACTTAAACAGCGTCCTTCAGTATTTAGGCGTCGACAGCACAGAAATAATTATTTTGCGGCTGCCGGAAAGCACAAGTTTTTCCAGAACAGGAGAACCTGCAATAATCAGAGCCGCCGATTATCAGCAAAATAGCGGTTCAAGAAGAGGTTCAAGATCAGGCCCGCAAATAAGACCAATAGATGAAACAAGGTCTGCAGACCAGGAGAGCCCCATAAGATGATTCGTTCTTTTTGTTTAACTATTTTATTAATAATGTCTGCAAGTTTCTGCCTGGAAGCGCAGGAACAGCAGGTTACAAACACCAGAATGATGCAGGGGTTAAGAACGCGGGCGCTGGTTTTGGATATCAGCGCAAGAGTGCTTAATGATGAACAGGAAGTAGTATGGAATGAATCTCACCGGAAAATTACAATACCTGGCAGTCCTGTCGGCATTCAAATGGTTGGATCAAATATTGTAGTGGCAGTTCAGTTTACTCCGTATATCCGCCGTCATGGAAATGTAATGGTTGCACAGGGACAGATTTGGCTTGAGGATCCGGAAAGAGGCATTAGTTATTACACTTCCATTCAGACAATTCCGATGGAATTTGACGAACCGATTTATTTCTTCCCGCTTGGCACATCACCTCAGTTTTTCTCGTCTATAGAAATAATGATAACGGTAAAACCAAACAACGAAATTAATTCCGCAGAAGAAGCCGAAAAAAATGGCGAATAAACCGTTTGTTTTTGCACTAGCGCTGATACTGTTTTTAAACCTAACTTCATGCGGCGTAAAATCTCCGGTTATAACATCGATCGATCCTAAAATTGGAAGGATGGGAGAAACCATCACTCTTACAGGAATTAATTTTGGATCATCACGCGACGAGTCATTTATATCCATTGCAGGCATATCACCAACAAATTCATCGTATTATTTATGGCAGGATAATCTAATCATTGTAAGAGTTCCCGAACACGGAGAATCTGGCCTGGTTCATGTGCATGCAAGAGGAAGAAAAAGTAATGGTATGCTTTTTTCCAATTCTGCTTCTGTGCCAAGACCTATCGACGGCGAAGAGTTCGGGCTTGAACCAAGAATTACATCTGTCACTCCGCAGATTGGCGCTCCGGGAACAATAATTACAATAACGGGAAGCAATTTTGGAATATCACGCGAAAGTTCGCTGCAAGCGGCATCTGGCGTTTTCTTTTCCTGGGATTTTGAAGGCGGAGCAATAAATCCGTTTGCGGTAAGAGAGCCGGAATTTATCGAAGTATCAGAAATAGAAGCAGGTTATGAATCCTGGGGCGCGCGCGAAATACGTGTCCGGCTCCCAGACGGCGCAGTAAGCGGCAATCTGGAAGTAAGAACACCTAATGGCAGATCGCGCTCTGTTTTCTTTGATGTCAGCGGAAAACCAGGATACAAAAACTTTAAGGAAAAGCGCACTTACACAGTAACATACTCTGTAGATATCCGAATTCTTGATGCAACAAGGCCAAACACTTTGTATTTGTGGATACCAAGGCCAATAAGCTCCCCCTCTCAAAGAAATGTCAGTCTTGTTTCGCGCAGCATTGAACCTTTTGTGGAAAATCACAGGGGTGTCAGTCTTTTTAAACTGGATAATATGGGAACAGGCGCAAGCCAATCCATCAATATTACTTATCGTGTTGAAGTATATTCAGTTGAATCCGGAATTAGACCGTTGTCTATCAGGCAGGAATCAACTGCGCTTACATCGATGCATACACAAAGTTCAACGCTTATTCCGGCAGACAATCAGCAGATTAGATCCACTGTTAATTCGATTGTTGGCAGGGAACAAAACCCCTACATAAAAGCCAGAGTTTTGTACGATTGGGTAATTGCAAATATTCAAATAACAGATTCTGCTTCTGCCGGTATAGCTGCAGCATTGGAGCAAAAGCAGGCAGATTCGTACACGGCTGCGCTTCTTTACACTTCGATGGCGCGCGCTGCAGGAGTTCCGTGCATTCCGGTTGCCGGCGTCTTAATCGACCGCAACGGCCAAACACAGCGTCATTATTGGGCGGAATTCTGGGTTGACAGTTTCGGCTGGCTGCCTGTGGATCCTGTAATGGGCGCAGGTGCTGCATCCAACGATGATTTAAATCCTGAACAAGACCTAGCAAATTATTATTTTGGCAATATCGATAACCAGCGTATTGCGTTCTCCAGAGGCGAACTTGTTCTTTCGCAAATGGAAAGCCGCGGCAGACTGGTTTCGCGTCCTCAGTCTTATTCGCTCCAGAATATCTGGGAAGAATCTGCAGGCGGGTTAGAATCCTATTCCAGCCTTTGGGGGGATATTACAATCAGCGGAATTTATATACAATAAAACATGGTAACAGTAATTTCTTTAGGCGGCTCAATTGTCGCGCCAACCAATGTAGATGTTGATTTTGTAAAAAACTTTGTAAGCCTTATTCGCTCGTTTATCGAGAAAGATTCAAACAGACGATTTATTTTTGTCGTTGGCGGCGGCGGTCCTGCGCGAAGCTGGCAGAACGCCTATCGTGATATAATCGCCGGCACTGCAAAGGACGAAGAAATTTGCCCGCAAGCTGCCGACTGGATTGGCATTATGGCAACACGTCTTAACGCCCAGTTAATTAAAGCGGTTATGGGGGACTTGTGCCCTCAGGATGTGGTGACAAATCCGTGCGAAGTTGATCCGCTGACCGGGCATGTGCTTGTGGCTTCAGGATGGAAACCCGGCTTTTCTACAGACTACGATGCAGTTCTTTTGGCAGAACGTTTCGGCGCAGACATGGTAATTAATCTTTCTAACATAGAAAAAGTTTATACAGCAGATCCAAAAATTGATCCCAATGCTCGTCCCATCGACAATATCACCTGGGCAGATTTCCGCGCCATGGTAGGCGATGAGTGGACACCGGGAAAAAACGTGCCGTTTGATCCTGTCGCAAGCCGTCACGCGGAAAAAATCGGCCTTAAAGTTATTTGCGCCGCAGGTAAAGACCTGGATAATCTGCGAAAAGTATTAAACGGCGAAGACTTTTTCGGCACAACAATTTGTTAGTTATAAATCATTACCTTCTGCACAAACTTTTACTTCCATAACTCTTTGTTTTACAACTTTTAATACCTTAATTGTCAAATTATTCCATGTAAGGATTTCGTTAATTTTTGGCAATCTGCCAAGATTTTCCATAATCCAGTTTGCTATAGTTGTATCCGGAACTTCATCATCATGATTTACGTTACCGGTAATAATATCCAGCATTTCTTTAAATTGCACACTGCCAAGTACAGTAAAACCGCCGTCACTTTCCTTTCTGACAGCTTCGACAACTTCATCATGCTCATCCCAGATTTCGCCAACAAGCTCTTCTACAATATCTTCTATAGTAACTATTCCCAGCGTACCGCCATGCTCGTCGATAACTACAGCAAGGTGCGTCTGCTTTTTCTGCATTGTTCTTAAAAGTTTTCCAATTTTAATTGTTTTAGTAATAAAGAATACAGGTTTGATAATTTCTTCGGGAGTTTTAAGGCCTTTCATAACCTCGTGATAAAAGTCCTTTAATAAAATTAAACCGGTTATATTGTCGATAGTATCAAGATAAACAGGCAGGCGCGAAAATCCAGTTTCTATAAACTTATTATCAATTTCTTCGATTGTAGCTGTTTGCGAAATTGCGGCAACATCGATACGCGGAGTAAAAATACCGGAAACTTTAAGATCGTCAAACTCGATAACCTGCCGGATCATCTGCTCTTCCTGCTTATTAATAACTCCTTCCTGCCGGACTTCTTCGACGAATGTTAAAAGTTCATCTTCTGTGGTTGAACGGTCAATCTTTACAGGAAATATTTTCATAAGGATTTTTTTCCATCCGCTCATAAGAACATTAATGGGAGTTAACAGAAAAACAAAAAAACGCAAAAGCGGCGCATTTCTTAAAGCGGTTAACTCCGGCGTTTCTTTCGCCAGCGCTTTTGGAGAAATATCGCCAAAAACCAGCAGCAGCAGGGTCATAATCAGGGTAGCAATGCTTACGCCTCTTGCCCCGAATAAACCGATAAACAGAGCCGTTGCCAGCGAAGAAGCGGTGATATTTACGATATTATTGCCGATTAAAACCGTAGAAAGCAGCTTGTCGTACATTTCAAGCATTTTTAATGCAAGACGCGCGCGCCTGCTTTTTGCGGCAAGACTTTTTAGCTTGATCCTGTTTAAGGCAGAAAAAGCCATCTCGCAAGCGGAGAAAAAAGCCGAGAAACACAGCAAAACAAAAAGAGAGATTGATAGAACGATATAGTATGAACGGGAATCATCCATAAAATTAAAAGGCGCCGATCAGATTTGAACTGATGCATAACGATTTTGCAGACCGCTCCCTTACCACTTGGGTACGGCGCCGTGTATCTATAAGGCTAATTAATGATTGGGAAAAAGTCAAGATGTTAATCCACTTGATTCCATGGGGGCAGATGATCATCCTCTGAATCATCAACAACGATAATATCGTCTTCTCTTGGAATAAACAATACTGGAGTATCGGGAATATTACCCGGAATGTCTGCAGGCGGATTATTCACCGGCGGATTGTTTATAATCGGATCATCATCCAGGAACGGGCTTATATTAACAGAAGGCACACGCTGGTTATTGTTTCTTGATGACCTGTTATTCTGGTTTGGCGCTGGCGTAGGAGCCTGCTGCAGTTCAGGGAACAAATCCCAATCAAGCTGGATTCTGGGAATATCGTCAAGAACGGTACTATCTAAATCGCTGAACTGCGTAGATGTAATTGGAAGTCTGGAATCATGCGGCGCTCTGCCCCCGTGAAGGTCGCAATATCTGCCCGGCGTAGTTCCATCCAGGAACGGAAGAGTAACTCCGCCCTGGCATGTCTCGGTCATTAAAAGACCTGAACCCCTGCAAACAGTAATTTCGATAACACCCGCTGGACGCGAGAAATTTCTTTGCGGAAGTCCTCTGTGAATGTCATACATATAGTCGCTCCAGAAAGGCAGTACGAGACGTTCACCGGTTGCAAAAACACCCATGGAGTTTCCCGGCTTGTCAAAACCAAGCCATGCCGCAGTGGTATAGTAAGGAGATAATCCAACTACCCATGCATCAGACCAGTTCTGCGTAGTGCCGGTTTTTCCGCCCATAGGCATTCTGAATTCTCTTCCTTCTGCATTCCTGTAAGTAAATTTAGCTCCACCCGAAGTACGGCTGAACAAAGTACCCAACTGAACGCCGAACTCCATCAATCTGGACATAATATATGCATTCTGCTGGCTGATTATCTGGCCGTTATTCGCCATTCGCCTTTGCTGCTGACGTATATCTCTTTCAACGTCAAATATAACCCTGCCATTGCGATCTTCTATCGTCCTGATTGCAATTGGCGTAACAACGCGTCCCTGATTTCCAAAAATTGAAAATGCCCTTGCCATACGCAATGGCGATGTAGAGTTAACACCTAACCCAAGAGGATAAAACCGCGGAAATTGCCGCCGTATCTGCGCTTCGTCTGTTATATCCAATAACGCGGCAGCTCTGCTTATTGCAGCGTCAAAACCGATAACCTCAAGTATTTTAAGCGATGGAATATTCAGCGACAGGGCAAGCGCATTGTAAAGAAGCATTGGGCCTCTCCAGGCGCCGCCGTAGTTGTTAGGCACATACGGAGTGCCGTCTTCGTTATGGAACGCCATTGGAATGTCATAAATCATTGATGCAGTGGTAAACTGCCGGCTGTCAATGGCGGCTGAATAATAAAGCGGCTTAAACGCTGAACCCGGCTGAATACTTGCCTGAGTAGCGCGTATAAGCTGATTCGATTCATCATATTTTGAACCGCCGATAATGGCAGTAATGTATCCTGTTTCATTTTCGATTGTGATAAGCGCGCCTTCTACCATATTTTGTTCAGTGCTTTCCCTTAACTGCGCAAAACTTCTTCCGGTAGCTTCCTTAAGTTCAGGAATACCAAACATTAAAGCGGTCATATCTACAATTGGATTGATCGTTCTTGTGTAACGCGAAACTGCTCTTGCTTCGTTATGGTCTGCAGAAACAGCGCGGATATCGGTTAAATCAAAAACAAGTGTAAGCATTTCTACAATGGGCAGCACCGAACGTATTGCCTGGGTATTGCTTCTTCTGCTCTGTTCGCTGTATTCCCTGTTGGCAACTTCAAGCCCCTGGCTAACATACTTTTGCGCAGCTTCCTGATGCTCAAGATTAAGAGTTGTATACACGACATAACCATCGCGGTAATAATCGCGCGTACCGTACATAAGAACATCAAGCTCGCGGCGCACATATTCACTGAACCACGGCGCTTTGTCTTCGCGCGTAAGATATGCAGAAAGAGCAGGCTGCGTCCAGTCAAAATTTTCCCAGTACTCGTTAAACGAAGCTTCCGCTTCATCTTTGTTGGCATAACCAAACTGGATCATGCGCTCCAGTACAAAGTGCTGCCGGTTCCTTGCCAGGTTTGGATTTCTTAGAGGATCAAAACGTGTAGGCCCGGAAAGTAATACCGCAAGAACTGCAGCTTCTGCAAGATCAACTTCTCTTGCGCTTTTTTTGAAAAAGTATTTACTTGCAACCTCGACCCCGTAGGTACCGGGACCCATCGGCATATAATTTAAATAGATTTCCAGAATTTCATTTTTGGTAAAACGGCGTTCCATTTGGAATGCCCACCACAGTTCTTTGATTTTTCGTTTTACGGTGCGCTCTGTTCTGTTGGTATAAAGAGTTCCGGCTACCTGCTGAGTAATTGTAGAACCGCCGCCCAAAGCTCCGCTGCCAAAAACCAAACTTCTGAATTGACCCCAAACAGCGCGTCCAATTGCACGGATACTAAAACCGCGGTGATTATAAAAATCCGGATCTTCGCGGGCAAGAACCGCATGTATTAAATGTCTGGGTAATTCGCTTAGCGCAACTAGCTCTCGCTTTTCATCAGAGGCAAACTCTGTTATCAGGTTTCCGTTAATATCCAGAAGTCTTGTTGGAAGCGCAGGCGCAAATTCAACAAAGTTTTCGTTATTTTTTGTATTGGCGGTTAATGCCAGGGAAAAGCCCAGACCAACACCGATCATAATCACTATTATTATGGTAAGAGCGGCAATTAGTCTGACAACAAAAGCGGAAATAAAGCCATTCCCGTTGTAATAACCCATATATTAAGCTTATTAAAACTCCGTTATCCGGTCAAGTATTGCCGGCGGAGTTTTCTTAATTCAAAGAGAATTAAAACGGCTGTAACAAGGAATAAAAAGGCATCGGCGACGGGAGTCGCTGCAATAACGCCCCAAAGACCCCAAATTCTGCCAAAAATGAGTATACATGGAATAAGAGCGACGCAATACCTGAACATGGAAAGAAAAATCGACACTTTTGGACGGCCGGTAACCACAAAGAAATTTGTCGAAACAATCTGAAACCCTGCAAGCGGCAGCAGCATCAGCATTAGCTGCATTGCACGGGGCGCAAACTGCATAAGCGCTTCGCTTCCGTCCGGAGCGAATAACCTTACAAGCTGAACCGGAAATATCTGGACCACAGCAAACCCCAGTATACATATTGATGTAGCCGCAGCTATTGCTCCGATATATGCGCGTAACACACGCCGGTATAATTTTGCTCCGTAATTGTATCCAAGTATTGGCTGCGCCCCCTGATTAATTCCAAAAACAGGCATGAGTATAAGCATTAATATCGCTCCAATAATACTCATTCCGGAAAGAGCGACATCGCCTCCGTTCTCTACTCCCAGCGCTGCTTCTCCGTACCATCCTGCGCTCTTGTTGCTTAAGAGCTGAACTATTGACATTAAAAACTGAAGCAAAAATTGAGCTGATCCAAAAGCCATTATCTGCGTAACAATTAAAGGATCCGGTTTTAACATTTTAAAGTTTAACCTTACTACTGCTTTTTTACTTAAAATAAATCTTAGTATGTATGCAGTAGAAGCGGACTGCGCAACAATTGTAGCCCATGCAGCTCCCTGTACTCCCCATTTAAACCACAAAATAAAAATCGCATCAAAAATAATATTAAGAACTGCTCCGAGTATCATTCCAACCATGGTAACGGCGGGAAACCCCTGCGCTCTTGTGCAATGAGACAAACCAAAACTTACCAAAAAGAAAACTGAACCGTACAATGTTATGCGAAAATATTCTCTTGCGTACCCCAGCGCTTCGCTTCCTTTTGCTGCACCCATAAGCGAAAGAATCGGATCTAGAAATACGAGTCCTAAAATTGTCATTAAAAGACCTGCGCCAATCAATAAAAAGAAACAATGATCCAGCGCATTTTCCGCTTCCTCTTTTCTGCCCTGCCCCAGCCTCATGGAGATCATGTTTGCCGCTCCGATTCCGAACAGCATTGCAAAAGCCATACCTATTGTCATAAGCGGGAAAACAAGAGAAAGTCCGCCAAGCGCAATTTCGTTTACTGCATGACCAATGAAAATTCGATCCACAAAATTGTACAGCGCATTTACAACCATACCGGTTATTGCAGGAATCGAGAATTTTAAAAGTAATTTTCCGATTGATTCGGTTCCCAGCCTGCCTGCAGCATTCTGCTTTCCGGGTATCATTAATTTATCCTTTTCATTTTAGCATTGCAGCCCAAATACGCAGTTCCTGCGCAGCCCAATGGACAATTAATAAACGCAGACAATCATTTACTGCTAAGTCTTTATCTATAACTGCTTCCGAAAAAACAGATTTAATAAAACTTCCAATCCTTGAATATTCAACAGGAATGTCCAAAATCCAGCGATAAAAACTTTCGCCGTTATTTTCTTTTACATATTTTTCAACAACATTTTGAAAGCTCTTGGCATATTCTTCTATTACAGAAACGGCAAATTTGGATTTCTTTTTATTTAATGCTTTATTAACAAACTCAGTTGCAGCTTCCGCTTCATCCATTGCAAGCGTAACAGCCATGGAATTATCTGCAGAATAACGCGCCAATATTTTATATAATTTCTTTTGCGTATCAACAATTGCTGCAATTGCCAAAATAACTTCGTCTCTTATATACTGAGGCAGATTTTTGGCGCGCAGAATATGCAATAGAACCGGAACAGATTCATAGTTGTGATACATTCCAAGAGCTTCCGCGCCCATAATCTGCAGTCTTGGATTTTGCGTATTTAAAATAATTTTTTCTATTTCCGGCAAAAACTCTTTGTCTTTCATTCTTGCCAGAGCAAGAATTGCTTCGCCCGCAAGCATATAGTCTTCGGAAAAAGAAAGTTCGCGTAACTTTGGAATTGCAGAATAACAATTATGATTCCCCAAAGCGCGCGCAGAAATATATGCCGTAGTAAAGGGGTTGTTTGTAATATCATCTTCAAGCGCTTTTTCTGCCTTTTTGCTTAATTTGTTCAATTTTTCCAAAGCTCTGATTGCATCCTGACGCGTTGCAAGTTTGGGAGAGCGCGCGCGATCCAATAATCCGTCAATTGCAAGATGAGACGGCGTATCGTGCAGCTCGCCAAGAACTTTTTTTTCTTCGTGCATATCCTGCGCTTTGTCCAATTTTCCCAAAAGACTTATAGCGCGAAGATCCCTAAAGGAAAAAATAACTTCCAGGGCATTTGTAAGAGGCATAGAATCCATTGCTTTCATTTTTTTATTTCTGGAAAGCGCTATCCCTGCAAGAATAAACATCAGAATAAAAAGAACCTTAAACGCTACAAATGGAGAAAGACCCATAAACAATAAAAGGTCGATTAAAAGCCCTGCCAGATTTGTACCTATTGCCCCTGCCATTCCCAGAGTTAAAAAATAAAGGATGCCCATGTCCATCATTTTTTCCTGCGGAATTAAACCAAGAAAATAAGTCTGCGCAATTCCTTCCGATCCAAGAAAACCAAAGCTGAGCATAAAAAATAAAAACACCATAAAAAGAATAATTCCGGATACATTTTCCATTGCTGAATACGGAAGAACAATAACCGGTATTAAACTGAGAAAACCAAGAATTACACTGACAAGAAAAAGCGGCTTAGCGCCAATGCGATCTACCAAAAACTTTACTATAAGGCCTGCCATTAAATGACCAAGGCTTCCAAAAACGGCAAAAAGCGAAATTAAACCATCGTTATGCTCAAACACTTCACGCGCATAAACAATTACGAATGTCCGCGTAATACCGGAAACAAGAACCACTATAAATAAAATAAATAAAAAGTTCTTTAATGCATCCTGCGAAAAAGCTTCTTTAAAGATTTCACCAAGCTTCATGCCGCCGCCGTCTTTTGGGGGCTCTGGCGTTGGAACTTTTTTAATTATTGTTCCGCTGATAACTCCTGTAATAACCCCAACGCTTAACAAAAGAGAAAAAATAAATATCGGCGGCTCCATACCCAGAATCATTGCAATTGAAAAACTTCCAAACATTCCAATTGAACTGCTTATAATCTGAATCTGCGTCATATAACTGCCGCGATCGGGACCTGTTGCAAGCATGCTTAAAACTGGATTATTGGCAATCATTCCAATTCCGCGAATCAGGTGAAAAAGAAGCACTCCAAGAAAAACCATAAAAAGAGCGGTATTCCGGTGCCCTGCATAATCAACAAAGGGAGCGGCAACTGCCAAAATCATGCATAAAGATCTGGCTGTCCACGCAAAACTAAAAATACCAATAATGGAAAAACGCCGGGCAAAAATTTTACCAAGAGGCAGCATAAATAATGCAATATAAAAGGTCGAGCTCATAAGCCCGATAAATGACGATGTAGCGCCCAGGCGAAGCGCAAAAAGAGTGACAATTATCCCTACCAGCATGTTCCAGGAAACTGCGTTAAAAATATTAAAATAGTTATATGTATCTCTAGCTTTGCTCAAGCGATAAGGAGATAACTGTGTTGCCATATATTATAATCTATATTGCAATTTCATTAATTTCAAGGTATACAGATAATTATGATAAAAGAAGCGATTATACAGGCGGCCAAAAGGGAAAATCTTACTTTTGAATGCGCCGAAGCAGTTATGAATGAGATAATGGAAGGAAAAGCCAGCGATATACAGATGGCTGCCTACCTTGCTGCCATGTCTGTTAAAGGCGAAACAATTGACGAAATTACCGCATCTGCAACAGGTATGCGCAAACATTGCACAAGAATCCTGCACGATATGGATGTTCTGGAAATTGTCGGCACCGGCGGCGACCATTCCAATTCCTTTAATATATCCACAACTTCTGCGCTGGTTATATCTGCGGCTGGAATCCCTGTTGCAAAGCATGGAAACAGGGCATCGTCAAGCAGAACTGGTTCTGCCGACGTTCTTGAAGCTCTGGGTGTTGATATAACAATTAAACCAGAACACAGTCTTAAACTGTTAAAAAATATAAATCTTTGTTTTTTATTTGCACAGAACTATCATATATCGATGAAGTATGTTGCGCCCGTCCGCCGTGAACTTGGTATTCGTACAATTTTTAATATACTTGGTCCTTTGGTAAATCCGGCGGGTGCAAACATGGAACTTTTAGGCGTGTATGAACCGGAATTGATTGAACCAATGGCAAAAGTACTTTGTAATCTGGGCGTTAAAAGAGGCATGGTTGTTTACGGTCACGACGGGTTAGACGAAATTTCGATGAGTGCGCCGACTACTGTCTGCGAATTACGCGATGGTTTTATTAAAACTTACGAAATTACTCCTGAACAGTTTGGGTTCGAACGCTGTAAAAAGGAAGATCTGCTGGGCGGAACTCCTGCAGAAAATGCAGAGATAACAAAAAAGATTCTAACAGGCGAAAAAAGCGCAAGACGTAATGCTGTGTTATTAAATTCTGCGGCTGCAATACATATTGCCAAACCGGAAGTTAATATGAAAGATGCCGTTGGTATCGCCGCAGAAGCGATTGATTCCGGCAAAGCAAGCGAACAGTTAAAACAATTTGTTGAATTGTCGCAGAAGAAAGAGTACGCGAATTAACGTGAGAAAAAGGGTCCGCGGATTTTCGCAGATTAGCGCGGATTAATAAGAGGGTTTATGAGAGCACCGCCGGCGATACTTGGAAAGATTGCAGATAGTACCTTAGCGAGGGTTGCGAAAGCCAAGGAGGCGATGTCTTTAGAACTTGTGCGCGAACAAGCTTTTTCATTAATTAAAAAAGAGCAACTAAAGCCGCTGCAGTTTGAACGCGCATTATCAACTCCTGGTTTATCTTTTATCTGTGAAGTTAAAAAAGCGTCTCCTTCCAAGGGTATAATCGCAGAACATTTCCCCTGGCTGGAAATTGCAAAAGACTACGAACAGGCAGGAGCCGCTGCAATTTCTGTTTTAACAGAGCCTGAGTTTTTTCTTGGAAGCGAGCAATACCTGCGCGAAATATCCGCTGCTGTTTCCATACCAACACTTAGAAAAGATTTTATAATCGACCCGTACCAAATCTACGAAGCAAAAATGTGGGGAGCAAGCGCTATACTTTTAATCTGTGCGCTTTTGGAACCAGAAACAATCACTGAATACATGGCTATTGCCAGTGACCTAGCGCTTGATTGTCTTGTCGAGATCCACAGTGAACAGGAAGCGCAGGAAGCCATCGGCGCCAGAGCAAAAATAATAGGCGTAAATAACCGCGACCTTACAACTTTTAAAGTTGACACAGGACTCACAACACGCTTAATAAAACAAATACCTACAGGAATACTTACTGTCGCAGAAAGCGGAATAAATAATACAGATGATATCCGCGAACTTAAAGACACCGGTGTAAACGCAGTATTAATCGGCGAAAGCCTTATGCGCGCAGCAGACAGAAAAGCGTTGTTAGCGGAGTTGATGGGAGCAGTTTGATTTGACAACGAATGCTCGCTGTGATATATTCTAATTAAGTTACCTGGAGGGTATTATGTCTGCGGCTAATACAAAAAATAATCTAATTTCTCAATTAAGCAATCAGGATATAATATCAGAATTTACAAAAGGTTTATTTTGGAACTTTAATACTGAAAAACTTGATTTATTATTACATAAAAACTTAATTATTGAACGCGTAATAGAAGCCGGATTGGAAAATGATGAAGTTTTAATGTGGAAACTTTATTCATATGAAGATATAAAAAAAGTAGCTATAGAAATTGAATATTTATCGCCAGAAAAATTAAACTATATCGCATTTGTATTAAAAATAAACGAGGAGGGATTTAAATGTTACGGACAGAAACCGTGGTACCGGAAATGTTAGAAGTATTAAAAGAATTACAAAGTAACCCTTTGTTTTTTAATTTTTATTTGGCTGGCGGGACATCATTAGCATTACAATTAGGTCACAGAACCTCAACCGATATTGATTTATTTTCTTATAGTGAACAAAACTTTGTTAAAATAATTCAATATTTAAACAAACACCCAGATAAATATAAAATTGACGAATATCAGGAAGGATTTATAAGATTATATACAAACGGAATAAAAGTAGAATTAATTTATGATGATATGGGGAAATTAATAAAAGAACCGAAAAATATAGATGGAATTATTTTTTTAGATAAAAGCGAAATAGCTCCTATGAAATTAAAAGCAATCACAGGAAGAACCAAAAGCCGTGATTTAATAGATTTTGCATATTTACTACAGGAAATGTCTCTTGAAAATATATTCAATTTATATAAAGAAAAATACGGAGCCGTTAATATTAATATATTAAAAAGAGAATTACTATTTAAAAGTAAAATAATAAATGAAGATGATTGGTTAATTGGTATTAAAATGATAAAAAATGATATTAAACCACAAAATATTCCAAATATTATAAAACAATCAATAGATGAATATAATATTAGTATTGGTATAAATAGCAATAAAACATCATGACTCCCTTCGGTCTTCGAGCTTTCGGTCTTTAAGACCAGGGAATTGGATTCTATACGCCGCTTGCACGGCAATTTTATGAGCTTACGCGGCTTGTGCATAATAAAGCTCGTGGAAATATCGACTTTACGTAGAATATCTGATACAATACCGGAAGTAACAATATGAAAATAAATGAAACGATAGAAGAACTCCTAAAAGCTCCTGAAGGCGAACATTATGAATTCAAGGAAGCAAAAAATAAATATGACTTTCATACAACATTAAAATACTGTTGTGCATTGGCAAACTGCGGCGGAGGCAAGTTTGTTTTAGGAATTTCCGATAAACGCCCGCGGAAAGTTGTAGGCAGTAACGCATTTGATCAACCTGAAAGAACAAAAAATGGATTAATGGAAAAACTACAAGTTCGTGTTGATTTTCAGCTTTATAATCATAATAGTAAAAGAGTATTGGTTTTTGAAATTGCAAGCCGTCCTATCGGTTTACCTGTGCAAGTTGATGGTGTTGCCTGGTCGCGAAAAGGAGACAGCCTTGTCCCAATGTCTTCTAAAGAAATGCAACGTATATTTATAGAAGGCGGACAGGACTTTTCTGATGAAATATGCAAAGACGCGACAATAAAAGATTTGGATAAAGGTGCCGTTGAAGCATTCAGAAAACAATGGATTTCTAAAACTGGAAATAAAACTCTAAAAACTCTCTCGGTTGAACAATTAATGATAGACTGCGGAGCTATTATAAACAACGAAATTACCTATGCGGCATTAGTATTATTCGGATCAAAGACTGCTCTTCGAAAATATTTAACGCAAGCGGAAATAATATTTGAATATCGTTCAAAAAACAGCGCCGGACCAGCACAACAAAGAGTTGAATTCAACATTGGCTTTTTTGCGTGTTTTGACGCAATCTGGGATTTGGTAAATTTACGAAATGATAAACAGCATTATCAGGAAGGATTATTTGTTCTTGACGTTCCAACATTTAACGAAAGAGTAGTTCGTGAAGCATTATTAAATGCTGTAAGTCACAGAAATTATCAAATGAGCGGAAGTATATTTGTACGTCAATACCGTGACAGACTTGTTATTGAAAATCCCGGCGGATTTCCTTCTGGAGTTACTACAGAGAATATACTTAATATTCAATCACCTCGAAATCGTCGTATTGCATCTATTCTTGCATTATGCGGATTAGTCGAGCGCGCTGGTCAGGGAATGAATTTAATTTATGAATTGAGTATAAAAGACGCTAAACCATTACCAGACTTCAGCGGAACTGATGATTATTTCGTTTTTCTAACATTAAACGGAATAATTCTTGATGACAGATTGTTATTAATGTTAAAAAAAATTGACAGCGAAAAACTTGAATCTATGATAACAGCAGATTTATTGATAATCAATTCATTATTTTATGAACAAAAAATCTCAAAACAAATAATGGGATTTAAGAACATTGAAATAAATATAAATAAGTTAATTGATTGGGGAATAATTGAAGTTACAGGCAGAAACAAGTATGTATTAGCCAGAAGTCTATATGAATCAACAGGAAAATCCGGCGTTCATACCAGACTTGTGGGTCTAGACAAAGAAACAAACAAGGAACTGTTGCTAAAACATATTAAATCGAATGGTAAGAAAGGTACCCCTTTTAATGAATTACAGCAAGTTTTGCCTAGTCATTCAAGAAGACAGATTCAGAAATTACTCATTGAATTAAGGAATGAAAATCGTATTTTTGTTGAAGGCACCACTAAAAACGCAAAATGGTACATTTCATAAATTGCACCGTAATTGCACCGTAATTGCACCGTAATTGCACCGAATTGCACCGAACTTGCACGGCAATTTTACGAGCTTACGCGGCTTGTGTATAAAAAAAGCCGCTCCGAAGAGCGGCTGATTTTGTAAAAAAATTACTTCATTTGCAACTAGTAAGTGAACCTGACCGTAATGTTTGTTTGCCCGCCGCTTACTCCGGTTACATCAAAAGTTAAATTATTTATTGGTGTAATTGGCGTAGGTAATGTCCTA
>Ga0123356_10003093_pt1 | contig 17569 bp, 13 predicted proteins | sample TergutEmb28metaG_2_FD_92546 | JGI IMG/M metagenome (GOLD analysis project Ga0123356, IMG submission 92546) | Embiratermes neotenicus P3 segment gut microbial communities from Petit-Saut dam, French Guiana - Emb289 P3 | ecosystem: Host-associated > Arthropoda: Insects > Digestive system > Gut ...
CTGGCAGCTGTAAACCGCGCGCCCGGACAAAACCGCAGCTTTGCCGCAGACTCATGGGTCTGGCTCGACCGGGCGATATGGAAAAACGCAAAAGAAGAAGCAAAGAGCAAAGAGTACAAGGGCGAGTACATAATACATGCAGGCGACATCGATTCCAACTGTGTCGAGGTTGCAAAAGTTAATGCACAACGCGCCGGAATTGCAGAATATATTAAGTTTGAAACGGCAGATGCAACGAAGCTGTCTGTGTGCGAACAGCAAAATATAATCATCATGACAAACCCTCCGTATGGCGAGCGGGTTTTGCAAAAAGCTGAGGCAGAGGGCTTATACAGAGATTTTGGCATGGCAGTAAAAGCAGCCGGTGATTTAAGCAATTTGAAAATGTACATACTATCGTCACATACGGAGTTTGAGCGGACATTTGGCAAAAAAGCAACAAAAAAACGCAAGCTGTATAACGGTATGATAAAGTGCGACCTATTTATGTATTTTTGAGCGAATAAAATTACGCGCAGGAGAAATCTATGAAACACCTATTTATGATAAACCCGGTTGCAGGCGGACGAAGAGGTCATCCCATTGATGTAGAAATCAAAATCCGGGAGTTTACAGATTCAATAGATGACCCGTATGAAATTTATGTAACAAAAGGACCGATGGATGCCTGCTGGAAAATCAAAGAGGAAGCGGAAAAAGAAGCTGAAAGCGGCGGGGAGCTTCGCATTTATGCCTGTGGCGGCGACGGCACTCTAAACGAATGCGCCAACGGCGCGGCGGGATATAAAAACGCTGCCATAACACACTACCCGTGCGGAACGGGAAACGATTTTTTGAAAACTTTTGGGCGGGAAAACGTAGAGGATTTTCTTGATATAGAAGCACTTTCAAAAGGCGAAGTCCGGCCGATAGACCTTATTGACTGCAACGGGCGCTACTGTATTAACATTTGCTCAGTGGGTATAGATGCCAGAATCGGAACAGACGTCCATAAATACAGCAATATTCCTATTATAGGCGGTGCAACGGGCTATGTTGTTTCGCTGATAGTTAACGTGATTAAAGGAGTAACGCAGAGGTTCCGCATTGAGGTCGGTGACTATGTAATTGACAAAAAAATAACCCTCGCCTGTGCGTGTAACGGGCAGTATTATGGCGGTGGCTTTAACCCCGTCCCGAATGCAAACCCCGACGACGGTATTATGGATATCCTGATAGCCGAGCCTGTTTCCCGTCTGAAGGTTGCAGCACTCGTTGGCAAGTATTCTAAAGGAAAATATGCTGAGAACCCTGAAATATTTACATACATTCAGGCCGGTGAAATGCAGGTAACAGCCGACAGGGAGTTCATAATAGGTCTTGACGGAGAGGCTATGTTCGGGGACAAGGTCATATTTAAACTCGTTCCAAAAGCGGTGAATTTTATATTCCCGCATAAAATAGTTCAAAAAGTACTTCAAAAATAAACAAAATAACACAAAAACAGAGAAAAACCGCAAATCACAGAGAAAACAGCAGATAATTAGGCATAATCGCTAAAAAATCGCCCAAATACCGCAAATATGGCAAAAATAACGGTTGCGAAAAATTCGGACATTGTTTATTATAGGTAGTGCGTTAGCACTCTTATCAAAAGAGTGCTAACGCACCCAAACTGTAAAAACGCGCCAAGGAAATTATGAGGAGGAAAAAACTAATGACATTAAAACCATTGGCAGACCGTGTTATCATCAAGCAAGTAGAAGCTGAAGAAACAACAAAAGCAGGCATCATACTTACAAGCGCAGCCCAGGAAAAGCCGCAAGTATATGAGGTTATTGAAGTTGGACCCGGCGGAACAGTTGATGGCAACGAAGTGGTTATGGTCGTAAAAAAAGGCGACCGAATAATCACAGGAAAATACAGCGGAACAGAAGTAAAAATCGATGGCGAGGAGCTGACAATTGTACGTCAAAGCGATATCCTTGCAATAGTAAAGCAGTAGGAGGAATTGGACCAATATGGCTAAGCAAATTATTTATGGTGAAGAAGCCCGCAGGGCACTTGAAAAAGGAGTCAACCAGCTTGCCGATACAGTAAGGCTGACAATTGGCCCGAAAGGCAGAAACGTTGTTCTTGATAAGAAATACGGCTCACCTCTCATCACAAACGACGGTGCTACGATTGCTAAGGAAATCGAGCTCAAGGACCCATTTGAAAACATGGGTGCGCAACTGGTTAAAGAAGTTGCAACAAAAACCAACGATGTCGCAGGTGACGGAACAACAACAGCAACAATGCTTGCTCAAGCAATGATCCGCGAAGGCATCAAAAACGTAGCAGCCGGTGCAAACCCGATGATAATGAAAAAAGGTATCGAAAAAGCAGTTGCCGCTGCAGTTGATGCAATAAAAGCAAATTCAAATCCGGTTTCCGGTTCCAAAGACATAGCACGTGTCGGAACTGTATCCTCCGGTGACGAAAACATCGGAACACTCATTGCCGAAGCAATGGATAAGGTTTCACGCGACGGTGTCATCACAGTCGAAGAGTCTAAGACAGCCGAAACATACTCAGAGGTTGTCGAAGGCATGCAGTTTGACCGTGGCTATATCACACCATATATGGTAACAGATGCAGAGAAGATGGAAGCAGTTATCGACGAGCCTTACATCCTCATCACAGACAAAAAAATCTCTAACATTCAAGAGATTCTCCCTGTGCTCGAAGCAGTTGTACAAGGCGGGCGCAAGCTTGTTATTATCGCTGAGGACGTCGAAGGCGAAGCACTCGCAACAATAATCCTCAATAAAATCCGCGGCACATTTGTATGCCTTTGTGTAAAAGCCCCGGGCTTTGGCGACAGACGTAAGGAAATGCTCCGCGACATAGCAGCGCTCACAGGCGGTGAGGTCATTTCAAGCGAGCTTGGAATGGAGCTTAAGGAAGCAACCGTCGAAATGCTCGGTACAGCACGTCAGGTAAAAGCATCAAAAGACAACACCATAATTGTAGAAGGTGCCGGTAAGCCTGAGGACATTAAAGCACGTATCGGTCAAATCAACACAGAGATTGAGCTGACAACATCCGATTATGACAAGGAAAAACTCCAAGAGCGCCTTGCAAAGCTTTCGGGTGGTGTAGCAGTCATAAAAGTCGGTGCTGCAACAGAGACAGAAATGAAAGAAAAGAAGCTCCGTCTTGAAGATGCTCTCAATGCGACCCGTGCAGCCGTTGAAGAAGGCATCGTTGCAGGTGGCGGAACAATCTATGCAGTTGCTTCAAAAGCCATTGAAAAAATGCTCGACGGAGCATCCGGTGATGAAAAAACAGGCATGGCACTGATTGCAAAAGCATTAGAGTGCCCTGTTGAGCAAATCGCCATGAATGCAGGAGTTGAAGGCGCTGTTGTACTTGACAAAATCAAGAACTCAAACGATGCAACATTCGGTTTTGACGCAGCGCAGCAAGAATACTGCGACATGATTAAAGCAGGCATAGTTGACCCGACAAAGGTCTGCCGCAGTGCTCTTGAGAATGCCGCTTCCGTAGCAGCAATGCTTCTGACAACAGAATCACTGGTAGCTGACATTCCCGAGCCTCCGGCACCAATGCCGGCAGGACCACCCGACATGGGCGGAATGTACTAGGCTTCTTTAAAAAACTAAAAAAAGTGCTTTACCCCATTTTGGGGTAGAGCACTTTTTGCATTATTCTAAATACAGTTTTGCAAACTTTTCTTCCAAATAATCTGCGAAGTAAACAGGGTTAAATGACTCTCCGGTCGACTTTCTTAAAAGCTCATCAGGGGAGTATATTTTTCCGTTTTTATGGATGTTCTCTTTAAGCCAGTTTGTTATCGGCGACAGGTCTTCTTTTCTCACCGCAGCATCAATATCTACAGTTTTCTTTATTGTGTTTATCATCTGCGCTCCATATGCAGAGCCTATTGCGTAAGACGGGAAGTAACCGACCATACCTCCGCTCCAGTGCACATCCTGCAATACACCTTGTGCCAAGCTCCCGGGTCGCAGACCAATAAGCTCTTCGTACTTATCAGCCCAAAGCTCAGGTAGCTCAGCGACCTTTATTTTTCCTGTTATGAGGTCTTTTTCCAGCTCATAACGCACCATAACATGCAAACAGTATGTAAGTTCATCAGCTTCTATACGGATGAGTGACGGACGTGCGATGTTGACCGCACGGTAGAGTTTTTCATTGTCCCAATCCTTGAAATAATCAAACTTTTCCTGCAGCTTTAGCAGAAGTCTTTCTGCAAAAGCAGGACTTCTGCCGATTATATTCTCATAAAGTCTCGACTGGCTCTCGTGGATTCCCATAGAGGCATCATCAGCAATGCCATAGATGTCCTTTTCCTCATCCATATTCTGTTCGTAAATAGCATGACCGCACTCGTGGATTATTGAGTATATTGATGAGAGTAGATTATCCTCATGGTATTTTGTAGTGATACGCACATCACAACGTGTGATAGTGGAGCAAAACGGGTGCTCAACCTCACCGATTTTGCCACGTTTACTGTCATATCCTGTAAAGCTCATAAGCCATGGCGCGAGCTGTCTTTGTTTGTCAATATCAAATAAACCTGTGACTTCCTTTGGCTGTTTTCCGCACTGAGTAATTTTTTTCACCAGCGGCACAATTTTGTTGCGCAAAGCATCAAAAAACGTGTCGAGCATTTCTACTGTAGCGCCTTTTTCATAGTCATCGAGCAGAGCATCATAGGGGTGCTTTTCATAACCATACCAATCACACAAGCGCCGCTGATAGTCCATAATTTTCTCGTAATATGGCAGCATCATATCAAAGTCACTTTTTTCACGTGCCGCCTCCCAGACATTTTCCGCCTCCGCGGTTAGCGCACAAAACGCCTCGTACTCGGCAGGTGGGACAGCCTTCAATTTTCTGTAATCGCGCCCCAATTCCCGTATCATCACTTGCTCATACTCTGTCAGCTCGCCTGCGACGGACTCGAGCACCTCTATAGCTTCGAGAGTGTCAGGAGCTACAAACCGGCGAAACTGCTCACCATAGAGCCAGCCGGTAGCGGCACTGCGCTTTTCGAGAGATCTCTCAGGGACACCCGTTGTAGCTGCGTCCCAATGGACCAGAGCGCCTGCAAGGTCAAGAGCCTTGTCTGCTTCGATTTTAGAAAGCAGTAAATCTAATGCTTGTTGTTTATTCATAATTTCAGTTTCTCCTACTTTTTTCCTGCTTTTTTGCTTGTTTTAGTATATACTTAATGATAATATACTTGTACAAATTTTACAAGATAGATGAGGGGTCAAATTGGAAACAAAAAAATTGTCTAAAGGAAGGATGTTAGCATTTGCATCGGGCGACATTTTTGGCGGCGGCTCGTTTAACATCACAAACTTTCTTTACCCCGGCTATGTGGCGATAGCAGTCGGATTGCCGGTACAGACCGCAGGTATTATTATGATGGCTGTCGGTCTTTTTGATGCTGTCACTGACCCGATAATGGGCTTTCTCTCCGATAAAATGCGGGTGCGCTTTAAGACGCGCCGCGGGGGTTTGCTTTTATGCGCTCCTCTAATAATCATTTCACTTTTTGCAGCATTTTATCCCTATGCAACCCCGGATGACGGTGAGAGAACCATGCAGTTTTTGATTGTCCTCATGTCATACATCTTTTTTACTGCAGTTCAAACAACAATAATGATTCCTTACTTCTCGCTATCAAGCGAAATGACAGAGGATTATACAGAGCGGGCGCGTATGACAACAGTCCGGCTTGGTTTTTCTATTTTCTCATCTATTTTATGTGTTGCTGTTCCCGGTATTTTAGTTGAAATATTTAGCGGACCAAATGACTATAACGGATATATAGTGATGAGCCTGACATTTGGTGTGCTTTTTGCAATTTGCGTTGCAATTACCGGACTTTTTGCAAAAGAGGGTATCCCCGCTCCCCAAAAAACAGATCCGTTTTCTGTCAGGGACTTTATTCGGCCTTTTAATGTTAAGTCGTTTCGGCAATATTTATGGCTGTTTTTATGCTGCCAAATGACAATGGCAATCATGAGTGCTTTGTTTTTCTTCTATGTTGATTTTTACTTTTGCGCAGAAGCAACGGCATCGGGAGAAGGCAACATAGTCGGCATGATTGGCGCAGCCATCATGTTTAGTATGCAAATCGTTGCGTTGCCTGTTTACATGAAGATTATAAAAAAATACGGAAAAATGGCAGTCTATATTATAGGTTCTGCAATTTGGATTATCAGCGCTCCTGTCCTTTTACTCCTGCCTCCGGAGTCAAACCCTGTTTACCTCTACATTTTAGCAGCGGTAATGGGCTTTGGCATCAGCGGGCCGGGGCTTATCCCGCACGCGATTTTTGGTGATGTTGTGGACGTCGGGCATTTGCAGTTTGGCACCCGTGTCGCCGGAGCTTTTTCCGGTATAGCTAACTTTATTAACAAGATTTCACAGGCAATAGGACTTGCAGTCGTTATGGGTGTTCTTGGTTTGGCAGGGTTTGTTGAAAGAGACATTCTAAATCCGGATTGGTTGGCGATTCAGCCGGACAGTGCGCGGATGGCTATAGTTTTACTTATGTCATTTGCTCCGCTTTTGTTTATGTCTCTTGGCATCTATGTCTGCACACGTTACCGCCTGGATAAAGACCGGCACGCACAGGTGCTCGCTGCGATAGAGAGCAGTGACGAAAAAGAAAAAACGGCGGTGCTTAATTCGTTATGAATGAAAAAAAGTCAAATGTAAAAAAACCGAACGCAATCATTTACTTTATAGCTTATATAATCCTGATGCCTCTGATAAAGCTGCTGTTTCGCCTGGAGATTGACCGCAGGAATTTCACGCCGCCAAAGGGAGCATGTATTACTATTTGTAACCATGCTTCCTTTATGGATTTTTTGGTAGTTATGCTTGCCTTATATCCGCGCAGATATAATGCTGTGGCTGCGCAGAAATTCTTTCTATATAAGCCGCTTCATTGGCTTTTGCCGCTTATGGGCTGTATACCCAAAAATCTTTTTGATGCGGATGTGCGCTCTATCATCGGAGTTAAAAAGGTTCTCGCACGTGGCGGCGCTGTGCTTCTTTTCCCCGAGGGGCGTTGTGAATGTGACGGTGTTTATGCAGGGATGAACACAGCGACGGGCAAGCTTATAAAAAAACTTGAGGTACCCGTTGTCAGCTGCTCGATAGACGGGGCATATAAATGTATGCCTTTTTGGCGAAAGGGAAAAAGATTCGGACGGGTGCGAATTGTTATGTCAAACCTGTTTACTGCTGATAGCTTAAAGGATCTTTCGGTCGAGCAGATTAACGAAGCTGTCGACAGACGGATGGCACGCGAGGAAGACCCGCCTTTGCGCACACCACGTAAAAACCGGGCGCGTCGTCGTCCTATGACACTGCATACGTTTGGGCAAAAACGTCTTGCAGAGGGCTTGCAGCTTATTTTATATTGGTGTCCGAAATGCGGGCAGGAATTTACTACGCAGACAAAGGGCAATGTTATAAGCTGCTCTGCCTGCGGGAATGCAGCGGAGCTTGACAGGGAGATGAAATTGATTCCGCTCTCGCCGGATTCGGTTGTGCCGGGAAGTGCCGGATTGCCGGGAGCTGACGGACTGCCGACCATTCATGATTGGTATAGGGAGCAGGCACGTTATGAGGCAAAAAAGCTGCACGAGGATATGGACCCTATATGTATAAAGGTAAGAGTACAAATGCCGGCGGCTATCCCCGGAGGTGGTATGCATTTTTGTGGTGATGGTGTTTTGAGCCTCGACCCAAAAGGCTGGCATTTTAACGGTGAGCTGAGTGGTGATAAGGTTAGCTTGTTTTTCCCGATAAACACAGTCCCTGCGCTGCCTATCGACCCGAATGATGTTTTTCAAATTTACGCAAACGGCACGTTTTATTGCTTTGTAACAGAAGACCCATGGGCGGTTATCAAATATTCTGTTATCGGCGAGTGTGCTTATTGGCGTTTTGCCACCGATATTAAGATGACACCAAGGAAGGACAGTGGTTTTGCTTATGAACGGTAAAAAAACAAAAGAAAAAGAACCAAAAGTAAAAGTACCAAAAGAACCAAAACTGAAAAAGCAAAAAACAAAAGAACCAAAAGCGCAGGGGATTAAGCGCCCGAACGGTGTTGTGTATTTTTTTGTGTATACTTTTATTTACCCTGTTTTGAAGATTTGTTATGGTCTAAAATCAGACCGCAAAGGGCTTAAGATGCCAAAAGGACCTTATATAGTACTTTCGAATCATATGACGATGCACGATTTTATACTTGTTATGCTTGCTTTTTATCCGCGTAAGCTAAATGCAGTCGCTGCCTCCAAGTTTTTTATGTATAAGCCTCTTCATAAGTTTATGCCACTTATGGGATGTATCCCGAAAAATATGTTTGACCCCGATGTGCGCTCTGTTATGAGTATAAAGTCAGTTTTGAAGCGCGGGGACGGGGTTCTGCTTTTTCCCGAGGGGCGCTGTTCGTCTACTCATGCCTATGTCGGTATTCACAAAGCGACGGGAAAGCTTATTAAAAAGCTTGGTGTGCCTGTCATCAGCTCTTATCTTGAAGGTGTTAACAACTGTATGGCGCATTGGCGAAAGCGCACCAGGTTTGGGCGCGTTCGTGTGACATTTAGAAATCTTTTTTCTGCTGAGGATTTAAAGGAGCTGGATGTCGATGAAATAAATGCCGCTATTGACTTAAGACTCGGAGGTCCTGAATTAACCACACCGCCAAAAAAACCTTTTGCAACATATCGTGCAAGAAAGCTTGCCGACGGGCTTGATCAGTTTTTGTATTTTTGCCCGAAATGTGAGCAGGAGTTTGTCACAGAGACTGACGGGAATACCATACGCTGCAAGGCTTGCGGATTTTCTGCGGTTTTGACCAGGCAAGGCAAGCTTGTGGTTGATAAGAGCTTTTGCCGGGAAGGAGAGCCGGCTATAATTGATGATGTCACATCGTGGATGAAAAAGCAGGTGCAATTTACCATGAAGTCTGTCGATGAGAATATGTCACTTGTTTTGGAGAACGTTAAAGTACGCACACCTGTAGTTGGTGTGCCGGGTGGGGGTACCGAGGAGAGTGGTCTCGGTAATATGAGGCTCGACCCGGAGGGTTGGCATTTTGACGGTACTATCAAAGGAGAGGCTGTTTCGATGTTTTTTCCGATAGATACACTACCTGCAATCTCGTATGACCATTGCGATAATTTTCAGCTTTATCATGAGGGGAATTTCTATATATTCATACCGGAAGACCCGCGGCCGTGCTTTAAATATGTGATTATGACCGAAGGTCTACACCGTCGTTTTGCATCGAAGGTACTGCTCACTCCCGGAGTAGAAAGTGGTTATTTTGCCGATTAGTTTTCGTAATCATAAGCAAATGAATATGAAAAGTACATATAAGTGTCTAAGTCTATATGTGCACTTAACAGGTTGTCGCCGGAAATTACAAAAGTCCAGGTAATCAATTGCTTTGGTGCAATAGATAGATTTCTTTGTCTCAAATTAGTTGCCTGTGCGAAATAATTCCGCTCGACATCAGAAGATGTAGAAAGTTTTAAGTTGAAATTTCTGATAGCGGTTATTGTTTTATCGGAATATCCGTTATTTATAAACAAGGTTACATGAAGCTCGCCGTTTTCATACCACAGCTTGTTTATGGAGCACAAAACCTTGTTATCTTCAAACTCCCGAAAATCACTGAAAAATACAGAGTTGTTTTCGGGGGGGCGCAGTGTAGGAGGACTACCGTTTTGGTCGCCCTGGTCTATTGTCGGAGGTGGTAAAACAATCTGGCCGTTACCACCGGGATCGGAGGTAAGCGCTCCGCCGGATGAACCAATCACTCCGGAATAATCTAGAATCAGTAAAGTTACTATAGTCAACACAGCTACGCCAACCACCGAGATAAGAAATTTAACAAGGCGGGTGACAGGTGTGCCGGGTGGGACAAGGGGACTGGTTCCATTGCCTCGCTCGCGAGGCAACAACTGTCCCTCTTCTTGTGCTACTTGTGCTGTTGGAGGCGCAGCCTCTTGGTACACAGGCATTGCAGCTTGCTGCGCAGGCATTTGAAGAGGTGGCAGAGGCTCTACCCACTCCCCCTGTCCCTGTTTGGTGCCTGAAAGTGCTGTGTTAAGCTCGGACACGGTTTGGAAACGGTTCTCCTGACGTATTGCAAGCCCTTTCATCAATGCTGCTTCCTGGCCATCCGGCAGATAAATTCCAAAGCTGCTTGGCGGCTGCAAAGTGTCGTTTAAAACTCTGTCCATCGAGCTTTCGGGAGTTACTCCGGTAATAGCTCTGTATATCGTCGCAGACAAAGCATATACATCAGTATGTGCACCTTGAATGCCTTTTGTGCTATATTGCTCCACAGGTGCATAGCCGTGTTTTAGCATGACAGAGATACTCTTGTTCTCCTCGTCGCCAAATTCACGTGCCGCTCCGAAGTCCAGCAGCTTCACATTTCCGTTACGGTCAATCATCAAATTATCCGGGCTTATATCTCTATGAATAATTCCGCTTTCGTGAATCTGCCCGAGCGAGTTAAAGACAGGCTTTAGCATTTCCAAAACCTGTGCAGCGGGTAATCTCTCTCCCGTTTGTGTCAAATAGGTTTTAAAGGTTTGCCCTTCAACAAATTCCATGACTATGTATGCTGTTCCATTTTCCATGAAATAGTCAATTACCATGACAATTCCGGGCAAATTGCGAAAACGGGCAAGACGTCTTGCTTCTTCAACAAAGCGGTCTTTGCCTTTGTGAAAATACTCACCCTGCTGACCTGTAGCAGGCTGAACAGTTGTTGAGATGGTTGTTGAGCGGGCAACAAAGCCTGAGGGGAAATACTCTTTTATAGCTACCTTTGTATGAAGGTTTAAATCATGACCAACATATGTTATGCCAAACCCACCCTCGCCGAGTACATTACCAACAAGATATTTGCCGTTTAGCACAGTTCGCGGATGAAGTCTGTACAAAGAGTCGGAAGCGGCATTCTGGTCGTACCCACAAGCAGGGCAATAAGGGTTTGCGGGTGCTAAAGCTTCAAAGCAGCCCTTGCAAAGATTATTTAGATACTCAGTGCTCATAATGTGACTCCTGTAATGGTAATAAAAGGTAAACTTTATTATATGAATAATTATTCAAAACGTCAACTATCAACCTCTGACAATCTTAAAATACTCCCTCATGCCGTCTTCTTCACTTTGACGGTAAACAAAACCAAAATGCTCCGCAACAGCAACAGCCAAGTCGTGAAACAAGTCACACATAACGTAAACGGCAGTCCAAATATTACTGTAGTCACCGTCGGAGAAAGTGGCAGCATATTTTTTATACACATCCGGCAAAAGATACCGCTTGAAAAATCTGCCTCCCTTGCCCGGCGAAAGCTCAAATCCATGCGTAACACCAATATACCACTCAATCATAAAATGAAGTTCCTCGCGCACGATACCGTTAAACATATCCATCACATACGCAAGCTCCTCTCGGGCAATACCCTTTGCAACGTTATTAAGACACCACCAGAAATTATTACAACACGAATAATAAAACAGCGGAGTCGGTGGTTTGATATGATACAAAACATCATTTGGCGGCGGCATAGGCGGTCTTAAACCATTCCCGTCATCCTTGTCAAGCAAAGTCACAGAGGGCTCGCCATCGTCCTGATAAACCCCACGATGAAACGACAAATCAAGCCGCACACCGTCCGGATAAATCATCATATAATTAAAGTTCCCGTCCCCGCAAGGCCACCGCATAGCCTCCGGCATCTGCATAATAAGCGGCTCTCCAAACCTCTCAACAACCCACGCAGGGTTATCATAAAACGGTGTGATATCATGCACATAATAGCTGATATCATAATCTTGATATTTATCCTTTGGGATAGAAGAATCTGCGCGCGAGCCCTCCAAACTGACAGCACGAATAAACTCGTCAGCTTCCGCTACACGCAGAATCAACTCCATCATCTCCCACTCACTTCTCATGAGAAATATTATGAACTATCCGGCACGAATACTCAAGAAGAAAATAAGGATCTCGACTAGTTCTACTTTGTAGAACTAGTCGAGATCCTGCGGAGGAGGAGGGATTCGAACCCCCGTGGGCTTGCACCCAAACGGTTTTCAAGACCGCCGCGTTATGACCTCTTCGCTACTCCTCCACCAAATCGGCAAATGCCATTTTAACTCAAAACATTTAATCTGTAAAGTAGATATTATAGCAGAGCGGCTGTTGCTCAGACGCCGAGTCGTCGGGTTGGTTCCGCGACGAGTGCGACCGAGAAAAACGCTTGCGTTTTACCCGCCATATTGGTCACTATTAACAAAATTAATATGATCATTAAAATTCGTAAAGAAATTATGCGTACCCTGCTTATTTAAAGCATAGTAAAACTCATTGGTACTTGCCGGGTACAAAGCCGCACGAATCGACATAATACCGGGATTTGCAATCGGCCCGGGCGGCAACCCCGGATACATATAAGTATTAAACTCATTATCAAGCTGCGTCGAAAACGGAGTACTCGTCCCTGCGATAATATAACGAATCGTCGCATCAATCTCCAAATTCGGGAAATTCGGACTATTCAAGCGATTATAAATAACCGCAGCAATACGCGGCCGCTCCTCGTCATCCCCCGCCTCGCGCTCAATCATCGACGCAATAATAACAATCTCCCTCACAGTATACCCGAGATAATCCGCGCGCTCGATAAACTGCTCGGTAAATTTTCGGTCAAACTCACGAAGCATCCTTCCTATAGCCTGCACAGCAGTCGAGCCCTTATAAAAATTATAAGTATCGGGAAACAAGAACCCCTCGAGGCGAAGCCTGTTACCGAGTGTCTCCTTACTGAGAAAATAGAAGCTAAAATCATGATAAGTAGCAGCATCCCAAAGCTCCGCAGCAGTACAAACCTCTTCGCTCTCGAGCAAAGTAAAAATCTGCGCCAAAGTAAAGCCCTCGGGAATAGTGACAGTAGTCTCAACCCGGACCCCGGCACGCGCCGTCATACCCTGCACAAGCGCTCTGTAATCAAAACTCTTGTTAAGCACATATGACCCCGGCGAAATTTTCTCCTCAGCGCTTGAATAATTCGCATAAAGATTAAACAGTGCCTTATACCTGATAAGCCCTGCCTCATAAAGCATATCGGTGATGCCCTCCATCGTGAAATCGGGCGGTACTTGAACATTAACAAGCTCATCATCTGAAGCAAACCCGAGCACATCGATGGTTGCCATCCACATAACAGAAGCAAGCACAAGACTGACACACAGAATAAAAACGGAAAACATCAGACCGCCGACAAGCCCTGTTCTGCGCTCGCGCCGCCTGCGCAAAGGACGATTCTCGGGAACATCCTTGCAAACAGTCTCAAAATCAAATTTCATTTTAAAATCAGGCGAGCCGATATCGACATCCGCATCGTTAAAGCCGGGCGCTGAAGCATCGCGGGCAGTCACGGCTGCGCCGCGCTTACCCTTGCCCCGCAGACCCGCAAACCACTGCTTGAAACTAAACTTGCTCTTACGTACAGGTACCTTTGGCGCGCGAAGCTCCTGCCAAGCACTCTCGTCAAAAGCACCACCTTCAAAAGCACCGCCGCCATAAGCGCCCGGTCCCGCACCGGCAGACCCGCCAACACCACCATAAGACCCGCCAACACCACCATAAGACCCACCATAAGACCCACCATAAGCAGACCCGCTTACAGTCCGGTCGGCAACAGGCCCAAGCCTATCTATGACAGGCTTTACAGAACTCGGCGCAGGCGCAAGCTTGCTGTCATCAACAGCCTTCAGCGCGTCATCAAGACTCTTAATGACATCGGACGTACCATCGGAACCGGTAGCACCATCATTTAACCTGTCTAATCTATCAGACATAGCAACCTCTTTAACACCTGGTCATGAATATCCTCGGGACTGCGCACATACTTATCCTGGAAAGTATGCGCCCCGAGATGAGCATACTGACTCTGCTGATCCTGATCCTCCGCGCGCATACTGTCAACAACATACCAATGAAACTGCGCAGCAGCCTGCAAACCACTCTGCGCGCAATTCGTCAAATAAGCCAAATCCTGCTCATGAATATCAGCGCTCGTCCCGGTCCTCTCACGGCGTGCAGACATCCGCTCCTCGGCAAGCGCAACATCAATATCAAAATAAAACACCAAATCCGGCTTCGGCAGCCCGATAAGCTCAAACTCATACTCATAAAGCCACTTAAAAAACATCCGCCGCTGCACATCACCCATTTTTGCCCCTTGATGCAAAGCATTACTGGTAGTATACCTATCGGTAATAACCAAACCGCCGCCTGTGTAATACTCGCCCCAATCCTGCACAAAAGAAGCATACCTGTCAGCCGCAAAAAACGAAGACGCAGCATAAGCATTTATATCATCCGGATTTTCGCCAAAATCTCCGCCAAGATACATTCTGATAAGCATTGACGACGGCTCATCATATCGTGGAAAGCTAAGACGCCGAAAATCGCACCCCTGCGCAGCAAGGCTCTTGCAAATCAAATCCGTCTGAGTTGACTTACCGCTGCCGTCTATACCTTCAAATACGATTAACTTTCCCAAAACTAAAAACCTCGCCTCAATAATGAGCCCCAATTATACCAAAAAAACATGAAAAATACAAATAATGGCAAAAAAACAGAGAAAAAACAGAGAAAAATGAATAAAAGCTTGACAAACAGGCACAAAAACCGTATAATCCCCGTGTGTGAACTGAATTTCACGACAATGTTTAGGAGGAGAATCAATGAAAAAGGTTACAGCAGTTATTTTAGTTCTTATTATGTCACTCGCATTTTCTACAGCAGCTCTTGCAGAAGAAGAAAAATCAGAGTTTACAGGTGTTCGTCTCGGCGCAATCAATTTTACAGGTAATGACAATCAACAAGGTTGGGCTTCAGACGGTCATGAGAATGTTGCATCGGGAATTCCGTTTAAAATATTCGCTGCAGCAACAGGTATTTCCATTCGACTCAGTAAAGCTCCAAATCCCGAACTACCCTATATGCAGCTTGTATTAGGTAGTGACGGGCCGGGTTCATTTTGGCGCGAAGAAGCTTTTGGCGATGGACTCACAAGATTTTTTGTAGCAGATAGCGAAGGCGAAGGCGGCAGACTTGTAATTCCGTTCTCTGCACATCCGGGTTGGGCAGATTTCAGACAAGGTGAGAGCGGCAGAATTATGATTTGCCACTATGATAACGGAGGCATTTCTTCGCTTGGTGTAGTAAGCGCAACACTTAACGGTGTGCCGCGTGCACTGGCAGAAGAGCTTGGTGTCCCGACAACAGGTGTCACAACTTTTATCGGAATAGCAGCACTCGTGCTTGCAGGTTCAGGCACAGGAGCAGTCGTAGTCTCCCGCAAACTCAAAAATAAATAACTGTAATTAATATACAAAAGGGCGAGCGCTGTTCGCCCACCCACCACAAACAATGATAAAACAACGACTAACAAAAAGAACAAAGCTAAAAATTCTTTTAGCTTTGTTCCTTTGCATATTCGCATGCGCGCTGACCTATCTCGGCTTTATACTATATGACTACATATCACAACAAAAAATAGAAAGTCATATAGGTGATTTGTTTGATGCGGCAGTAGAGCAGCGCGACAATCAGCCAAGCCCGTCACCGATACCGACCCCGAGAGGCCCGGACGACCCTGACGAGCCTCCTCCGCCACCTGAGAGCGCATGGGCAATGGAACGCCGCTTGCTTCTTGAAGAAGAAGCGCGGGGCAGGGAGATATTCTCCGAGATACTGGAAATTAACGAGGATTTCCTCGGGATGATAGAGATACCCGGACTCGTAAGCAGACAGCCCTATGTCCACTCAAAGGATAACGAAGAATACCTCGCAATAGACTTTAACGGAAAACGGAACCAAAACGGCACAATTTTTCTCAACAACATAAACGACCGCCTGATGATGGACAACAACAGTATAATATTTGGACACCACACATCAACAGGCAGCATGTTCGCAAGGCTGGGACAATACAAAAATGCGGACACATTTAAAAAATCACCTGTAGTAATATTAGACGGGCTGATAGGAAAAAGTATATGGATTGTCTTTGCAGCGCATGTCACAGAGCCGACAATATGGTATACACAACCAATAGAAGAGAAAGACGAATATGCTGAGTATTTAGACGAAATAAAAGCACGCAGCTTTTTTAACACGGACGTGGAGGTAACCCCCGATGATCGCATAATAACACTGTCCGTGTGTGATTACTCATATGAAAACATGCGCTTTGTAATCCATGCACGCAAGCTCCGCGACGGAGAGGAAATACCGGAAGAAGTCATAGCAACCACAAACCGCGACAGAAAACCATATACGGTTCCAAACCAGCAGGCACTTAAGGACATTGACATGTCAAGCTCCACAGTTGCCCTAAACCCCTCATCAGGCAAGCTCTTTATATATAAGGCTCGAGCAGGCGGAGTTGACCGCTATGCAGGTGACACAAGCCATGTGCAAGGCCCGTTCCGAGCCCTGACAAATAACGGAGTCTCGGCAAGTAACTTCATATCGGTGGTTATGCTAAACGTCCGCGAAGAGGACGAAAACGAGAATGTACGTGCCGCCTATATGGCAGCGCAGGGAGTTGGCGGCGGACAGGGAATAACGGTGTTTTCGGCAAATTTTGCAAGAGGAATTTATACCGAAATCGGTGTGACAACACCCGAAGGAGTGAATGCAAGATATCCTGTTTTGCAAAATAGCGGAGGGCTGTGGATGCTATATAGTGTCCCCGGCGAGGACGGAAGCTCGGACATATACCGCCAGCCGCTGCTTGGCGGCGAGAGTGAGCATCTTGTCACAGTTAGAAGGACGGAACACGCACGTCCGCTCGGACTATATAATATAAACGACCAGAGAGTCGTAATATGGCACAACCCTGCAACCGGTGCAATAGACGGCGCCAGAGCAGGGACGCGAGAGCTTTTCTCTGTCGGCAGTGTCAGCGCAAATGCGCGCGTTTCGCCATATGGGCAGCTGTCGGGCACAACGATAAGAGCGGCAGTGGAAGTAAGAGGAAAACTGTCGTTTACATCATTTGACATGGGACAGACACCGGTAGAAGACCCCGTCGACCACGTCGAAGAAACACCGCCACCCGAATGGTATATCCCGCCCAGCTGGCTCTTACCATAAGGAAAAAATATATAGAAAACAAAAAGTAAAGCAAAAACGGTAAAAAAACGCCCAAAAACTTGATAAAATAATGAAAAATGCTTGACAAATCAAGCATTTTTACGTTATAATGCTCTCTGTGTGAGTGGCACTATCAGTCACTACATAAAACAAAGCATCAAAAACTGAGCAAAATAGAGGTTTTGTGAGTAAAATCGAATTTAACTAATATTTACATTAAAGGAGACAGATTTATGAAGAAGTTTATGGCAATCGTATTAACCCTGGTAATGGTGTTCGGACTATTACCGCTTATTGGAGCCCCAGCAGTAGCAAGCGACCCTGAGGA
>Ga0123356_10003094_pt1 | contig 17568 bp, 10 predicted proteins | sample TergutEmb28metaG_2_FD_92546 | JGI IMG/M metagenome (GOLD analysis project Ga0123356, IMG submission 92546) | Embiratermes neotenicus P3 segment gut microbial communities from Petit-Saut dam, French Guiana - Emb289 P3 | ecosystem: Host-associated > Arthropoda: Insects > Digestive system > Gut ...
CCTGATTATCGCTTGTTCCATTATTTACGGTTTTGCTTAACCATAATCCTGAAACTTTATATCTTGCGCCATTCATTGTACCGGTAAAATTAGTATTGTTGTCGCCAAGGGCGTGCCATCCTGTAGCGCCCCATTTTGTATATCCAAAGCCTCCCTCTGCAAGATAGGCGGTGAGGTCTATGTCGTTGCAGAGTTTAAAACTCTTGTGCCTGAAATAGCGCACACTGTCTAATTGAGCATCGGTGCAAACCATGTATGGGTTTTCGGGGTAACCATCTCCGTTTTGAAAATAGTATGGTTTTGGCGTGGGCGTAAATGCCGGCGCTGTTTGCCATTTAAAATAGGGGTAAGAGCTACCCTCATCTATTTTCCAGATATTGTCGAAATCCCAAGCCTCGCCGTTTAGCCAATTCGCTCCGGTTGTATAAAAAGATTCAAGATACAGGGTGTCTAAATCCACATTGGCACCTGCCTTCCGAGTTAAACTTATGATTTCAATATCTCCCGGGTTGCCGGGTTTTTCCACAATCATGATATCATTGGCGTAGTTGTGTAAATTGGTGGACGTATTAACGGATGCTGTAACACGGTTAGGGCTGGTACCTGTTGATGTAGCTTCAATTTTGATATTTGCCGCCACGTTGTTTAATAATTGGGAAGAGGAATTGAAACGTTGTCCAACTATACCGCCAACATTAGCGCTACCCATAACATTGCCGGTAGCGTAACAGTAGGTAATATGTGCGCCCCAACTGCTGGCATATCCCACCAAGCCGCCTACATCGGAGGCTCCGGTAACATTTCCGGTAGCATAGCAGTTTGAAATGTAAGAAGTTGAGTTCGTTGCACCACTTGCAATTCCCACTAAACCGCCTGCATAGTTGCCGGTTCCTGTAACATTTGCCGTACTGTAACATGTTGATATGGTTGATGTTATTTCGTTTGACGTACTATAAGAGTATCCCACCAAACCGCCAACATAGAGAGTTCCGGAAACTTTTCCGGTAGTGTAGCAATCTGTAATGGTCGAACTGTTACAGTATCCCACCAAACCTCCTACATTTTCTCTTCCAGTAACACCTGCAGGGGCAATCTCAACGCCAAGATTTTGTATGGCGGCGCCATTCGTATAGCCAAAAAAGCCCTGGTAATTGTCTGCTCCATAATTCGATGTTTTGCTTAACCACAATCCTGAAACTTTATATCTGGCACCGTTCATTGTGCCGGTAAAGCGGGTATCGTTGTCGCCAATGGCTTGCCATCCTGCGGCGCCCCATTTTGTATATCCAAAGCCTCCCTCTGCAAGATAGGCGGTGAGGTCTATGTTGCTACAGAGTTTAAAACTCTTGTGCCTGAAATAGCGCACACTGTCTAATTGAGCGGCTGTGCAAACCATATATGGGTTTTCGGGGTAACCGGTTCCGCTTTGAAAATATTGTGGTTTTGGCGTGGGCGTAAATGCCGGCGCTGTTTGCCATTTGAAATAGGGGTAAGAGCTACCCTCATCTATTTTCCAGATATTGTCGAAATCCCAAGCCTCGCCGTTTTGCCAATTTGCTCCGGTTGTGTAAAAAGATTCAAGATACAGGGTGTCTAAATCCACATTGGCACCTGCCCGCTGAGTTAAACCAATTGTTCCAATATTTCCCGGGTTTGCCTGATTTTCCACAATCATAATATCATTGGCATAGTTGTACATATTACTACCCACATTAAATACTGTTACAGCACGGTTAAGCGATTGATAAGCGGCCGTTGTTGTAGATTCAATTTTGATATTTGCCGCCACGTTGTTTGATATTTGATAACTGTCACTGGAGCGGTATCCGGTGATACCGGCAACCCGGTCTCCACCTTTAACATATCCGGTAGCGTAACAATAGGTAACATGCGTGTAATTTTGTTGTCCTATCAAACCACCTACGTTTGAGTTACTGGTAGCGCTTGTCGTTACATTGCCCGTAGCATAGCAGTTTGAGATTGTATTAAATGCCGGAGACGTGTAATTCGTTGCGAACCCAACCAAACCACCTGTATTGTCGGTACCTGTAACATTTGCCGTAGAGTAACACACCGATATTGAAGATATTGCTGTTGCTGTAGTACTGTAAAGGGTTCCCACCAATCCGCCCACAAACCTTGTACCGGTAACATTTCCGGTAGTGTAACAGCCTGTAATCGTTGTATTGATCGCGTATCCCACCAAGCCGCCTGTTGACTCTCTTCCTGTAACGCCGGCAGGGGCAATCTCTACGCCAAGGTTTTTAATGGTGGCGCCTTCTGTATAGCCAAACAAGCCCTGGTTATTGTCTGTTCCATAATTCGATGTTCTGTTAATCATAAGGTTGCTTACCACCTTTCTGTTCCCGTCGAACGTTCCGTGAAAGCGGGCATTGTGGTTAAATACTATAGTGGTATTGTCTCCTATGGGCGTCCATCCGGTTCCGGTTTGGTACGCGGAGAGGTCAATATCGTTGCCGAGCCTGTAATGCGCGGCATCGTAGTCGGTATTACCTGTGTTCACGTAGGTTGCCAGCTGCGCCAGTTGCGCCGGCGTAGTAATGATGTAGGGATTTGATTCCGTGCCGTTCCCGCCGGAAAATTGAGCAAAAACGCTCATGCTGAGTGCTAACATCAGGGTTAGCGAAAGGTAGAAATTTTTCATATTATATTGGGTTTAAAGATTTAAAATTTAAAGTTTAAAATTTAAAGTTTAAGAGGTTAATTCTCTTAATTTTTAATTCTTAATTCTTAATCATTATTCACGCGGCAAAAAAGCGGAGAAAAATGATACGATGCACCAGTAATTATACGGGGTTTTGGGGGAATTTACCAGTAAAAATACGGGGGGGGAATTAAGAATTGACAATTGAGAATTGAGAATTGGGAATTGGGAATTGGGAATTGAGGATGGGAGGTTTAACCCTTTTGCTTCTTTAGTCCGGCAATTTCGCTCATAAGTTCGGCTATTATTTTCTCTTGGTCGGCAATGGTTTGCTCTTTGTCGGCAATGGTTTGCTCCTTGTCGGCAATGGTTTGCTCTTTGTCGGCAATGGTTTGCTCCTTGTCGGCAATGGTTTGCTCTTTGTCGGCAATGGTTTGCTCTTTGTCGGCAATGGTTTGCTCTTTGTCGGCAATGGTTTGCTCTTTGTCGGCAATAATTAGCTCTTTTTGTATTATTATTTCTTCTTTTGCTTCTATCTTGCGTTCTTTATTTTGAAGTTCCTTTAAAATATCGTCTTCCAATTCCATGGCACGCCTTTGTTTAGGGTCTTCCATGGCTTTGCGTAAACGACGGATAATTTGTTGATACTCTTCAGGATAATCATCTTCATCTACATCCAGAATATATTTATTCATAAGATTACTTTGGTCGAATATGCTCAGTATCTTTTCGAGATCGTTTCTGCGGCGTTTTTTCAACCGGCGAATTTGCACAATCCATGAGCGATGATGAAGACCTGCTACAAACTCTCCTGTAGCAGGAAATTCATCTCCCGTATAAGCATCCTGCACCTTGTAATCTACTTTCAAAACCGGACGTCTGGGTAAATCCATTCCGTAATCAAGAAAATAGATACAGTAAATTTGACGAGCTTTCTCCTGCTCCTTATCATAACTGTTGTCGGCGCTTTGGTAGTGCAGCCCCATATAGCGTCGAAAGCGCATCAAATCAGACAAATATTTAGCTTTTTGAAGTTCAATAATCACCGTTTTAAAACCGTCTTCTGTTTTAATTTTTGCTGAAAAATCGAGCCGGCAAACGGTCAGCGGCATCCTTTCCTTTTCCTGAGGCGGTGGCTGAATTTCCACGATGTGCTCATGGGCGCTAAATTCCAACTCCGCAATATTTTCACCAATAATAGCAGAAAGAAAGAGTTTGGCTACTTTGTTGTCTTCAAGCATGTATTTAAACACTACGTCGTATATGGGATTGGCTATATGCATACCTTTGTTTTTATTTAATTATTTCACGCCGCGAAAATAAAATAATTCTCATACAAAAATCAATTTTACGAAATTATTTTTCTAAAAATCAATGGGTTAAAAATTACAATAAAGTAAAAAATGGCGTTGATTTTTTGGAGAAATGTACATTTTATATGTAAAAATGCCAAATTATATTATTGGATTTACGATTTGCGATTTATGATTTTTAATTTACGAACGAAGTAAAAAAAACTATATTTTTGTAGCGTTTTCAGAATTAATTGTTCCATGCAAAAAATCAATGCTTTTTTAGTTGACGATCACGAGCTATTCCGGCTGGGCATACGAACGGCTATCGAAAGCCGGCATCCTGATATTGCTATCGTGGGGGAAGCGGGGTCGGGAGCAGAATTTTTCGATTTGCTCAAAACCACCACCGTTGATATTGTGCTTCTTGATATTGCACTTCCTGACATGAGCGGCGTTGAGATTGCCCGCCGCTTGAGAAAAGAGTACCCTTCTGTGAAAATTCTCGCCGTCTCTGCCGAAAATTCTGCCGTAATTGTACAGGAAATGCTCAATATTGGCATTGAAGGGTTTATCAGTAAACTCAACAGCAAACCCGATATACTCGCAGAAGCCTTACGCTCTATTATGCAAGGATTTGAATATTTCGGAAGAGATATATCCGAGATTATTCAACGGATTTATATTGCCAAAAAGAAAACAGTAGAAGTGAGTTCCGATTTTTCCGAACAGGAAAAGCAAATTATTCAATGTTGCATGGAAGGGCTTCCTGCAAAATTAATTGCCAACCGCCTCGACATCTCCACCCGAACGGTAGATTGGCACAAATCAAATATCTTCCGGAAACTCGGTATCAAAAGTACGCTTGAAATGGTGCAGTTTGCGGTGAAAAATGGGATAATAGGATAAAAGCCTGCGGCGATAAAAGGGATAAAAGCCTGCGGCGATAAAAGGGATAAAAGCCTGCGGCGATAAAAGGGATAAAAGCCTGCGGCGATAAAAGGGATAAAAGCCTGCGGCGATAAAGGCTTCGCGATAAAAAGGATAAAAATTATAATGCTATGGGTAATAAATATTTAAGGTTTGAGGAGTTGGAAGTATGGCAAGATGCAATGAAGTTGTGTAAGAAAATATATTTTGTATTAAAAGATTGCAAAGATTATGGGTTAAAGGATCAAATGCAAAGAGCCTCTGTTTCTATTCCTTCAAATATAGCAGAAGGATATGAACGCAAGGGTTCTAAAGAAACTGTACAATTTCTTTATATTGCAAAAGGTTCATGTGGAGAACTGCGCACACAATTGTATATTGCAACAGATTTAGGATATATAGAACAACAAAACTGCAAACAATTAATAGAAGAAACAATCAACTTAAGTATAAAAATATATCGCTACATACAGTCTATTCAGTAACAATGGTAGAAATAATAAAATTTATCGCCAAAGGCTTTTATCGCGAAGCCTTTATCGCGAAGCCTTTATCGCCGAAGGCCTTTATCGCGAAGCCTTTATCGCCGAAGGCCTTTATCGCGAAGCCTTTATCGCCGAAGGCCTTTATCGCGAAGCCTTTATCGCCGAAGGCCTTTATCGCGAAGCCTTTTATCATTGTCCTGTTGCTCGCCATATCGCAAATAAACGCACAAACCATCCCCGAAAGAATTTTACAGTACGAGCAAGAGATTTCTGAAGGAAAAGTGGATGAAATAAAAATGTTAAAGAATTACATTGATTTGATAACGTTTTACAGTCATATAGATATTGCAAAGACCCATCTTTATTTTCGTGAAGCTATCGCATATTCACAAGAAAAAAAACAATTAGATTGGGAGTCAGCTTATTGGAGGCGGTTGGCGCAAGTTTATTATGAACTGGGAAAAATAGACTCTTCTTATTATTGTATTGACAAAGCCATTACACTTGTTGAGGACAAAGGGTATGATTATGAGCAATGTGCAAATTATCAAACACAAGGGGTCGCTTTTTTTATGGGACAAGAGTATGAAAAATCTTTGAATGCCTATCTGAAAGCCTTGGAATTAAACAATAAAGACAAAGCCCAAAAAATCGCAATGCATGAAAATGTGCACAACAACCTCGGGATTGAGGCTTCCATCTATAGACATATTTCAAGGATTTACAGCAAGCTACTCAATTACGACAATGCCATTGATTACCTGCTTCGCGCCAAAAAAATAATGGATGATAATCCAACGGATAGAATCGCACTCGTATTGCTTGAGATAGAAACACTTGGAGAACTTGCCGATCTATATATGACAACGAGACAACCCGAAAAAGCTTTGCCTTTGCTGAAAAAATGTTACGAGTTGGCTGTTGCCAAAGAATTTTTGCCTGAAATGGTGTTTGGATTATGCCGCTTATCAAATTTTTACTGCTCTGAACGCCAAGACTTCAAGCAAGCGCTTGCCTTTAGCAAGGAAGCATTACAAATTGCTGAAAAAACAGAAATGCCTTATCTTATCAGTAACGCCGAAAGGAATATGATGAAAGTCTATTTTGGCTTAAAAGACTATCAATCAGCATGTCGTTATGCCGAACGGGCGCTATCGAAAGCCGAAGAAGGAGATTGGGATCATTTGCAAGACCTATATGGGCATTTAATCATGATACATGCTTTATTAGGCAATGTGAGTCAGTCGGAACTCTATTTGACAAAATATAACGAGATTACAGCGAATTTATCCGATAAAAATTTGCATAACTCGCTTCAGGAAATGGAAGTAAAATACGATGTGCAGCAAAAACAATTTAAAATAGAGCGTCAACAAACAGAAATAAAACAATATAGAACCCAACAATTTATTTTCATCGGAGGAATAAGTGCAGCGGGATTGCTGCTTGCCTTGCTCGTGGTTATTGTCATTATGCGCTCCCGCCGCAACAGAGCGCTCGCTGAAATGAACGCTATTAAGGATAAGTTTTTCAGCATCATCTCACACGATTTGAAAAATCCCGCCCTTGCGCAACGGGAGGCTTTGCAACTGTTATCGGAAAATGCCCCTCAATGGGATATCCACACAATATCCAACTATCACCGCCAACTACTCAAATCTGCCAACGGATTGGTTGACTTGCTTAGCAACCTTCTTAATTGGGCGCAAATACAAACAGGACGGGAGAATTACCATCCCTTGTCGTTTAACCTTGTTACTGCCCTGCAACCCGACCTTGAAGTTGTCAAAAACTTAGCCACGCGAAAAGAGATTACATTCGAGGCGCTGATGCCCCAAACACTCATTATTACTGGTGATGAAAATATGCTCTTAACCGTTGTGCGCAACCTGCTTACCAATGCGGTAAAATTTACGATGGCAGGCGGCAATGTATTGTTGAACATTAACCAATGCAGTGATAAATACATCATTTCGGTTACCGATACCGGAATTGGGATGCTGCCCGAACAAATACAAAATCTTTTCCGCATAGACCGCCAATGGTCAAGTTCCGGTACCGCCGGCGAACATGGTACCGGATTGGGGTTAGTAGTTTGCAAAGAAATGATTGAAAAACATGGAAGCAAACTGTATATTGAAAGCGAAGTGGGAAAAGGTAGCCGGTTTTGGTTCGAGTTAGGCAGGAGTTAATTTTTTAAATAAGAATTTTCTCATCATCGTTTTACAATCTTAATCATCTCAACAGAGTTATTGGACGTTACCCGAAGAAAGTAAATTCCGGGGTTAAGATGAGAAATATTGATGAGATGGGGAGAGGATGAGGTGAGGAGAAGGTGGAATGATGTTTTTTTACCATAAACATCAAAAATTTCAATATTTGTTATTGTGGAGAAGGGGCACGCCCCGCCTCTACCATGTTCAATAAATAATTCTCCTGTAGTTGGGTTCGGATAAACTGTAAAAGAGGAGATTTTTTGTTCCGGTATATCATTTCCATGCTCTGCATAAATTTTGTAATAGTTTGGAATTCCGTAGCCCATTCTGTCATTTGGATTGTGATAGAGATGGCTGTATTCTCTAATCAATTGCATGAGTTCTAATGAAGAATATTGAGGGAGCGCTTGCCATAAACATGCCGACAAGCCTGCAATTACGGGACTTGAAAAGCTGGTGCCGTTGCCTTGAAGCCTGTCTCCATAAGAATTGATGATCCAGGTGTTCCATCCTACCGAAGTTACATCAGGTTTTGTACGTCCGTCGGCAGAGGGTCCGTAGGATGAGAAACCTGCTATCGCACCATCTTTATTCATGGCGCCCACAGCCAAAATATCGAAAGCATCTGCAGGGCGGCCAATAAAGCGCCAGTCGTTGTTTCCGCTGTTTCCGGCGCTGTTTACCACAATCACGCCTTTTTGTGCTAAAATAGAAGCGGCCCGGGAAATGATACTTGCCGTACCGTTATTGTCATCAGGGGTGTAAATATTTTGCCACTCATAATCAAAATCGGTATAGCCCAATGAAGAATTGATTACATCGGCGCCTAAACTGTCGGCAATTTCTGCTGCCTGCGTCCAAAAATCTTCTTCCACCAATTGCTCATCCCAAGGGTATTCCGAGCGGATAAAAAAGTAGTTGGCTTGAGGCGCTGTGCCAACGAAGTACCCATCCATTGCGCTTGCCATGATGGAAGTTACCATTGTGCCGTGGTCATGTCCTATATATACATCATTCATTTGAGGCGCTAAATCTCGTGTTCCCCAAATTTGCCCATTGTCATATAAATATTTAAACTGAGAAAGTGTATTGAAATTATTCCATCCGGCATCAAATACGCAAATCAACATATCCTCTCCGCAAAAACCGGCTTTATGCAAGGCGTGTCCTTCATGCACGCGTATTTGCTCCAGCGGCGGCCCATAGTTATAATCGCAGGAAGACGCATATATCACAGCATTGGAGGTCTGTTTATGGATGGGCGTTTCAACACTCTTAGGTATTTGATAAGTTGCTACCGGTAGTACATCTGTCACAAAACTAAACTTTTGCAATTCTTCAACAAGAGCTTCCCAATTGGAAACTTCGGGACAGTGAAGCACCACCGAATTATTCCATTTTGAGGTAGCGATAATATAAGTTGGCGTATTTATTAGCGCTTGAACGATTGTAATATATTGCTGATTTACAGGCAAATCCTGTTCTGTAATCGAAATATCAAACCGTTCGCGCTTAACAATGGCGCGGGAAGACAGAAACTCCTCAGGGCGATCTATGGAATAGGAAGAATCGTTTTTATCGGAGAAAGTAATGCGGAAACAGTTGGGGTTTTGTGCGGAAACAGGCGAAGAAAACAGAAAGCCAAAGACAGCAACTACAAAGAAAATCTTATTTTTACAAGTAGCCTTAGTCGCAAAAAGTAGGGAAAAATGTTTTTGTTTCATAATGAAAATGTTTTATTGATATTTGAATTTGAAATAGATTAACCTCTAATTAAAATAATCCCCACGTTCATGTACTAACTTATAACCAACAGCAGCCAAGCTTTCACCCAATTTCTTCACTCCTTCTGCCGCCTCTAATCCGGTAGCTATTTTATTGTTATACAGCATATATTGTTTTCTTACCTCTATCGGCGACAAATTAGGCATCACCACATTAGCGCCTGCCAATACTGCTTTTTCGCGCCCTTGCGAATTGAGCGTGCCTAGCGCAGTGGTAGCAGGAAGCAAAACCTTAGGCAATAAAAGACGGGAAAGCGACAACAGAAATAGCGTGAGTTCCACATTTCCTGCAGAAAAATTTGCAAAAGCCGTATCTTTATGTGGAATAAACGGACCAATTCCCAACATTTCCGGTTTAAAATCGGCAATAAATAGCATATCTTCCGCTAAATTTTCAATGGTTTGAAAAGGAGATCCTACCATAAAACCGGTACCTGTTTGAAATCCGATACGTTTTAAATCATACAAGCATTGTTTGCGCGGAAGAGCCAATAAGTTTTTGGGATGCAATTGGCTATAGTGTTCCGGATTTGCTGTTTCGTGGCGCGACAAATAGCGGTCGGCGCCGGCATTTCTAAACGCCAAATAAGAAGCATAACTTCTTTCGCCAAAAGATAAGGTGAGCGCACTGTCGGGATGTTTTTCTTTGATAGCAGTAATGATGTCCAATAATTTCTCATCGGTGAAATAAGGATCTTCGCCGCCTTGTAGTACAAATGTTCTGAATCCCAAATCATTACCAATTTTGCAACAGGTTAAAATTTCCTCTTTGGTTAATCTGTATCGTGTGGCTTTTTTGTTTCCGGCGCGAATGCCGCAATAGAAACAGTTGTTTTTACAATAATTGGTAAACTCAATCAATCCGCGGGCAAACACTTTGTTCCCAAAATGTTGCAAGGAAACCTGTCGTGCTTTTTCGCCGGCATATTCCATGAGCTCAGGATTTCTTTCCGAAAGCAAAAACATCCATTCTTCTTTTTGAAGAACGGATGCTTGTAAAAGCTTATCAATAAGAAGTTTTTCCACTTATTTTAACAAAGTTTGGAAATTAGGGTTATTTCTAAATCTCTTAAATTCGGCATCTGTTTTGGCTTCAGCTTTATATCTGTTATCCAATTCGATAGCTCTTCGAAGGCTGCCGAGCACACCCTCCTCATAATTTTGACGTGCGCTGATAATCGCAACTAAATAAAATGCTTTGGCATCTTTAGGTTGAACACAATCAATAGTAGCTTTGGCAGCGGCATAATCTCTGTTCAAAAGTTGTGCTAATGCTACGTTGTAGTCGCAGCTGCGGTTGCCCATAGCTTGTATAGCGCCAGTAAAATCACCATCTAAAATTTTGAAAAGCCCCAAGTTATAATCTTGTTTTACAGGCTCTACTTGTGCTTTTTGCGATGCTTCAAATGCTTTTTTAGCTTCGTCTTTCTTACCTTCCAAGAAATATAAGATCCCCGAGTTGTTGAGTATAATGCCGTTGCTTGGAGAGATGGCAGCGGCTTTATCCAAGAAACTTTGCGCAGCGTCAAGTCTTGCATTATCTGCTGTTTGCAAAAAATCATTAATGGCAAGAATCGCCAAATTGTTATAAGCTCTCCAATCGTTTTCCGATGTTGCGTCTTGTATAACATTGGTAAAAATTCTTTCTTTCTCTTGTAAATTAGTTATTTTAGAAGCTGCAAACAATTTTTCGTTCACATTTAATATTGAAATGTCTGATACTACCAATTCGAGAATTTCCTCGTCGGTGAAGTTATTTTTGTTGCGCACAATAGAGATTTCGGCGCGGCGCAGCGGCGGAAGAATTTGCTCGGCAATTTCAGTAAAGATGTCCGTCATTTCTCTGATTTTCTGCTCTCTGTCGGCGGAACTTCTTTGCGAACGCACCACATTTAATATTTGGCTCTTTTCTTTAATATTCGATTTTTCTACGGCAACTTCAAAACCCGACCAGTCTTCCCCTTTTGCATTATACTCGAAGGTAATTTCCGGAATTTGCACATCTCTCAGTCTCAGTTTATTTCTCTTGGCATAATCTTTTCTCCATTCCTCCATTTGGTTGTTTAACCATTTTTTGCCTTGGTCGAAACGTTTTTCAGAAAGCCCTTGATTAAAAGACTCTTCTCCTTCAGGAGAAGCCCAACCCGAGATCACAATTTTTTGAATCTTTTTGTTGCCGTCAAGCGCGTTGAAAAGATAATTTTTAAGCTCGTTTAATGCTTGTTTTGCTTTTTCATCTTTATTTAATTTCAAGTTCCAGTTCAGGTTATGCATATTTACTTCAAAATAAATGATGCCGGTTTGTGTTTCAAACTCCGGTTTATAGCCATGTGGCGCAAACAGGAGGTTTGTTCCGTTTCCGGCTTGGTCGCTCAAAGCAGGATTTATGCCAATGCGGGAGGAGGTGTTAGAGATACCTTCTCCGATTTTTTGCGGAAGATAAGTAAATTCTCTTTTTCCAACTCTTGCCGTTCCAATGCCGTAAATGCCTTGAGTAGCAAGTTCTTCTTTGAATGGGAAGTTTCCGGCAACGGTAAATGTACCTCCGGCTTTACGCGGTATTACCGTACCTTGTTCTTTCGATTTTTCGCCTACTAATTTAATAGCATTCATAATGGTTTTTTCGCTACCATCAGCATTCATAAACACCGGCACCTGGAGGTCAACCGTTGCTTTTTTTTGCATAAAATTCGGAGGAACGGTGCCTTTCACCACATATTCCACTTTTCCTCCTTTGTTTTCCAAATCCGGGTTTTCAAGTTTTAAAGTAATTTGGTTGTTCGGGACCATCTTTCCTAATCCACAGCCACTCAAGATTAGCGCAACCAGCGCAATCATTGATAAAAAGGTAATTTTTTTCATGTTTTTTGTATTAATTTTAATGGTTAAATAATCTTTTTTTCAACGCTTGCAAAAATAAGAAATTATATTAATACCCAGAATTTAGCGTTATTTAAAATCAATCTGATCCTTCAACACAAACGCCCCCGGAAAAAACAGGGCAATATCTTGCAAGGCTTTATAGGCTTCCAGTTTTGTACGAAAATTACCCACTCTTAATCTGAAATTAGGTTGCTCAAAAGAAATAGAATAAGGAATATTCGGAAATTGTTGGCTAAATTGTTCTGCTGCATTTTCAATCAAATTTCTGGAATTTACGCCTGCAAATGAAGTGATTTGGATGCGAAATCCATCAATTTTTTTAATTTTTTTCCAGGCGTCCAAATATTGTTGCTCTACATAGTTAATTCCTTTTTCCATATTATAGGAAACATTTTTTTGCGCATATAATAAAGCTATCGGAAAGATAAAGAGAATAAAAAAGATGCTTCGTTTCATACTCGGAATTTATGCGCGAAAATAAAAAAAATAAATCATACGATTAACCGCTTATTTTTCTATTTTTGCTCGCTTAATATAAAACCTCCAAATGATAAAATATTTATGGGCTTATTTTCATTTTTTACTAAAGAATTAGCGATTGATTTGGGCACCGCCAATACCGTAATTTTGCATAACGATAAAGTGATTATTGATGAACCTTCGATTATTGCTGTAGATAGAGCCACCCGCCACGTGTTGGCAGTGGGGAAGAAAGCGCTTTTGATGCATGGAAGAACACACCCCAACATCCTCACTATTCGTCCGCTGAAAGATGGCGTTATCGCTGATTTTCAATCCACCGAGTTGATGCTTCGTGAGTTTATCAAAATGACGGGTTCCAAAGGGTTGCTTTTTCCTCCGGCGCTGAAGATGGTAATTTGTATTCCATCGGGTATTACGGAAGTAGAGGAGCGCGCAGTGCGCGATTCTGCCGAGCAGTCGGGCGCCAAAGAGGTGCGCATGATTCACGAACCGATGGCAGCTGCCATCGGCATCGGCATAGATGTTTTGGATGCAAATGGCAATATGATCATTGATATTGGCGGCGGCACCAGCGAAATTGCCGTGCTGGCGCTGGGCGGAATTGTAACCAGCAAGTCTATTAAAGTTGCCGGCGATGAGTTTAATTACGACATCATGGATTTTATGCGTAAAAAACATAATATCGCTATCGGAGAGTCCACCGCAGAGCAAATAAAAATCAACGTAGGCTCTGCCGTTGAAGATTTGGAAAACCCGCCGGAAGAGTACGAAGTTTACGGGCGCGATTTGTTGCAAGGTATTCCCATTGCCGTAAGGGTTAATTATCAGGAAATTGCGCAAGCGTTAGACCGCTCCATTTCAAAAGTGGAAGCAGCGGTAATTAACGCGTTGGAAAATACTCCTTCCGAGCTTTCTGCAGATATTTACAAAACAGGCATTTACATGGCAGGCGGCGGCTCGCTGTTGCGCGGCTTGGATAAACGGATTGCCAAAAGAACCAAAGTAAAAGTGCACGTAGCGGAAGATCCGTTGAAGGCGGTGGCGCGGGGAACGAGTATTGCGCTGAAGAACTTTGATAAGTTTACGTTTTTGATAAAGTAGAGATTCTATTGGAGGCTGCCTTGACTTTTAAAGACAGCCCCTTTGCTTTGGAGATTAATTCTGTAACGGATTCGGCGCCACCGGCTGCTTCTGCAATGAAACACTCTTATTCTTCTGAACCTCAATCCCCGGCAACAGTATCCCGTTAGGTACAACAAAGCTGGCAGGCACGCCAACTCCTGCTTGCGACAATAATCCGCTGAGTCCGCTTTTGCTGGTTATGGGAAGATTCCATGCTTGCTTCTTGTCGGAAACAGCCGATACTTCTTTAAAAGAATCAAAAGTTATGCCGGGAAAAGAGGCGGTGCGTACCAAAGTCTCCGTACCATCTTTTACCGAAATGCGATAAATATAAACCGGTTTTTCCGCAGGGGTTTTTCCAGACATCATCGCCATTACGCTGGCGGTAATAGATTCTACGTCATCGCCAATGGGAGCAGAAGATCCTATTTTTCGCACAATGTAAGCATACTCAAATCCCTTTTTCTTTGCCATATCTATCAGTTGTTTCTTTATTTTTTCGGCAGATACGGTCTTTTTCGCGGTTACTTCAATCACCCCGGGTGCTAACTTTGAGGCTAAACCATCAATGATTACCAAACGTTTGTGCCCGTTAGATTGTGCAACGCCATGAGTAGGAATACGGTCGGACAGTAAGGTTTGTAATATGCCGTCGGTAACCAAAGGCGTTTTGTCTTTCACACTCACGCCTTCTGCATCCACTTCGTAAGCGCCAATTAACGGAACGCCTTCAAAAGACTGAGTACGGTCTATGGCATTAATAGACAGATTTTTATCAATAACCGTCTTTCCAATTAATGCATCGAATTTATTTTCGTTTGAACCTCCGCCCATAAAAGCAAAGAGCGGAATAGAAGAAGATTTGTCTTCAATTGGTTTCCGTACTGCGGTTAATCCATTGGAAGATCCAAAGAATGCCTGAGAGATAATTTCTCCAACTGCCTCTCCTTCAAACAATACGGATCCGGTAAAAATATCATCCACCACCGGAGCGGTACGCAATTGATTTAACAAGGAAGCCATTTCTTTAATTTGTTTTTTGAGCTCTGTTTTTGAAGGCAATTGTTCCAATCTATTGACAAACAAAGCAAATTCATCTTGCAAAGGTTCGCCGTTGATAGCCAACGTTCTAGCAGATGCTTTCAAGGCTACCAATGTGTAAGGTTGCTTGTATTTCACCCCTTCCGAATTAAGATAATAGGCATCTGCCTGAAAAACAGAAAAAGAAACTTTTGATTGTGTAAAATCAGGAAAGTCAATAAACACATTAGAAAGTTCTTTAGATAAATCTTCCAAGTTTTTCAGGTCAATTTCTTTATGTTTTAAATCTATATTAACTGTTTGCACAGGAATCGTTGAAAAATCGGGCAAATTCAACTCTTTGTCTGATAAATTTTGTTGCACAATGGCTGCATTTTTAGCATTGTATGTTCGGGCTGCACTCTTGTACGCTTCGTCGGTGGCAGACCACAAGGCTCTGCAAAGTGCATTATAATCATTTTCTATCGGCAAATCGCTCTTTTCGGCGCCGCCCATAATCATTCTGATAGAAACACCATCACTTCCTTCTTGAAAATTTAAGTTATTTCGTTGATGACTTCCCACCAGTACTTCTGTTTGTAAACTTCTGGCAGGCTCCGTTTTAGAGGTTATTATGCCGCCTAAAGCACTTTCAATCGTGGCGGTTTGTGCATCGGAAACCAGATAACTGATATAGTAAGGTTTTTCCAAATCTTCGATGGCAAGTTTGCCGAGGTTGCGTTGCATTTCATCTTCCATAGCTTTAAACACTACAGTTTCAAAGTCAGATGCGGAAACTGTTTGCTCCTGATATGGCTTTTCTAATACCGGCGCCAAATTTTGATTTTTCTCTTTTCTTTGTGTTTCAATCAGTTTAACAAACAGAGCGGGCGAGCAACAGCCGGCAGGAACGCCACCTGATTCGGCGCCGCAAGTTCCGGCAAAATTACCGGGCGCATCTCCTACCCCTTCTATTTGCGAAAACATGGCCAACGGCGTTCCTACCAAATCAACGCCACGAACTAATTCATCAGGACGTCCGTCCACATAAATACGATATACTTCTAATGGTGTTACGTTGAATGAATTAGGGAAAAAACGTCCGGTCATCGTAAAACCTCCCCGTACACTTCCGAAATAATAGCCAAACTCTTTGCCCTGTTTTTTTGCCTCTTCAACGAGCATGTTGCGCAATTGCGCATCTGTGTATGGATTTGAGGTTTCCACAATTAAATTCGATTGTCGGGATACCGGTTGGTAACCTGCAGCAGCGCGCGCGTGTCCGTTCGATTTTTCAAAACCTTCAATCGGTTTACGGGTGGTTAAAAAATCTTTCATCACTCCGTTTTCAATAGCCACTACTCTTTGACCTCTTACACCTTCATCATCAAACACATAGCTTCCATTTAATAAATTTCCTTTATATTCTTTAATAGTCGGATCGAAAATAACCGTAATATCCGGATGTAAAACCACTTCGCCCACTTTTTTCTTAAATGTTTGTGCATCGCTTTCATTTTTCATGCGATAACTCTCTACCCGATGTCCGAAAATTTCATGGAAAAACACGCCGGCAGCTTCATTCGACAAAATAGCCGGACCGGTGAAGGCATCTACTACCGGTGCATCTCTTAGCGCCAAGAGTGTGGTTTTAATACGATTTATATCTTTCATGATTTCCTCATCGCCGGGCAGTTGATCGGGAGTAAAAGCAAAATAACTTTCATAGAGCGGCATCTGCATGCCATCCTCTGCTTGTGTTTCTGCACTTACAAACAAGCGAGCGCTGGTTGCATTTTGCACAATGGAGCTTCCTTCGCTTGAAACAAAATATTTTCGGGTGATGGCAAAAGATACTCCGGCGCTACCATCTGTAATATCTTTTTCTTTGGCAAACAGTTGGGTGTAATTTTTCAACTTCTGTTCCCATTGCGGAACATTAAAATTGAAATCGGAAAAAGACACCGGTTTTTCGTAATATTGCTCCGGCGTAATATCCGAATAATCATCACTTTTATCTTCTGCTTCTACGGCTAACGATTTGCTTGTTTTTACTTTGGTGTATTTTTTTACCGCATCTTTATACGCTCGTTCTGTTTCGCGCCACAATGTTTGTGCAATTGACTTTGAATCATCATCTAACGACAACGGCACGGAAACCAGAAAAGAGATACCAAAATCCATATCTCTATCGCCCCGAATTTCACGGGTGTTATCCATACGTTGGTCTCCCACACGCACTTGAATTGTCAATACTCGCTCCTTGTTTCTATTGGAATTGTCCACAACGCCCGAAGAAGCAGAAATAGCATACCTTTCCGTTTCTGCAATACGGTAGCTCAACAAGTAAGCCGGCGTGGGCTGTTCTTTCAAGTAGTTCATATTTCTATCCAATTCTTTTTGAATGGTTTGAAGAAGTTTGTCTTCTTGATTATTCTGTCCGGCAACGCTAAGTGCCAGAAAGAGGAACAATACGGTGAATAATTTTTTCATATTTTAAAATTTTGGTTTATATTTATAAACGTTATTTATGTTATGATTTATATATCGTTGTAAAAAAAAAATCAGGAATTAAATGTGCATCTGGAGCAGTTGCTCTTATTCCAATCGGCATAATATTTAATTTGATAGGTATCCCATTAGTATTGATTTTAGAAAAAAATATTCGTAAAAAAAATAATTGAAAAA
>Ga0123356_10003095_pt1 | contig 17568 bp, 22 predicted proteins | sample TergutEmb28metaG_2_FD_92546 | JGI IMG/M metagenome (GOLD analysis project Ga0123356, IMG submission 92546) | Embiratermes neotenicus P3 segment gut microbial communities from Petit-Saut dam, French Guiana - Emb289 P3 | ecosystem: Host-associated > Arthropoda: Insects > Digestive system > Gut ...
AGATCGACGCCATCCGCGACGCCGTCTTGAAGAAGGCGAGCGAGCGGTAAGCCGTTTGCCAGCGCCGCCCGCCGACGCGATACTGGACAGAGCTTTCGCCGGGCGGCATTAGCCGCGGCGCCCGGCGCTCCCCCCGCATGCTGCGATTCACCGACGTCACCAAAGAATATCCGGGGGGGTTCGCCGCGCTGTCGAGGGTCTCACTCCACGTCCCGCGGGGGCAATTTTGCGTGGTGCTCGGCTCGTCGGGGGCCGGCAAGTCGACCTTGCTCCGCGCGGTCAACGGGCTCTCGCCGCCGACCTCGGGCACGGTCGAGGTCGACGGCGTCGTCGTGACGAGGAAGACGCTCCAGCGCGTCCGTACCGAGATCGCCACGGTTCATCAGCAGTTCAATTTGGTCGGCCGGCTCACCGTCCTCACGAACGTGCTCACCGGAGCGCTCGGGCGCGTCTCGACGGCGCGCGCGCTCGTCAACTGGTTCCCCGCGGGATACCGCCGCAAAGCGTGCTCGCTGCTCGCCGAAGTCGGCCTCGAAGAGGAGCACCTCTACCGGCGCGCCAGCCGTCTTTCGGGCGGCCAGCAGCAACGGGTCGCCATCGCGCGCGCTTTCGTCCTCGACCCCAAGGTGGTCCTCGCCGACGAACCGGTTGCCAGTCTCGATCAAGCGAGCAGCCGGACGATCATGCACCTTCTGCGGCGGACCTCGGCGCAGCGCGGAGCGACGGTCCTCTGCAGCCTCCATCAAGTGGACCTTGCGCGCGAATTCGCCGATCGGGTCGTCGGCATGCGCGCCGGCGAGGTGATCTACGACGGCCCGCCGAGCGCGCTCGACCCAGGCGTCCTCGCGCAGATCTATGAGGCTGGCGACGGCCCTGCACCGGCGGTCAGCGCCGCGGGTGAGAGCCGATGACCCAGGCGCCCCCGCGCCCCGCCCGCCGCCCGCCCGAGGCATGGGCGCTGCGACAGCCCTTCGGCCCGCGCACCGTGGCAATTGCGCTCATTGCGACGGTGCTCCTCGCCGCGTCCGCACGCCACACCCAGATCGATCGCATGGCGTGGCTCTCGGTCGAGTACGTCGAGCACCTCGTCGGGCTGCGCGCCGAATCCGAAGTGGCGCGCGGCGTCGATCGCTTCGTGTCCACGGCCTTCCCGTTCGTCCTCGCCGAAGAGGAGCCCGTCGCGCGCATCGAGCACTTCGACCCGCAGCACTTGCCTTTCGGCGCGCACCTCGCGACGCGTGAGAAGAGCACGTCGACCTACGACTACGCCTTGCAAAAAATGGTGACCCACATCGAGACCGAGCAGGTGCTCGTGCGCCCATTCGGGTACCTCGCGCTCGTCCTCGAAAAGATGGTCGAAACGCTCGAGATCGCGGTGTGGGGGACGCTTCTCGCGGTCGTCTGGGGCGCACCGCTCGCGTTCTTCGGAACGCGAAGATACTCGCCCCACGTCATCCTTTATGCCGCGTCGCGAGGGATTTCGGCGTTCTTGCGTGCGATCCCCGAGCTCGTCTCGGTGCTGATCCTCGTGCTCGCCTACGGCTTCGGCCCCGGCACGGCGGCGCTCGCGCTCGGCCTGCACTCGACCGGGTTTCTAGGGAAATTCTACGCAGACGACGTCGAGAACGCCGACCCTGGCCCCCAAGAGGCGCTCGCGAGCGTCGGCGCCAACGGGGTCAAAGTGCTCTGGTTCGGGGCGATCCCGCAGGTTCTCCCGCAATACATCGCGTACACGCAGTACATCCTCGAGCGAAACGTTCGGATGGCGACGGTCGTAGGCGTCGTGGGTGCCGGCGGCATCGGGGTCGAGCTCAAGGGCAGGTTCGACACGTTCGATTTCGGTCATGTCTCGACGATCCTGGCGGTGATCCTCGTGACGATCCTCGCTCTCGAGCGAGCCTCGCAGTGGGTTCGTTCGAAGCTTCTCTGAGAGGGGTGACGACGCGCACGGTCATTGCACTCAATGACCGCTTCCATGAGCCGTATTGTCGCCCTCGCGTGCGCCATCGCCCTGCCTGCTTGCGTGTCTCGCGGGGCGCCCGCCGCCGCAGCCGGTCACGGCGATGACGCGCGGTTTCGCACCGAGGACCAAAGGATCACCGCCTGCCTCGACCTGCGCGATCACATCGTCGACCTCTACGCGACCGAGTACGTCTCGCACGAGGAGGTCGACGGCGCGCCGCTGAATGCCGCCGCGCGCACGGCGTTTCGCGACGGCTGGGCCGAGGAGCTCGTGAAACGCGGCACGTTCGCGCGTTTCGAAGACTCGTGCTTCGCGATCCTCACCCCTCGCAAGTACGCGTGCGGAATGCAGTCGCGCTCGACCGACGGCCTCGCCGCGTGCATGAGGCTCAGCGCGAGATAACCCGGAACGAGAGAAATTCGGCGTGGCGCGCGCGGCCATTTGGCGCTTTTGTCAGGGCCGCCGCCATGACCATCTCCGCAACACCCGCTGTCGCCCGGCCCGCAACGCATGCCGCCGACGCACCGGCGTTCGCGACGTTCGGGACGTCGCAGAAGCTCTTCTTGTATCTGGCCGCGATCTTCGTCGCTTGCCTGCTTCTCGGCGACGTGATCGGCGGAAAGATCATCCAGACGCCCGCTGGGCCCATCTCGGTCGGGATCATCCCGTTCCCCATCACGTTCTTGCTCACCGACATCGTCAACGATTTCTACGGGCGAAGAGGCGCGCACTTTCTGACGATGCTCGGCTTCTTCATGTCGCTTCTGGCCTGGGTGTTTCTTCAGCTCACGACACTCATGCCGGCCGACCCGTCGACCTATTTCACGCAGGCCGAATTTGCGAAGGTCTTCGGCGGCAGCGCGCAGCTCTTCGTCGCGTCGATGGCGGCGTACATGGTCGGCCAGTTCCTCGACATTGCCGTCTTTCACTTCTGGAAGGCGTTCACCCAGTCGCGCCATCTGTGGTTGCGATCCACCGGTTCCACGATCGTCAGCCAGGCTATCGACACGATCACGATCAACATCATCTTCGGGCGCGTCACCGCCGGGTGGACGTGGGGATTCATCGGCGCCAAAGTGGGCCGCGAATACGTCATCAAGTTCTTCGTCGCCGTCGCGCTCACTCCCGCGATCTACGCGCTGCACGAGGCGATCGTCCGCGGCTTGCGGATCGAGCCCGAAGCGCACGAAGCGAAGCGCGGCCCCGCGACACCGTGAATCGCGCCCGGGCTTGCTCGATTTGTCGCGGTGCTCTTCGCGGATGACCTACTCGAATTGACACGTCCGGCCGCGGTGGCTATGGTCGACGCCGTTCACGCGTCTGAGACGCGTGCACGACCGGGCTACGGAGGGGCGGTGATGGCGAGGACGACGCGAAGCGCGAAGCCGCAGAATCGCCGGGGAAGTCCAGAGGCCATCGAGAAGCGTCGTGCAGCGCGTCTATTCAATGACGTTCTCGGCGGGCGCGGCGCGGGTGCGCACAAGCGCGACGGCCGCACCGAAAAGCGCCGCCAGCGCCTCATGCGCGAGCTCGAGTCGGGCAAAGTCCGCGGTGCGCGCGAGCTCAAACCGCTCGATGTCCTCGTGCGCGTGCACGAGCTCATGGAGCTCGGCGAACCGCTGCGGTCGATCCGGCGCGTCGCGAAGGTGCGCAAGGCGGCGGTGCCGGCCGAAGAAATGATCGACGTCGTCAGCCGGCTCCACAAGGCATACGGCTTTCGGCCGGAGTGCTACCGCTTCGTCGGCGTCGGCGAAGACGTGCTGCGGAGTGCGGGCGTCCTCGGCGCCGAGGGCTCGCGTGCGGCGCGATCGCGCAAGCGGGCTTCGTGACGCCGAGGGGTGCGTTCGCTCGACGCGTGCACCAGGGGTCACGCGGGTTGGCGCTCGCCTGGCTCCTCGGTGCGGGCGCAGTGCGCCCGGCCGGTGCGGATTCCCCATTGCCCCGCCGCGACCTCGTCGTCGCGCGGGTAGGCCCCGGGCGTGCCGTCACCGTCGGTGAGCTCGAAGACACGATTGCACGCATGCCGGCGTTCCAGCAGGCGAGCTTCGGCGCGAGCGCGGCCGAGGTTCGGGCCCGCGTCTTGTCGGATGTCGTGGTGCGCGACGCCCTGCTCGTCCTCTCCGCCGAAGCCGCGCACGTCGAGCGTCGTCCCGAGACGGCGCGCGCCCTCGATTGGGCCCGGTCGGCGGCCACGCTCCGCGCGATCCGCGCCGAGGTCACCGGCGGCGCCCCGGTGTCTGCCGACGACGTGCGCGCGTATTACGACGCGAACCGCGCGCGCTTCGAGTCGCCCGAGCGCGTGCGCGTGTTTCGGATCTTGTGCGAGACGGCCGACGACGCCGCGCGCGTCCTCGACGCGGCCAAAGCCGAGCTAACGCTCAAGACATTCGGGGACCTGGCGCGCGAGCACAGCGCCGACAAAGCGACGGCGATGCGCGCCGGTGACCTCGGCTTTTTGACGCTCGACGGCACCTCGCGCGAGCCGGGGTTGATCGTCGATTCGGCGATTGTTCGCGCCGCGTCGCAGGTGCGCGACGGCGAGCTCGTTCCGGCGCCCGTCGCGGAAGGGGCGCGCTTTGCCATCGTCTGGAGGCGTGGGACGGTGCCGGCCACGCGCCGCTCGCTCTCCGCGCCGGGAGTCGCCGACGCCATCCGCGAGACGATCGTCGACGATCGCGTCAAACGAGCGACCGACGCGCTCGTCGCGCGCCTTCGCCAGGCCAAACTGCGCGATTACGACCCGGCTCCGCTCGATTCCCTCGGCGACGTCGCGGAACCGGGTCGCGACGGCGGCCGCTGAGCCGCCTCGTTCTCTCTACTCGCTCGTTTCGGGCGCGCGAGGGTCGGTGCTCGCTGGGACTTCGCTCTCGAGGATGGCCAGCGCCGCCGCGGCCGCCTCGCGCTCGGCGATGCGCTTGCTCCGCCCTTCGCCGCGCGCCACCGAGCGTTCGCCCACCCATACCTCGACTTCGAAGACCTGCTCGTGCTGCGCCCCGTGGATGCCGACGACGCGGTACACCGGCGCCGCCGCGCCCCCGGCCTGCACGCGTTCTTGCAGCGCGCTTTTTGGGTCGGGCGTCGCCAGCGCGTCGGCCGACGCAATCCGGCCTTTCACCATGTCGTGGACGAGCGCGCGCGCACCGGGCATCCCGTGCGCTTCGTACACCGCGGCGACCACGGCCTCCGCCGCGTCGGCGAGGACGTTCGTCTGCTCACGCTCGGTCCCGAGCTTCGCGCCACGCCCGAACGCGATGCAATCGCCGAGATTCACCCGCCGCGCCCAGCCGGCCAGCGAGTCGGCATTCACCAGGGCGCTTCGCATCCTCGTGAGCTTCCCCTCGTCGGCCGCTCCGTGCGTCGTGACGAGCATCTCGCTGACGCAGAGACCGAGCACCGCGTCGCCGAGAAACTCGAGGCGCTGGTTGTCCGGGCACCCGGTCTCGTTGGCGAAGCTCGCGTGCGAGAGCGCCTCGTCGAGGCGCGCGATGGGACCCGGCCCGACGACACCCGCCAGGTACCCGACCAGGGCCGACCGCGCCGCCGCGAGGTGCTCGCCCTCGCTCATCCGGCGATCTTGTCCGAAGCTTCGGCCGCGTCGAGGTCGAGGCGTGTGACGCCGCCGGCGTCGTGGGTCGACCACGAGAGTCGCGCCCGACCCCAGCCGACCTCGATGTCCGGGTGGTGGTCGCGCTTTTCGGCGAGGCAGCCGACGCGCACCGCAAAAGCGAGCGCCGACCCGAAGTCGGCAAATGTGTAGCGCTTGGCGATCCCATGGTCGCCGGCTCGCTCCCAGCCCGGATGGGCCGCGATCCACGCGTCGACTGTGTGCGCGTCCAGCTTGGTCGGTCGAGTCATGCCTTTGATTAATCTCCTTTCGCGCCCCGCCGTCCACCGCGGCCCGCGCTACTCTGCCCCTCAGGATGCTGCTCGCATGCCCGTTTTGCCGCGAGCTCTTCGATCCTCGCGAGCCGGGAGCGTGCCCCGTGTGCGGCGTGTCGCTCGTCCCGCTCGACCGTCTTCCGCCGTCGCTCGACGCTCAAGCCGAAGACGGCGTGCCACACCGCCCCGAAGACGACTCGCTCGGTCTCGCGTACCTCGGCCGGGGCCGCGGGGCGTTGGTCGCGCTCGCTCTCGCCGGCCTCGCCGCCTTCATGGCGCCGTGGGTTCACGTCACGATGCCCGATATCGTCACGTTTTCCGGGTTCGACCTGGCCCGGCGGCTCGGTTGGTCGTGGGGGGCGGGCGTCGGCTGGTTCGTCCTCGTGCCCACCGTTCTCAGCCGCCGAAGCATCACGCAAATGCGCGGCGCCCGCGTCGCCGCGGCTTTCTTGTCGGCGGTTCCGGGGATCACCGCGGCGGTCCTTTTCGGGCGCCCTCCGCACGGTTCGCACCTCGTTCCGCTACGCTTCGAGTTTGGCGGGGGCCTCTACGCGACCCTCGTCCTTTCCGTCGTGGCGCTCTTTTTCGCGCTCGGATTCGGCGGACGGGTCGACACGATTTCCGTGCGAACCGGGACGTCGCGCGGCCAAGTGGTCCATTAGAAGCAGGGCTTCTCAAAGGACACTGCTCTTCTAATAAAGACACGACTTCCCCGTGCGCCGGGCGCGGCCACGTGTCACACTGGGGGCGAGCGAGTCGCCGATGCGACCCCGGAGTGCCAATGCCCGGAGCACCCAAGCCGAGGATCAGCGCGCGCGAGCTCGATGACGCGCTCGACCCCGAGGTGCCGGCTGCCGTCCTCTGCGCGCGGTGCGGCCACGCCGATTGCCCGGGCTGCCTCCACGAGCAGACGCTCTCGGGCGTGATTGCCCTCGTCCCGTGGGAGCGCCCGGGGGCTCTGCTGCGGACGCGGCTCTGGGCGACCGCGCGGGCGTCGACATTCGACGCCGACGCATTTTTCATGTCGATGCCCGACGGCCCGGTCGCGCCGGCGCTGGCGTTCGCCGTCGTGAGCGAGCTCATTGCCGCCAGCGCGATGGCGCTCTTTGCCGTGCTCGCGATCGCGGCGCTCGCGCCGGGTTGGGCGCGGCAGGTCGCCGCCGAAGACCTCGTGCGCGCAATCAAACTGGGCGCGCTCGGAATCCCGCTCATTGCGGCGCTTCTCGTCCTTGCCCACGCGGCGCACGGCTTCGCGCTCGACCGCGGGGCGCGCCGTGCGGGCGGGCGCGCGGCGCTCACGCGGGCGCTTCGCTTCGGCCTCTATGCCGCGGGCTGGGATCTCGTGATTGGCCCGGTCGGCGTTGTCGTCATCGCGGCGCGCGAGGGCGTGGCGAAGGCCGCGTCGATCGGCGGTCTCGCCGTTGGCCTGCCGCGCCGGAGCAGCGAGGCGTTTCTTCGCGGGTGCTACCACCTCGAGGGAGAAGCGGCGCGGCCGGCGCTCCGCGCGTCGTATATCGCGGCGGCGGTGGCAACCGTGATTGGCGCGGCGGCGGTGATTGCGGCGCTCGTGGAGGCGGTGGTTTTCTAAGGGGTGCGGCGGCAAGGCCAAGCCGTCGCAGTGTTCTCGTTGAGTGTGAGGAGAAGGCTCATGTTCGCAGCTTCTCGATCCAGGTCGCCGTGTTGTTCCTCGCGGCGTGCGGAGGAACTCCGGCCGGTGGTACGGGTGATGGCGGAAATTCTGGAACGGACGGTCGCTCGAGCTCGTCGCGCGGGAGCGAGATGCCCGCGCCGACCAGCTCCTCGTCTGGCGGAGCATCCAGCACTGACTCGAGTCATTTGGGAGCGATGTCGAGCACCTCGTCAAGTGCGAGCGCGAGCACCGCCAGCAGCGGCAGCTCGGTATCCACCGGCGCGCCCGACGCCGGGCCCGACGGCGCGACGAGCGACGGCGGCACGGATTCAGGGCTGATCGTCGGCGCCTGCACACCCAACGCAGTCACCTGCAATGGTCACGTCCTCGAAATCTGCAACGCGCAGGGGACTGCCTCAACCAAGACGACCTGTCAGGACCTGTGCCAGCCAGGAAGCTGCGCGGGAGGGATGGCGCCCGGATCACTCATCTCGACCCCTCCACAAGGTCCGTAGGGGCGAGGACCCCGCCGGGCGCGCGCGCCTGACCGGTGACTTCGGAGGGAATGTCTTCGTCACGAGCTAGTGGGCTGCCGACGGCGGCGCGCTTCCCAGCATATCCGCAGAGACCGATGATGCCGGGGCGGGGATCGTCGGAAACTCGGGCGACCGATTCGACGTCCAGCCTGTGGATCGCTGGCACGTCCGATATCCAAGCGGTCGTCGGCGGCGTCACGCTCACAGGACCCGCGCCCGCATTCCCGGGCAGGCCGTCGACGCCCTTCATTCTTCGACTGGATCCGGCGGGCCCGTAGTGTTCGCCCGCCTTCGCGCTAAGCTTCGCTCTCGTGGCCGACGAGGACTGGCGATTGCACGGGCAAGAACGGTACCTGGTGGGCGCGCGCCTGCACTACACGGAGTACCGCCGGCCGCCAGAGGGCTGGGACCACGATCATTGCGCGTTCTGCAACCTGAAGCTGTCCGAGGAAGCCGGGGCCGATGGCGCTCGCGCGGGGTGGCAAACCGAGGACGGATACGAATGGATCTGCGACACGTGCTTCACTGATTTCCGCGAACGGCTTGGATTCGTGATGATGGACGACGGCGCGCCCATGCGCGGCGTCGAGCTGCACGATGCGAGGGTGCTCGAGGTAACCGCGGGCTCTGAACCCGTCGTGGTCCGGCTCGAGGCGTTCGTGCACGACGATTCGGCGAGCGCGTCGGGCACGGGATGTTGGCAACGCATCGACCTCGCTTTCTACGGGGCGGCCATCGAGCGTCGTGGCTCTGGTGAAGCTGGGATTCTCGACGGCTCCTTACAGGTCGACGATCGAGTTTTCGAGAACATGCTGCCGATTCCCCTTCACGAGACTGGCGCGGTTGTCGCCACGATGGCGGGGGTCGACTACGAGCTCACCGTGCGGGCCCACGGGGTGTGGCTTCGCATCGCGGGCGCTCCGGGAAATGGCGAACGATAGCGTTCAACGCCGCCCCGCCCCACCCGCGTCGCCCGCGGCGACCCGTACCTCGAACTGGACCCACTGCGGGTGTTCCGCGGTTTGAGGCTCGACCCCACGAACCTTGAGCGACACCGCGCCAATCTGGAGGGCGCTGCCAATCTCGAGGTGCGCGCTCTTGACCATCGCGGGATCGAGGTGCTTCCGCTGGAGCCTATACTGCGCGGGCCACCATTCGACATCGGCGGATCCGTCCGTGCCCCAGTTGACTACCGTCATTGTCGAGGCATTGTCATGATTTCCGTTCAGTATGAGCTCGTGGCCGTTCGCCAGAAACGCCATCATTTGAACGGATGGGGGAAGAGCTTGGCTCGGCTCGCGGGCGATGGCGACGCGGCCTCTCACGTCGCCGAGCCACGGTTCGATCCAGAGCACCCGGTGCAGACCGTCACCGAGCGGCACGAGGGTATTCGCGACGACCGGCAGATTGAAACTCACGGGTACGCCCCTGGCGTTGCCATTGATGCCGACGATGGCCGACTTGAGCGGCAGACCACTGGATATCCAAGGGACGTTGAACCGCACCCCGCAGATCTCGTCACCCGTCGTGGAAACCGGAACTTCGAATGCGTCCTTCGTCACGACGACCGGAGGATTGCCCCCGGACATTTGCTCCTTCTCCTCCCGCGCGCCGGCCAAGGCGGCCGCCCCCAAGCCGAGAATGCCCAGTCCGATCGTCCATCGCAGCCATCCATGTTTCACGTTTGCCTCCTCATCTATTGGGTCTACGCGCGATCAGCGTATCGTTCCGACCTGGATACCACTGGATATCTTGGGTAACTCCGAAACGGGAATTGGACCCGCCGCGCTCCCGTCCCCGCCCCAAGGGTTGTTGAGCACCACGTATTCGACGCCGTCTTCCTCGTAGACGTTCGTGACGGTGTAGGCGTGATAGGGGGCCAATGGGCTCGAGCTGTTGCCGCCCGCGCCCGTTTGGGGGTCGCGTGCTCTCGGCGTGGTGATGGTGATCAGCTTGCCGGCTTTGAAGTCCTGCTCCAGAAGCGTCGGCGCCGACGAGGAGCCCGGGTCGATCGACTGCGCGTCGTGGCCCGTCAACGCACGCATCGCGCTCGCCGGAGCGCCGCCATGGCCAATATTCGTGTACCCGCTCTGGATCCCCTGGTCCGGCGACTCGTTCATTTTCGCGTACGCCGCTTCGACCACGGCGGGCCAGATCACCCGCTTCTGATTGGCCGAATCGGTCACGGCACGGTCGCCGGCGCCGGGCCCGTTCGAGCGGGCGCCGGGCTCGTTTGCGGCGTCCTGGGGAATGTCGGCCGCGCTGACCGTCACTTTGACCGGCGCATAAGAGTTGCCGAGGAGGCCCCACAGGTTGTGCAACCCATCCGCCTCCTTCTGATAGAGCGTCACGGTGTACGTCCCGTCGTGGTTGTCGCGGATCATGTTCTTGACGGCACTCGAGTCGTTGTTTGCCATGGCGCCGAGGGAGGCCAGCAAATAGCAATCTCCGTAGTCGCCCTGATGAATGTCGCTGAGACGCGGTTCGTTGGGGCGAGAGCCCGAAGTGTCGTAAGGCTCGGTTTGCTCCGTTTCCGGCGGCGCCGCCTCGCCCGCATCGATGGGTTCTGCGGCGGGCGCTTCGTCGTCGGATGACGTGGCCAGCGGGTCGGGGCTCTGCGCCCCGCAGCGATTCACCCTCATGAGATCCTCCAGTTCTCGTGAGCAAGCACCCGCTTTTTGCGCCGGGTGCGGGTCACGCCGGCCCATCGGACGCTGCGCCGTCGCGGTTGCGTGAAATCGACCGAGACGCGCTCCGCCGTGGCTACCGAGGGGACGGTGGCCGTTTGCCGACCGCTGAAACCGAAATGTTACGTCGTGACCATCAAATAGCAGTTGCCAGTCTCTATTCAACGCGCGGCGGCTGGCCAAAGCAAGACGGAGGGACTTCTCGTGATGAAAGCAATCGTCGCGTCCGCGATCATTTTATTGGCGTGCGCGGCTTCTTCAGGCGCCTGGGCCGCGTCACCCGCCAAAAAGGGGCACGCCTCCGGCTCGAGCAATAGCTCGGGTGGCCATTCCGTGGCGCCGCTCGCGGCCAACTTTGCGGCAGGCAAAGTCCAGTTCTACGAGTGGCAACAGGGCAATCCGCCGACGTCGATGATGCGCGTCGACGACGGCCTCTGCGTGCTCGTCTCCGTCGGCGGGCATTTCTTCGGCCCCGGCGAATGGGTCCAGGTTCAAGTCGACGACAACGGTGTGTGGCAATTGACCGGGGACTCCGGCCAGCAAGGCGTGCTCGCCTGGGCCGGATGCGCGGCGTGGTCGCATTTCTTCTTTGCCAATCCGCAGTCGTGGAATTGGTCGGCGGCGTGGGACATGGGCATCTCCGCCTCGTCCGTCGTCACCCAAGACGACGTCCTCCAGGGCTGGGGCTCTCTCTCGGCTTGCTTTCTCGACGGAGTCCAGGGGAAGTTCTCGGAGATCGCCGGCGTGCTCGAGCCGGCTGCGGATTTGATTCCGGCGCAAACGCAGTACACCTACCCCACGAACCCTTACGATCAGGGCAATTGGGTCATTACCGCAAGAAACTCGCAATACACCACGACGACGTTCAGCACGTGGGCCGGCTGTGCGTACACGCAGAGCAGCGTTCCAGGTTCGACCGTCTACCTCCCGTGGTCGGTCGAAGCGGCCCAGGCCTGCACGGGCCCCAATGCCGCCACGGAGTGTCTCTATTCGGACGGAAGCCAAATCGCGACCACGACGACGCTCCCGGACGCCTCGTCGGCTCTCTGCGCATTGACCGACATTCAGGGCGCACTGAGCGACTCGACCTCTTACATGGGCCTGAGCACGGACGCGAGCACGGGCTCCCAAGTCGTCACGGTCTCCAACTCGAGCTCGTCGTTCATGTTGCGCGCCGGGGTGCGCTGCCTGTACTTCAACGACGTCGGTTCCCCGTAAGTCCTCCATCGAGAGCGGAGTCGCCTGCGATGCGCCATCGAGCCAAGCCAATGGCTGCCCTCGGGTGCCTGCTGTGTGCGTGCGGAGGGTCGAGCGGCCCTCCGTACGATTCCGAGGTCGCCATATTGGCCGAGATTGAACGAGACAGTGGGGCGCGATTCGACGCGAGCGCGACCGACGGGGTGTTGACCGTCGACGACAATCTGGCCGAAGCCGGGTGGGACGGGTTCGTTCCGCCGGGCGATCTGGCGGGGCATTTCGGCTCCGACGGGCTGAGAACGACGTACGTCGATTCCGGATACTACGATCCGTGTCCAACGTGCTTCGACGTGGACGGCGGTCTACTTCCGCCGTGTCCCACGTGGGGGCAGTCGTGCGATCTGCACGGGGCAGACCCGCTCTCGGACCTCTGGGCGTTCCGAGAGCCCTACACGGGGGTCACCGCGTGCGTGGGGGGCCAATGGACGCTGTTGATGACCGATACGATTTCGCCAATGAGCGGTCAGTACGTATACATCACGCTGACCGACTTGCCGGCAACCGCGACCGTGCACTGGTGTATGTGAGGGCTGCCGTGCGTTTTGCCATCGCCGTCGTGCTGTCGGTTTGCGTGGGCTGCGGAGGTCGCGCCGACGGCGAAGCTCCGCCCGTTTCGACGGATTCGACTGCGACGGATCCCGGGGCCGCCGCCGGCGCGGAGACGACGCCGTCCGCGTCCTCGCCACGAAGTGCAGACGATGCGGGTCCATCCGCGTCCGACGACTCGACTCTCCCGGCGTGCCCCATTGGTCAGTCCTGTTCGATCGACGGCGGGCTGTCGCACGCATACGACGACGTATGGGCCGTGGACGCCGGGCCCCACGGGGTCCAGGTCATCGTCTGCAAACAGAGTCAGTGGGAGCAGCTGTCGCTGATCACGGCCAGCTTGCCCGCAAGCTCCAATGTTCGTATCTGCCGTAAAGTGCCCGGCCCGAACGAGACGGGGGGTGGCTCCGGCGGCTGACGGCCGGTCGCCCCTACGGTCCGCCCGCGTCGCCCCATCGAAAGACGCCGTCCGGCGCGCCCCCGTGGCACGTGCGGCACGCCTCGATGCCGGTCTCGCTCGCCGCCTCGCCCGCGGGCCCGACCGCAGAAAACACCCAGCCCGACTCGTTCTTTCGCATGACGAGCCAGCCTGCCGGCGCCGGCCCGGCCGCTTCGCGCGACGTGGCCTGCTCGGCCAAGACGGCGCCTTCGATCCAGGGCCCTCCGGCCTGGATGGCGGCCCGCGCTTCGGCGTTGGCCCACATCGCGACGTCGAAACGCTCGCCATGTCCCGACGACATGAACGGCGCGGTGATCGGCTCCATCGACTCGCCGGCGACGTCGGGTGGCGTCAGCGACGCGGCGGCGTCGACCTCCGCCCTTGGGGCGCGCTCGACCGGGCGCGGCGGCGAAACGCCCACGGGCGCCATCGGTTCGGGCGTGCACGAGGCCGCACCCCAGGCCACGGTTGCCGCCGCGGCGGCCATGCCGATGAGAACGAAACGCCGGCTTCGAGAGAGAGGTTCCACGGTTTTTTGCCGAGATGGATCTCGTGCCGATCGTCGATTCCCGCAAGGTCGCTCGCTGAGCACGCGCCCGCTTGAACCGGAGGCGCCGCAAAGCGTGCCATAGTAAAGGCGCTGCCGCGACCGCGCTTCGTGCGATGCCGAGAACCACTTCGTCGACCCCGCGCCTTCGCGCTCGCCCGCTCGCGACGCCCCTCCACATCGCCCTCGTCGAACCGGAGATCCCTCCGAACACCGGGAACATCGCGCGCCTTTGTGCCGCGACGGCGTCGCCGCTGCATCTTGTCGGCAAGCTCGGTTTTCGCATCGACGAGCACAGCGTGCGGCGTGCCGGCGTCGACTACTGGCACCTCGTCGACGTGCGCACGCACGCGACGTTCGACGCGTTCGTGTCGGCCTGGAGCGCCGGCGCGGGCTCCGCGAAGCTCCATCTGTTCAGCGCCGTCGCGACGAAGAGCTACCTCGACGCCGACTACGCCCCGGGCGACGCGCTCGTCTTCGGCAAGGAGTCGGTCGGCCTGCCCGACGACCTTCTCGCGCGCTTTCCCGACCGCGTCATCGGCATCCCGACGCTCGGCGCGGTGCGCTCGCTCAACCTCGCGAACGCCGCCGGCATCGCGCTTTACGAGGCGCTCCGGCAACTCGGGGGGCTGGGGCCGACGTTCATTGGGTGAGGGGGCTATAGGCAGCCTCCAGGGACAGCTTCAGCCCTCGAAGGCCGCGATCCCCGTCAAGTCTTGCCCGATGACGAGCGTGTGAATGTCGTGCGTGCCCTCGTAGGTCACGACCGTCTCGAGATTGCAAAGGTGGCGCATGACCGGGTAATCGAGCGTAATTCCATTCGCCCCGAGAATGTCTCGACACGTGCGCGCCGCGTTCAGCGCGGCGCGCGCGTTGTGGCGCTTGACGAGGCTCACGTGCTGCGGGCGGAGGCGGCCCTCGCTCTTGAGGCGCGAGGTCTCGAGCGCCATGAGCTGCATCGCCGCGATGTCGGTCACGACGTCGGCGAGCTTCGCTTGCACGAGCTGGTGCCCCGCGATCGGCTTGACGCCGAATTGCACGCGGGCTTTTGCGTACGCGAGCGCCGCGTCGAAGCACGCGGTCGCCGCGCCAATCGCGCCCCACGCGATCCCGAGGCGCGCGGCCGAAAGGCACGTGAGCGGCCCGCGCATCCCGCGAACGCCGGGCAGGATCGCATCTTTGGGGACGCGCGCGTCATCGAGGTGGATCTCGCTCGACACGCTCGCGCGCAAGCTCACTTTGCGCTCGATGGAGCGCACGTCGACCCCGCGCGTCGCCGTGGGCACGAGAAAACCGCGCACCTCGCCGTCGGCGCCGCCCAGCTTGGCCCAGATGACCGCGACCTCGGCGATTCCGCCGTTCGTCACCCAGCGCTTCACCCCGCGCAAGATATACGCGTCGCCGTCGTCGACCGCGACGGTGCGCATCGCCGCGGGGTTCGACCCAAACTCGGGCTCGGTCAGGCCGAAGCACCCGATCATCGTCCCGGCGGCGAGGGCAGGGATGTACTGTCGCTTTTGCTCTTCCGACCCGAACGCGTGGATCGCGCCGATGACGAGCGACCCCTGGACGCTCGCAAACGACCGAACGCCGCTGTCGCCGCGTTCGAGCTCCTGCATGGCGACGCCATACGCAACCTCGCTCCACCCTGCGCAGCCATACCCGGCCAAGTTGCACCCGAGAACGCCGAGCGCGCCGACCTCGCGCGCCCACTCGAGAGGAAACGTCGCGCCCTCCCAGTGCCCCGCGATCGACGGTAGAACCCGGTCGTCGACGAACGCACGAACCGCACGCCGCACGCGCTCTTCGTCGGGCGAGAGGTGACGGGCGAGGTCGAAATAATCGGGCATGGCTTTCACCTATCATCGCGTGCGCGGGTGAGGCAGCGGCAGGTGCTCGAGCGTCCACGGATGCTCGTGGTGGTCGCGCAGGCCCGCCGGGGGCTCGTAGGCGGGATCGAGCCGCTGACGCACGAGCGCCAACGTGCGGAAGTCGCGCTGGCTCACGACGGGAATACCGGCTTCGAGCAGCAATGCGGTCGCGACGCCGACGCCTTTCTGGAAGCTTCTCACGGGCGTGAGGCGAGAGCCGCTGGAGATGACCTGGCTGCCACACGACGCGCTCATGTCGGTCAGGATCGCCAGGTCGGCGCGCTCCCTTCGCGCGTGCTCGAGCATCGCCCTGGCGCCGGCGATCATCAGGTCGGTTACATCCATGCCATGCTCATCGAGCACCCGCGCTCGCCCTTGCATCACGTCGACCCCATCGCCATCGTGGATGTCTGGCACGGCTCGCGGGGTCCCGAGGACTATCTGCTCCGGACAGAACGGCAGCAAGTGGATAGTAGGCAGCGAGAGTAGCCCTTTGAGCTCTGCTCCCAGTCCGTAGTCCGTCCCGTCGACCCCACACGGCCACGCTGCGAGGCACCCGCTGACGAGCACGCGCCACCGCGCTTCGACCGTCGGGGCACGAAGCGCACCGACCGCGTCTCGACAATACGGAAGAAGCATCCTGCCACGATACGCCCCTTGGACCACGGCCAGGCGGGCGCGCCCGTGGCAGTCCGCATCCCGCCATCGCGTGGAGCGACCGCCCGACCCGCACGGGATCGCCTACCCGAAGCGACCCGCCTCAGACACGAGCAACCCGCGAACCCTCCCGAAGCCATCGAGCCAACACGTGAACGAGAAGAGGCCTCTCCCGAGCCAATCAAAGCGACATGAGAAGGAGAAGAGGCCTCTCCCGAGCCAACCAAGGCGACATGAGAGCGAGAAGAGGCCTCTCCCGAGCCAATCAAGGCGACATGAGAGCGAGAAGAGGCCTCTCCCAAGCCAATCAAGGCGACATGCGAACGAGAAGACGTCTCTCCCAAGCCAATCAGGGCGACCCGAGAGCAAGAAGTCGCGTCTCCCGAGCCAATCAAGGCGACGCGAGAGCAAGAAGTCACTTCTCCAAACGCAATGACGTCGATGTGGGAACGAGAAGTCGCTCCTCCAGAGTCAATCAAGTCGCCGTATGAGGGAGAACCGTTTCCTCCTGAGTCAGTCAGGTCGCCGTGTGAGGGAGAAGTGGCTTCTCCCGAGTCAATCACCTCAACGTGTGAAAAAGCCGTGTTCTCTCCCGAGGCAATCAGGGCACCGTAGAACCGAGCCTCCCTTCTCCCCGAGACCCGCCCCCCGCCCCGCACCCGCACCCCGACCCGACCCCGCTCCATCGCCCTCACCCCCGCCATGGGCTATACGGCCCCCGCCCCAAAATGCCCCCTCCCCCCCCTCCGCGCGCCGCAGGCTTCCGCATGCCCCCCCAGTGGTCCCCCCCCGAGGCCCCCTGGCCCCCCCGGCCCAGCCACGCCGAGCTCTGGCAAGAAAACCTCGAACCGGCGCAGCGCGCCTTCGCGCGCCTCGTCGCGGCGATCGCCGAAGGCGAAACGGCCGAGGTCCTCGTCCTCGATGCGGCCGGCGAGGCGAGCGCACGCGCCGCGCTTCCGTCGCACGGCGTGCGTTACCACCGCATCCCGTTCGGCGACATTTGGCTGCGCGACACCGCGCCGATCTTTCTGCTCGGCGAGGGCGGCGCGCGCGCGAGCATCCGCTTCGCGTTCAACGGCTGGGGCGGCAAATACGTCCTCGAGCACGACGACGGCGTGGCAGCCCAGATCGCGGCGACGCGGAGCGGCGGCCAGGCGTTCGTGATGCCGTGGGTTCTCGAGGGCGGCGCGGTCGACGTCGACGGCGAAGGGACCGTTCTGACGACGCGGCAATGCTTGCTCAACCCGAACCGCAATCCGACGATGACCGACATCGAGCGTGCGGTGGCCGAGGCTCTCGGCTGCGACAAGGTGCTCTGGCTCGGCGACGGCCTCGCAAACGACCACACCGACGGGCACGTCGACACGATCGCGCGCTTCGTCCGGCCGGGCGTCGTCGTCGTGATGGAGCCGCGGACCGCCGACGATCCGAACCGCGACGTGCTCCACGCCGTCGCCCGCGACGCTCGCGCGAAGGTCGACGCGCGCGGGCGCCGCCTCGAGGTGGTGACGCTGCCGTCGCCAGGCGCGGTCCGCGATGCGACCGGCCGGCCGATG
>Ga0123356_10003096_pt1 | contig 17564 bp, 13 predicted proteins | sample TergutEmb28metaG_2_FD_92546 | JGI IMG/M metagenome (GOLD analysis project Ga0123356, IMG submission 92546) | Embiratermes neotenicus P3 segment gut microbial communities from Petit-Saut dam, French Guiana - Emb289 P3 | ecosystem: Host-associated > Arthropoda: Insects > Digestive system > Gut ...
ACCTGCGCTGTCGGTACATCGAACGTCAACGATGGTATTGCGGAGCACGTCAGTCAATTCGGGTATCAATTCGTTGGATTGGTATTCAATCGTTTCAATAGGATTTTCGAGCGGGAGCATACTGTTGATTAGGCTCATACAGAGGTGTTTGTGTTCACCAAAAACACGTTTGAACGTCAAGTCGTTTTTAGGGTCAAGGTACTGAGCCATGATCAATGGTTGTTAATAAAAGTTGCAGTTGCAAAGATAGCAAAATTTAGCTCGTCTGGCAATGGGGGTAACTTGAGTAATTGGTAGTGTGGTTCCATTTTGTTGTTTGTAGAAAACATTTTTCATTTTTTTTGTTGTTTATAAAAAACATTTTGCATCTTTGCAGTCGAATAAGTGTTTATCAAAAATGGAAGAACTTTTTGACTTTTTTTATAGAGAATTGCGTAAAACAGACGTTTCGTTTCAAAGATATTTGATCAACGATGTTGATTGGGAAGGGCGGCTTTCTGCAATCACGGGTGCGAGAGGCACAGGCAAAACCACAATGATTATGCAACATATTAAACAAAAATTTGGTAACTCACCCAAGGAGGCTTTATATGTGAGCGCTGACCATATTTGGTTTTCGGGTAATCGGCTGTTTGATCTGGCAAACGATTTTGAGAAACATGGCGGGAAGTACCTGTTTGTAGACGAAGTGCATAAATATGAAAATTGGTCGCAGGAAATCAAAAACATTTATGACAGCTTCAGCGACTTGAAGGTGGTCATTACAGGTTCTTCAATGTTACAAATCTATAAAGGAAATGCTGATTTAAGCAGACGGGCGGTGCATTATGTTTTACATGGATTGTCGTTTAGAGAGTTTTTAAAATATGACCAGAATCTTGAGTTAAAGAAATGTACACTTGAAGAAGTTTTGCAAAATCATATTGAGATAGCAGGCAGTTTTAACGAAAAAATAAGACCTTTGCCACTATTCAGCGCTTACTTAAAACAGGGTTACTATCCCTATTACAAATCGGACAAACGGTTTTATCTGTCAAAATTGGCAAACACCGTCAATTTGATTTTAGAAATGGACTTACCCGCTGTGGAAGCAATCGAAATGTATTCGATAAGGAAAATAAAGAAATTGCTTTGGATTATTTCAAAATCAGTACCATTTACCCCCAAAATTACAGACCTTGCCAAAAATTTAGACGTAAGTAGAAATAGTTTACTTAATTATCTGACCATTTTAGAGCGCGGCGGACTTATAAATTTGTTGCAAAGCAACACAAAAAGCATAAGTTCTTTGGCAAAGCCAGAAAAAATATATTTGAACAATACCAACCAAATCTACGCCTTTGATGCAAACAAACCCGATATAGGAAACTTGCGTGAAACGTTCTTTTTTAATCAGCTACAGGCAATTAGTGAGATAACTTCCGCAAACAAAGCAGACTTTACCGTTGATGGGAAATATGTTTTTGAAGTCGGCGGCAAAAATAAAGGACATGAACAAATAGTCGGGTTGAAAAATGGTTATTTGGCCTTGGACAATTTGGAATACGGCTATGGCAACAAAATTCCATTATGGTTATTTGGAATGTTGTACTAACAACCGATACAAAAAGCCGCATAGAGTGGGATCGATTTTATTCTGTTTTCAAACCCAAAGTTCTTTTTTGAAAGACGTAAGGCGTAAGCGCTTTTATACATTTCCATAAAAATGGCAAGGCTTTTTGATCGAATTCGAGTCCCTGCCTTAACCTCAACAGGTATGACGTCAACACCTTGTTGAATCACAAAGTCAACCTCGGCTGTGTTGTTGTTTTTCCAGTATAACAAAGGTATTCGATTGGCAGCAAATGCTTGCGCAACATAATTCTCTGCAATGGAACCAATAAAGGAATTATTGGTTTCAAGAGGGGAGAGGATGGCCTGCGCCGCCATTCCCGTCTGCATGGCAAGCATGCCCACATCGGATAAATAGAGTTTAAAGTCACTCAGGTCAATGTATGCTTTAACCGGCATAGCTCCCCTTGTCGTTTTTTGACTTTTAAGCACAATGCCGGCATATTTTAGCCATTCAATAGATTCTCCAAAAATGGTGGCGCTTCCCCCCTTCTGTACAACACTATACTGAAACTTACGGTTTTCTTTTGCCAACTGAGCAGGAATAGATTCATAACATGCTCGTATTTTTATACTTGTAGCAGGGTCAGCATATTTTGCCATATCGGCAATATACTCATTCAAAATTCGGTTTTGAACATCTGCAACAGACACAAAGCTGTTAGAAGTAACAAATTCAGCTACTGCTGCAGGCATACCTCCCACAATTAAATATTTGTTATAAAGATCAATGGCCACGGAGTGTATGTCTAAAGGCTCATTTGATTCAAAGTGCTCCCGAATGATTTTGGCAAAATTTTCTCGGTTCATTGCCCATAAAAACTCTTCAAAATCCATGGGAAAGAGGTTGATCTCGTGAACTTTTCCTACAGGGAATGAATACTTTGTGCGATTAATCGCAACGCCTAACAAAGAGCCCGCTGCAGCAACATAATACTGGGGGGCTTGTTCACAAAAATATTTTAATGAGGTTAAGGCACGTTCGCAGGCTTGTATTTCATCAATAATAATCAATGTTTTCCCCGGAAAAATACGCTGTGAGTGTGCTGATTCCAGGTATTGGATAATTGGAATGGGCAAAATAGTCTCCTCAAACTTTTCAACTAACGCTTTGTCGGTTTCCATATTGACGACAATAAAATTATCAAACTCGAGTCTACCAAACTCTTGTAAAATATAGCTCTTGCCAACCTGACGCGCACCATTAACAATCAACGGCATCCTTTTAGGGCTGTTTTTCCATTGCACCAATTGGTCGTAGATTTTTCTTTTCATCGCACACAAATTTTGCACAAAAATAGTTTTATCTATGAAAAAATCAAAATATTTTCTATTTTTTCATAGATAAAATATTCTGAACAAAAAATCATTTGGTAATCAATCTATTTTTTTTATATATTTGCATGTGAAATTAATAGATAAATTGATATGTTATGAAAAAGATTATTATCAGTAGCTTAGCTATTTTGTTTTTGGGAATTACCGCATGCGAACCCATCCCCACTTGCGACCAGATGTTGGGGTTTAAGGTTGTGGATGTATTTGGAGGGAAAGAGATTAAAGAGTTAACGTTCTTTGCAGAAGGAGGAACACAATCGCTTTATATAGAAACGGTCTCTCTATACTGGAGGGCTCGGATCTGGTCAAATATAGATGGTGGCGAAATAGATACACACCCATCGACCGGCATCCTTCCAAATGATTATATAGAGATAGAAAACGTGGACGGATGGATGAGAATCAAGTACAAACATGCAATGTTGCATCTCTTTAACGGTATCATTGAGGTAGAGGTAGATCCGGTTGCGGTGGGAAGTCTTGGTCCGTCAGGCGAGAGAGAGGATGCCATCTATATTTGGAACGATGACTTTCTTACCACCCGTTTGGGCATTACCATCAATGTTGTTCAAGAAGACGTAGCGGGGCCTGTATAGATCACATTGCGGATTCAGGAGTACTTTAGTAAACAACCTGCAGCGGTTGCGTTAGCTGCCTCTCTCAAAGAGGAAAAGGGGGGTGTGTGGGGCATTAGTGGGCTGTCGGGCTCTGCTAAGGCGCTTGCTGTTGCGGGCGCAGCTACGCAGGGGCTTCATATCGTTGTTTTAGACAGTCGTGAGAAGGCTCTCTTTTTTGCCCATGACTTAGAGATCATTACAGATCCGGAGCGTGTCTTTTTTTACCCTGCATCGGCAAAGAAAAAGTTAGACAGGTATAGTGACTCTTCTGCCCAGGTGCAGCGAACGGCGGCTTTACATGCCATCATAGAGTCAGACGGGACACGGCCCGTTTTGATCGTCACCTATCCTCAGGCGTTGAACCAACGGGTGGCAAGACCAAAGGCGCTTGGAAGCAATAGTTTTAGGATTGCAACGGGAGATAAATTGTCGCATGAGTTTCTTAAGGAGCAGTTGCTTTTTATGGGTTTTGAGCGGGTTGAATTTGTTTGCGAGCCGGGGCAGTTTGCTGTGCGTGGGGGGATTATTGACCTCTTTTCATACGCAGAAAATATGGCGTACCGGATTGACTTTTTTGGGGATGAAGTGGAGGAGATTCGGGTGTTTGATTGTAATACGCAGCGTTCTATAGAGAAGAGGGCGGAGGTGATGTTGATTGGTAATATGCAGGATGTGGGGGAGGAGGAAGAGGGTGCTACGTTGTTGGGGTTTGTGGGTGAAGAGGTGGTGTTGTGGGTTGATGCGTTGGGGATGGAGGCGGGCGGGCGGACGTGTTGTTACTTCTCTTCTATGCCGGGGGATTGTGTGGCAAGTGGGGTGATCCACTTTAAGACACAGCCGCAGCCTTCGTTTAACAAAAATTTTGAGATTTTGGAACGGGAGTTGCTCAGGCGCAGCGAGGAAGGGTACACAGTTTGCTTGTTAAGTGAGAGTCATTCGCAAATGGAGAGGTTTAAGCAGATTTTTGCTTCCTCTGAGCTAAAGGTTGAGTATCAGATAGGTTCGTTGCATGAAGGGTTTATAGACCATTCGATTAAGTGGTGTGTTTATACGGATCACCAGATATTTGATCGCTTTTATCGTGTAAGGGCGCGCAGGGCGGTGGAGCGCAGTGAGCGTATTACGGTACAGGAGTTGTCCGGATTTCAAATGGGGGATTATATTGTACATATTGATCATGGTGTGGGGGTCTTTGGCGGGTTGGTGCGGACAGAGATCAATGGAAGGATGCAGGAGGTGATTAAGTTGATTTATAAGAATAATGACGTCCTTTTTGTCAATATTCATGGATTGCACAGAATTTCTAAGTATAAGAGCAAAGACGCGTTGCCTCCCAAGATCTATCAATTGGGGTCGGGAGCGTGGCAAAAACTAAAGCAGCAGGTTAAGAACAAGGTTAAAGATATTGCGCGAGACCTTATTTTGTTATATGCCAAACGACAATCGTCTCAAGGGTTTGCCTTTGCCTCCGACTGCTACCTGCAACATGAGTTGGAGTCGTCGTTTATCTATGAGGATACCCCCGATCAGCTCAAAGCAACCCAGGCCGTTAAGGCCGACATGGAGCAGTCGTATCCGATGGATCGTTTGGTGTGTGGAGATGTGGGATTTGGAAAAACTGAGGTGGCCATTAGGGCTGCGTTTAAGGCGGCGGTGTGCGGCAAGCAGACTGCTGTGTTGGTGCCCACCACGATTTTGGCCCTGCAGCACTTTAACACTTTTAAAGAGCGGCTAAGCGCGTTTCCCATAAAGGTTGATTATATCAGTCGATTGAGACCCCCTGCAGGGATTAAACAGACGATAGAACAACTCAAAGAGGGGAAAGTTGACATTGTGATAGGGACGCATAAACTCCTCAATAAAGAGATTATATTCAAAGATTTGGGATTGTTGATTGTGGACGAAGAACAAAAATTTGGCGTGGCTGCCAAAGAACGCTTGCGTCAACTCAAGTTGAACGTAGATACTTTGACCCTCACGGCAACACCGATTCCCCGCACCCTGCAATTCTCCCTGATGGGCGCCCGCGATCTGTCGATTATTCAGACTCCTCCTCCCAACCGCATACCGGTGCATACAGAGCTACAGCAATTTGATGAAGACTTAATTCGCCATGCAGTGCTCAGTGAAGTGGAGCGCGGCGGTCAAATCTTTTTTATACACAACAGGGTAGAGGATATCTACTCGGTAGAGGAGATGATCCGGCGGATTTGCCCGGGTGTGCGTACCTGCGTGGGGCATGGGCAGATGGAGGCTAAGGCATTGGAGGGGGTTATCTTAGACTTTATGAGCGGGGGTTACGACTTGTTGGTGAGCACTACGATTGTAGAGAATGGATTGGATATTCCCAATGCCAACACCATGATTATTAATCAGGCTCAAAACTTTGGCTTGAGTGATCTGCACCAGCTGAGGGGGCGGGTAGGGCGCTCCAACCGCAGGGCGTTTTGCTATCTCTTGGTTCCGCCCGGGGCCTCCATGACAGACGAGGCACGCCGGAGACTGCGTGCCATTGAGGCGTTCTCTGAACTGGGGAGCGGATTTAACATTGCCATGCAAGACCTGGATATTAGGGGCGCCGGCAACCTTTTGGGCGGCGAGCAGAGCGGTTTTATGGCGGAGATGGGATTTGAAACGTATCAACGAATTTTAAGCGAGGCGTTTACAGAGCTAAAGGAGTTAAAGGAGCTCTCTTCTGCAAAACTGCCTGTGGTTAAGGAGGCTTTTTTGACAGACTGCTCTATAGATACCGACCTGGAATTACTCATTCCGGACAGCTACATTGGCCAAACTGCAGAAAAGATCCGCCTTTATAAAGATTTAAATAATGTGGTTGACGAGCCTCAACTTCAACTTTTTTTAGACGAAATGAGGGACAGGTACGGGCCTATACCACACGAAGTTAAACAACTGGCATACGTTGTACGTTTGCGTCGCCTGGCTATTACCTTAGGCTTTGAAAAGATCGTCCTAAAAAACGGCATGATGATTGTATATTTTATCCATAACCAGTTATCTGATTACTATCGATCCTCACTATTTGCCACGATGCTGCAACATATTCAAAAGAATCCGTCATTTAGGGTAAAGGAGCAAAACAGTAAGCTGTTGGTGTCGATTCCGGGCGTGGAGAGTGTAGAGCGTGCGTACTCAGTAATGTTAAAAATGAAGCCAAATGAGTAAAAATTTGTTAATAGACTTGGGAAATACGGCGTGTAAAGTTGCGTTTGCCAAAGAGAGAGAGATCGTTGAAACCATAAGGGGAGAAAATGGAGCAGAGCCCATGCCATTCCTACAAAATCTTCTTGGTAACAACGTGTTTGAGATCATCGTCTTTAGCTCTGTCCAAAGGCGCGACCCCAACCTGATGGCCCTGCTGCAATCGCGTTGCAACAAACTTATTGTGGTGGACGGAGATACCCAAACGGCGCTAAAGATCGAATACCAGACATCAGACCGTTTGGGGGCAGATATTTTGGCTTACAGCTTGGGGGCGGTGGTGCGTTTTCCGGGAGAAGATGTGATGGTGATTTGCTTTGGTACTGCGATTACGGTTTCATCGATTGATAAAAATGGACTGCTCACGGGCGTCAACATCTCTCCGGGCCTAATGATACGACTTCAAGCGCTGCATCAATATACAGATGGTTTGCCGCTCATATTCCTTGAAGAAGAAGAAGAGATTCCCGGCATGGGAATCGATACAAGAGGCGCAATTACCGCAGGTGTGGTTAAAGGAATTGTGCATGAGATTGAAGGGTATATTGCTAAAAATCAGGATAAGAAAATAATTTTTACCGGAGGGGATGCACTTTTTTTTGCAAAACAGCTAAAAACCCCGATATTTGTTGATTGCAACCTAATATTTATAGGTCTTGCAGAAATTGCTCAAAGCTATGCAGAATAAAAGTCAATATGTGATATTAGCGGTAGTATCGCTTCTCTTTCTCGGAGGGCCTCTGCTATCCCAAACAACGAATTCTTTGGGAACTTTTACTCCGTATTCCCTATTTGGAGTGGGAGATATTGTTCGCGCGGGATCGCCGGTTAACATAGCGATGGGCGGGATCGGACAGTCGCTACGGGACCACAGATATATTAACTTTGTAAATCCGGCCTCCTCCACGGCACGCGACCCCCTCTCTTTTATGCTTGACTTTGGAGTAGAATCCAACAATCTATATCATACCAGCAGTAGCGCAAAGTCGGCTTATAATACTTTTAACATGAGCCATATTGTCTTTTCCTTTCCCTTGCTTGAGAATGCTGCCATGATGGGGGGCTTTATGCCGTATAGCCACGTGGGTTACAAGTTTGAAGAGAAGGAGCAAGACCCCGTTTTTGTGGGTGAGGTGGGAGATGTTGCCTACCTGCGATATGGAGAAGGAAGTGTGAATCAACTCTTTTTGGGAGCGGCCTATGCCATTAACAAAAACTTCTCGGTTGGAGTACAGGGGATTTACTACTTTGGGACGATAAATCGGAATAGCGATGTTAGATTTAACAGCAGCAGCTTACATAATTCAATAAGAACAAATTATCATACTGTGATGGAGTCGTTTACCGGTAAATTCGGATTGCAGTACGAGGGTAAGGCAAGTGGCAGGTCTGTAGTTTCTGCAGGCGCCTCCCTGATGCTGTCGTCAAATCTTAAAGGATCGCTCACGCAATTGGCTGCAACTTCTCTTGAAGGAGTCGGCATTGATACCGTTGTGCTTTCTGTGCGATCCGGCACACATCTATCGATTCCCACAGAGTTGGCAGTCGGCGTTTCGTTTTCTCGTAAATATTTTTCAGAGAGCAACTTAAATAAATGGATGATCGGATTTGATTACACTCGTCAAGATTGGTCCAATGCCAACTTTGCCCTAACACCCGGCGTCGACTTTAGCCCCACCGTTAAAAACTCCTACATGTTAGGATTTGAATTGACGCCTGATATTTTGAACTACAACAGCGCGTATAAACGCTGGACCTATCGCGGAGGGATCTATTATGAACAGTCATACGTTAGATTAAACGGACAACAAGTGAGTTCGGCAGGGCTAACGCTGGGCGTTGCCCTTCCTGTATTTAGATGGTCAAACGCAGTGAATTTTACTGTAGACATGGGGCAGCGCGGGTCTGTGAGCAATCAGTTGATACGGGAGCGATATGTAATATTTCAAGCAAGCTTTAGTCTCTATGACATCTGGTTCAGAAAAATGAAATACGAATAAAACATCAAACATCAATCAAAAATTAAAAATCAGTAGGTATTATGAAAAAAACGAGAATCTTTTGGTTAACCCTGTGGGTATTAATACTTGTTGGGCCTTCCTTGATGGCGCAACAAGGGAGATATGGGACCGGCCCCGATAGCACGGAGTGTAAAACACGGCTCTCTTTTTACAGGGAGTATGTTCGTTCGGGAGATATCTTGTCAGCTGTGCCGTCATGGAGAATTGCCATGGCGCTCTGTCCAAGAACCGCAAATCAATTGTTATATTCTGATGGGCAGACCATTATTAGAACCCTCATGCAGCAACCCGGCGTTACTCCTCAAGAGAGGGCCGGGCTCATCGACTCTTTGATGCTTATGTATGACATTAGGATTCAGCATTATCCGCAAAATGCGGTGGGTGCGTTGATAAACAAAATCAAAGAGTTAAGCAACTTCAGGCCCGATTCACAAGAGGAGCAATTGGCAGAGATTGAAAGACTTATAAACCTAACAGGAAACAACACCGTTCCGGAGATGCTGGGATGGTACATGAGTCTGATCGGGAATTTTTATGTTGAGGGGAAACGAACACCCGACGACGTGATGGACGCATATACCCGTATGGTGGCGATTTTGGATGCTCAGGAGGAGAAATCTCCCGAGAATGAAGAAATTATAAACATGAGGGCCATGATAGAGAACTACCTGATAAGTTCCGGTGTGGCTACCTGTGAAAACTTGATTGGTCTGTTTACTCCCCGTTTTCAGGCAAATCCAAATGATTTGGAGTTGGTGAGCAAGATTGCTTCTATGTTGACCTACGCAGATTGTACCACTTCTGATCTTTATCTCCAAGCTGTTACGTCGCTCAATAAATTGGCGCCCTCTTCTCAAACTGCCTATTACTTATACAGAGTGCATGCTTCTAAGAATGAATTTGATTTGGCAATGAGATACCTGCAGGAAGCGATCAACAGCCCCGATATTTCTGCCGTGGATAAAGGCCGCTGGCTGGTCGACCAGGGGATTCTCTTTTTTAAGATGAACAACAGCGTCCGTGCAATGAACGCGGCAAGAAGTGCCATAGATGCAAGTTCAACTGTTAGAGGAAAAGCCTTTATGTTAATGGCTTCTATTTGGGCAGGGCAGAGATGCGGAGAGGACGACATAGAAAAGCGCGCACCTTTTTGGGTGGCTGTTGACTATTTAGAGCGGGCCAAAGCTGCCGATCCCAGCTGCGCTGCAGAGGCCAATAGATTAATTGCTCAGTACCGTCAATACTTCCCCTTGCAGGAAGAGGCTTTTATGTACGATCTTGCAGAAGGGTCTAACTATACGGTCTCTTGTGGCAATTTTCGTGAAACCACAACGGTAAGAACCAGAAAATAATATATATGCGACCACCGTTTGGCGCAGGATTCTATAGGGTAGCGCTCCTTTTTTTGGGCGCTACTCTCTTTATTTCTTGCAAGGATTCTATAGAAAAGACCGATGCATTGGGTGCAATTGACAGCATATCTACCCAAACGGTGCGCAATATGAGAGGCATAGAGACAAAATTTGGAAAAGTATCTATCCGTTTAGAGGCGCCCTTGATGGAAACCTACTCCCTTTTGGCCGAACCGTTTGAGATTTTCCCACAAGGAATTAGAATAGAAGGATATACACCGGAAGGCGAATTAGAATCGGAGATTACCGCTAAAATGGCCATTCACAAGACAAAGAGCAATCAGGAACGTTGGGAAGCGTATGGAAACGTTGTGATTATTAATCATATCAAAAATGAGACGTTAAAAACCGATACGCTCTATTGGGATCGTGTCAGTAGACGTATTTATACACACGCATTTGTAAGATTGCTCTCTCCCCAGGGCATGTTGCAGGGCTATGGCATGGAGTCAGACGAGAGGGCGTCTGATGCAACGATTTTAAATCCCTTTGACAGTTACGGAATTATGGCGAGGGATACGCTATGATTTGGATCACCCTTATATCGCTGTTGTTTTCTGCGTTTTTTTCCGGAATGGAGATCGCTTTTTTGTCGTGTAATAAACTAAAGGTAGAAGTTGATAAAAAGCAAGGGAAATATTACGCCAGGGTGATCAGTCGTTTTTTTGAAAAACCGGGCGAACTGCTGGCAACACTGCTGATGGGAAACAATGTGTCCCTTGTGATTTATGGCATCTCTTTTGCGTCTGTGCTGAGCCCGATCCTCCTCAAATATGTAGTTGCGTCAATGACAGGTGCGTTGATGATTAATATTTTGATTTCAACAACAATTGTGCTGATTACGGCAGATTTTCTTCCAAAGGTACTCTGTCGGATTAATCCCAATGGCGTCCTTTTGCGGTTTACCTGGCTATTGTCTCTCTTTTACGTGATTCTCTTTCCTTTGGCCAAATTTGCCAACATGTTGTCATTCTTCTTTCTTAGACTTTTTGGGATCAAGGCTACCAAACATCGGGAGCGCGTTCTCTTTAATAAGAGCGATTTGATGGTGCTCTCCGACGAAGTAGAGAACATGCAGGAAGAGGAGACAGAGCACGGGAATGAGGTGCACATTTTTCGCAACGCACTTGATTTTTCCGAAGTCACCGTACGAGCGTGCATGATTCCCAGAAATGAGATGAAAGTCATAGAGCTTGACGACTCGTTTGATGATCTGATGAACCTCTTTATTGAAACCGGGTTTTCGAGGATTCCTGTGTTTGAACATTCGGTTGATCACATAGTAGGTTATGTCCACTCCAAGGATCTTTTTGTTGGGAAAAAAACAATACGAGAAATGCTGAGACCTTTACGGTTTGTACCTGAAGATTACCGCGCTCAAAAGCTATTGGCATTTATGACCAAGAACAAAAAGTCTCTGGCCGTGGTGGTGGATGAGTATGGAGGCACTTCCGGCATGGTTACGTTAGAAGATCTGATAGAAGAAATTTTTGGAGAGATACGCGATGAATCAGACAAAGAAGCCCCTGTTGAGGAACAACTTTCGGAACATGAATTTATATTTTCGGCCCGATTGGATATCAGGTATCTGAACAAGACATACGACTTGAATATCCCCGAATCTGAGGCGTATGAAACGCTGGCCGGTTACATTACTCATCTTAATGAAGCGATACCAAAAGAACTCGAAAAGCTTCAATTTGAGAATATTATGTTTACAATCATCTCCACGTCACCTACCCGTATCGAGACGGTAAATGTGAGGCTGCTTGATGAAAAATAGGATGATTACAAAAAAATAACTATATTCGCGCCCTAATTTATCACAACTAAAGCTTACAACAATGGCAGTTCTTGAAAAGATCAGAGTACGCATGGGCGTATTTATCTCAGTAATCATTGGTCTTGCGTTACTATCCTTTATTATAGATCCAAGCACCCTGCAATCCGCAATGTCTATGTTTTCATCAAAATATGATGTGGGCAAGATGAATGGGAAGTCAATCTCGTATCAGGATTTTTCACGAAAAATCGACCACTATACCAGGATTCAACAATTGATCACAGGCGCTTCGAGCTTAGATGAGCGTAGCGCAGAGATGGTACAACAGCGTGCCTGGCAAGATTGTTTGGACGAATTGGTGCTCTTTCCGGCCATCAAAAAAGCGGGCATTACATTGAGTGAAGAAGAACTTTTTGATTTGACCCAGGGAAAGGAGATCTCTCCTGTTTTACAGCAGGAACCGATTTTCTCTGATGAGAGCGGGTTATTTTCTCGCTCAAAAGTGATCCAATTTGTTCAATCCGCAAGCTTTGACAACACAGGGACAACGGCGCTATATTGGCAATATTTGGAGTCTAATATAACCCAGGTGCAATTGTACACCAAGTATTCCAGCTTATTAGAAAAAAGCGCTGTGCTTAATAACATAGAGTTACGACGGAACATTGAAGAAAATAACGCCACATCGGATGTCCGTTTTGTAATGATGCCGATCTCTTTCTTCATCGATACTACCACTGCGGTCACTACTCAGGAGGTGAGGGATTATTATGAAAAGAACAAGTCGCTTTATGAACAAGAAGCTTCCAGGGATATAGATTATGTGCAGTTTACAATAGTACCTTCTTTAAGTGATATTGATCGTGCAGAGGTAGATTTTCAAAAATATTTTGAGGAGTTTTCTACAACCAAAAACTTAAAACTTTTCTTATCGCGCAACTCCGACAAAGCTTTTGACACCTACTATTATAAGGAGGGCGAGCTTGCATCGGTTGCTCCAGTGTTAGACAGTTTTGCCTTTAAAGCAACAATGGCAGACGTACTGCCTGTGACCCGCGAGGGCGATCGCTTTTTCTCAGCCAGATTGGAATCAGTCAAAACGTTGCCCGACTCTGCTTTTGTACAGCACATTCTATTGTCTTCAATTGATGGATCACGCGCTGATAGTTTGGTCAATGTGCTCAAAAGAGGCGGGGACTTTGACGCATTGGCTTCCCGGTTTTCTTTGGCTCCCGTTGCCGGCGATAAGGCTGGAGAATTGGGCTGGATGACCGCTCAAATGTTTGAAGGTGTGTTAGATACTTGCCTCACCGCTCCCATCAACACTCCCTTTAGCCTTCCATCACAATATGGGATTCATGTACTTAGGGTTACTAAAAAAACAAAGCCGTTAAAGAAGGTTCAGTTGGCTGTTTATGAAAAAACGGCCATTGCCGGAAAAGAGACCTACCAAATGTATTATGGTCAGGCTAATGAATTGGTAACTAAGAGTAACAATAAAGAGGCGCTCTTTACGCAAATTGCCTCAGAGAACGATTGGTTTGTTTATCCTGCTGTTGGTATTGCAGAGGGAGCCAAAACAGTGGCCAATATTCCCAATGCCCGCGAACTCTCACGTTGGGCTTTTGAAGCCAAACAAGGTGATGTCTCTCCGATTATCACCATAGATAATAAATATTTTATTGTAGCAGCGCTAACCGGAGTGCACGAAAAAGGACTTGCTCCGATTGCATCCAAACGCTATGAAATAGAGATGGAAGTTCGCAGGGAGAAAGAGGTGAAGCAGGTTGCCAAACGCCTAAAAGATCAGATGGCTCAAGTGTCAGATATTGAAATGTTGGCTGATTATGCAAGATTACCTGTAAGCAGACAGTCGGGGATTGCCTTTGGCTCTTTGGGGATGCAGCAATTAGAACCCAAATTTATTGGAGCTGTTTCTGGAGCGCCCTTACATACATTGGCGGGCCCTGTTGAGGGATCCATTGGCGCCTACGTCTTTACGGTTGATGACCGTCAAACCGGCTTTTTTTATACAGAAGAGGACGCCAAACGGCAACTACACCAAATCATGGGTCAGCAAAATCAGATAGCGCTCTTTCTGGTTCTGCCTAAAGCCGCTAAAGTTGTGGATAACAGGGCTAAATTCTTTTAGACATCAAGGTGAAAAAAAATTAAAATTTAAAAAAGTGCAGCAAAACTGCACTTTTTTACGATTTGTCACACCTTGTTGTAAAGGAAGCGCTATTTTTGACAGTGATGAAAAAGATAGCGCTTATATTTTATCTGCTTTTAATCTCTCTTGGCTGTTATGCCCAAAAGAGAGATGCATTGATCGTGTTCTGGAATGTAGAAAATTATTTTGATCCGTTTGATTCCGGGAAAAAAGACCCTGCGTTTACGCCTCAAGGCGCCAACCACTGGACATGGAGGCGTTTTATAGCAAAAAGAGATGCACTTGCCAAAACTTTGATTGCAACAGGCTTAGATGAGCTTCCGGTCATGGTGGGCCTTTGCGAGGTGGGGAACCGTTTTGTTCTGGAGCAGTTAGTGAGACAAACGCCGTTAGCGCCCGCTGCTTATCGCATCATCCATCGAGAGGGATCTGATGTACGGGGAATCAATGTGGCGCTGCTCTATCGCCCCGACCGTTTTCGTATCTTGTTGACACGCTTTCTTGGCGTAAACCTTCCCGATACCACACAACGTACCCGCGAAATAGTCTACGCAAAAGGAGTTTTGGACGATTTAGACACCCTGCATCTGTTTGTAAATCACTGGCCGTCAAAAATGGGCGGCGCCAAAGCCTCTTTGCCAAGGCGTATAGCTGCGGCTCAACGCCTCTGCATCAGCATTGACTCCGTGTTTCTGCTCCATCCTCACGCCAACGTTGTGGTGATGGGTGACTTTAACGACACGCCTTTGTCAAAGGTGGTGCAATCACTCTCCAAGGGGCGCCCATTGCAAAACCTCTCTGCTCCGCTGGCACGCAAGAAGCTGGGAACGATTCGTTACCGGGGGCGGTGGGAGCTGATCGACCAGTTTATTGTCTCAGAAAATCTACTCAACAAGGAGGAGCCGATTCTCACGTCCTCACTTCACTTTTCCATTTTTTCGGCTCCTTTCTTGTTGATTCGCGATGAAAAATATTTGGGTATGAAGCCATTTAGAACTTACTTAGGCCCTCGTTACCAGGGAGGTATCAGCGACCACTTGCCGGTGATTCTAAGGATTGAAAGAAATTATTAAGAGACAATATCTAAAAGTTTTGTATGTTTGCCGCATGTATGTTCATCCCAAAAAGGCGTTAGGCCAACACTTTCTTAAAGATGCTTCTGTTGCAAAACAGATTGTTGAGGCGTTGTGTTGTGTGTCTGTCCCTCAAAAACAATGTTTTAAGGTATTGGAGGTGGGGCCCGGAACAGGGGTATTGACTCAGTTTTTGCTAAAAGAGCCTCACCTTGAGCTGTTTGCTGTGGAGATCGATAGAGAATCGATAAATTACCTGCTTACCCATTATCCGGCATTAGAGGGACGATTGATAGAGGCAGATTTTTTGAAAATGAACTTGTCCGCTCTTTTTAGTTCGCCCTTTTTGGTCATAGGCAATTTCCCTTACAACATTTCGTCACAGATCCTTTTTAAAATATTGGATGTGCGCGACACCGTCCCGGTGGTTGTGGGCATGTTTCAAAAGGAAGTGGCAGAGCGCATTGCTGCGCCTCCCGGCTCCAAAACGTATGGGATCTTGAGCGTGTTGCTACAGGCGTGGTACGATATAGAATATTTGTTTACCGTTCCTGCACATCTGTTTGTACCGCCACCAAAGGTGCAATCGGCTGTGATTAGACTTGTTAGAAATGACCGTACTACATTGCCATGCTCTGAACCACTTTTTAAACAAGTGGTAAAGGCTACTTTTAATCAACGACGTAAAGCGATTCGCAACTCGATTAAGCAGGTAACGGGGGCAAGCGCCCTAACTGATCATCCCATGCTTGGGCTTAGGCCGGAGCAGTTAGGGGTACATCAGTTTGTAGAGTTGGTACAGTGGGTGGAGCAGCTCAGTAGTTCCAAACTGCCATCAACTGCACCCCTTTTCCCGTAAAGCGCATGAAGCCCGATTGCATCGGCAGCGCATTGGTTTTTGGGTTGAGGTAGGCCATGAGGTAGAGGGTGATGTTTTTGAACTGGTGGTTGTATCCGGCAAAATTGTAAACATTTTTATTTTTCCAGTCGTAATACAAAATGGCATTGGCGTTTCCAAAAAAAGAGAGAGGGTAGGTGAGGTTTACAGCTGTGAATTGAGCGTTATTGTTGTAATCAAAGACTTTGGAGCCACCGGTAAATAACAGATGTTCAAGTGTTATTCCCAGGCCATTGCCTGTGCCAATGGTGTAATCGCCTCCTATGGTGGTCATTAGTTGGTTTTTGAGGGGAACGCTGTCGGTCAGGTATGTCCACGAAGTTTCAAACCAAAAACCCACCACCACATCGGCGCGAACGTCAAACCCCATACGGTGCTCCTTTGTGGCGTGGGTTGTGTAACTAAAAGCCATCTCACCTCGGTTAATGGGAAATTGAACACGTGCGCCCACTTCGGGCTTGAGATCACCCTTCATGATTTTTGCGTCTTTGTTCATGGCCAATCCCCACAGCCAGATGTTGGCATTGTTTTTAAAGTAGTAGCGAAACAGTCCGCCCCAAACGCCATCGGTCATTTGAAGCGGGTCGCGGGCGTCCATCTTGTCAAACCACATGAGGGGACGCAACATTTGCGCCGACCCAAAGTTTATTTTTTGTAGTCCGGCGCGAAACTCCATTTGGTTGGTGGCAAACCGCACCCAGAGTCGGTAAGGTTTGAGGGTTCCGTCGCTCTCAAATTGCGAGAAAGGTTTCATTCCAAAGTCGCCAAATATATTTGCAGATGCCTCAAGATCAAATTTGTTGTGATTAGTGTACTTTATTTGCGGGATGTATCGCCCTCCAAACCATAAAGTTTTGTCCAAGTCGGGTGTGAATTGACCCCACGTGGAGAGCTGACCGCTAAAACGAAAGTTTGGCTCCTGCGCCCAAGCGGTAGTGAAAAGAAGTAGAAACACTATTTGGTGGACGAAACGCTTCATTATCTCAAACTTGCTTTGCTAAAAATGTGGGCGTCAATTTTTTTGTCAAATTCGATTTTTGTAATGATCCAGTCGGTGCCGTCGCCGTCTCGCAGCATGTCGTTGTAGTTCATTTTCATGGGAAACCACCTGTTGCCTATTCGTTTTACATCGCTCAGTGTGATGCGTTTGAGCAACTGTCCGCTTTTGGCAAAAAGCTCCTGTTTAAGGGGGATCATGCGCTGAACGTCTACCCAGATTTTTTGCGAGGGGTACGCCACATCGTCCACTTTTGCCGTCAAAAGCAGCACGTAACAGTCGCGTTCATCAACCTGCTCCTTGCCGGATAGCGTGGCGTTGTAGAGGTCTGTCATTTTGCGGTCGTCCATCATGTCTTCATAAGAGAGGTCGGAGCCCATGACCGATTGACGCAGCATGTGCCCCGATATCATAATGGTACG
>Ga0123356_10003097_pt1 | contig 17558 bp, 19 predicted proteins | sample TergutEmb28metaG_2_FD_92546 | JGI IMG/M metagenome (GOLD analysis project Ga0123356, IMG submission 92546) | Embiratermes neotenicus P3 segment gut microbial communities from Petit-Saut dam, French Guiana - Emb289 P3 | ecosystem: Host-associated > Arthropoda: Insects > Digestive system > Gut ...
ACACGACGCCCTCGGCGTCCCGTCAGCACAACACGACGCCCTCGGCGTCCCGTCCGCACAGCACGATGTCCCGCTTGCCGACGAGCCGCTCATTGAGGAAAACGGCTATTTCCTAAATGACAGGGATATGAAAATAATTGTCAGCGCCTGCGTTCATTTTGCTAAGAGCGGCGGCGATGAGGAAATTGTTGGCGGAATCCCCGAAATAGGCGGAAAACTGCGCGACAAAACCGAGCTATCACCTGACGACATAATGGTGATTTCGGTTTGTCTGCAAGCCTATAATGACGAAATGTCGCGCCTAATCGGCGAAAATCTTCAATCGTCTTTAATGGCAAAGCTTAGAGAAGAAAGAGTATATTTTTTAGTTATTATAGAGAAACTGACAAAATATTTGACAGCGCGGTAGTTTTGTGCTATAATTATAGAATATTATATTTTTAAGGAGAATTTTTAAAATGAAAAAATTCATCGCATTACTTATGGCACTTGTTATGGTATTCGCATTTACAGCTTGTAACGAAGATTCCGGCTCTGGAAGCGGCGGCTCCGGAAATTCCGGTGGTTCCGACAGAAACGACAGAAGCAACAAACAAAACGATGACCCTGTTTCTTCCTTTATTTCAATAATGCAGAGCGGAAAATTCAGCATTGATTTTTCAATTGAAGACGCGGGCATAGAATTTAAAATGAGCTTGGCTATGGACGGCGATAGCATAGCTGTAACGTTTGATGATGACATATTAGGCTTTGGATGGATGCTCGGTCTTGATATATCGAGTATAAGAATTATTATTAAGAGTGGTATGGCTTATGTAGTTTTTGATGAGCTTGAAATGTATATGGGAGACTCAATTGAAGAAATGGGCATGGAAGGCTTCCTTGAAGAAATGATGCTTGATTTCTTTAACGGCGTTAATCTCCAGAAAACCGGTGATGGCGAAGCAATGCTTAACGGAAAAATGACATCCTACGAAGACTATAAAGATAGCGACGGTGAAATCAGCCGCTTCTTTGTTGACGGCGGAAAAGTTGTAGCTATGGGTTCACCCGACGTAGATGAAGTGATGATTATTACGAAAATGAGCGCTACCATACCCGCAGGAACATTTGATGTGCCGGCAGGTTACATAAACATGATGGAGTAATTTTGATTTAAGGAAGGAATTTATTTTGAAAAAGTTTATCGCATTACTTATGGCACTGATTATGGTATTCACCTTTGCAGCTTGCAATGAGAATGATAATTCAGGAAGCGATGTAGATGACCGTTCTTCCGACAGGAACCGCGACAGAGATAACGACCGGAATCAAGATGACGATATTGATAACGATAATCAAAACAATGATGACATTCAAAACAATCCAAGAAATGACAACGCCCCCCCAGCAAGAAACGATGAAAACCAACCACCACCCCAAAGCGACCCAAGCAACGACAATCAGGTTTCTACCGCAGATATTGATACACGCGGCTTTGAATATACATCGCTTTTCGAGTATATGAAAAGCGGAATATTCAGCTTTGATTACTTAATGGTCATTGAAGGCATAGAAATGGAAGGTGTTTTGACACAGGAATTTGACCGTTTTGCAATGTCTATGCGTGTAGAAGAATTTGGTGAAGTTGCAACGATTAGGGTAGTTGCCTCCGATACCTCGGCTTTTGTGGTTTTTGAAGAGTATGAAATGTATATGGATATACCTTTGGAAGAAGCTTTGGATATGTCCGGCGGTATGGCAGAACTTTTAGCTTGGGACCATGACCATGTTGATGTACCTACGGATTCGGGGATTGGCGTTATAAACGGCAAAAGCTTGTATTATGAGGTTTTCGAGGGCGGTGGTGATGTACCGTTTGTCAAATACTTCTATGAAAACGGTGAAGTTTACGCAATGCAACTCTACATGGACGGTCAATCCTTTGATATGTTTATAAGCAACGTGACTGACAAAGTTCCGGCAGGAATATTTGACGCGCCTCCGGCACACTACATTGATATGATGGATGCTTTTGGCTTCTGATTCTAATTAAAGTAATAAAACCGCCGGAAACCGGCGGTTTTTTCATGCAAAAAAATTTTTTTGAAAAAAATTTAAAAAATTTTTTAAAAAGCTATTGACCGAATCGGTTTATTGTGTTATAATAAAAACAAATAAACCGAATCGGTCTAAAAAAGGAGGCGTTTTTATGGAAGTACCGGAACAGCAATTAGAGCATTTTCTTCATTTACCGTCTGAAAAACAGCATAAGATTATCGACGCCGCGCTATACTCGTTCGGGCGAAACGGCTACAAAAAAGCTTCGGTTGCCGATATTGCCGCCGCCGCCGGTATATCGAAGCCGATGGTTTTTCACTACTTCGGAAGCAAAAAGAACCTGTATCTGTATCTTTTGCGGCTTTGCGGTGATAAGATAGCAGGCGGCGTTATGAGCAAGCTTGAAAAAAGCGAAACTGACTTCTTCAAAATCATCAGGCACGCTTCGGAATTAAAAATTGCTTTTTTAGAGGAATATCCAAATATAATGTCCTTTATTGAGAGCATGTATTTTGAAGAAGACCCCGAAATCGAGCCTGAAATCAAGAAGCTCAGAACACAAAGCAAAGGAAGCCACGACCCTGCAAAATTCTTTGAAAACGCCGATTATTCAAAATTTAAAGACGGCGTAAACCCCGCGCTCGTAATGAAGCTTTTAGTTTATTTTTCGGAAGGTATTGTCCGCTCTACGCCAAAAGGAGAAAGACTCGATATAGACGCGTTGATGCGGGAGTTCGATGAATGTCTGGAGTTATTCAAAAACAATTTTTACAAATAGGAGGAAAACATTATGTTCATGCTTGAAACTAAAAATCTAACAAAAAAATTCGGCAAATTTACCGCGTTGAATCAGGTTAATCTGCAAATAAAGGAGGGTGAAGTTTTCGGCTTCATCGGGCCTAACGGAGCAGGGAAGACCACGACTATCCGCGTGCTTCTCGGAATCCTACAAGCAACAGAGGGGAGCGCGACTGTATTCGGAAAGGACGCGTGGAAAGATGCGGTTGAAATCCACAAGCGTATAGCTTATGTCCCGGGTGACGTTAACCTTTGGCCTAATCTGACGGGCGGGGAGGTTATTGACCTGTTTGTGAGCCTGCGCCAAAAGAGCGATAAGGAAAAGCGCGAAAAGCTAATCAAAAAATTTGAGCTTGACCCGTCAAAAAAATGCCGGACTTATTCTAAGGGCAATCGCCAGAAAGTCGCTTTAGTCGCGGCATTTGCGTCAGACGCGGATTTATACATTCTCGATGAACCTACTTCAGGCTTAGACCCGCTCATGGAGCAGGTTTTTCAGGAGTGCGTTTCCGAAATAAAAGCAGCAGGGAAGAGCATCTTCCTGTCAAGCCATATTCTGCAGGAGGTCGAGCGGCTCTGCGACCGCGTGGGTATAATCCGTGAGGGTAGGGTTGTGGAAACAGGCACGTTAAATGAACTGCGCCACCTCACGAGAATACTTATGACGATTGCTACAGAAAAGCCGATTGGTAACTTAGCGCAGGTTAAAGGCGTACACGAAATTACTGAAAGACAAGGAGAAATAACATTTCAAGTGGATTCTGACGAAATCGGCAGTGTGATTTCACATATTTCGAGCTTCGGCGTCACAAAGCTTGAAAGCACACCGCCTACACTTGAAGAATTATTCATGCGTCATTACAGTGAGGGGGTATAATATAATGAAAGGTAATTTTGACAATACAGGTAAGCTTGTGCGTTTTATGCTCCGGCGCGAGAGAATTATAGCTTTAATCTGGATTTTAATACTTGTGCTGTTCTCGATTGCCCTTGCTCCGGGGTTAGAATCTATGTTCCCTGATGACGCGGCAAGAGAGAATGTGGCGGCTATTTACGATAACCCGCTGATGGTTTCTATGATGGGGCATATTTACGGGGATTCGACGGGGGCGATGTACAGCTCGATGATGCTGTTATGGTACATTATCGCTGTTGCTGTTATGAATATTTTCATTGTAGTGCGGCACACCCGCGCCGACGAGGAACGCTGGCGCGCCGAGGTCATCCGCTCGCTCCCTGTTGGGAAACTTGCTAATATCCACGCAACCATGATTACTGCGCTTATTATAAACGCGCTTTTAGCGATTTTTACAGGGCTTGGCATTGCTGTAACCGGTGTTAACGGCATGGACTTCGCGGGGAGCATGCTTTATGGCGCGGTTTCAGGCGCGACAGGGCTTGTTTTCGCGGCGCTCACTGCGGTATTCTGCCAGCTTTCTTCAAGCGCGGGCGGAGCGGTCGGCTTCTCGTTTTTAGGGCTGGGCGGGTTTTATATGCTACGCTTTTTCGGCGACGTAGACGCAAAAATTGAGTTTCTTTCATTTATCAGTCCGCTTGGTTTAGCTCAGCGTTCAAAAGTTTATGTCACAAATAACCCTTTACCATTGATTATACTTCTTCTTGAAGTTGTGGTTATTTCCGCGCTCGCTTATAAATTAAACGCCGTGCGCGATTTGGGGCAGGGGTTCATTCCCGCAAAGCCCGGCAGGAAAGAAGCCAAAAGGTCACTGCTTTCGCCGTTCGGACTGTCGCTCAGACTTCTAAAGAAAATGCTCATTATATGGCTGATTGTTATGTTTATGGCGGGAGCTTCTTACGGCTCGGTTATAGGCGATATTGACCAGTTTGTAGCGGACAGCCCCGAATACCTTCGAATAGTCGGCGTCCCCGAGCCGGTAGTGAGTTACTTGGAGAGCGATGAAAAGTCCGAAGAAGCGGTTGAAATCATGGTTTTATACTTCGGCGTATCTAAGGAAAGCATAGAGGGGAAATCCGCCGAAGAGGTCAGGGAGGTTATACTGTCCGAAATATCCTCGCTTATAGTCAGTCAGTTCGCGGTATTTGTAACCTCTATGATGACGCTTATTGCTTTAGTTCCGCTATTGATTGCCGTATTAAAGCTCAGGGCTGAGGAAAAGGACGGGCGATTGGAAAATGTCATATCACGCTCAGTTCCGAGAATGAAATACCTCGCGGGTTTCGTAATAATCGCATTTATACTGAGCGCGCTCTTACAGCTTGCGACTGCAACGGGGTTGTATTTCGCGGCTGATGCCTCCGAGGCGAGCAACCCGTTCGCCGCCGACGGTATCGGCGCGCTGATTAAAGCGTATATGGTCTTCCTGCCGGCGATGTGGCTTATGCTCGGTTTAGCTGTTTTGTTAGTAGGCTTGCTCCCGAAAGTAACCGGCGCAATATGGGGGTATTATGGGTTTATCTGCTTCATGGTATTTATGGGTTCGTTCCCGGATTTATTCCCCGGTTGGGTTGTAGCGCTGTCGCCGTTTAAGCATGTGCCTAAGCTACCATTGGAGGAAATGAGCTTCACGCCGCTCATTATAATGCTGGTGATTGCCGCAGTGCTGACAACAGCCGGCTTTATAACCTATCGCAGACGGGATTTACTGACGCATTAAAACTAAAAGGAACGGCTTAAAAACCGTTCCTTTCTATATGCGCTATAATTTCCTTTGTTATCGCCTCTTCACTCTGATTCCCCTTAACAACAAGCAATTCCCCCATCAACCCTTTTTCTTTCAAAAACTCAAACGCCCTGTGGAAATTCTCCCTCACCGAAACGCCTTCTTTGTCGAAAAGCTCGTTGCCGATTCGCGATTTGCCTATTCTTTCGGCGGTTTCCTCCGGCTCGGTGTCAACAAAAATAGTTAAATCGGGCATTAACAGCTTCATCGACGCCTTGTTATACTCAAAAATATCGTTAAAATCGCACGCAAGCCCCTGATAGGCGAAGTTAGAAAAAACATATCTGTCGCAAATTACATGAATACCTTTATCAAGATAAGGCTTAATATCGTGGTGTATATGCTCGAACCTGTCAGCGGCGAAAAGGAGCGCCATTGTCTGCGGCTCGAAGTACATCTTTTTCTTAATAGCGCCGCGCGCTAACGCGCCGAGCAAATTTTCGCTCGGCTCGTAATCTAAACGGCATTTTAAGCCTTTTTCTTTCGAGAGGTAACTGTGCAGAGCGTGGAGCTGTGTGGTTTTACCCGAGCCGTCAAGCCCCTCGAAAACAATAAATTTGCCTTTTTTCATGTGAGAACCCTTTCACCGATAATAATTCAAAATCCCTGCAACTTAATAAAAGCAGCAGGGATTTTGCGGTTCACCGATTGGGGTGAAGGGATTTGAACCCCTGAATGTCGGCGTCAAAGGCCGATGCCTTACCGCTTGGCTACACCCCAAAATACCTACAAAATTTCTCTCCCGAAACAGTATAGCACGAAATTACTGTCTTGTCAACTATTTTATACTAAGATGCTTGACTAAAAAGCCAAATTATGTTAAAATAAAGAAATGTAAAGATATTGCTGTAAATCAAAGGACATAATAAGATGATAGAATTTAAAGAAGTCGAACTCACGGATAAGCAGTGGGCGAGGGAGCTTTTGTCGTATTCCGGGTATCGCGGCTGTGAATATACTTTCGGCAACAACTTCTTGTGGCAATGCGTTTTCTACACGAAAATCGCCCGCTTAAAGGACTTTTATCTCATAAAATCAGGCAGCGGCGGTTATTTTTTCCCGGCAGGCAGGGGAGACTTCCGCGAGGCGATTGAAGCGCTCCGAAGTGACGCCGCCGTAGACAACCGCCCCTTAACTTTTGTCACCATGAATAAAACGTCGAAAAACTGGCTCGCCGAAAACTACCCGAATGAGTTTGAGTTCAGCACTGACAGGGCTTTCTATGATTATATTTATAACTTCACGGATTTATCAGAACTAAAAGGCAAAAAGTATCACTCAAAGCGGAATTTCATAAATCGTTTCCAAGAGAACAACTGGTGTTTTGAGCCGATTTCTCCGCAGAATATAGCAGAATGTGTAACGATGAATGAGCGTTGGCTCAAAGAACACGAGTTAGCGGGGAATGACTTATTACGGGAAAGCTGTGTGGTAAATACAGGGCTTGAGCATTTTTTCGACCTGAATTTCACAGGCGGACTGCTTAGGGTTGACGGTGAGGTTGTCGCTTTTACGTTCGGCGAACCCGCTACAAGCGATACCTTTGTGGTTCACGCTGAAAAAGCTTTTGCAAGAATATGCGGCTCATATCCTGCTATAAACAAGGAATTCGTCAATCACGCCTGCAAAGGCTTTGATTATATCAACCGCGAAGAGGACATGGGGCATGAAAATCTGCGAAAAGCCAAGTGCTCCTACCACCCCGCATTTTTAGAAGAGAAATTCAAGGCAATAATAAAATAAAAAAGAAAGGTAATTAAAATGACAAAATCAATTATGTTTGTTGGCGTAGGAGGGCAGGGGACACTGCTCGCTTCAAGGATTATAGGACATGTGGTACTCGCGGAGGGCTTCGACGCTAAGGTCAGCGAGGTTCACGGAATGAGCCAGAGAGGCGGCTCGGTGTCTACTTATGTTAAATTCGGTGAAAAGGTTCATTCGCCTATCGTTGACAAAGGCGAGGCGGATATAATCGTCGCGTTTGAGCTTATGGAAGCCGCGCGCTGGGTCAGCTATGTAAAAGAAGGCGGCTTGATGATTATTAATACACAGCAGTTAGAGCCGATGCCGGTTATTACAGGCGCGGCAGAGTATAACGAAGACATTGTCGGCAAAATCAAGGCTCTCGGCATAGACGTCATTGACCTGAACGCGCTTGAACTCGCCGAAAAAGCGGGAAGCGCAAAGTCAGTAAACGTCGTTATGATGGGCGCATTGTCGAATAAGCTTGACTTCGATGTTTCACGCTGGGAAACAGCAGTCCGCGAGTGCGCGCCTGCAAGCGCAATTGACGCGAACTTAAAGGCGTTTGAGCTTGGACGCGCCGCGCTGTAAATGAGGTTGCTATGGACATTGCCGTTTGGATTGCGATTTTTATGCCGTTATTTTTTATTCTGTGGACAGAGCATGATAAAAAGAAGAAAGCCAAACTACGCCGTATTGTCAATACAGCAAAAGCTAAGCGAAAGAAAGGGTTAACAGTAATGAACGAGGCTGTAAAGAAGTTTATAAATAAAAATTGCACTATTTGGTTATCAGATGGCGGTGCTGTTGACGGCATTGTGGTATCAGTTGAAGAAAACTGGCTTACTGTTGAAAATAACGGCAGTCAGATTATAAATACCGACTACATAAGCCGTATCAGTGAAATACCCGTGAAAGTGAAGAAAAAGTAAAAGGTAAATTTATGAACTACTACAAAAAAGAAATAGAAACCGCGCCGCGGCATGAACTTGAAGCTTTGCAGTCGTTCAGGCTTGCACAGCAGGTTCGGCATGTCTTTGAAAACGTCGCGCCTTATCGCGATAAAATGAAGCAAGCGGGCGTAAATCCCGAGGATATAAAGTCCATTGCGGACTTGTCAAAACTGCCGTTCACAGAAAAGCAGGATTTGCGCGACAACTACCCTTACGGTATGTTCGCCGTGCCTATGAGCGATGTGGTGAGAATTCACGCGTCCTCCGGCACAACCGGAAAACAAACAGTCGTGGGCTACACTCAAAGCGACATTGACCTCTGGGCTGAATGTGCCGCACGTGCGCTTATGCAGGTCGGCGGTACACGGAATGATTTTGTGCATGTTTCCTACAGCTACGGGCTTTTCACGGGTGGACTCGGTATGCATTACGGTGCAGAAAAGCTCGGCGCCGTGACAATTCCCGCATCAGCAGGGAATTCCATGCGTCAACTTGAAATGTTCCGCGACTTCGGCTCGTCCATAGTCTGCATGACGCCGTCTTATGCGATTAGCCTGCTCGAATTTGCCGAAGAAAACGGCTTTGATAAAAAAATATTCAAAGGCATAAAAGCAGGAATTTTCGGCGCGGAGCCGTGGTCGGAGGAAATGCGTAAGGAAATCGAAAACGGCTTCGGTGAGCAGTTCAAAGCCTATGACATTTACGGACTTTCGGAAATTTTGGGGCCGTCTGTGTCCTGCGAATGTGTTTACCAATGCGGTATGCATATCTGTGAAGACCACTTTATACCCGAAGTTATAGACCCTGACACGCTTCAGCCGCTCCCCGCAGGAACGCAGGGAGAGCTTGTATTTACCTGTATAACTAAGGAAGCCCTGCCGCTGCTCCGTTACAGGACGCGGGATATTGCCACGCTGATTTACGATAAATGCGAGTGCGGGCGAACTTTAGTGCGTATGCAGAAGCCGCAGGGACGTACCGACGATATGCTGATTATACGCGGCGTTAACGTCTTCCCGTCGCAGATTGAAGCCGCTCTGCTCAGCTTCGATAACAAAGCGACCAATTATCTGCTCGTGGTTGACAGACACAATAATCTTGACACGCTTGAAGTGCAGATTGAAACTCCGGTTGACATAGTGGGAAGCATAGCCGATTTGCAAATTTACGAGAAAAAAGCTAAGGCTGTCATTGACTCTGCTGTAGGTGTAGGCGTGACGATTAAACTCAAAGAACCCAAATCGCTTGACCGCTCGATGGGTAAGGCTGTCAGAGTAATTGACAACAGGAAAATTAAAAATAAATACGAAGGGTAGTTTTAAAGATGAATACAACAGAGCAAATCGAAAACTGGGCGTTCGCGGAGTTTACAAACGAAGAAATATGCAAGATGAGCGACGATTCCAAAGACTTCGTTGAAAGCATAAAGAGCAAAAATGAACAGAAGCTTACACATTTGTTTGAAAATGCTTTTTTAGATATTGAACCCCGTCATCGTTATGTCTTGTGCCGCCTTTTGAATGAAAACGGCTTCGGTAATATTTGCGAAAAAAACGCCGATGAAGTCTACGGCGTGGTATTTCAGGTAGGCTTGGACAGTGGCGCGGAAACCCTGTCGGTATACCCGAACAGAGAGGGCTGGTACATCAACTACACCGGAAAAACTATAAAACTGCTTCCGCTTTCCGAAAAAGATGATAAAATGAGCGTAAATCCTTTGATTGACATGCTTATTGAAATAGCAGGAAAAACCGCTCCGCTTTTAGAAACGCGTGATTATGAGCGTATTCGGGCTATAGCTAATCAAAATGTACGCATAAATTTTTTGACCGGAAGCGGACTCAGGTCTGTCGAGTATAAAATGAGTGAGATTCCGTCAGATTCAACAGTTGGCGTGATTTTCAATATAGGGACAAAAATTTTGCAAATACTTGTAAAAATGTCGGTAGGTTAGTGTAAACAAATAAAGGGAGGAAATATAATGTTGCAACAAATTTCAGTCTTCGTGGAAAACAAAGCCGGTCGCCTTTGTGCGATTGTAGAAGCCCTGAACGAGGCTAAAATCAACATCCGCGCCATGAACATAGCCGACACAGTAGACTACGGCATTGTGCGGCTTGTCGTGAACGATACCGAAAACGCGGTAAAAACCCTTCAAGGGAAGAACTTCACGGCGAAAGTCTTCGACGTGATTGCCTTTACAATTCCCGACAGGTTTGGCGCACTGTACGAGGTTATTAAACTTCTCGGCGATAACGGTATAAACATTGAATATTCGTATTCGCTTATGGGTAAAAACCAGAGCGAAGCCGGAATCGTTGTTTATGTCAAAGATGCCGAAAAAACCGCCGAAGCGAATATAATATTAAAAGAAGCGGGAGTTAAGCTAATCACTCCCGAAGACGTGGCATAATGTCAAAAATGAACTGGAACAAAGCCGAATTATTCGCGTCCTACGGGCAGTTTCCGCAAATTCCGGAGCAGGAAACGCTTATCGTAGCCGGTGAAAATTATCCCCCGCGAGCCGAAGTCGCTTTTTCGGGGCGCAGTAATGTTGGAAAATCATCGCTTATAAATAAACTGCTCAACCGTAAGTCATTAGCCCGTGTCAGCGCTAAGCCGGGGAAAACCGTGACGATTAACTTTTTTACGGTAGGCTGGCTTAAATCGGACAGCACGCCGTCTGTGCGGGGGATTTACGCTGTTGACCTGCCCGGTTACGGCTATGCAAAGACTGCAAAGTCGGAAAAAGAGCGCTTCGGAGAGCTTACCGAGCGATATATAAATTCCGGAAGAATCAAACTTTTAATACAATTAATTGACTTTCGTCACCCTCCGAGCGAGGATGATTTATTAATGCTTGAATATTTAAAAGCTAAGGAAATCCCTTTTGTAATAGCACTGACTAAAGCCGATAAATTAAGAAAAAAACAGCGCGAACAACGTCGCACTGCTTTACAAAGTGAAATACCGTATAAGGATTTAACCATAATTGAATTCTCCGCCGAAACGGGAGAAGGAGTGCCTGAACTGCGAAAAATTATTGAAACAAGGTGTAACACAGAATCGCCAGCACAAGAGACGCCGCACCTATAATCCAGTTACGTGCGACTTGCCTTTTCATTCTTTCTTCCTCGAGCCTTCTTTGCTCGGCGCGCTGTTCGCGTTTATTCACAAAAATCACCCGCTTTCTATATTATAGTATATCATAGTTATGAAATTTTGTCAATCACGAGGTAAACGTGTATGTTTAAGCGAATAAAAGAAGAAATCGCTTCAATCAGGGAGCGCGACCCCTCAATCAAAAGCGACTTGGAAGTCTTTTTTCTTTATCCGAGCTACAAGGCGATTCGTATGTACAGGCGCGCACATAAACTCTATAACAAAGGGTATTTTTTCCGTGCGCGGCGGATTTCTCAGCGCGCACGTGAAAAAACAGGTATAGAAATTCACCCCGGCGCAAAAATAGGGAAGGGCTTGTTCATCGACCACGGGAGCGGCGTTGTAATAGGGGAAACTGCGGAAATCGGCGACAACTGCACAATTTATCAGGGCGTGACACTCGGCGGCACAGGCAAGGACAGCGGAAAGCGCCATCCCACGCTCGGTAACAACGTACTTGTCGGCGCCGGCGCCAAGGTTCTCGGGCCGTTTAAGGTCGGCGACAATTCCAAAATCGCCGCAAACGCAGTTGTGCTTGAAGAAGTCCCGCCGAACTGTACGGCTGTCGGCGTACCCGCAAAAATAGTCAAGCGCGACGGTGTCAGAGTTGAGGACTTAGACCAAATCCATATTCCCGACCCAATAACCCAGCGTATAGAAGAGCTTTATGAGGAAATCGAAAAACTAAAAGAATTTCACAAGGAATAAAAACATGAAAATATTCAACACTATGACAAAAACTAAGGAAAAGTTAAAGCCGGCAAATAGTAATACAGTGCGTATTTACGCCTGCGGTCCTACAGTGTACAACCTGTTTCATATAGGTAACGCCCGCCCGCTTTGCGTATTTGACGTTTTGCGCCGTTACCTGAAATATCGCGGCTTTGATGTTAAATATGTTCAGAATTTCACCGATGTTGACGATAGGATTATAAGGAAAGCGCTCGAACAAGGCGTTTCCGCGCTTGAAGTGTCAGAAAATGCAATCAGGGAATACTTCACAGACGCGAGAGGCTTGAATGTTATTGATGCCGATATTCACCCTAAAGTCACCGATAATATGGATATAATCATAGATATTATTAAGACTCTCGTTGATAGAGGCTTTGCTTATGAAGCCGGCGGGGACGTTTACTTTGAAGCAGGAAAATTCGCCGAATACGGCAAGCTTTCAAAAATGCCGCTTGATGATTTGCGAGCGGGTGCGAGCGAAAGGGTTTCGGAGTCAGAGCTGAAGCGTGACCCGATGGACTTCGCGTTGTGGAAAGCCGCCAAAGAAGGTGAGTGCTTCTGGGAATCTCCTTTCGGCAACGGTCGTCCGGGCTGGCATATCGAGTGTTCGGCTATGGTTCGTGAGTATCTCGGGGATACTATTGACATTCACGGCGGGGGTTCAGACCTTATTTTCCCGCACCACGAGAATGAAATCGCTCAGAGCGAAGCGGCAACAGGGAAGCCGCTGGCGAATGTTTGGATGCATAACGAGATGATAAACGTAGACAGCAGAAAAATGGCTAAGTCAAAAGGTAATTTTTTCCTTGTGCGTGATGTGGCAGAGAATTACGGTTATGAACCGATTCGGTTCATGCTACTCGCGGCGCATTACCGCAGTAAAATGAACTATACAGAAGAGGTGATAAAAAGCGCGCAAACCTCATTAGAAAGACTTTATACCTGCGAAGATACAATAAAACGCCTGCTCGAAACAAAGGCCGGCGATACGATTTGTGACGCAATCACCGACATAATTGAATCCCACAAAGCCCGCTTTATCGAAGTTATGGACGATGACCTGAACACTGCTGACGCGCTTGCTGTTATATTTGAGCTTACAAGGGAAATTAATAAAATATTACAGATTCCGGAATCAACAAAGGCGGAAATAACCGCGCTTTACGCGCTTTTCAAGGAACTTACGGGGATTTTGGGGCTGCTGTACAGTAAAAAGGACGATGAAATTCCTGCGGAAATCCTCGAACTTGCACAGAAGCGTACCGAGGCGCGCAAAGACAAAAACTTCGCGCTCGCCGACCAAATCAGAGACGAAATTTTGGGCAGGGGATTCACTGTAGAGGAAACAAGGCAGGGGATTGTAATTAAGAAAGCTTGACAGTCGTGCGATTCTTGAGTATAATTAAAAAGGAAAACTAAATGAAGAAATTTTTAATAATATTTTTGACATTAATATTTATTTTATTAACAGTGAGCGGTTGCTTCTTTGATATGCCGCGTAATCCTATTTGGGACTACGATTATTCTGAGATGAAGTTGGTTCAGCTTGAACCGCCCTATGAGGGACAGCCAATGGTTACGGTTTATACCACTCACGGCGAATTCACAGCCATGCTTTTCCCCGAATATGCGCCGAACACGGTTGCGAATTTTATCGCGAGAATCGAGGATGGCTTCTATGAAAATAAGCCGATTCTGTCTATAATTGAAGACCAGTATTTCTTAACCGGCGCTTTGAATGAAGATATTTCCCAGGGAATGACCAACGACGGGAAATTAATCCCCAACGAGTATTCGGTGAATCTGTGGCCCTTTAAAGGCGCCATGCTTGCCATCGCCGGCAGACAAGGCTTTGGCGACAGCAGGTTTATAACAATCGGTGGTTTTCCCTTTGACGAAGAGTCTGCCGCGGCAATGAATAATGCAGAAAAAAGAGACGGCACAAAACTGTTTCCGGAAGAGCTTATGGAAGCTTTTGAAGAAAACGAAAGTATCCCCGGAATTATAGGAGCATATACGATTTTCGGGCAAATCACAGACGGATTCGACGTTTTGGACAAGCTTTTGTCACTTGAAGCATACTTTGAAACAAAGCGTCCGCTTGATGAAGTGTTTATTGAGAAAATCGAGTTATCAGAATATACGCCATAAAGAAAGGATTCTAAATTATGATTAAGCGTGTTTTATGTCTTATTCTCGCCGCGGTGATGCTGATGGCGCTTGCAGCTTGCAATAAGGACACTAACGAGAAAGAAAAGGGAAACATCTTAGACATGACCGGCCCCGAGCCGGGCGATATATATGCGGAATTTAAAGTTTTGGGTTATGAGCAGAAGATTGTTTTCAAGCTGTTTCCTGATGAAGCGCCTAACGCAGTTGAGGAATTCACCACGAGAGTAGAGCGCGGCTTTTATAACGGCAGAAACATACACCGCGTCATCCCTAACTTCATAATTCAAGGTGGTTCAGTTAACTTTGACGGGACTGAGGGGAACGTTGAATTCGGTGAATTATTCGGTGTTGAAGCCTCTGTACACGCGAGAAATTTCTATGGTGCGCTTGCTCTTGTCGCAGACGAAGGAATGTTTAATTACTGCCAGTTCTATATAGTCACGAATAAAAATCCCGTGGACATTAACGCGCAAATTGAAGAAATTGAGGAGTTACTGAAAGGCGATAACTTAGTTAGAGAGCTAACCGAAGAGGCAAAGCAACGGCTTCAATTAAACCTTGAAGTTATGCGGTCGATTCCTGAGAATATAAGGGAGCAGTATCTCACGAGAGGCGGCGCACCGCACCTTGACGGAAGCGTGTCTGTTTTCGGGCAGCTTGTTTCGGGCGGGGACGTGATTGACGCAATAGCAAGTGTGGCAGTAGCGGCAGGGAATCCGGCAGATGATGAACATGGTATCAGTTCAAAGCCCATCGAAGAAATAATAATAGAGTCCATTACAATAATCAGAATTCCGCCGGAAGTTGATGAAGCAGAGGTTACGACTTCAGCCCGCAGACAAAGCACCACACCGACAACTTCAGAATCTCCCGCACCTCCTCCGACCGAGGAAGACGACGACTGATGAAATACTATTTTTATAAATACAATGAAACCGAATTAGAAAAACAGCGTGCAAAAGCGCGCTGTCTTTTTAAGCTTGTTACCGGAGCCGAGTACGCCAAGGACGAGCGCGGCAAGCCCTATATCACCGGTTCAAATCTGCATGTCAGCCTTTCGCACTGTAAAGCGGGAATAGCTTGCATAGTTGCAGAAGAACCCGTAGGAATCGACGTTGAGGAAATCTCCCGCATGAATCTTAAAATAACCCGCAGAATTTGCACTGAAAACGAGCTGAAATTGCTCGAAAATACAGAAGACAAGCAAGAATTACTGTGCAGATTTTGGGTTTTGAAGGAAGCCTATTCAAAGCTGACAGGGAAGGGGCTTGCAGAAAAATTTAACACTATTGATACTATAAAAGGGCTTGAAAGCGGAAAATTTCATGCAGAGCGGAAAGGCGGGGTTTATATAGGAATTGCTACTTCTTCTTCAGATTGCCGCCCAGTGGGTTTTTATCCATCGCTTCTTTGACCTGTTTATTTGCCACATGGGTGTAAATCTGCGTCGTGCCGAGGTTTTCATGCCCAAGAACTTCTTTCAGCACCCGCACGTCAACGCCGTTTTGGAACATCAGCGTAGCGGCTGTGTGGCGGAGCTTATGCGGCGAAAAGCCCATACCGTCTAAACCGGCTTTTTTTAGTGCTTTCTCGACAACCCGCTCAACGTGACGGGCTGTAATTCTGCTTTTCTTTTGACTTAAAAACAGTGCCTTTTCGCCGAAAAGGCTTTTATTATTGCTTATAAATTTCATTCTCTCGTCATTATAAATATTCAGTGCGTCAACACAGGCGCTATTGAGATAAATCACCCGCTCCTTACTGCCTTTTCCGGTTACGCGCATGGTATGAACAGGCTCACCGGTTTCAAAATCGCGCTCCTGCTTATAATCAGTCGTATTTAACCCCACGAGTTCACCCAATCTCATTCCGCAGTTTAAGAAAAGCGTCAGAATACAAAAATCCCGTGCATCTATAAAGCTGTTTATTTCCGGTATAACGCCGAGAAGCTCAATCGCTTGCTCATATGTCAAATGCTTAGGCAGCGGCTTCTTCAATGACGGCATTTCAAGGCGGTCAAGCGGACTAACTGAAAACCACGCTTTATAATAAGTAAGGTATTTATAAAACTGCCGCATAGCCACGGCACGGCGGGCGCGGCTCTTGGCGTTGTTGCCGCGCTCGGAACTTATAAAGTGTAGAAATTCAAGCGCGTCGTTAAGTCCAGAATTTTTTATTATATCTTCGGACAGGTCAGCGATTTTAATTTCAGCGAAATCCATGCCCGAAGCCAGCCCATGCTTTTGTTTCAAAAAACGAAAGTACTGTTTCAAATCATCATAATAACTCTTGATTGTGTTTTCGGAGCGACCTTTAACGGTTGCAGTATAATTTAGGAACTCAATCAGATATGAGGGTGCGTCATCTTTATAGTTTTTTTGCTTTTGCATTTTCGCCCCCCTATACGTCGCATAATATTAATTATACGACATTATGTGTATTTTTTTTCTTACACCTCTAATTATACCCCATTCCTTCTACCCTGTCAATTGACAATCCGTTAAATATAGTGTATCATGTTTATATGATTGAATTAAAACAAAACTACACTCTCCCTGACCTCATAGCCATAATGCGCCTGCTCCGCTCCGAAAACGGCTGTCCGTGGGACATCGAGCAGACCCACGCTTCCATACGCATGAACGTCCTTGAGGAAGCCTACGAGGTCGCTGAAGCCATTGACGCCGGCAATGCCATGCTTCTCAAAGAAGAACTCGGCGATTTGCTTTTGCAAATCGTTTTCCACGCGCAAATCGCTTCCGAAACGGACGCTTTCAACTTTGATAGTGTCTGCGATGAAATATGCAAAAAGCTGATTTACCGCCACCCGCACGTTTTCGGTGAATTAACCGTGGACAGCACCGGCGAGGTACTCAGCAGCACCAAGGTGCTGCGAAACTGGGAAAACCTCAAAAGTAAGTCAAAAGGCGAGAAAAAAAGCTCGGATAGCCTCGAAAACGTCCCGAAGGCACTCCCTGCCCTCATGCGCGGCGAAAAAGTCGGGAAAAGAGCTGCGAGCGCGGGCTTCGATTTTACTGATTACAGAGAGGTTTTGCAAAGGTTAAAGGAAGAAGTCGCAGAACTTGAAAAAGCACTCGAATTTGCCGTTCTTGATAAAAATAATGACGAAATTGAGGAAGAATTTGGTGATATTTTATTTACTTGTTGTAATTTAGGGAGATTTTTAAAAAAAGATAGTGAAAAAGCCTTGACAAGAGCGATAAATAAGTTTATAATGCGATTTAGGGCAGTTGAA
>Ga0123356_10003098_pt1 | contig 17550 bp, 10 predicted proteins | sample TergutEmb28metaG_2_FD_92546 | JGI IMG/M metagenome (GOLD analysis project Ga0123356, IMG submission 92546) | Embiratermes neotenicus P3 segment gut microbial communities from Petit-Saut dam, French Guiana - Emb289 P3 | ecosystem: Host-associated > Arthropoda: Insects > Digestive system > Gut ...
CATCATCAATAAATGCTTTATAAAAAGCATATGTTTCGTACATAAAGTATGGGAGTCCCGGAGGTTTGTCCCATGCCTTCGCTTCGATATCTATACCAATTAATTGAGATAAGTTAAACATTTAATCGATTCCTTTATTATTATAACCTATTATAACCTTGCGAGGTTATTATGTCAATATTAAGGTTATTATAAATCGCCACTTGGTAAGTGACGATTTAGTTGCAGGATTGAATCTATTTAAATTATTCGTGTAAGATTCGTGTATGCCCAGTATGCATATCCCTATTTGCCTTGTAATCGCAAGCCTTTCTGCACCACGTCTACCATTCCATCACAGTGGCGTGTTGGGTATCATTATAGTATAGAGTTGTGCGTATATCAACCTTCAAAATAGCGTTTGAAGAATTCGTAGAAGTTTCCTTCCATTATTTTGCGAGAGGTGTCTTCGTCGAATTCGTTTACTAATTCTTCTGCCAGTTGTTTTAATGATAATACATCTGTCATGCCTGCAGGCATTTCGTCGATGCCGTCTAAGTCGCAGCCGAGTCCTATGTGATTACCTGCTCCCAGTGATATGAAGTGATTAAAATGTGCCATTACATCATTCATGGTGACTGAGTTACCGGATGCAATAAATGGCGCGTATAGGTTAAAGCCTATTATTCCGCCGCTGTCAACAATTGCTTTTATTTGCTCGTCTGTCAGATTTCTTGTGTGCGGCAAAAGAGCATAAGCGTTTGAATGGCTTGCCATAAACGGACGGGTACTATTATTGAATATATCCCAAAAGCCTGCTTCATTTATATGTGATACATCTATAATCATGCCAAGCTCGTCCATTCTTTGAATCACCTCAAGACCAAACGGTTTAAGCCCCTCTGTATTTCCGGTTGAATGTCCATAGCCCAGTTCATTTTCACGATTCCATGTCGGGGCGAGTATCCTAACACCTCTGTCATAGAAATGGTCAAGCTTCTCAATTTGACCCATCAGTGCTTCGCCGCCTTCTATAGCAAACATTGCACTTATCTTTCCCTCCCCTGCAATTCTTTTGATATCATCGAGGTCGAGAGCAAGCTCAATCATATCGCTGTGCTTTTCAATTTCGCGCTCTAATAAATCGAACATTAGATTCGTATATTCAAACGGTGTGTCGATGAATCTGCTTGGTGTCCATGCGACAAATACTTGTACGGGTGCTTCAAACTCGGACAGCCGTTTAAAGTCAACATGAAGCGCGGGATTATCATAGAGAGTTTGGTTCTGCATGGATAGCTCCAATACCCGAGACGGTGTGTCAGCATGGGCATCAATCAGACCAAACCGAATCGGTTCCGGAGTTGGCTCCGGAGTTGGCTCCGGTGTCGGCTCGGGTGCTGGGGTCGGCTCGGGGGTCGGCATTGGCGTTGGGGTCGGCTCAGGTGTCGGTGTTGCTTCCGTAGATGGCGAAACGGCTGCTGCTTGATTTTCATCAAGCTCAATTGGTGCAACACTGCACGCACTTAAAGCATATACAGCAAGCAGGAACACTAACAGCATAAAATATAATAATATCGACATTTTCATTTTACTCTCTGTCCCCTTGTCACATTCTATTATTTAGTATATTATACTTAGGTAATGCCGGTTGTGCAAGAAGTAAGGAGTTAATTATGAGTATTATTACTGTTATCGGTGCGGGTGTTATGGGCTCGGCTATGAGCTTTCCTGCTTGTGATAACGGACACATTGTCAGGCTGGTCGGCACTATGCTTGATAGGGATATTATCACCTTTGCCAAGCAGTCAGGGTTTCATAAGACCCTTGACAGAAAGCTGCCGGATAATGTTGAATGCTTTCAGCTTGAAGAGCTTCAGGCTGCTCTTGATGGGGTTGACATGATTATCAGCGGAGTTAGCAGCTTTGGAGTCGAGTGGTTTTGTAAGGATATCCTTCCCTCATTGCCAAATAATGTTCCGGTAATATCCGTTACAAAAGGAATGCTTAATAATCCTGATGGTTCTATCAGCTCATATATCAAATATTATGAAACCGAATACCCCGACCGCAGCTTCTTAGCCATTGGAGGTCCTTGCACCAGTTATGAACTGGCTGACAGGGACAACTCATTTGTAGGTTTTTGCGGCAACTGCATGGATTCCTTACTTTTCGCAAAGGAGATACTTGAATCCCCTTATTACCACATCAGCTTAACTAAGGATGTAGAAGGGTTTGAGTGTGCTGTTGCATTAAAAAATGCTTATGCTTTGGCTGTTTCATTAGCTGTTGGGCTTTCATTAAAAGAAAGTGATATTCTGCATTATAACTCGCAAGCAGCACTCTTTACTCAAAGTACTGTAGAAATCCGTAGATTACTGGCTTTATTCGGGTTTTACGAGGATAATCTCGCTTTCAGTATAGGTGACCTATACGTAACTATCTTTGGAGGAAGAACACGTCGTGTCGGAACGCTCTTTGGTATGGGTTATTCTTTTGACGAGGTAATGAAGGAGTTAAACGGTGTAACACTTGAGTCGATTGTAATAAGCGAACGTATAGGTAAGGCAATCCTTACTTGTGTTGAGTTAGACAAAACTCACAAAGAACACTTCCCTCTGCTTTTACATATTTATGATATTATTACTGCTAATGCTCCGGTAAACATCCCTTGGAAGCAGTTTGGATAATATTAGCAGTTGTACGATGAGTCAATTGCGAAAAAATAGATTAGCCGTTCTTTGACTCGTTTGCCGATAATTTTTTCGATTGCGTCTGAGTAGGCTTTTAATTGTGGAGTATATTGCTCCACTTTTTTTTGAACTGTTTCTTTTGTAACCTTATCTGTCTTAAAATCAACTACAACAATTTCGCCGTCTTCTTCAAAGAAGCAATCTATAACACCCTGAATAAGAACTTTGTCATCTCCTCCATTTTCAAAATATTCTGATGCGGCTCTGAGGATTGAATATTTGAATTCTCTTTTCAGATTTGCAGCCGTGGTCAGCCGACCTCCTAACGGAGATTTCAGCAATTCAACTATTCTGTTTACATCAATTTCTTCTATATCATCTTCTGACATTATGCCGTTATGCGCTAGGCGCTGCAGTTCTTTCGCGATTTTGCGTTCGTCTGAACCTATTTTGTAGTCAATATGTTGCATTAGTCTATGCATAAGGATTCCACGGTCTGCTGCCGACATTGATTTTTCGTTTGAAATGAACAGAGGTGCAGCAGGTGTTATCTGCTTTTCGTCAACTGAACTTATCCAAGGTGCAACGTCCATGTCCTGAACATCTTGTGATATAGCAGCATTCGGAGTGGCTATAGCGGTAACTGTCAGTTTTGAGGGTAAATCGGTCGATGCTTTATACTTGTAATCATAATCGCTGTAGTCTATTGCTTCTATGTTCGTTTCAATGACCGGTTCTGCAGAGGGCTCTGTGGTGGGCTCTGTGGTGGGTTCTGTGGTGGGTTCTGTAGTGGGTTCTGTAGTGGGTTCTTCGGTGGGATCTGTGGTGGGATCTGTGGTGAGCGCGGCAGATATTATTGTCACTGCTGCTGCATTATCCGGCGACCCCTTCGCGCCTGTAAGAATCCATTCCATCATGCTTTGCATTGATTTTAGGACAAGTGGCGACGGAGTTTTTGAAAGAGCTTCAACTTTCTCAAGACTGCGACCGGCATCCCTAAAAGCTCCGATTATAATGAGCTTCTCTCTTGCTCTTGTCATAGCAACATATAATACACGAAGCTCTTCCGAAAGTATCTCGCCTTCGAGCTTACTTTTTATCGCTGATCTGGCAAGAGTTGTATATCTTATACGTCTGCTTCTGTCTGTTAACATTGTTCCTATACCTAAGTCAGCATGAAAAACAACATTTTTTCTCAAATCTTGAAGATTATGTTTTTTAGTTGCATTAGCAATTATGACTATAGGAAATTCTAATCCTTTTGACTTATGTATGCTCATAATTTCTACAGCATTTGAATTATTACTTTCTGACGAAGAGTCGAATGTGTCAATACTTAACTCTTCACCTCGTTCTTGAAGATTTCTAATATAGGTTACAAATCCGAATAGGCCCTTGTATCCGTTTTTTTCAAAAAAGCTTGCACTTTCCGCAAGACGTATTAAATTATTTTTTCTTTTATCTCCGTTTTTTATAAGAGAAACTTTATCTAACAGTCCTGTTATATTGTATGCGTGCCAGATGAACTTATCTACAGACATATCTGCTGCTACCGCTCTTAGATCCTCAATGTCACTTAGTATTTTCCTGCATTTTACAGGCATTTCTCTCGAACCTGTTTCGAGTTCTGCAGTAACCTTTAATGCGTTGTAGTAGTCTGTTGCTTTTGAGTTTGTCCTAAGCTCAGCCATCTCGTCTGAGGTTAATCCATATATCGGACCGCTTAATAAAGTCGCAAGAGGAATGTCTTGATTCGGATTATCTATTATCGACAGTAAAGAAAGAGCAGCCATTATTTCTATTGATTCAAAGAAGCCTTCACTACCGGATAACACAGTCCCGATTCCTCTTTTTGTTAACGCACTTGAATAAATCGATGCTCTGCTTCGTGTCGAACGTAATAAAATTACAATATCTGAATAAGCAGCCGGTCGGTATCCGCCATGCTCATCGGGTATTAAAAATGACCCGTCAGTTAATTTTTGAATTTTCGCAGCTATATATTCTGCTTCAAGCAGACTTGCATCGGGATTTTCTTCATCGTCGTCTACTTCTAGCGAACTTAAATCTATAAGGTCAATCTCAACAGTTGGAGCTTCGTTTATATTGTTGTAAGGATTTCCTTTCTTTCCTTGTTTTCCCTGCTCTGAAGCTTTGCCGGCAACCAGTCGCTCTTTATCAGAGTATTCCATTTCACCAAACTCAGTTGACATGATATTAGAGAATATATCATTAATAAAAGAGAGTATCTCTTCTCGAGAACGAAAATTCATTGAAAGATGTATTTTCGTTCCATTATTATTCTCACCTAATATGTTTTTTTGCCCACTTAATATATCTTTTTGCTCACTTAACGTATCTTTTTGCTCATCGTACTCAGAATACTTCTTGTACTTTTCTAAAAAGATAAGCGGGTCGGCAAGTCTGAAGCGATATATTGATTGCTTCACATCTCCCACCATAAAAATATTACTCTCATTTTGTGAAACAGCTTTGAATATATATTCTTGAACAGCATTTATATCCTGATACTCGTCAACCATTATCTCTTTATATCGATTGCTGATGCTGCGAGCAAGCTCTGTCCTCTCTCCGGTAGTTTTATCAATGAGCAATGAAAGGGTCAGGTGCTCTAAATCGGAGAAGTCTGCAACTCCTCTTCGACGTTTTTCATAAGAATAAGCAGCATTAAAGCTGAGAAGCAACTCTAGCAATGCTGTTATTGCAGGCGCATTAGCTTTCATATCAGCAATATGTTCTTGAGAGCTTATTTCGAGTTCGCCTCTACACTTCTCCAGCTCTTTCTTACATCTTAGCCGTATTTCTTTGAGCTCCTCATACCCCTTGATTGACTTGGGACGAGGAAATGATACATCACTAAATGCTCTTGCTTCGTCCCATCCTTTATCAAAAGCATCTAAATATGCTTCAATTTGTGCTTTTGTCTCGCTAATGCTTTCTGAATATTTTTCCTCGAACTCTGCATATTGTTTCATTTCTTCAATCAAAAAATCAAGCATCTTTTTACTGCAGAAAACATTATTGCGAAGCCTTGCAAGCAAGAATTTTCCATACACTGTATCGGAAATATCGTTAACATCAACCATGCTTTGACTGTCAATTTGCAACTTCACCCAAGCTTCCGGGTCAGAAGTGCTCTGCAGCTTACGGTGAATTTCGATAAGCACCTCCACAAGCTGTCTATCATCTCTTCTGTCGGCAACATTTTCAATAAGCTCCGTAAAGCCGGGGAATTCAGCTACTCTCTCATAAGCTTCACTAATGACATCATCAGCGACTTCATGCATTATAATTTCGCTCTCACCTGTATCTGCAATACGAAAGTCAGGAGGAAGCTTAACAAGATGTGCGTTTTCTCTGAGGATTTCTGCACAGAAGGTGTGAATCGTGCCAATTGACGCTCCCCTGCAAAGCAATGCCTGACGTCTGAGACGCATATTCCCCGGAGTTTTTGCGAGTCTTGACAGAATATCATCGTAAATCCGCTCTCGTAATTCAGATGCTGCAGCTCTTGTATATGTAATTATCAAGAATTCATCAATATTATTGCCTTCTTCAATATGCTTGAGCAAGCGCTCAACAAGCACCTTGGTTTTACCTGACCCTGCAGCAGCAGAGACAAGCAGAGACCCTCCGCGATGAGTTATCGCGTCTTGCTGCTGAGGTGTGTATTTTACTTCACTTTTACTCATTCTTGCACCTTCAAGCCTGTCTTTTTGTAAAGCTCGTCCCATACTTGCTCTGTCTTCATTTTAGGAATGAATTTGCGTTTATCACCATGCTGAATATCAAATCCGCAAATAGTTGAATAATCACAATATGTACAAGCATTGTCATTTTCATTTTTATAGTATGGAACACAGTCGATATTACCGCTGATAATTCTATCCTTTGCATTTTGCATCATAGTGTCCACATACCCTGACAATACACTAATCTGCTGTGTGCTGACCAAGCTTTCGCCTGTCATAGCGCCTTCTTTACTTGTTTTCAACGGCAAGTACTCTTTTATCTCTCCGTTTTCCATTGCTTCAATTATAGCCGGATTATTAAGGAGAAGTCCGCTGCGCCGCATTTCATTTGTTCTTTTTTTCAATATTTCTTCCTCGGTGGTATTTCGCTCAGCGTTAATAACGACATCCCTTGCAGGCACATATAATACTCCTGCGGCGTGTATATCCTTGCCGAATCTTTCTTTTCCGTATTTCTCAAGCGCAAACAAATATATCAGCATTTGCATATCCCTGCCGTAAAGAAGATCGTTTAATTCAAATGAATAGGCTCTTTTTCGCGTTTTATAGTCAATAACCCGTAAAAATAGCTTTCCGTCATCGACGAAACCGTCAACGCGGTCAATAAAACCACGTTCCTTACTGCTTAGCTCACTAATATCAAGCTCTAACTCCAGCGGCATAAATTGTGAGTTCTTCAACTCCTTTATCATGTCAGATACAACAAATATTACATCCTCCTGATAACGTCGAAATAAATACTCGAATCGCGTACTTTTTCCGTCAAAGCTGTAGAGAGTATCCTTAATAAACTTTTCGATGTATTTGTAAGTCAGCTCGATATATGCCTTTTCTTCAATTTTGTTAAAGCCAACCCCTTCTTTAATCTCATTAAATACATTATCAAGAACATAGTGAACAAACGTTCCTGCTATTGCTGCATCAAACTGCGCTTGAATCCGCGGCTCCAGCTTTAAACCATTTTGAAGAAAGTGCTTATACGGGCATGAGTAATATCTATCTGCACGAGTTGCCGATAAAGCGATATTTTTACCATAAAGCAGCTCTGCAGAGAAACTCGATAGACCATGCGTTTGCCTTGCCAGAGGAACAAGTGAACCGCTGCGCTGTTTCTTAGTCTCCCAATACTTTGCAAACAGTGCATCTGAATCGTTTACTACCGTTTCTCCAATGCCGAACATATCACACTGTCTTTTGACTACGAATGACGGTCGTTGTCCTTCGATTGTCGAATGCGTTGCAATCAGTTTGTTTGACGGAAGTGTAAGCGTTAAGTAGAGCATATTCATCTCACGAAACAGGCGTTCCTCTGCTCCGGCAGGTATATCTGCTCCCAGTTTTTTCAATTGATTGCGCTCATTATCCGATAATGCTCCTGCTGTATTTCCTAGTGTCGGCAGATTTTCATCCGTTGCTCCGAGAAGTATCAGACACTTCAAATCACGGCGACGGCTCATCAGCATCCCACCCAGAGGTATTCTGTCTAATGATACAGGAATAACACCCACATTATTTTGCGACAAAGCCAGAGAAAGCAGCTTATGAAACTCTTGAGGGCTGAGTATATCGTCTTTGATTATCGTAAACATCTGGTCCATTGCATGAGTTATGATATCCCACAGCTGAGTATATTCATCTGCAAGCCTTTTTTCACCGCGAGCGCTAAACTCAGAAGCTTTATCAAATAAGCGTTTCGGTAAATCAATATCTTCGAGGAAGCTATATAACGCTCTAAGCTTTGTCTCCGACGTAGATTCGCCCTTTAAACCGTCACGCAATGCCATAAGTGGCAGGACAATTTGGCAACGTAAATTATTCAGGCGGCGGAGCAAAGCTTCATCATCGTCTTTCTTTCTGCCGTAGCCGTAAGGCGGCATTGACCATTCACGATTCCACATAGAGCCACGTATTTGCCAGCGCAGTACATAGTTTTCAAGGTCTGCACAATCGTCCGTTCCGATATTTATAAGCCCCGACTTTATATACTTAAATACCGACTTGTATTCCCAACCGGATATCACAATGTCAAGTGCTGCGTCAATCAGCATAAGCGGCGGCTTGCTTAATATATCTACCTTACCGCTTGTAAAGAAAGGTATATTATGCTTTGTAAAGACAGCTTCGCATATTGAATCGTACTCGTCCCAATTACGTGCCATGACGCCGATGTCACGCCATCTGTAGCCTTGCATTATGAGCTTCCATATTTCATAAGCAGCGTACTCACATTCGGCAAAACGACTCGGAGCCTTGTAAATAACAACAGAATCCGCTTGTTTCTCTCGCTCTTCTTTTTCTCCCTCATATTTCAGCTGCACGTCGTTGAATAAATGCTTCTCAATGAATGATAGCTCCGGATTTCGAAAAGACATATCGTTATTTGGTATAAAATTCTCCATAATAACTTTTACTGCACAATTATTTGCTAATTTGTTCAGCTGCGCTACTGTTTTACGGGGAATTTCAAATATCTCGCTGCTGTCATCAAGGTCAACTGTCAGGCATATTGTAATATTTGCTTTTTTCCTGAGAAGCTCCTCAATAACGCACATCTCTTGAGCAGTAAAGTCAATAAAGCCATCAAAATATATATGCCCCGAGCAACCGACAGAGCTCTCCCCTATATGCTCAATCAGCAATGTCAGCCGCTCTGCTGCATCGCCTCCGTGAACTAATAAAAGAGCATCATAAGCACTGTAAATAAGTGCAAGGTCGGCGAGCTTGTCTGCAAGCGGCTGGGGTGCTTGTGCTGCGAGCTTCTCAAGCATCTGCGGTGTTAAGTTCAGTGACTTAAATTCCTTAATTGCGTCAAGCAGCCGCTGCAGAATTTCGGTTCTCATTTTCGATGCAGCAAATACCTTTAACCGTGGTGCAACTGTTTCGAGTGCTCTGTATAACGCTATAATCTGCCCCGAAGCACTCAGAATACTCCGCTCAAGTCCGCCTGTCTCTGATAAGACATTATTACACAAACGAGTGAAGCTCAATGCATCAGCGTGAAGAGACATCTTGTCACCGCATACTGCACATAACTGTCTTTCCGCACCGTGCGAGTACTGTTCGGGCACAATAAGAAGCATACCTGTTTCACCGGCATCCATTTTGCGCTTTATCTCGTTCATTATATGGCTTGTTTTACCTATTCCCGCACGCCCAAACAGTATTTTCAGCAACACATTACTCCTTATGCAGACTTCAATTATATATAAACAGAATAGCACCGAGTTTTATTAAAATCAAGAGCCGTATCGCCGCAATCTCCAATCTCTGGTATACAAATAAATAATTATGTGGATATCTTGTGGTTTTTATGTTATAATGGCTAGTGTTTTTAGGAGGTGCCTAAATGAAGAAGTTCTTATTAATCTTAATATCAGTTATTCTGTGTTTCGGGTTATTAGCATTTGCCGCAAGCTGCGCAGAGCCTCAACCGGAAGAACCCGAGCCGACTCCGACCCCCACACCGACTCCAACTCCGCCTCCGCCGACACCGACGCCTACACCCGAGCCTGTTGTCCTTGTAGAATACGAAGGCGTAGTTGACCATCTTTTCTTCCACGAAGCAATTGCATACCCGGAAATCGCATTCCCGAATCGGACAGATCAGTTTAGCCTCGACAGTTATATGAATACCGTTGACGAGTTTGTCGCTGTCCTGAACAGCTTGTATGAAAGAAACTTTGTTCTCGTTGATATGCGTGAGGTCTGGTCAGAGTTTACGAATGAAAACGGGCAGCAAAGAATGCGCCGCAATACACTAATGATTCCGGAAGGCAAAAGACCGATTATATTATCATTTGACGACCTGACATTTCACCTCGAGCCGTTTAACGCCTTCATGCACCGATATATCATTGGTCCTGACGGAGAAATTTGGGCAGAAGGAATCGACCCTGACGGCAATCCGATAATGACTCAGGATTTGACAGCAATAACAATTCTCGAAAAATTCATCAGAGAAAACCCCTCGTTTTCGCATAATGGTGCGAAGGGCTGCATTGCCCAAACAGGACTGCACGGGATACTTGGTTATCGAACCCAAACAGATTCTAACAACAATACAGAAGAATTCCGCATGAATCGCATGAAAGAAGTTGCAAGAGTAAAGCCCGTCATTGACAAGCTCAACGAAACGGGCTGGTACTGGGCATCGCACAGTTGGGGTCATATCCGTTTTGAGAATTCAACGCTTGAGCGGATTCAACAAGATGCACAGCGTTGGAACGATGAAGTGCGTTCATTAGTCGGAGATACAAATATTATGATATATGCACACGGCTCAAGACTCGACGGTAATGATGTGTGGCGTGAAACTCCGGGTCCGGCACTTACTTATTATGTTAATGAGCTTGGTTTTAGAATGTTTGCCAGTGTCGGCCGCGAGCCTTTCTCCAGAGCAAGGTCTGATTTACCTGCGATTATGATGGACAGAATGAATGTTGACGGGATTGCTTTACGAGGTCCGCAAATTCGTATTGATGATAGAGACAGACTCTTATTTGACTATACTAAGTTCTACGATGTCAGAGAAGTTATCGACCCTCATCGTCCAAATCTACCAATCGACTGGAGCTAGCGTTCCGGTCAGGTAGCATTCTTCAAACTCTTTTTTAAGCTGCTCATAAGCTGCCTGCGCATTGTTTTCATTATCAAAAACACCAAAAACAGAAGGCCCTGAGCCTGTCATAACCGAACCGAGTGCACCGTTATCAAGCAGTGCACTCTTTATTTCCTCAATTTCACTTTTTCCGCGAGGAAGTATATCCTCAAAAACATTATACATTCGTCTTGCGACACCGCCCAAGTCCCCTGCTTCAAGAGCCTTGATAAGACCATCGGTATCCGGTCTTGCGCGGATTCTGTCGCACTTGACAAGCTTAAACAACTCAGGAGTTGAGAATGAAAAAGGAGGCTTGCAAATTACAACAAAGCAATCAGGGATATCGGGCAGAACCGTCAGCTTCTCCCCTCTTCCTTGCGCAAGTTGCGTTGCACCGCCAATTCCGAAAGGAACATCAGAGCCGATTGTGTTTCCAAGCTCTTCAAGCGATTTTACACTAATATTCGCCTTATGCATTTTATTAAGCAATCTCAGCACACAAGCACCATCGGCACTTCCGCCGCCAAGCCCTGCACAAACAGGTATTCTCTTATTTATTACTATTCCGGTGCGGTATCCTTTAATTCCTGTATAGTTATAGAACGCATTTACCGCTTTTACCGCTATATTTCGCTCATCAGACTTCAGATACGGTAATCCTGTTGATATTTCCACTCCTTCTCCCTGAGTACATTCGACAGTTATTTCGTCACAAAGACTTACTGTTTGCATAATTGTTTTCAGGTCATGATACCCATCCGCCATTTTTGACACGATATCGAGGGATATATTTATCTTTGCATACGCATTAGCTGTTTCCGTCATTATTATTCCTCAAAAAGAGTTGTCATTAAGTCAGTGCCGCACGGTATAAATACTTCGTTTTCAGCGTTTTTCTCGTTAAAGCTGAGACCGGTTTCTTTTTTGAGCCTGCTGTCAAACAAAACATAAGGAACAGCGCCGCTATCGTGTCCGCGAGTGTGTATCAGCGTCCTGTGGTCAGACATCACCAGCAGTCTGTATTCTGTTTTATTTTGATTAAGCTTGCTTAAAAGCGGCGTCAGCACTCTTGAGTCAACCCACTCAATCGCTTGAAGCTTTCCTTTTAAGTCTCCGTTATGCGTACATTCATCGGGTGCTTCAATGTGAATTGTTGTGAAATCGTTTTTTTCAAGCGATTTAATTGCTGCATCTACCTTGCCTTCGTAGTTTGTGTGTAGTTCTCCTGTTGCTCCGTCAACAATAATCCTCTCAAGTCCAATGAGATTTCCAATTCCTTGACACAGCGGCACTGCCGAGATTATACTTCCTGATTTCCCGTATTTTTCAGTAAAATCAGGCAGCGTTACGCTCGTCCCTTCCGCCCAAAACCATATACAATTAGCAGGAAGCTTGCCCTGCAGGCGTCTTTTATGATTAATCGGGTGAGTGTCCAAAAACTCATGCGAAAGTCGAATAAGCTCTTCAAGAGCCGCAGCATTTTCACCACCCCTAGGCAAATGCCGCCCCAACTCCTCACCAAGATGGTCATGCGGCGGTGTTAAGGTAAGAAAGCAGGAAGAGGAGTCTTCTGCGACTTTCTCTCGGAACGGGTCTTGTCGCCCTACACTCGCGAAAGTCGCAGAAGACTCCTCTTCCTGCTTTCCGATTAAATCTGAACATTTCTGAACGGCGATATGACGGAATGAGGAGCCCGGGTGGATTGTTATGCCTGCTTTATCTGCGGCTTCTTTGAATACAGGCTCATTAAATAGGTCAAGAATAAGCTTATTTGACTCCGTGCCCTCTATTGAGCCTGCAGAGTGAGATAAGATTTTTTTATCCTCAAAAGGAATGTCTGCATTTTCGACCGAAATCATATTGCAGCGGTAAGCCACATCCCCGGGACAAAGAGGAATACCCGTAGCCGCGGCCTCAAGCGGCGCACGACCAGTATAAAACTTACAAGGGTCGCAGCCGAAAATTGACATAATAGCAGTATCACTGCCTGCAGGCATACCCTCGGGAATTGTCGAAACACTGCCGAGGACACCACTGCAGGCAAGCTTGTCAAGTGTCGGAATAGTTGCGTATTCTAATGGAGTTTTACCATCAAGCTCCGGTATCGGGTCGTCTGCCATTCCGTCGCCGATGACCAGAATATATTTCATAATGATTTGATAAACCTATCCATTCTCTCGAGTGCAATTGAGATTTTCTCCATCGATGAGGCGTAACAAATCCGTACAAAGCCCTCACCGCCGGGACCGAACGCGCTCCCGGGAATTACAGCGATTTTTTCGCTGAGAAGGAACTTCTCACAAAAATCTGCTGACGATAAGCCGGTGCTTTTGATGCTTGGGAACATATAAAAAGCACCGTTTGGTTCAAAGCATTCGAGACCTATGCTGCGAAGTCCTGACAGGAGTAAGTTTCTTCGCTGGTCATATTCGCGTCTCATGCTTTGAACATCACCGTCGCCGTCTCGCATTGCCACAATAGCAGCATACTGACTAGTAGTCGGCGACGACATTATGGCGTATTGATGTATTTTAAGCATTTGCATTATTACATCTGCGGGGCCGCAGGCATAGCCCATACGCCAGCCTGTCATAGCATGACTCTTTGAAAAACCGCCGACATAAATTGTACGCTCATACATATCAGGGATTGCGGCAATTGAAATGTGTCGCTCGGAGCCGTAAGTAAGCTCCGCATATATTTCGTCAGTTATTACAATAATATCTGTACCTCTGAGAACCTCTGCAATTGCTTCGAGGTCTGAACGTCTCATTACAGCACCTGTCGGATTGCAAGGATAAGGCAGTATTAATGCCTTGGTTTTCGGAGTTATTGCTGCTCGCAGTTCATCTGCTGTCAGCCTAAATTCATTTTCTGCTTTTGTTTCAATAAACACCGGTGTTCCGCCTGCTAATGCCGTAATAGGTCCGTAGCAAACAAATGATGGTACAGGAACAACAACCTCTTCGCCCGGGTTAACTATTGCACGCACTGCAAGGTCTATTGCTTCACTGCCGCCAACCGTGACGATTATTTGATTTTTGTAATCATAGGTTAAGTTAAACCTTCTGTTTAAATACTTGGCAATCTCATCACGCAGCTGCGAAAGCCCTGCATTGCCTGTGTATTTTGTAAAGCCCTTCTCGAGCGAGTGAATACCTGCATCTCTTATATGCCACGGCGTGACAAAATCGGGTTCACCAATACCAAGCGATATAGCATCGGTCATCTCTTCGAGAATATCAAAAAACTTTCTTATTCCGGACGGAGCAAGAGATTTTACATTATCCGATAATACCGAGTTATAATCAATCATCTGAATATCAACCTTTCTTCCTGTTCCGGAGTTTTTACAAAAACACAGCTTTGCTCTTTGTATTTTTTCATTACAAAACGTGTTGCCGTTGATGTAACACCATCTATTGCCGCAAGATGCTCATACACAAACACAGCAGCATCCTTCATGGATTTCACTGTCATTGTAACGAGTAAGTCATACGAACCCGTCATAAGGTATAGTGACTCTACTTCCTCGTACTGGTAAATTCTCTGTGCAATCCTGTCATACCCGTCCCCGTGCTGAGGAGATATTTTCACTTCGATTAAAGCTGTCGCATACTCCTGCTCGAGGTTATCTTTATTGATAAGCGCAGTATACTTTAATATAGTATTGTCACTTTCATACTTTTCTATCGCTGCTTGCACATCCGCCTCGTCACGTCCTAGTGCAACCGCAATTTGCTTAGCGGTGAGTCTGCTGTCACGTTCAAGCATCATAAGAATTTCATCCATTATAGGGTTCCTCCTAATTAATCCACGAATTGTTGACTATATTAACACGTAGATTAAATTTTTACAATTGCTTTTTGATTTGGTATATGGTAGACTACAGTGCACAAAAATAACACCCCTCGGATAAGGACTGTTTCAGTAATGAAGTTTACAAGTAAACGAAGCTCAAAAGCTGATAATAACGAAAGCGATATAGGCTCATTATCATTTGACGATTCAAAGATTGATGAGGTACAGAGCCACGTGCAGCTTACAACACCATCAACTGATGATGCACCCAGTGTTCTGCCTATTGAAGCACCTCACCTGCTTGAAGAGCAGGTTGAAGTTGTTGAAGAGGAAGTCGAATCTGACCCTGTTATCGAGTCTATTGCTGACAATCCCATTTATCCCGATGCAGCTCTGAGCGAAAAGCAGATGGCAGCGTTGCAAAGTGTAATTGGCTCTCCTGCAAAGAAGGGCAAGTCAAAGAAGAGCAAGTCTGACGATGATGTCGATGCAAGCTCAATCGAAGGTTCTCTAGAAGCAAGCAGCGATGATATGATGAGCGATTTAGAGAAAAATGCAAGCCCATTGCCCGACGAGCTTGAAAAAGCAGACAGAAAGCCTGTCAGAAAAGTGTTCCTTGTTTTATTATTTATAACAGTAATTGCAGCAGCGGCTTTTACCGGTTGGTATTACTGGTGGACAACTCATGCAACTTTTGAATATACCTTGCATCCGATTGTTATCTTAGATGGTCAAAGCATTCGAGCAAGTGATTTTCTTGATGATGAAGATAAAAGCAGAGGCATAACTGCTGAGTTTGGAAAACCCGATGAGCCTTTTGTCGGCTTGCAATATGTTCAATTAGACCTTGCATTAGGACTCAGGTCAGTTGAAACATCAGCAGCACTGTATGTTCTTGCTCCTGTTGAGTTTATTGAGCGTGAGTTTGCTGAAGAAGGAAACACTCTCAGGGCAGTTGATATGCTGTCAAATCCTGATGTAGCAGCAAATGTACCATTTTATGTACATTTCACGCAAGAGCCGCAACCTCTTGAAAGTTATCCTGTCGGTGAAGTAACACTCAATCTGGAGCTTAACGACGCACCGTTTAGCGTTATTCTTAGAATCGTCGATACAACACCTCCAACGGCAGTGCCTGTGGAAGTTACAACAGTAATCGGCGATAATGTTTCTCCCGAGGATTTTGTTGAAGATGCTCAAGATGCATCCGGCATAGAATCAATTGAGTTTGTTGATGATCCTGATGTTTTCTTCGTTGGTGAGCCGCAAACCGTTCAAGTTGAGGTGTCCGACCCTCACGGTAATATATCGATTTTCTCGTCGACATTGACAATTATACTTAACCAAGAGCCTCCAATGATTGAAGGTGTTGCCGATGTTTTTGAAGGTCAAATCGGTAAAGAGATTAACTTCCTTGAAGGAGTTACAGCTGTTGACGATTTCGGCAGAGAGTTAGAAGTTGAAGTTGAAGATGTTGACGTAGACTATGACACAGAGGGCACTTACTCTGCTTATATATGGGCAGAGGATTTATCCGGACTGCGTACTGAGGTTGAAGTCACTGTTCATATATTAAGTGTAGACCCTGCCGATATAATGGCACAGGTGCGTACGATTCTTGACAGAACAATAAGGTCAGGGATGAATCAAGCGGAAAAAGCACTAGCGATTCACAACTACATTCGCTGGAATACAAGAGAATCATCCGATGGCACAGCATCTATGTCACCACTTGCAGGAGCAAACATTGCAATGCGTGACAAGAGAGGCAATTCCGCTGTTTTTGCTGCATTCTCTCAAGTGCTTCTAACTGAAGCGGGGATTCCGAATATGCCTATTGAGCGTGTTGCCGACGCTGAGAGCAAGCATTTTTGGACAATAATTAATCCCGATGATAAAGGCTGGCATCACTTCGACCCATTCCCAACAGGCGTCTCACTAAGCGACCGTACAAGTATGTTCACAGATGCACAGGCGGCTGAATTCAACAGAAGAATAGTCCAAAACAGAGGTCCTGAAGGCTATTGGAAATACGACCCCGAGCTATACCCTGAAATTGTAAAAGAATAAAAATAGCAAAATAGCAAATCCAAAACTATATATCATGGCTTTTTCGCGAATGTAGGGCGACAAGACCCGTTCTGAGAGAAAAAGACAGGGCATATAGTTTTGGATTTGTGGTGCTGTTTTTATATTATTATTTAATTTCAGGCAGGCTTGCTGCGGCGACGGATTGCCCTAGGCGACGGGTTTTTTCGTCGGGGAGCAAGACATCGATTGGCAGGTCGGGGTATTCTTCCTTCAGGACTTTTTTGGCGTATTCTAATATGAGGTCGCCGCCTTTCCCGCTGACAACACGACCGAGCAGGAGCATACTCTCCGCTCCGTATACATCGTGATAAAGCGGTGCAGTGTGACCAAAATAGCAGCCGATGGAGCGGAATATTGCTGGTGCACCTTCGTGCCCATCGTCGAGTAAGTTCTGTACAGCTTTGAGCTTTTTGGCAGGAGTTTCATAAGCTGATAAATCAATGTCAACAGCAGGAGCAAGCTTAATAACAGCTTCCTGACAGAAGTATTGAACTCCAACGCCGATATCCTTCGACCAGAGCTCGCGGACGGCATTAGGTGATACATCTACAGGAGCAAAAGCCAGTTCGCTTGCCCAGCTTGTCAAGTGCCCCGATTTGTCTACATATCCGCA
>Ga0123356_10003100_pt1 | contig 17544 bp, 16 predicted proteins | sample TergutEmb28metaG_2_FD_92546 | JGI IMG/M metagenome (GOLD analysis project Ga0123356, IMG submission 92546) | Embiratermes neotenicus P3 segment gut microbial communities from Petit-Saut dam, French Guiana - Emb289 P3 | ecosystem: Host-associated > Arthropoda: Insects > Digestive system > Gut ...
AAATCATCGGGGCTCGACCTGCGTGTCGCCCTGCCTGACAGCCTCATGGCGAGGGCTGACGGCAGGCTGATGCAGCGAGTGCTTGAAAACTTGTTGTCAAATGTTTTCAAATACTCGCTGCCGAGCTCGCGCGTCTATCTAGACGCGTTTGCCGATGGCGCTGATGTGCGCATCAGCCTCAAAAACATCTCCTCTCAGGAGCTGAATTTTGACCCATCGGAGCTGACAGAGCGCTTCAAGCGCGGCGACGACTCCCGTGCCGACGGCGGCAACGGGCTTGGGCTGTCGATTGTCCAAAGCTTTGTCGAAGCACAAGGCGGAAGCTTCGCCATCTCAATCGACGGCGACCTCTTCAAGGCAACGGTCACCTTGCCGTCACCTTAGCAGAGAACCGTCCCCCCGGCTCACCTCAGCTTTGATTTCAGCATGAAAATACAATGAACCGAGGGCACAGATGATATCTGTCTCCCCTGCTGCTGCTAACGCTTCGGAAACGCCTTTACTGACTGAACCACAGTCTGTGACGGGTACTCCGAAGCGTTTTAAATATTCCGCAAGCTCACTTGAGGGCATGGAACGCGGATTGTCGGGTGTAACTGTAATAAAGCACTTTGCAAGCGGTGCAAGGTGCGAAAACATATTATCAATGTCCTTATCTGCCATCACACCGACAATAAAAACCACTTTTGCGCTGCCAAAGTGCCGCCGTAAGCTATCGGCGGTTGCTTCCATTCCTTGCTGATTGTGCGCAGCGTCAAGAATAAACGTCGGGTTATGACCGAGAATTTCAAATCTGCCCTGCCACTTTACAGAAGCAATTCCTTTAACAATATCATCATCGGTGATTTTATAGCCTTTTTCTCTCAGCATTTCAAGTGCAGTAATCGCAACCGTTGCATTGTAAGGCTGATATGAACCGACGAGCGGCAGCATTATTTCACCATACGGTCTAAAATCAAACTTTATTCCTCCGAGCGTTAGTTCGTATGAAGTAATTCTCGAAAAATCTGCTTTCTGCATCTTCGCTCCACGCTCAGTTGCGACTTCCTTAAATACACTTTCAACATCATCACTTCCGGCAACCAACTCAGACGAAGAGCCGTCTTTTCTTAAATCTGCTCCATTACCGTAAATCAGCACATCGCCGCCGCTTTTAATAATCCCCGCTTTTTCGCGTGCGATATCTGTCAAAGCCGGTCCAAGCTCCTTAACGTGGTCATATCCGATTGCTGTTATAACTGCAAGCTCGGGTGTTTCAATTACATTTGTCGAATCCAATCTTCCGCCCATACCGACTTCAAGCACAACAATGTCGCACTTCTTGTTTAAAAAATGCTTCATTGCTACAGCCGTAATAAGCTCAAACTCAGTCGGCGAGTCCGCCATTGCATCGGTAAACGGTCTGATTTCATCAATCACACCTTCAAGCTCATCGTCGGTAATGTGCTCCCCGTTAACCTGCATACGCTCATTAAAGCACTCAACAAACGGTGAAGTATACATTCCCGTCCTATATCCCGCTCTCGTCAAAACCGTTGCAATGCAAGCACAAGTAGACCCTTTTCCGTTAGTACCCGCAACGTGCACGAATTTTAATTGTTTTTCGGGATTCCCTAAAAGCCTAAGCAGCTCCTGTGTCCGCTCAAGCCCCGGCTTACTCCCTTGCCACTTGACATTATGAATATACGCAAGCGTTTCCGTTATCCCCATTTGCAAAATTCCCCTCACTTGGAATGACTCATTAAACTACCGGCTTTGTTCAGAAACATAAGTTTGTGCCCGATTTTGAATAATGCGGGCTGTGTCCTCAGCGCTTGAACGACCGCTAAAATAATCATTGACGCCTTCCATTATGATATCCATAAGAGCAGAGTCAACGTTAACTGCTCCGACAAGAGAGTCTATCAGTGCATAGATGCGGTCAATGCCCTCTTGTGTCAGCGGCTTAATCGCAATGCCTGCAGCATTGCGATTTTTAAAATCATTAGCTGCAGCAAGGCTTATGTCAAAAGCTTCTTTGTTTGATAAGAAACCAAAAATATTCGCAAGCTGCCAATCTTTACTGAGAAGCATTGAAACAAACTCCCACGCTCCTTCATCACTTACGCAAGCGGTTGTAATCGCCACACCCATATCAAGATTGAGCAGGTTGCCGTTTCTGCTCTCGGTCGGATAGCCTTTAAATACAACATTGCCTGACAGAAGAGAATCGTACATTTGGATATGAAGAAACATCAATAGGGAATCTTGCTTCATCACTCGTTCACCGCTTGCAAGTAAAAAGAGTTCGGCAAAATGATCTATGCTTAAATCGAAAGTGAGTGAGTTTGCATACTCTAATAGCCTTATAAACTCATCTCGCTGAAAATTTGCCCTGCTGTTTTCAAAATCAACGTACTCATCTATGCTTAGCATGACCGCAGTGCTGACAAACTCTGTTTTACTAAAAGGTATTATTGCGGTTTCGGGATTATTTAAAATGACTGCTCTGAACTCATCAAGATTCCAGCCCGGCTCGTTGCCTAAAACCGCTGAATTCCCTATAATAGTTTCAATATTAAATGTAGGGAATACTTGATATAAGCCACCGTTCACTTCGACAGCACGGAGTATACTTTCAAAAAACATATCTCGGGCAAGTTCATTGTCGGAGTCGATAAACTCGTATAAATCCTTAAATAATCCGCTTGCGGCATATTGTCTGTAAGGCAGTCCGGTGACATCAATTAAATCAGGAACTTTGCCTGCTGTAATTTCGGTAGCTAATAGTGTAGGGTCATCATATCGTGTAACTTCGATTCGATAGCTTTGATTCGTTCTGTTAAATTGTGCAATAGCACGCTGAAGGTTATGATTTAATCCAATTGAGGCAAGTGTCAGCACTGTACGCTGCGGCACATCTGTCGAAAGCACCTTGTCGAGAAAAACGAGTTCGAGCATATTTTTAGAGGTTGTTCTGTTCCAGTCCCTTTCAATACACATTATTCTATCTTGCTCGAACATTCTGATATATATTAAATCATCAACCAGTACAGCAGTATTATCCCAACTAAGAAGCTCGGTTTTTTCTCCTGTTTCAAACGATAAGCCAAATAAGCTGCGTCCATCATTAAGGAGAACATCAAACCCACTGTCGGCAGGGAAAATACTATAATATGATTCTGATAATTTTACTTCTACACTCTCTCCCAATGCTTTATTTGCAACATTAATTGTACTGAGGGTTAACAACATCGGGTCATGTTCAATAAGGGCTATGGAACCACCGGGCAAGCATAAAAGCTCGCAATTGAAATTAGTCAAACGAATTCTGAAACTCTCATTGCCATCACTGCTTAGCACTATTATGCTTGAGTCCGTAAACCCCTTTATGTATAAATATATATTACCTTCATTATCAATTTCAAATGAATCAATCCATGTTGAATCTGTAGTGAAATCGGCTAAATCCACCAGATATTCTATACCTGATTCGTTTAGCTTACGTAAGTTGTGGTACGAAAGCGTTTCTTCGGCTTCCATTTCAGGGTTTTGAGTATAAAAGTATCCTGCTTCATCTATAAAAACATTGCCGGTGCTGTCAGTGCGAATGTTGTTAATACTCACCCCGCCCATAGCATCTTCTTGAAAAAAAGCCGGATAATAGTTTGTAAGTTCGGTGAAGCTTGTGCCATCAGTTTGAGCTGAATAGATTTTTGCCATGTAGGTACTGTTTTCTTCATTACGCGTTGTAACAGAGAAAAAAATCTTATCAGCGGTGCTGCTAATACTTGTTATATACTCAAACTCGCCGGGGATTGTGATAAAAGTGGGTGTAAAAACAAACTCAGCCTGCGACTGTGTCTCTGTGCCATCATTTATATTACCGGGTAACTCAGTATCCGCATTTTTTGCACATCCTACGATTAACGATATCATCACAACAAGAAAGATAGCAGTAGACAAAAAACGTAAAACGTTATTACGCATATTAATCTTACTCCTTTTGCTTTTCCTATATCTCGACTATTTCCTGCAACACTATACCATAAAACTGGACTTTTACGCAAAAAAAGTGTATACTTCGTAAAGATTTTGAACTTCACTAAGGAGCGGCACGATATGATATCCGAAAAGATGATACAGCTTACAAAGAGTAACAGCGTTATACGTGCAATGTTTGAGGAAGGTAACAGGCTTGCGGCTTTGTTTGGTCGTGAGAATGTTTATGATTTCAGTCTCGGCAATCCGAATATCCCCTCACCGCTTGCTGTTAATAACGCAATTATTGATGTTGTAAACAGTGAAGAAGCAATGGCGTTGCACGGGTATATGACCAATGTCGGCTATCCCGCTGTCAGAGAGGTTATTGCAAATAATCTTAACTCAAGGTTTGGTACATCGTTTGATATCGGCAACATTATTATGTCAGTCGGTGCTGCAGGCGGTTTAAACGTCGTGCTAAAAACGCTTCTTAATCCCGGTGACGAAATTATGGTTATTTCACCGTTTTTTGTTGAATACGGCAACTATGTAAATAATTTCGACGGCAAGCTTGTAATTGTGCCTGCCTCAAAGCCCGATTTCATGCCAAGCCCCGATGCGATTCGCAATGCAATAACGAAGAAAACAAAAGCACTTATCTTAAACTCGCCCAATAATCCCACAGGTGTCGTTTATTCCGAAGATATTATTAAACAGATTGCCGCTGTGCTTGACGAAAAATCCATCGAGAACGGCTCACCAATATATATAATTTCAGACGAGCCTTACCGCGAGCTGGCTTATGACGGCATTGAAGTTCCGTTTATCACTAAGTTCTATAAGAATACTATCGTTTGTTATTCGTGGTCGAAGTCTTTGTCACTGCCGGGGCAGCGTATCGGTTATATAGTAATTCCGAGCGAAATGGACGATTATGAGCTTATCTTCGACGCGGCAGGAATTGCGACACGCATACTCGGCTATGTAAACGCGCCCGCGCTCATTCAAAGAGTTGTCGCAAAATGCATTACAGAGCAAACCGACTTAGGTGCTTATGATTCAAACCGTATGCTGCTGTACAACGGTCTGAATGACTTAGGTTTTAAGCCGATTTATCCACAGGGTGCGTTTTATCTATGGCTTGAAACGCCTTGTGATGATAAAGAATTTGTCGGGTTCGCAAAGGAATTTAACATTTTACTCGTGCCCGGCACGGCATTTGCTTGCCCCGGTTATGCGCGTATTGCGTATTGCGTGGCAAAAGATACAATAGAGAGAGCTTTACCCGCGTTTGAAAAACTCGCAAAAAAGCTTGGTATATAGATTATCGCTTCTGGTAATCAGTATGTCACGGCTTTTTCGCGAGTGTAGGGCGACAAGACCCGTTCCGAGAGAAAAAGTCGGGGCATACTGATTAACAGAAGCCAACATTTTGGAGGTAAATAATGCAAGAAACAAAAAAAGTAATTTTATCGGGTATTCAGCCGAGTGGTGCTTTGACCCTTGGTTCTTATTTGGGTGCAATTAAGAACTGGGCGGCACTCGCTGATGAGTATGATTGCTATTATGCGATTGTTGATATGCATGCAATCGTTGCGCGCCAAGAGCCTGCTGCACTTCGCAGGACGCAGCTTGAGCATCTTGCTCAGCTTATCGCTTGCGGTCTTGACCCGAAAGAGAATACTCTCTTTGTGCAGAGCCATGTTCCTGCGCACGCTCAGCTTGCTTGGGTGCTTAACTGCTACACCATGTTTGGTGAACTGTCACGCATGACACAGTTTAAAGACAAGTCTGCAAAAAACGATGATAACATCAACGCAGGGCTTTTTACATACCCTGTGCTTCAAGCTGCTGATATTTTGCTCTATCAGGCAGACCTTGTTCCCGTAGGAGCTGACCAGAAGCAACACGTTGAGCTGACACGTGATATTGCAGTCCGTTTTAACGGTATTTACGGCGATGTATTTAAGCTCCCCGAGCCATTTATCCCCGAGGTCGGTGCGAGGATTATGGATTTGCAATCACCGCTGCGTAAGATGTCAAAATCCGAGGTCGCAGACGGCGGCTGTGTCTTGCTGATGGACAGCCCCGAGGATATTATGCGTGCATTTAAGCGCGCCGTGACGGACAGTGAAATAAGTGTGAGATATGACCCTGCCAATAAACACGGGGTTTCAAATCTCATGCAGATTTATTCTGTCTGCACAGGTAAGAGCTTTGCGGAAATCGAAAACGATTTTTCGGGCAAAGGTTACGGCGACTTTAAGCCAATTGTCGGTGAAGCTGTTGTCGAACTCTTCCGACCAATTCGCGAGGAAGCCGAAAAGCTAATTGCAGAAAGAGCTTACCTAGACAACGTCCTGCGAACCGGCGCAGAAAAAGCATCCTATGTGGCTCACAGGACGCTCAGCAAAGTCTACAGAAAAATCGGCTTTCTCGAAAGACCACGGTAGATGCAATACATGAGAGGTACTTACTCCGAATTTTTCTCAGAACGGGTCTTGTCGCCCTACATTCCAAAAATCCGTAGCAAGTACCTCTCCTGCATTACTCATTATATAGTCATTTCAGCTTCAGATATTTCAGGCACAACCGGGATTGATGCAAATTCCGGTTTTCTTTTTGTTGGTTCGTATCGAAAGGATGTGCATTTCGCTGTTTCTGACATGATGCCGCGTTTACTGCAGGCGACCTCTTCAAAGCCTAAGGACATTCCAAACTTGCAGTATGAACAACTCGGTTGAATATTTCGTCTGAACATATAAACCCACAACTCCCTTACAATCAGGTAAAAACCTAAAGTATTATACCATAATCAACGAGATTTGGCAAATTTACACAACCCTGCTATGCAGCAGCGATTGCAGGCGGGGTTTCTTGCTGTGCAGACTGCTCTGCCGTGGAGTACGAGACGGTGGCAAAAGTCGTTTGATTTCTCGGGCGGCAGGAGCTTTCGCAGTGCCGCTTCTATCTTTGTGGGGTCTTTCATTTTGACAAGTCCGATACGATTAGTGAGCCTAATGCAGTGAGTGTCTACCACAACAGCAGGCTTTTTGAAAAAATCGCCAAGTATAAGATTCGCCGTCTTCCTCCCTACCCCCGGCAATCTCAAAAGCTCCTCCATTGTGTCAGGTACACGCCCGCCAAACTCACCAAGTATCATCGCCGAAGCAGCGGCAATATCTCTCGCTTTCACTCTGTAAAAACCACACGGATGCACAATATCTTCAAGCTCATTAATATCCGCTCCTGCAAGCGCTTCAAGCGTCGGATAACGCTTAAATAAAATCGGCGTAACAGTATTAACTCTCGCATCAGTACACTGAGCCGCAAGCCGCGCAGCAAAAAGCAACTCATAATCCTTTTTAAATTTAAGCCCGCAATCAGGTTCGGGATAACACTCCTCAAGCAGCATTAACATTCGTAAAATATCATTTTTCGTTGGCATTTTTGACTCCTTAGTTAGCATTAGCTGATGTAAAGTAGTATGTCATGGATTTTTCGCGAGTGTAGGGCGACAAGACCCGTTCCGAGAGAAAAATTCAGGGCATGCTACTTTGCAGAAGCGAGCGGTTTAGAAATATTCTATCATATACATGTTGAATTTTACACTTTAATTCTATATACTGTTAACAAATATAATAAATATAATATTCTTAGGAGGAATAGCAGTGTTAAGAGAAAATATGTCATTTATATCAAAGTATGATCCGGAAGTGGGCAAGTCGATTGAGCAGGAGTTCACACGCCAACGCAGAAATATAGAACTTATTGCTTCTGAAAATATCGTCAGTGAAGCAGTCATGCTCGCACAAGGTTCGGTTCTTACAAATAAATATGCCGAAGGTTATCCCGGCAAACGATATTACGGCGGCTGTGAAGAAGTCGATGTCACGGAATCTCTCGCTATTGAGCGTGCAAAAAAACTGTTCGGTGCAAATTTCGTAAACGTACAGTCACATTCGGGAGCATCGGCTAATCTCGAAGCATTTATGGTCTTATGTAAGCCCGGTGATACAATTCTCGGCATGAACCTCGACCACGGCGGACACCTCACACACGGACACCCTGCAAACTTCTCCGGTAAGTATTACAAAGTCTTTGCTTACGGCATTACACCCGACACAAATGTTATCGATTATGATGAAGTGTTAAAAACCGCAAAAGAATGCCGTCCGAAAATGATTATTGCCGGTGCATCAGCTTATCCGAGAAGCATTGACTTTAAAAAGTTTTCCGAAATCGCAAAAGAAGTCGGTGCATATTTACTTGTTGATATGGCACACGTTGCAGGGCTTGTAGCTGTCGGCTTGCACCCTGACCCTGTTCCCTACGCAGATATCGTTACGAGTACAACACATAAAACACTCCGCGGTCCGCGTGGCGGCATAATCATGACAAATGATGAAGAAATGGCTAAGAAAATCAACTCAGCCGTATTCCCCGGAGCACAAGGCGGCCCACTTATGCACGTTATTGCCGCTAAAGCAGTCGCTCTCGGCGAAGCACTAAAGCCTGAGTTTAAGACATATCAGCAGAAGGTTCTTGATAATGCTAAGGTTCTTGCAAGCGAGTTCATGAACCGCGGCTTTGATTTAGTATCAGGCGGAACTGATAACCATCTCATGCTTGTTGATTTACGCAAGCTCAATACAACAGGTAAATACATGGAAGAGCACCTTGACCTCGTCCATATCACAACGAATAAGAATAAAATCCCCAACGATCCACAATCAGCTCTTGTTACAAGCGGCTTACGTGTCGGCACTCCTGCTGTTACAACACGCGGCTTCGGTGAGGAAGAAATGAAAAAAATCGCAGAGATGTTCTATCTCACAGCTACGGATTACGAAGCAAAAGCCGACTACATTCGCGACGAAGTAGGCAAAATGTGCGAGAAATATCCTTTGTATGACTAAGATTTCAGTCAACGCAAAGCAAAGGTTTTCACTAATTCCAACTTGTACATTTCGGGACATCACAGATGTTTCGCCGGAATTTCTCAGTCGGCTTGGTATCAAGTTCCTCATGATGGACCTAGATAACACAATCGCTGCTTACAATGAGCATATAATGGCTGATGATGTTTTGAAGTGGATTGACAGTATCAAATGCAGTGGGGTTAGGCTGTTTATCATTTCTAACAGCACACGTCGAAATCGTGTGCAATCCCACTGTGATTCAATCGGTGTCGGATTTATTATGGAGTCGTTTAAGCCGTCTCCTAAGAGCCTTTTTGCCGCAATGCAAAAAGAGGGCTTCGACACCGAACGCTCCGCACTCGCAGGCGACCAGATATTTACAGATACACTCGCTGCAAACAGAGCAGGGATTGTATCGATTTTGGTACGCCCTCGAAGGTTTACAAACCCCTTTCTGGCGTTGCGGTATATCGTTGAGATACCCTTTCGGTTGCTTTGTAAAAACAAGATAAAATAGATAAATATCAGCACAAAATGTTTATATACGTCATGGAGTTATTATATTATGAGCAATATCAGCAGAATACGTGAGGCATTACGCGAAACTAATTGCGATGCAATGCTTGTTACCAATCAAATCAGCAGGTTATTTGCAACCGGTTTTTCATCGAGCGCAGGAGCGTTACTGGTAACCGAAAGCAGTGCATGGTTTTATACCGATTCGCGATATATCGAAGCTGCAGAAGCCGCGATAAAGGATGCGGAGGTTATTCTCGTCGGCGGCAATGATAAGCTTACTGATGTCGTTTGTGCAAGAGCAAATGACATCAGTGTAAGAGCCATCGGGTTTGAAGATGGCAATGTTTCTTTTGCAAGCCATAAGAATTGGGCAGATAAGCTAAATGCTGAAATGGTTTCAGCCGGGCAGCTTCTTAGCAATCTCCGCAATATTAAATCACGTGATGATTTAAATAAAATGATTGCCGCCCAATGCCTTGCCGAAAAAGTTTTCGAAGAAACATTGCCCCTGATAAACACCGATGTAACCGAAAAAGACATCGCCGCCGAGATAATTTACAAGCTTTTAAAAGGCGGTGCCGAAGACAAAGCTTTTGACCCGATAGTTGTGTCGGGCACGAACTCAAGCCGTCCGCACGGTGTGCCCGGTAATGGCAAGATTGCTAAAGGTTTTTTAACAATTGATTTTGGTGTAAAAGTAAATGGTTGGTGCAGTGATACAACGAGGACACTTTGTGTCGGCAAGCCCGATGACGAGATGGTGAAAATATATAACACTGTGCTGCAAGCGCAAGAAGCCGGAATCGAAGCGGTACGCGGTGGAGTCAGTGGCGTTGACGTTGACAAGGCTGCGCGCGATATGATTGACGCTGCAGGATATGGCGAATACTTCGGGCACGGCTTCGGGCACTCTCTCGGACTTGAGGTGCATGAATCCCTGAGTGCTTCACCTGCGTCGAAGGACACACTGCCAACCGGAGCAGTCATTTCCGCAGAGCCGGGAATTTACATTCCGGGGAAATACGGTGTCAGAATCGAAGATGTTCTATATATAACTGATACCGGCTGCGAGAACATTACAAATCTGCCAAAAAAACTTATAGTGTTGTAATTTGCAATTTTTGCGTAAATAGTGTATAATACAAGCGATTAATTAAGGAGGAATGCTAATGATTTCAGCCGGTGATTTTAAAAACGGTGTTACGTTTGAATGGGATGGAAAGGTCATGCAGGTCATTGAGTTCCAGCATGTTAAGCCCGGTAAAGGTGCCGCATTCGTCCGAACAAAAATCAGAAATGTTATTACAGGAGGCGTTGTTGAGACTTCATTTAACCCGTCAGACAAGTTCGAGAACGCTTTTGTTGAGCGCCGAGATATGGAGTATAGCTATAACGATGGCGATTTATACTATTTTATGGATCAGGAAACCTTTGAGCTTGAACCGGTCGGCAAGGATTTGTTAGGCGACAGCTTTAAGTTTGTTAAAGAAAACATGACGTGCAATATACACTCTTACAAAGGCAAAGTGTTTAATGTTGACCCACCGAATTTCGTTGACCTTGTTGTAACCGCAACAGACCCCGGGTTCAAAGGTGATACAGCGACAAACGTACTAAAGCCGGCAACAGTTGAGACAGGCGCAGAGGTTAAAGTGCCCTTATTTATTGAAGAGGGCGAGAAAATCCGCATAGACACGAGATCCGGCGAATACATGGAGCGTACAAAAGGCTAACTTTCGATATTTAAATATTATGGAGGTGCAGATTATGACAATTAAGGAAAAAGTTGCTTATCTTGAAGGATTGGCAGAAGGAATGAACTTAGGCGATACCGAACACGGAAAATTTTACTCAGCCCTTATTGATACTCTCAGCGAAATGGCGGAAGAGATTGATGATTTGAACGAAAACGCTCTTGACATCGGCGAAGAGCTTGATGCAATCTCCGACGACCTCGCAGAAGTCGAAGAGTTCCTGCTCGATGACGAATACGATTTCGACGATGATGATTTCGATTTCGACTTCGACGACGATGATTACGACTACGATGACGACGACGATTATGATGATGACGATTCAGGTCACGGCTGCAATATGTGCGGCGCAGACGACGTCGAGTTCACAATCGACATAAACTGCCCCGAATGCAACGCCGAAATCGAAATCGACGAAGACGACATCGCAAACGAATCCGCCAAATGCCCCGCCTGCGGCAAAGAAATCGAACTCGAAATCGACGAAGTCGACACCGACGACCACTTTGATGAGTAGGTCGGTTCGACACTTATCGAGCCCACCAAAACAGTTTCAAAAGACAATCTTTTATGCAGGGATGCTAAAAAGGTTGTTTTTTGCTATAATTAAAAAGAAAATGTCAATAGAGTTAACACATAAATAAAATAAAACGCTGTGCGTAGGTTGATTCAAGTGTTATAATGAAAATAACAGAGATAAACGATTGAAGGATATGCAATGAATAGAAGTCAACGGTTTTTTAAAGTAACAAGCATATTAATGCTGATTGCAGGTCTGGGTGCCGTATTTGTAGGTGTTCTTATTCTGATTGCCGGTATTATTCTTCTGGTTGGTAGCAAAGATAATCCGGGACTGTTATCGTCTCTTATCGGACAGTTTGCAGGAACAGGAATCGTTATTGCTGTAGTAGGTGGAATACTACAGTTCATTACCGGTGTATTCAGTCTTAAAAGCGGTAAAAAGCATGAAAAATCAAACACTTTTATTATTCTGGGTATAATAACCGCTGCTTTACACATAGCATCTCAGGTGTGGGATATTTTGAGCGTCGGCTTTCACACTTATTCCGGCAATATAGCCGTTTATGTTGGCTTAGTTATACCTGCTGTTTATATAATCAGTGCAGTACAGCTTAAACATAGAGGCGAATCCCACGTTTACAAATCATCAGGTCTATCCAAAATTACAGAATTCTTCATTGTTAAAAAAGAAAGAATTTATGAAATACTCTTTACTCTGATAATTTGCGGAATTATTGGCTGGGCTGTTGAAACCATCGAGGTTTGGATACATTTTGGCACCTTGACAGCAAGAGGAATGCTTTTTATTTCTCGGATAAACGGCTTCCCTATTTTATGGGGACTACCTTTCATTCTAATGTACGGCATAGGCGGAGCAGTATTAATTTGGTGCTTTAAGCCTCTTGCGAAAGAGCCGGTCATTTTATTCTTTGTTGGAATGTTTGTATTAACAATTTTCGAGTATGCAACGAGTGTTTTCTGTGAAGATGTTTTAGGCATGAAGCTTTGGGATTACTCAAAAATGTTTTTAAACTTTCAAGGCAGGGTATGCCTCAGTTCATCATTGGCATGGGGCGTTCTAAGCGTTATTTCTGTAAAGCTTCTGGCACCGCTATTTGACCGTGTTTATAATAAAATTCAGTCCAAGCACAAGTTGCACATTGTTATAGTCCTATTTATGGTCTTTATAGTTGTCTGCTATATCCTAAGACCGTTTTTAAATGTCGAACAATATTGATAGGGGTAGTGTTCACGAATTTAATGTGATATACTGATATCAATAAGGAGACTACATCATGAAAGCTAAACAATGTGAATTTTGCAGAAGACCTCATATTGGCAACAAGCTATGTAGTGATTGCCTTAAAAAACTCGACGAGGATTTTATCTTGGTCAGAGAGTATCTCTGGGAGCATAATGGTGCAGGTATTGAGGAAGTCCATGAAGCTACAGGAGTTTCAAGAAAATCCATTTTCTACCTTTTACGTGAAGAGCGGTTAATTGTTGGTGATGAAAACGGTTGTGCAAATGCGATATTGACATGCGAGTCATGCAAGCAACCTATAAACACAGGCAGACTTTGCGCAGGGTGTAAAAAGCAAGTTCTCACTGCACTACACCAAAGTGTCGCTGCTGTTAAGCCTTCAAAATCACTTTATGAAGAAGACGAAGAAGTTTCCATTAAAGGTGTCGCTAAACTACAAGTTAAATAAGAAATCAAATAGTATAACTTAATTTAATGCTTTAGAAAGCTTTGCTCGACGGTCGATATCCAGTTTTTGGTATATCGACCGTAAGTGTGCTCGTACGGTATGCTCGCTCAGAAATAGTTTTTTTGCTATTTCTATATTTCGCATACCTTCAGCAGCAAGCTCCGCAATTTCCCGTTCACGTTCTGTCAGAGCGTTAGGAAGTTCATTTTGAGTTATCACTTTATACAGCGTAAACCATCCGGTGAAGTATCTGCTTTTATATTCACAAAACCGGTTAATAAAATCCGGATAACTTCTTTCAATCACTTCATCTGAAAGACCGTTTAGCAAACGTGAAAAGCCTACAAAGCAATGAATCATATCATCGGGCAGAGATTTTTCTGCGGCTAGTTCTATGTGCTTCATAGCTTCGGTAATGTTCCCTATTGATAAGTAACCGACTGCCAACGTAAGTAAGTGAAAATGTTCCGAAAACGGCGCGTAGTTATCAAGCGAAACCGACTGAAGAAAACCTATCAGCTGTGTAAACTCTCCTTTACCCATTAGATAATATCCATGCATTTCAACTGCTTTTATAAATATAGGCTTAGGTAACTGCAATGCTAAAAAGTCAGTATTCTTCAACCAGTCTGCGACTTTCTCATACTCTCTGAGTTGGGTCATCAGTGATGCGTGAACAAGATCAAGCATAAATCCAAACATTGATGTATTTTGTACAGAGCCGAATGCAGCATGTTCAATATCGCCGACCAAGCCCTGCCATACCTTCATATCTGACTTTAGCATTGCAATAACCGCAAGAAGTCTCATTGCTCCGATATGTATGTTTTTTTGCTGTTTGCTTTCTGACAGAAACGCTGCTTTATGTGCATATATTTCCGCTTGAGCTGTTTCACATCTGAAAAAAGCAAGCTCTGCTCTAAACAACACATCGGCACCCGAACCATGCCCATTGGTTAGTTTTGAGTATATATGTATGAATTTCTCAAATAATTCTGCTTCCTCTTCTGCTGCACCAACCTTTTTATGAAAGGCAGATAATTGCATGAACTCGTAAAACGCCCATGGTACTTCGGGAAGTATTACATTTGAAGTGGCTCCGTCAAACATCTCCTCAGCTTTTTTAGCAGCTTCCAGCATTTTTTCCAAATCGGGATAATCTGAGTATACTGATAATAACAGCCACTCTGCTCGCTTCGGTCCGTTCTTAGGCAGAAATCCGTCCAGTTCTTCCATCAGCCTTTTAAAGTCTTCTTCATTTCCCAAGAACCTCACCGACCATGCAATACATAACATAGAATCAGGGTGTTTTCTTTTTATTTCAACACAGCAGTTACGAGCGAGTTCGAGTGCAATTTCATTAAATGTTCTGTCATCTATTTCGGCACATATTAAGCTTGATAAGTCGAGCGATAGCAAGCGTTCATAATCCTTTATCTGAGCATAAAAGTAGACCGCTTCGGAGTATTCGCCTTCATCCCTGCACACATCACCTGCTCTGATTAAGCATTCCCTGTTAAACTCTTCTCCTTGCTCATTACGTTTTATACGCACCATCTCACGCAGCATAGAATGAGGCACACAGAGCTTTGTATCGGGGATATATCGGATGAATGGTATCGATAAGCTGTTTGCCACATAATCAGGCATCGTATCTAATCCGAGAATATTACATAACCGTTTCATCGTACACGCTTCAAATACAGATGCACGCATGAAGAACATTCTTTGCTCATCAGTCATTTTATCCCATATCATAAACTCCATTAGCTGCAAAACAGCTTCGTTTGAAAATGTTTTTGTTTCAAGATATGAGCACAGTTGTAAATGGACGGCAATTATCCATCCACTCGTTATTCTCTCAACTTCGTTTGCTGCTGCATCTGATATTTCCACACCAACAAGCTTAAAGTAATTGCGTATATCGCATGAGTTCCAATGCAAATCCGCAGCAGAAATATACGGTATACCTAAGCGGCTGACCGCGCTTTGAAAATCATGCCCCAATACTTGAGTAATTATAACTATACTTAACTCTTCATTAATATTGTCGAGCAAAGCCGATAAAAAGGACTGTGGTAAGACTCTAAACAAAAATTGGAAATCATCAATTACCAACCAGGTTTTATCAGTACAATTAATTGACCTTAATGCGTCACAAACCTCTCCAATTGTAAATGTATTTGGGAAGTCAATTTCACTCAACCTCTCTCCGGCATTGTTGTCAATTCTGCCGATTTCACGGCATAATCTGCGATACATGACTGACGGCGCTTCTTCATCTACCGCTGTAAACCAATATACACAGTCGTCCCTCGCTGATGAGTTTTTGAAGTAATCACGCATTGCTGTAGTTTTACCATAACCTGACGGTGCTTCAATAATTGTTGCCTTTGATAATGTAATTAGCTTCTTTTTTCGCAAAAGGCGGTCGGAATAATAGTGGTTGCCAAATTTTTCATTTGTAATTAATTGCATGAAATTGCTCTTCACTCCTTCTTATTCACCCCCCTATTTTTTAATTTTAACGGATTGATTCGCTACAAGTGCTCTTGATAGTATTCTGCTCCGTCGGCAGCTATTATTACAATTGATTCATTAATCGCAGTTTCGCAAAACAATTCTGCAGCAGCGTAAGCCATACCTGTTGATAGTCCGGAATCAACTTTTAAATCATTGTTTAACATCTTAAATTTATTAATCGAGTCATTATCATGTATCGTATACGAGCTGTGCACCACATCTATATGATTTTCAATATTACGCGGCTTGCCCCTGAGACCTGCACCTGAGGAAATGTATGTGCCTTCGTTTTCATCGAATATTGTAGAACCATAAGGCTCAACGCCTATCACTTTAACAGTATTGCCCTTACTCTTAAAATACTCTCCGACTCCGCTTATTGTTCCTCCTGAGCCAAGTGCACAAAATACAGATGTAACAGCTCCGGATGTTTGCTCGTAAATTTCATGAGCAGTTGTTTGCTGATGTATTCTTACACCGTTTTCATTGTCACATTGATTTACCCAAAAATGAGTACCGGCAGATACTAAAGCATCGGCACGCTTCATTCTTGACATTCGCGCATCAAGACCCGGTTCCGTCGGTACAATTTCACAATTGATGCCGCGTCTTCTGATACAATCCAGCTTGATCGGGACAATAGTTTCGTCTAATAAACAAAAAAACGGTCTACCCGCTTCTTTACAAAAGAAATCTAAAGCTAATGCCAGATTTCCCGATGATGTTTCAATTATTGTACAATCATTTGATACCTTCAACCCATTGACTAATGAGTAGCCTGTTCTCGCTTTTATGCTTCCGAGAAAATTACGAGATTCCATTTTGATAAATAATTTATTTCCATTAATAGATGGCAATTGAATAAGCGGTGTTCTTCCAATACCGTAATTATACATCGGCTTTAGCACAAACAGGTACTCCTTATTAAATTACCCCCCATTTTGTAGAATTATAACAATAATGACCACGCTTTACAAGGTCATTTAGTGTGGATTTTCTCGAGAATGTTCCCTTCTATTCCTCAAACCACTCCTGAACATCAATCACCCTTAGCTTATCGGCAAACATTTTCATTGCTTCTAATATACCTTGCCTCTTCCATATTGATTTAAGGGCGACATCGTCGGGTACTTCTCTGTCGTTGGCTTTGTTTTCAAGCTCATCTGCAAGTGCAAGAAGCTTATCAAACGCCTCTTTAACCTCTGTTGCAGGAAATACACACCTGTCATTATCAATAAAAATAAGCGGGCAACTGCTGGCTCGCTTAGTTTCATCGAGTGGCATTCTGAAGTTCTTGTTGATAATACAAGAACCACTGTATCTATTCCTGCTGGTCAGTATCTCGCACTTTGCACATGAATCCGGCTTCTTAATTGAAAATGCTGCAAAAGAACCCATTACCATCCACTCCCGATATGAATTTTAGTACAGTCAATGGCATTATACCACAATATGTAGTGTTTGTCTATGGTTTGGGGCACAATTTATAAACTTTTCCTAAAAAACTGTTACTGTTCAGACGCCGCCATTTCTTTCAGCCCACGCTGCGCGTCCGCGAACCCCACCCACCGGCTCGGAGTGACTCCTCGCCTGAAAGTACGATTTTAACAAGAAAAACGCAAAGACAGC
>Ga0123356_10003101_pt1 | contig 17543 bp, 13 predicted proteins | sample TergutEmb28metaG_2_FD_92546 | JGI IMG/M metagenome (GOLD analysis project Ga0123356, IMG submission 92546) | Embiratermes neotenicus P3 segment gut microbial communities from Petit-Saut dam, French Guiana - Emb289 P3 | ecosystem: Host-associated > Arthropoda: Insects > Digestive system > Gut ...
GAGGACTATGTGAAAACCGTAGACGGGTACAACCTCATCAATACCTACAACCCAGACGGCGATTCCTTCATCCCTCCACAAACCAACGACTCAAGCGCCTTGTCGATTTGGTTGGCCGTGATGATCCTTAGTGTTTGCGGGTTGACAGCGATGATCTTGATTACAAGAAGAAAGAGCAAACAAAAGAATCAAACAAAAAACGGGTGCCAACCGGGAGGAAACCATCATGACGCTTAAAACAAGTGATCTGGCTATTTGCACTGAAGTTTCGCAGTTCACTATACGCGACTACAGCGACCAGGGACTGCTGGGTCCCATTCTACGCACGAAAAGCAGCAGTTACCGTTCTTATGACCCGCGGCAGATACCGCATGTTTATTTGATCAGGAAATTACGGGAAATGGGCCTGACAACACAGCAATTAAAAGAATTTGCACAGAACCGTTCGCCGGAAGAGGCTCTGGAATTGTTTCGCCGTTGCTGCAAGGATTTGCAGAATAAGATAATGGAGTTACAGGCGCCGTTGAATATGCTGCAAAGTTATATGTCGCTCATTGAGGAGGGCAAGTCTGTCATGCCGGGGACGATTGCGATTCGCCAACTGCCGGAACAGCCGATCCGCCGCAGTGCCCTGGAGTATCAAAATGGGACAGCAAGGAGCCTTGAGCAACTTCGGCGCGCCCATGGCGAGATTCGCCAGAACGGCAACCCGGGCTGCCCCATGGGCTTTGAGTACAATGCGTTTTCCAATTTGATCGAAGCCCCCGAGCAGCCCGCGCAGCTTGTGTCCTACGATCCGCTTGGACCGGATATCCGGCCTGCGGGCGAATACCTGGTGGGCGCCGTTCATTGCTACTACAGCCAAAAAAATGGTTTGGCCCGGCGCATGTCAGATTATGCGGCACACAATGGCCTGGAACTTTACGGCCCTGTGTCCGCGGTTTACCTGCACGACGCGGCAAGTGTTGCCGAACCCGAAAAATACCTGTTGCAGATATCAGCCAAGGTAGACAGAACGGCGCGGGATACCCTGGATGAGAACGGAGAGGCGAAAGAACATAGTACCAATTTGCCGCAGGGATGGAAAACGGGCTACTTTTATGGTGGATTCTGATTCGAATATCACTTTGCATCAAAACAGAAACCGGATGAAACGCTTTGCTTCATCCGGTCTCCTTTATTACTTGCAAAAATAGAAAAACAGATTGCTTTTCTTTCCTGAAACACACCATATGCTTTACAATTTTTGCAAGGCCTTCGCATTTCGCGTGTGAATACAGGCTAACTATGTGTTTTGTCCTTGACACTGCACATTTTAGCGATGTAGAATAGAATAAGGATTAAAGTAACTGGAAGGAATCTGGTTACCTATGCCAGGACGTGAAACGTAAGGATGTGAAAAGCCATGGAGCTTATGCTTTTGCATGAGGAAATCCCCGATGACGATGCTCTGCTCGATGAGTTGATTGCATTATTGGACAAGATAAATCCGCAGGATTCGGACAGCTATAGACATGCTTCAAAGCGATCCGCACGGTTAAAAGCCTGGAGCATTGTTTCCGCTTGCGTTTTCTATGGAATTCTGCTGAGCCTGGTTATGGGCGCGCTTCTCATCTCGCAGGGAAATAAAAAACCGATTTTTGGTTATTCCTTCATGAATGTGCTCACCTGGTCAATGCAATCGGAAATTCCTCAAGGATCCCTGGTTATTATTAAAAAAGTGAATCCGGGCGTCGTTGAGATCGGCAACGATATTACCTATGTGAAAGACACGGAAACCGCGGTGACCCACAGAGTGATCGGTATTATGGAAGATTATGAGGGCAGTGGCGAACGTGGCTTTGAAACCCAGGGGATCGAAAACGATAGCCCCGACTTTGAAATTGTGCAGGCATCCAACGTTATCGGCATGGTTAGATTCCATGTGCCGCGAATAGGCAATTGGCTGGAGTGGCTACGGAATAATATGATCATCACGCTAAGCTTCACTGCAGGGTTTATTGTGTTATTTATCCTGCTCAAAGGCGCGTTGCAAAAAAATCCGGAAGAAGAGAAAAAAACAAAACCCAGGTTTCTTTGGCAGCCGCGCGACGGCAAACCGCATGAATAATCATATGGATATCGCCCCAAGAAAGGCCTGGACTAAAATGAAAAAACTGCCATCCGTATGGCAACGGATATTGCCACTGGCGCTGGCCGGCATACTCGTGCTTTTGGCAATGATCAGCGGTACCATGGCCTGGGTCGATGTAAGCCAGCATAAGACAAACGTTGCGGAGGGCAGCGGTCCGCCAAAACCTGCCGACGCGCTGCTGCAGAAGTACGAAACCGGCACCGAGCGCCCCATTCCCGGAGCGACGTTCGGACTTTATAAAATAGAGACAGACGACACGGCAGTCTTGATCGAGACCTATGTCACCGGCGCAAACGGGCAAATTCAGGCTTCCGGCCTGAAGCCTGGAAACTATTATTGGCAGGAAAGCCATCCCCCCGCGGGTTTTTCACCCGAACTTGAGGATGGCCAAGCGAAGAAATATCCCTTTTCGATCTCCGCGCGGGAGGACGAGCCGGTGCGTGCCGTCGCGCATAACAGCCGGCGATTGGGCAGGTTAATTGTGACGAAGACTGTTGCGGGCGAGGGAGCGGACCTTGAACGGGAATTTGAGTTCACAGCCGTAATCGGCGGCATAGAGCAAATTTTTACGCTCAAACATGGGCAGCAAAAAATCTTTGAGGACATCCCGGTGGGCGCTCTGTATGAAATTCTGGAAACCCCTGTACCGGGATATATCATCACCAGCGAGAACAACGCGGGGAATGTGCCGGAGGCCGGCGTCACCGCCGCGTTTACCAATACATGCAACGTGTTGCCTTCCGCGTCCGGCAGCCTGACCGTGAGCAAAACTGTCACAGGCGAAGGCGCCGATCTTGACAAGGCATTCCATTTTGCGGCGCTAATTAGCGGTGAAGAAGAAACCTTTGCGCTCAAACATGGGCAGTCCAAAACGTTCAGCGGTATCCCGCTTGGAACCGCCTATTCCGTTACTGAAACCGCAGCGGAGGGTTATATCTCCAACCATCGGCAGTACAGCGGAACCATACAGGTCAGCGGTGCAGCGGTCATCCTTCCCTTCGTGAACCACTATGAGGGAGATGGCCCGCCTGAATTGCTAGGCAGCCTTGAAATCACCAAACGTGTGGTAGGCGGCGATATCGATCCCGATACGGAATTTATCTTCGCTATTGCGTTTGCAGGCGATGGCGCGCCCGCCTCTCCACAGAGCTTCAGTTTAAAGCATGGGGAAAAGAAGTCCTTTGCGGACATTCCCCGCGGCGTGAGCTATACGGTAACCGAAACAGACGCGGGCGGCAATATCCCCGCTTTCACGGTTGTTACCGGCATGATCGCCGGAGCGCAGACAACCGCGGCCGGCTTTGTCAACTATGTGCCGCCGGAGAAATTGCGGCTTACCGTCACCAAGCGCGTGGAAGGGAATCCGGGAGACAGCAGCAAAATGTTCCGCTTTGCATTGAACATAAACGGGGTAGCCCATGAATTTGACTTAAGGCCCGGCGAAACATCGGAAGGCTTCATTGTTTTCCCCGGCGATGCGTATTCCCTGGCGGAACGGAATTATCTGGCTGAAGGCTACCTGCAAACAGTCGTAACCAGCGGCGCCGGCACGGTGGGAGGCGCGAGTATTGAGATCCTGAAGACCAACACCTATATCGGCCCCGAAACCATTGATATTGAGGGCGAAAAGACCTGGCAGTCGCCGTCAAAGCTGCCAGACAGCGTAACGATCCGCCTGAAAAACGGCAACGTAATTGTCCGGACAGCAGCCATTACGCAGCATGATAACTGGCGCTATGAATTCAAGCAACTGCCGAAGCGCGATGCCATGGGCAATATGATTGCTTATGTCGTAGAGGAAGTTCGCATTCCCGGCTGGCGGCCTGCCGTAACGGGCTTCGACATCAGGAATTATCACCAGCCGCCCGTCATTGACGCCGCCATCGAGGTGGAAAAAAGTATCGTTGGAACATCCTTTACCGACGCGGCGTTCACTTTTGTGCTTACACCGCTGGGCGGCGCGCCGGTTCCCGCGAATCAAGAAGTCAGCGTCACAGGAGCAGGCAAAGTCTCCTTCGGGCGAATCGCTTATTCCATGCCAGGCCAATATATTTATACCATAACCGAAATAAACGGCGGCTTACAAAACTGGAGTTACGACGCCTCCGTCTATACCCTGACGGTCACGGTCACAGAGGATAACAGCGGACAGCTGACAATCGACAGGGCGCTGGCCAAAGCCGACCAGCCTGCCGAGAAGGCTCTTTTCGTTAACCGCTATGACGAAAGCGGCGAGACGCTCCATGTGCGTGTGACGAAGAACTGGCAAGGCGGGGACACAGGCCGCCCGCAAAGCGTGCTGGTGCAGCTATACAAGGACGGTACGCCCTTCGGCAGCCCGACAACCCTTTCTGCCGCGAACAATTGGTCGCGCGTCTGGTCCGGTTTGGAGAAAGGCCGTGTCTGGACAGTGGATGAGGCCAGTGTCCCCCAGGGATATACGAAAATGGTATCCGGCGACGCGGTCAATGGATTTACAATCACCAATATAAAAACAGCGGCCATTCCCGAAATCGAAACAACTTCTGTAAAAGTGACGAAAGTCTGGCGCGGCGAAAACGAAAACCGCCCGGCAAGTGTGGCGGTCCAACTCTACAAAGAAGGCATGGCGACCGGTGTGCCCATGACACTGTCCGAAGCCAACGGCTGGACTTACACCTGGAATCAGCTGGAGAAGGGCCCTGCGTGGACAGCCGATGAAATCAATGTGCCGCAGGGCTACACAAAGGCTGTTATCGGCGACGCGGCAAATGGCTTCGTGATCACCAATACCAAACTGCATCCGTCCCAACTCCTGGAAGGCGAAGTTATCGTCAGTGGCAAAAAGACCTGGCATCACGGCGAGAATACGGGTGATAGACAGCCGGAAGCCATCACTGTCATGGTGGTCCTCAAGGGAGATGGCGCCATTGTAACACAGCGCCTGATTACCGCGAATGATCATTGGGCCTGGGCTTTTGTGCTTCCAAAATATAACAGCGAGGGCAAAGAGATCGTCTATACCGTCAATGAGGCCCGCATTGAGGATTACTGGAAGACCGTGGATGGCCATAACCTGATCAATACCTATAGTCCAGGCGCAAATACGGACGATTCCTATCCGGGCGGACCTGCCGGTAGCGGGCCTCAGACCGACGATACCGGCAACTTAGGTCTATGGCTGATGCTTATGGGGCTCAGTTTTTGCGGCCTGGCTGTCATTATCTTCATGACCGCAAGAAAAAAATGGCGTAACTGACCGCAACAACCTTAACTGCAAGAGCGTTCAGGCGCGAGTTGATTTTTTCTCGCGAATGAGGGCTTATTTAAGCATGCACAAAAAAATGTAAGCCTTCAAAAAAAATTTGTTGACTTTTCAAGTGAAATAATCTATAATGAAAATGATTCTTTGTCGGAAGGGATGGATTCTGTATGAGCAGAGGAAAACGTTTGCCGCGGGGCAAGGCCTTGCGGGCGATCTGGCTGTGCGCGCTGGCGCTTATGGTGCTGGCTGTGCTGACAACGCCGCTTGCCACCTCGAAGTATATTACGTGGGGGGAGGGGCAGGCAAAGGCGCGCATTGCGGCGTGGGAGCCAGTTTGGGGGCACGGTACCGATAGCCTGACGTCGTTAAGCGCGGGCTTTGTGAATCCGTCAGGAGATAAAACCGTGCAGATGACTATGACCAACAAAAGCGAGGTCGCGATCAAATGCGAATATTATAAGGCGTGGATCAGGGGGGTGCCCGCAGGCTCCGGCGGCAGCTATAGCCAAGTCGAAGCGGTGGAGCCTGTAAGCGAATTGAATCTGCCCATCGGCGAGTTCAGCCATGAAGGCGCGGACATTTTGTTTGAAACAGGCGACGCAGGCACGGTGGATACTGCCAATGTGGGCAGTGAAATCACGGGCGATTATGGCATAACCGTTTCGCCGGCGGAGCGCACCGTTCTTGCGCCCAATGCTACCGGTGTGCAGCAAACGTTTACGTTCCAGTTCACCGGGCTTGGCGCGCCCGGGGCTCAAGTCAACTATATCAGCGATCCCACAGCAGGCAACTTGAGCAATCCCCCCAGTACCTGGACACCATATGCCATAACCGATGATTTCCGCGCTTATCGCGTGAATTTTGAGTGCACCGTTCAACAGGTAGATTAGAAGGAGGGCTTTATATGAAACGCAAGCATATTCTTGTTGCGGTGCGGCTGACGTTTCTGCTCGCGCTGATATCGCTGGTCAGCTTTACACCGGCGATTTCCAAATACATTGATTTTGAAGCGGTGGTTAACTATGAAGCGGTAAATGAAGTCGACGCGGTCGATCGCTTGGATCACCGCGGGCTTGATATTATTTATACCCGGGCCTTCGTGGTTTCCCCTGGCAGGGCGCAGGTGCCCTGGACCAACCAAACAGGATCAGGTAACGAATGGCGGCGCAACGGGGCGACATTGACGCTCAACGACTGCCCCGAGGGCTGGTACGCGTTTGAGATACGCGGCGGAAAAGGCGGGGATGGTCAATCTGCTAACAGCAGCGATGCAAGCGGCACTGGAGGCGATGGCGGCACTGTCAAAGGCGCGTACTATTTCAGCAGCGGCACAATTACCATCCAGGCCGGAAAAGGCGGCCACTGGGAGGCCAGCGCCAACACAAATGGTCAAGTTGATTGGGGCGGCGGCGCCTTTACTGGTGGCACCAGCGGTGGCAATCCCGGCGGCGGCGGCGGAAGCTCTAGAATTTGGGACGGCGCGGCAACTTCGGGCACGCTGGTGGCGGTGGCCGGCGGCGGCGGTGGCGGCGGATACCGGCATTCGAATTTGTGCACTCAATCACGGCAATCATGGGCTGGCTCTGATGGCATCTCCGGCGGCGGCGGCGGCGGTTCCGGCGGCTCTACCGGACTCTCCGGCGGCGGCGGCGCCCCCGGCGGCGGCGGCGGCACAGCCAACGGTAACCCGTTGGGCTATGGCAACGTTACAACCGGGCAAGCCGGCTATGTGGGAGCCGGCGGCAATGGAGGCAACGGTAGGTCAGATGCCGCTGGCGCTGGTACCAGTGGCGGCGGCGGCGCTGGCGGCGGTCCCGGAACAAGCAATACCAATTCTGCTGGTGCCTATGGCGGCGCAGGCGGCGGCGGATATACAAATGGCGGCGGCGGAGTCAGATGGAGCAGCGGCAGCGGTAGCGGCGGCGGCGGCGGATCGTCGTTCATCCACAGGTTTGTGCTTCCGGCTCCCACCACCAACTGGGTTACGATCACTATGCCCAACACGCATATAGTCGGCGTTCCCGCAGGCTACCAATACAACGGCTACGGCTGGATTTATTATCTTGGGCCGCACTACTACAACGAAGGCGACGATGGCCCGGGCGAACCGAACTATAGGGGCCCGAAGAACCAATACAATGTAGGATAGGTAAATTGGCCACAGCGCCCCCTGCCCGGCGCAATTCGTTGCGCGGCGGGGGGCTTTTTTAAGGAGGGACCTGTATGCTACGCACGCTGGGTGAAGCGATTTTGGGATTTTTCGCCAGCGAAAGAGTGTTGTCGTTGCTGAAGGGAAAATTAAAGCTGAATATATTGCTGCTGTGCGGCCTGCTATCGCTATTCTTCCTGTTTTCCCGCAGGATGGCCGCGCGCGTGCAGGAAGCCCCGCCCGCCTGGCGATGGATGCCAAAGCTAGCACAGAAATTGTTGCCGAAGGAACCGGAACCCGGCACTGAGAAAGAGCGGCTCGCCGAAGCGCAGCCGCCCTCCGATATGCTTGTTTTTTTTCAGGGCCTGCGCCGGGCGCCCTCCTGGCTGCTGCAAAAAGCGGACTGGCTGATGTATGACAAATTAAAGCTCCTGCCCGACACGCACACAGGCAAACGGTTAAGCTTGCCGCTGATGCTTTTTTCGTCCTGGCTTGCATCCTATGGAGTCATAGAGTTCTTAGCTGAAATTGCGAGAGAAGCGCTCGAACCCATGCGAAGGGCGGATATTACGCAGTTTTTGCAGCCAAAGCAACTGGGATTGGTGTTTATTATGCTTGCAAGCTTCGTTTTGTTTGTATTGCCATTCCTGTTCGTTCGGCGCAACCGTGAAACCTATTTTGATATCACCGCATTGTTTATGCTACTGATAGCGACATCCAGTATTAAGCTATTTAATTGCTGGGCCACCGGCTGTTGTTTCGGTGTTCCATTTTCCTGGGGCGTTTATCACGCGGGGCTGGATGCGACTGTATTTCCGGTGCAATTGGTGGAAGCTGTCGTCGGTTTTTTGCTTGCCATTCTGTGTATCCTATACATGCTTTATGGAAAAACCTACCGCCCTGGACGCGGCTGCACATTTTGCGCGATCTCCTATTTCGTGCCGCGCTTTTTTCTTGGATATTTGCGTTACCAAAAAAACAGCGTGGGGCTGCAAATCCTATGCGTGATGGGCGTACTCATCGCGATTGCCTGGCTATTCCTGCTTCCAATCGAAAAAAAGCTAATGGATGGCTTGTGGAATGCTGTCGCGCGGCGCTTGCACAAGGCGCGAAACCGTGAGGTTACGATATGACGAGCAAGGTATTTGTTTCGGGCTGCTTCGATACGCTGCATAGCGGGCATGTGGCTTTTTTAAAAACAGCCGCCTCATTCGGTGATCTCTATGTGGGGATTGGGCAAGATAAAACAATCGCGCTGCTCAAGGGAAAAACACCGGTGAATACGGAAGCAGAGCGGCTTTTCATGGTGCGAAGCCTGCGCTATGTGAAGGAAGCATGGATCAATCGCGGCGTGGGCCTGCTGGATTTCGCAGAGGAACTGGAACGGCTGCTGCCTGATATCTTTATTGTGAATGAAGATGGGCATTCTCCTGATAAAGCGGCGCTCTGCGCGCGCTTGGGCATTGCTTACCGCGTATTGCAACGGTTGCCCGAGCCCGGATTGACCGCGCGTTCCTCAAGCGCGCTGAACAAAAGCGATAAATTGCCATATCGCGCGGAAATCTGCGGCGGCTGGCTCGACCAAGCCTTTGTCAATTGCCTGCAGCCGGGCTGGGTCATTTGCGCGCGACTGACGCCGCATCCGAATTTCGCTGGAGGGGGAGGGCTTGCCGGCTCTACGCGAGCCTGTCTGGCGCGGCTGAACGCCGCGGGCCTGACCAATATGGAACCGGAGGCTTACGCAAAGCTGCTGTTTCGTTTCGAAAATGGCATCGACGAACCGGAGCGACCGATTTCAGGCGCGCAGGACGCCCTGGGCCTTTGTCTGCCGGGGATTTCGTTTCAATATTATGACAGCGGTTACTGGCCAAGGGTGACCCAGACTGTTGCGGACGCGGAAGTAATTCACTGGCTGGAAGCGCATCTGTCGCTGTATCCGATCAACCAGCGTCCCCCGGAATTTAGCCCGCTGTGCGGCAAGAATTTGGACCATGCGGCATTGGAAGTGCTGGCGAGGGCTTCCGCCCTGTGCAAAAGCGCAATTGAAACCCGTAGCCTTGAAAATTTTGCCGAAAGCGTGGCATTGTGCCGACAAGCCCAGAAAACCCTCTTTCCGGCGATGTTTCCGCCGCAGGCCCTATCGGAAATTGAGAGGCTAGAAGCAGCGGGGAGTTTCCGCGCCTGGAAATTTACCGGTGCCGGCGGCGGCGGTTGGGTGCTGTTGGTAGATGCGCGGGGGATACCGGGCGCGATTCCCATTAAGATTTCCGTCGACGGGGGTGTAGGATAGTTTTAAAGCTATATTATGCGCTGCTCAAACATGCTTCGCCAGCGCAGACGCAACGACTGCGTGCGTTTTTAGCGGATTCCAATATGGTCGGCTTCTTTATGGACATTGCGCAAAAGCTGTTCGCGAAAGAAAAACTTCTGGTTTCGCGCGCGTTTTATCAAAGCAATGCAGATCGCATAGAGAACATTCTCTCCTATATGGAAGATGAGCAAAGCAGGGCGGCGTACCGCGCGCTCATCCGCTATCGCTGCCATAGAAGGAGACGCGACATTCGCCCATATATGCAAAAAAAAGAAACCTCCTATCTGGACCGGGAACTCATCGTTCCTTCAGACAATGAAGTTTTTGCTGATTGCGGTGCCTTTTCGGGTGATTCATCCCTGGGTTTTCAGGCGTTTTGCGCTGCCGCCGGCAAACAAGCGCCTTTGTGCGTGCTGTTCGAGCCGGATCCCGATAATTATGCTCTGCTGCAAGCGCACCTCCCGGAATTCATTAATAAGCCACTCACGCTTCAAATTGGTCTTTGGCGCGAGGCGGGGCGGCTGCATTTCACATCCGGCCTTTCTTCTTCCAGCCGTATCGAAGAAACCGGCGCCAGCGGCATCGACGTGGACACGTTGGATCACATATTGGAGGGGATATCGGAACTCCCGCCCGTCACGTATATGAAAATAGACGTGGAAGGCGCGGATCTTGACATCATTTATGGCGCGCAAAAGACAATCCAGGCAGTCCGGCCCCGCATTGCCGTCGCGATCTACCACAGCGACGCGCATATGCTGGAAATTCCCGAAGCAATTCACGACATCTGTCCATCGTACCGCTTTTATGTCCGGCATTACTCCTGCTGCGAGGCGGAAACCGTGCTGTACTGTTTATAAAAAGCGTCGTTGGAAAATCGGCCGAGTCGCACAACGGTGTCATAATATTTCTCCGTGGACGAAATATCGCATGAGAATGAAAACCCCAGCCGCAGGGCTTTTTTTTCGAGAGGAATCGGGTTGCCGTCATAAACAGCGTCAAAATAAGCGGGGAAGTCGTACGCGAAATTAAGCGTCTTTTCCATCGAATCCGGCATCAGGATGCTTTCGCGTTGGTAACGCAGCAACTCGTCAAGCAAATGCGGTTCCAGAGCAAACTGCCGCATGAAGAACATTAAATCAATAAAAAAGCGATCAGGCTCCAATACGGCGCGGCTGAATATATATTGGTCTTCATACATACGCCCGAAACTGAAGCCTGGCATTTGCAGGGGCTCCGGTTCCTTGCCGCGTGTATAGGAGACCATGTTCGTTATAAGGCGCACCATGATTTCACCGGGCAGGGAGGTCGTGTATTCACGGCAAAACACCAGCAGGCGCATATAAAAATCGGCGTAGGAAACGATCTGTTCCGTGTGAAGATACATTGCGACGAAGCGCAGCAACCCGAATCCGTGCAAGCCCATGGCCAGGCGTATGAAGCAATTGGCGGTCAGCCAGTCCTCTTGCGGCATGGCCGCCGTTTCAATTACCATGTCGGAGTATTCGTCAATGGGATCGGCCTCTGGGTTATTTTCCATATTTTGTTTCACAATTTTACGCACGGTGCGCAGCCCGTGCTTCTTCATGTAAGCGGGAACGGCCATGGGAGCGTTGGGCAGAAGATCGCACAAAAAGCATTGCACTCCCTCGTGCTGGCCGAGCACGAACAATTTTTCCACACCGGCACAAAAGCTTTGCAGCGTTTCCCCCGGCAGCGGCAAAATCAAGTCCGTGTGGGTCCGGAACCCCGCCCTGTGACAGCGGTGCATCCATTGAGAAAATTTATCCTCGTCAATGTTTTTTCTGCCGATATTGTACAGCACGTCGGATGAAAGGCTCTGCACCGCGAAGGTGGGCCCCGACCTGTTCAAGCCGCTGCGGTGAAGCTTTTCGATGATGCGGAATAAACGCTCGCTAAACACTTTGGTCGTGTTGCAAAACATGAAATGGGGATACCCTGTGCGGCCGCGAACGGCGATTATCGCGTCGAGGAGCTCCTCGTCCTGGGCAAGAATGCCGAAATTCGCGTCAGCGCACATCACGTAATCCACTTTATTCGCGCCGATCCATTCGGCTTCACCCAAGAGGCGCTCCATGGAAAACGAGCGTGGCTTCGCTTTGCCGATCCCCCAATCGCAGTACGCGCAATTGTGCGGACAGCCGCGGTTGGTCTCCCAGACGGTGCACCACTGAATTTCCGGGTGCGCCGCGATGATCGGGTCAAATATACCTTCGAGGTAGGGGGAAGGGAAATCCGCGATGGATGCCGGTTTCGCTTCCTTGTTGGTCGCTATGCCTTCCCCTGTTCTATACGAGAGACCGGGCACCACGGCGAAATCCGGCGTTTTGCCGCATAACTCAATCAGAAGCGCCTGGAACGGGATCTCCCCTTCGCCATGGATCAAAAAATCCACATAGGGCAAATCTTCCAGCAAGGCGCCGCCGGGAGGGACATGGTGGCCGCCAAAAAGAACAAGGCACTGCGGGAATCGCCGTTTTACTTCCTGCGCTAGCGCTTTGTTGTATTCCATGTTCCAGATATAACTGGAAAAACCCACGAGAAATGGCGCTTCTATGCGGGCCGCCGCATCCGGGAGGGGATCGCGGGAAAAGAAAACATCACGCAGCGCGTAGTGTTCCGCGACAACCAGGGATTGCTTGGCGTAAGCCCACAACTCGCCTGCCGCGTAAGGCAAATAAGCCGTGAAAAATGTTGGCGCTTTGCGCAGGATGTCCACCTGCACCAGATAGATATTACGCCTGCTCATCCGACCCCTCCTTCAATAGCTTGCGCTTCGGCAAAAAGCGCAAACGAATCACAGGGACGAGAAAGCGCAGCCTGTCGCGCGCGGATATATTCGATTTCCCTTCCGAGCGCTTGCGCTGTTGCAGCGGAATCTCGATAAAGGGTGTACGCAGGCGCTCGAAGCACAGCAAATATTCTATTGCAAAGCTCATAAATTTTTCCCTGAAGTCAAACCGGATGAAATCGCGGATGGGAAACAAAGCTAGGCCCAAATGCGGGTCCGTTTGCCGGCACTGATAAAACATGCAGACGATCCAGCGAAACAGCGCGTCCCGCAGATTGACGTAAGCGCCCTTGCCTACCGGAAGCCTGCCGCCGGGAATAAACCGCGAGGGCTTGATGACCGCCGCCGGGTTTTGCCTGGCTTGTTCGACCATGAAAGCGACAAGCGACGGCGGCGCGTCCAGGTCTGCCGTCCAGAATACAGCGTGGGAAGCATCTACTTGTTGGCCCAGCACATGCTGCAATTCGTTTGCCCAATCCGCCTGCTCTTCCCGGACAGGCGCCACCGGGATGGGAAAACCGGCGGCCGCCAGCCGGTTTGCTTCACTAAGGCAGGCTTCGGTCGCGTGGGGCGCCAAAAAAACGAGAATGCGGGCGACATCCTCCGGGCGGCATGTGCTTGCAATCCCCTCCACCGTTTCGCGTAGCGAAATCACTTCGTCGTGGGCGCCAATCAAAACGACCGCCTTGCGGAATATGGTATCAAACATACGCCACCTCGTACTTCTTTTCCGTCAGCGCACCCTTTCGCCTTCCATACCATACGTATTCCCGGGCGAAATCGGCCCAATTGTGTTCCGGCGTTTCGCAAAAAGAAAGTATGATTTGTTTTTCGCGTAAAACAGGTTGCCGCCCCGCGAAGGCTTCGGCAAAATAGCCGGGGAAGTCGTATTGGAACGCTTGGCTGGAGGCTGCCGCCGCGGGCATATGGACCATGCCGCGTTGATAGCGGAGCAACTGCGAAGCCACTTCGCCATCCATGGCATAACGCTGCAAAAATACGGGAAGTTCCTCGTAGAAGCGCCGGGATTCATATGCGGCGCGCAAAAACAGCGCTTCTCCAAGTGACCACGTCACTTCGCCAAACCGCGGATGGTAGTAGATCAGGCTTTCGCCTTCACCTTGCGAAAGCGACCGGTACCGCTGCGCAAGAAATGAGAATAGTTCTCCCGCCAATGTGGTCGGGTTCGCATACGCAAAGCCCATCAGGTCAAAATAGAACCGCTCATAGGGAAGCCGCCGCTCCCAATGGAGATATGCCGCCAAACAGGGCAAAAGCCCCAGGCAATGAAACCCCTGCACGACGGCGGAGAACAGATTCGCGGTGATCCAGTCCTCCAGCGGCATGGCGTTTGTCTGCCGCACAATGTCGGAATATTCAGGGATGGCGTCCTGGTTTTCCGGCGAGCTGTGCCGCTGCGCCTGCCGGACACGGATGGTATCGATCCCATGCCGTTCCCTGTAGGCGGCATCGGACATTTCCGCGTTTGGCAGCAACTCGCAAGTGAAGATTTCCAACGCGCCGTGCATGCCCATGGCAAGCAGCGACCCAATTCCCTTAGCATAGCTTTCCAGGGTTTCGCCCGGCAGCCCCAGAATCAGCTCCGAATATACCGGCACATTGGCCGCATTGTATAGCGCGACCAATTCGGAAAATCGCCGTGTATCAAGGTTTTTGCGCCCAATGCTTTTCAGTGCCTCGGGTGAAAAGGATTGGAACGAAAGGGCGGCGCCGTTGTGCAATCCATGGGCGCAGAGTTTTTCGTTCAGCCGGAACACGGCCTCATCGCTGTCTTTGGCCAAACAGGCCCTGAGCTTCTTGGGATATCCTGTGCGGCGTTTGCTCTCGATCAGATAATCCACGATTGCTTCATCGCGTTCCAACAGGCCAAAATTCGCGTCGGCACACAAAATAAATTCAATTTTATGCCGTGCGGCCCAATCAATTTCCGCCTTGACGCGTTCCATCGGCATCAAATGAAGCCCGTCCCGCATCGCGCCCCAATCGCAATAGGCGCACGAATAAGGGCAGCCGCGGTTGGTTTCAATTGTCATGGAAAACAACAGCGAGGGATATGCGTCGAACAGGCCGTCGAACAGGCCGGCAAGATAGGGGGAAGGGGAATCGCCGCGGAATCCGCAGGGCGCGTCTTCCGTACGCAGTAGCTTTCCCTCCGCATTTCGATAGGAAAGCGAGGGAACCCCGTCAAACCCCTCGCCGTGCAATAAGGCAAGCAACAGTTGTTCAAATGAAATTTCCCCCGCCTTGTGAACAAGAAAATCCACAAACGGATATTCATTCAATTGCCGCGAACTGTCATTGAGCACCTGGTGCCCGCCAAAGAGGATCAGGCAATCGGGCCAGCGCTGTTTCATTGCCTTGGCCAGCGCCTTGTGATATTCGAAATTCCAGATGTAGTTGGAAAAAGCGACCATGTACGGTTCTTCAAACGATTCGAGGACCTGTGCCACAGGTGTGCGTAAAAAAATGAAGCGCCCCAGCCCATAAGTCTCGCGGATCACGGGGTTATTCCAGGCATGCGCGGCAACGCAGCCCGCCGAGTAAGGCAGGTACGCGTTCGGTCCATACAGATTTCCCGCCTGGACGAAGTAGATGCTCTTTCGGCGCTTCATGAGATGGGTCGCTCCTCCTATGATTCTCGCTGTACGGCCGAGAGAATTTTTTGCGTTTGATACGTATTCCCCAGGCAATGGGAGCAGGCGGACAGCACAGGCCGTTTCAGCAGCGCATCCACCCCTTTGCCGAACTGGGCCGGATCCATTGTTCGCAAATCAATGTAGTCCTGCGCATTGTCTGTGAGCACGCCTCCCCCTGTCAAAAAAGCGGATTTGCCGCACAAATGGAACGTTCCTTTATAAATGCTCCAATTTAACTGCTGCGTACAAACGCGGAATCGCCGTTTTTCGCAGCCGGTCTGCCGTTGACCAAACCCTCCCATATCGCTCCATGAGGTGACGTTGTGCGTGAAACGAATGCCATTTTCTTTAAAAAGACGCTTTAAATGTTCAACTTGCGGTTGAAGCGCCCGGTTATACTTGCTGATTCTTACGGTAGCCGAAGCTTTTTTGAGTGCGCCAAGGAGCATTTCGCCCGGCATCGCAGTGCCGTTTGTGACCACGCTGATGCTGCCAATTTGATCCGAACCGGCGCAGGCCAGCAGGATCTTGTCCAAGTCAGCGTGCAAAAAGGGTTCGCCGCCGCAGAGCATGAACTCATAGATGTAGTTGACGCCGGCAAGCAGGGATTGCATATCATGGACCAAATCTTGCAAAGGCGTGTCCTCATGCCTCGGTAGATCGGCAATATGCGCCGCGCATTTATCACAGCGGAGCGTGCAGCGCGTTGTGATAAACATGGTTACGTAGGACAATACGGTGCGGCTTTTTCTCTTGTTGCGCCAATGGGACAACACCGCGCCCGGTACATGAATTGTGACCTGGAGGAACGTCTTTATCCAAACGCGCCGGGAATTGGATGAACCAAACCCATACCGGAAAACGAGGCCGCTCAGAGGCGGGCAGGCGCGCAAGATATTGATTTGCGTCTTCCAAAAAAGTCGCTGGAGCGGATCGAACGCTGTTTGGAAAAATGCGGCGCTCAACTTATCGCGCCTCCTTTCTTGCGTTTGGCGACCGCTGCACGGCGACCGGAACCTTTGGCGTCTTGTAGGTGCAGCCCAGGCAGTAGGAGCAAGCGGCGACCACCGGCCGCTTCAGCAGCGTGCGCAGTTTTCCGGCAAATTGGGAAGGATCGGTTGCGTGCAAATCGATGGAATCGCTTTCGCAATTTGCAAGGATCCCTTCCTGCTCCAGTAACGCGGTTTTGGGGCACAAATATAGCCTGCCCCGTAAAATCTGCGTGCATAAGCGCAAAAAGCAAATATGGAAGCGCTGTTCTGCGTCGCCCAATTGTAATTTGCCAAGTTTACCCATATCATCCCACTGTGTTCCCATTTCGTGCAGATGCCTGATCTCGTTTTCTTTTAGCGTTTGTTTTAGCTCTTCAACGTTTGGCTGCAGGTTCTTTGGGAATTTGCTGATTTTAACGACAGACTTTGATGTTTTCAAGGCAGCCAGGGTTTTCGCTTCTATGATGACCGTGCCATTTGTCATAATGCAAATTTCACCAATTTTTTCCTGGTCGGCACAAAATTGGATGAGTTGCTCCAAATCGGGATACAAAAAGGTTTCACCGCCGGTGATCACAAAGTGATAAATGAAATCCACGCAGGCGAGCAGCGCTCGTATATCATTGATCAATTCCGCTATGGGTACGTCTTCATGCCGTTTGCAGTCGGGAATATGCCCAGCGCATTTGTCGCAACTGAGCGTACAGCGCGTTGTGACAAGAATCGTGACGCGGGATAACACCACGCGCCCCTCCCGCCGGTTGTGCCAATGCTGGAAAATCGCGCGGGGTGTTTGCACCGCCAAAACCGCCAGCGATTTGAGCCAAACCTTTCCCGAAAACGCGGCGCCCAGCCCGGCGCCGGAGACAACATAGCACAAGGGCGGGCAGGCACGCAACACGTTGATTTGCGTTTTCCAGAACAAACGCAGAAATGGGTCAAACGTTTTTTTGAGAATGGTGGATTTCAGGCCGAAACACCTCCCCGCGATTGGCGCTCAAGCTGCACGGCGATTGGGACTTTCGCCGATTGGTAAGTACACCCAAGGCAATAGGAGCAGGCGGCAACAGAGGGTTTTTTCAGCAGTACTCGCAACTGATCGGCAAATTGCGCGGGAGTAGTCGCGTGTACATCAATATCGTCTTCTTCGCAGCCCGAAAGGATTCCATCCAGCTGAAGGAGCACCGTCTGGCCGCACAGATGCAGTTTTCCGTACGCAAGAGGCCAATACAGCGTCTGGATGC